>OJGH01000008.1_pt1 | contig 108072 bp, 96 predicted proteins | sample 1594641 | NCBI WGS metagenome assembly OJGH01 (sample SAMN05416894, study PRJEB24817) | seawater metagenome | isolation source: Sea water | place: Canada:Atlantic | collected 2013-11 | reverse complement strand
CTGCTCGCGCTTGTCTCTTAATTCTTGAATCTCAGATATTTGTTCGGTTAATACCGACATTTCTTTTTGAATAAAGGCATTACGGCTTTTTTGTGATTTCCACTGCCCTTCAATGTTCTCTGTTACCAACCAAACCAAAGCGGCTGCGACCAAGGCCACAGCAACTATGATGCCGATAAATTCTTGCTGCCGCTCTTTGCGCAGCTCTTCACGCCACGGCAGTAAATTAATTTTTGCCATTAATCAAAACTCCTCATCGCTAAGCCGCAAGCAATCATTAAAGAAGGCGCGTCATTATTTAGCATAGAAGCATTCACTTTTTGCGATAAGGTCATATCAACAAATGGGTTTGCGACAATAGCTGAAATTCCAAGCTTTTCTTGTGTAAGTTGATCCAAACCTATAATCGAAGAAGTACCCCCCGCTAAGATTATGTAATCAACGTCGTTATATTGGCTGGATGAATAGAAAAATTGCAGTGATCGGCTGATTTGTTGAACCACAGAATCGCGAAAAGGGTCCAATACTTCGGCTTCATAGTCGTCGGGTAACCCACCGTCTAACTTAGCTCGAATCGCCTCTTCTTCGGATAAACCATAGCGGCGCATAATTTCTTCAGTTAGCTGCTTGCCACCAAATAATTGCTCGCGAGTGTAAATGGTTTTACCTTGATGCAAGACACTTAATGTCGTCATGGTTGCGCCAATATCGACTACCGCAACAGTATCGATATCATCACCGTCGTCATCAAATTGTGTTTGAATGAGTTCGTAAGCTCTTTCAGTGCAGAATGCTTCTACATCGACCACGCCGGTTTCTAAGCCACCAATTTCAAGCGCATCTTTTCTGAGCTCAACGTTGCCACTGCGACAAGCTGCCAACAAGACATTAACCATTCCTGGAAGCTCAGAAGGGCCTTGGATTTCCCAATCCAATGCAACTTCGTCTAACGGGTATGGAATGTATTGATCCGCTTCTATGCGAATTTGGTGATCCATTTCGTCTTCGGTGAGGTCATCACTCATTTCAATGGTTTTTGTAATCACCGCTGAGCCTGCTACCGCAATTGCAGCTTTTTTGCTGCCACTACGCGCCTTCCCTAACGCTTTTTTAATTACATCCCCAACTGCTTGTTCGTCACCGATACTTTGTTCGATTACCGCATTTGCCGGTAATGGTTCGGTTGCGTAGCTTTCTACTTGATAACGGCCATTATTATGACTTAATTCCAAGAGCTTCACAGACGTAGAGCTGATATCAACTCCAAGCAATGTTTTATTTTTTTTCTTTAAAAGGCCTGCCAGCACGGTGTTTCCCCATCAAATTCACAGACTTGCGGAGCAAAGCTAGTTCATTATGTGAATATCAACTCATTATAAGCACAATCCTATTAAAAGAACAAAAAAGCCTTATAATGATGCATCCCGCTAATTCTAGCGTCTCACAATCAGCAGCATACATGTATTCGTTATGATGAATAGCAGTTCTATCTCCAAGTTTGTATTTTGGCTCATAGTGTCCATTTTTTCAGGAACTAGTTTGCTAATTTCATCAGTCTATCTCTACTTAACACCACAACTCCCCGATATACAATCGTTGAAGAACATTGAACTGCAAATTCCTCTACGAATATATACTGAGAACGGCCAGTTGATCAGCGAATTTGGTGAACAAAGAAGACGACCCCTAGAATATAACGAAATACCGCAACAATTTATACATGCTTTAATCGCTGCGGAAGATGATCGCTTTTTTCATCATAACGGCGTTGACCTAAAAGGGTTAACCCGCGCAGCTATTCAGCTGGTGCGAACCGGCAAGAAAAAGTCGGGTGGCTCGACGATTACCATGCAGGTCGCTAAAAATTATTATCTAACCAGTGCAAAAACATTCAGCCGCAAATTCACTGAAATACTGCTGGCATTAAAAATTGAGCAAGAGCTGTCTAAAGAGGAAATCTTAGAGCTGTACCTAAACAAAATTTATTTAGGTAAGCGTGCTTACGGTATTGAAGCCGCCTCTCAAGTTTATTATGGGGTCACAGTATCAGAATTATCTCTGCCGCAACTGGCCATGCTTGCCGGCTTACCGCAAGCACCCTCTGCCGCAAACCCAATTAACAACCCAGCACGGGCCAAAGAACGTCGTAATTACGTGCTAGCACGTATGCAAACCTTGGGGTTTATCAGCCAAGAAGAATTTGATAATGCTGCGTCAGCTCGCATAGTTGCTCGCTACCATGGCCTTGAGCCAGAAGTTGAAGCTCCCTATATTGCCGAAATGGTTCGCCAACAACTTTACAGTGAATACGGCGATGATATTTACCGCTTAGGCTTTCGTGTTTATACAACCGTGAATGGGAATGCACAAACACAAGCCAATTCAGCTCTTCAGGCAGGCTTGTTGAAATACGATCGTGACCATGGCTATCGAGCTGAACCAGATTTAAAGAGATTACCTGTGGTTAAGCTGCAAGTATTTGATAACGAGATTTCTGTTAACTGGCCTCACGAACTGGATGAACAGCTTGATATAGATTGGCCACAGACGTTAGACAACTGGCAAGCTGAACTTAACAAAATGGGTTCTCATGGCCTTATTCAGTCTGCCATTGTTGGCCAAATAAGCAATGGCGGTGCTTGGTTAGTAACTGGTGAAAAACAATGGCGCTGGCTACCTTTTGCTGGGGTGTCATGGGCAAAACCTTACATTTCGGTTAATCGTGTTGGCAGACAACCAAAGTCTATTAATGACGTACTACAAGTCGGTCAGAGAATTTGGATTACCCCAAGCTCTGAACACGGCATTCAATTAGCACAAATTCCCGAAGCTGAAGGTGCCTTGATCTCAATCGATCCTTCTCAAGGAGCAATCCGCGCCCTCGTTGGCGGTTTCTCATACAATATAAATAAATACAATCGAGCCGTACAAGCAGATCGCCAACCAGGATCGGCATTTAAACCTTTTATTTATAGTGCCGCCTTAGCCAACGGCTTTACTCCTGCAAGTATTATTAATGACGCACCGGTGGTATTTAAAGATGCTGGCCTTGAAAATACATGGCGCCCAGAAAACAGCACCGGTAAGTTTTATGGCCCTACACGTTTAAGAGAGGCACTTTATAAGTCTCAAAATCTAGTATCGATTCGCATACTGAATCAAGTCACCCCTCGTAAAGCTATTAACTACATTGCGCCTTTTGGTTTTCCGCGCGAAAAGCTCAACAAAGATTTATCGCTAGCCCTAGGCGCATCAGCTGTCACTCCCTTAGAACTAGCAACAGGTTATACCGTGTTGGCAAACGGTGGTTTTCAGATCAGCCCTTATTTCATTAAACGTATTGAAGTAGGAACTGATGAAGAACCCTTGTTTGTTGCTAATCCAGCATTCGCCTGCCTGGAGTGTGACCCCACTCCAGAGTTGGCTCCGTCAGATATTCGCTATGCCCCGCGTGTGATGGATGAGCGCACCCATTTTTTAATGAACAACATGCTACAAGATGTAATCAATCGAGGGACTGGTCGCCGAGCTTTAGCACTGAATAGGAAGGATCTGGCTGGTAAAACAGGAACGACTAATGATCAAAAAGACGCTTGGTTTTCTGGTTATAATCGTGACCTAGTAACCAGTGTATGGATTGGTTTTGATCAACCGCGCTCGCTAGGTCGCTGGGCATTTGGCGGCAATACAGCATTACCTGTTTGGATTGACTACATGCGCCCAGTATTGGCAGGAAAATCAGAACGTCCATTCCCCCAACCCGATGGCCTTGTTAACGTTCGGATCGACCCTGATACTGGCTTACTTGCTCAGCCCGGACAAAGGAATGCTATATTTGAATTGTTTAAACAAGAACAGCTACCAGCGGCTGCAGAAATTCAATCGCCTGCAGACACAGAGTCTGATGACGACGATAGCTCTCCACAACTATTATTTTAGCCCTGATATTTAATCCAATATAAATGGATCAGGCATAAAAAAACCGGCTTAATTCGCCGGTTCTTTTATTTCTAACAAACAGTGCAAAAAATTACATTTCAGCAGCTGTTGTTAGTGGGTAATGAGCTGGGTAAGGAAGTTTTGCAACGCCCGTTTCAACCGCAGCTTTAGCAACAGCACTTGATACCGCACCCAATAGACGAGAATCTGTTGGCTTTGGAATAATATACTCACGACCCAACTCAAGACTATCAACACCATAAGCTGTTAATACTTCTTGTGGCACAGGTTCTTTTGCCAAGTTAGCAATGGCATAAGCAGCTGCTAATTTCATTTCTTCGTTAATGGCAGTAGCACGAACGTCTAAAGCACCACGGAAGATGAATGGGAAACCAAGAACGTTGTTTACCTGGTTAGGGTAATCAGAACGACCCGTTGACATAATCAAGTCATCACGCACTGCGTTAGCAACCGCTGGATCAATTTCTGGATCAGGGTTAGAACATGCAAAAACAATTGGGTTTGGCGCCATTGTTTTAAGCAACTCTGGAGCCAGCAAGTTTGGACCAGACAGACCAAGGAAGATGTCAGCACCATCCATAGCATCAGCCAAAGTGCGCTTATCGGTTGCAACAGCGAACATAGCTTTGTATTGGTTAAGGTCATCACGCTCAGAATGAATTACACCTTTACGGTCAATCATAAAGATGTTTTCTGGCTTCATGCCCGCAAGGATCAAAAGCTTAGCACAAGAAATTGCTGCTGCGCCTGCACCCAGAACAACCATCTTAGCGTCTTCAATCTTCTTGCCTTGAATTTCCAATGCGTTCAGCATACCCGCAACCGTTACAATAGCTGTACCGTGCTGATCATCATGGAAAACAGGAATCGAACACTGCTCGATAAGAGTGCGCTCAATTTCAAAACACTCAGGTGCTTTAATATCTTCTAAATTAATACCACCGAAGGTGTTTGCAATACGACGAACTGTATCAATAAAAGCTTGTGGGCTTTCAGATTCAACTTCGATATCGATAGAGTCAATGCCAGCGAAACGCTTGAACAATAGTGACTTACCTTCCATCACTGGCTTAGATGCCAATGGACCTAGGTTACCAAGACCTAAAATAGCCGTACCGTCGGTAATAACGGCGACAAGATTGCCTTTACCTGTGTAGCGATAGGCATCTTCTGGGTTAGCAGCAATCGCTTTAACCGGCTCAGCAACACCTGGGCTGTAGGCTAGGGCTAAATCACGAGAAGTTTGAGCAGGAGTAGACAGTTCAATACTGATCTTACCCGGCTTAGGAAACTCATGATAATCGAGGGCAGCTTGCTTCATATCTTCAGACATTTTGCTCTTCCAATTTCCGTAATTTTCGATGGACGCTAAAAGCAAAACCAGACAAAATGTGTGGCTTGCGTAAAAGTGTGTCAATAAATACCAAAATTAAAACTAAAAAGCCAGCGATGCTGGCAAAATCAACTAAAATTCAAAGTTTTTAATCGATAATTTAGTAATTATCCGATCACAGGAAAAATAGCATCCAAATGATTGTTAATAAATCGACGGTTAGGATCTAGTTTTGAACGCAACTCTTTAAATTCTTCCCACTTTGGGTATAGCGCAGCAAAATCTTGCTCTGTCTTATTATGCAATTTGCCCCAATGTGGCCGCCCCTGATAACGATCAAAGATTGCCTCCATCTGTTCAGAATACGATTCATAAGGCTTGTCATGAAAATTGTGCACAGAAATAGCTGCACCGGGGCGCTTATAAAACTGACTTAACCAAATATCATCTTCACCAACGTAGCGATATTCAATCGGGAAAATCACGTCGATGTCTTTTTCTTTAATGGTTTCTAACACTTCACGGAAGCAGGCCAAGCCGTCTTCTGCTGGCACTGTGTATTCCATCTCGTTAAATCGCATATCGCGAATATTGCCAAAAATATCGTTCCAAGCGCCGTAACGTTCTTCAACACCCACAGTTCTTGGTGCAATACTCATCACTGGGCCACGTAAAAAAGGAACAGCATCAATAACGTTGGCGAGTGTTCTAAATGTTTCATAAGCATCGCCGGTTTCACTGGTGTCAGTCTGATTGGCATCAGATTCTTCTTTACTGACTTCGGTAAATTCTATTAACAGCATATGATTAGCATGAGGCAAACCAAAGGCTTCAAAGTGACGCTTTGCTATACGCATCTCTTCCATTTTTTCAAATGCTTCTTCTAGCGGAAGCATTTCAGAGCGCTCTTTTAAATAGTAGCTCTCGCGCACTTGTAAAGTAATATCAGTAATGATTCCCAAAGAACCTATATTGCAGCGCGCCGCATCAAAAATATCTTTATTTTCACTGGCACTGCACTTAATAGTTTCACCATCCGCAGTTACTAAAGTTAAACCTGTCACATAGCTCGACAAAGAGCCAAAGCCTTCACCAGTACCGTGAGTAGAGGTCGCAATAGAACCTGCCAATGATTGAGTATTCACATCAGGCATATTGATCATGCCTAAATTATTTTCAAATAAACTATCACCCAGTGCCGATAAACGAGTACCGGCACCGACAATAACTTCTTTAGTTTCTTCATTAATATGGCTAATACCGCGAAAACGCGCCATTGATAATAGGGTTTCATCCGTTGGCACCAAGCCGCTAAAACTGTGCCCAGCACCTACTGCTCTGATTTTACCCGTGGTTTCTTTAAGCATTTTAGCCAGCTGTTCAGCATTGCGCGGACGCGCTCGCTCTGCCGGATAACAAACTTGATTACCCGACCAATTAGACCAAGGCATAATTCCATTAATAGGCGCTGGGCCACTGGCCTGCTCTGGGGCGCTACTACAACCGGTGGTTGTGCCAACAGCTCCAGCAAATAAACTACCACCTGCTACTTTTAAGACATTTCGACGTGTGAGTTTGATATTTTTAATTGTCATTATTATTTTACCTGCTCTTGAGACATGTAATTGATCAAATCGACTAAGTCTTCCTTGGTGCAATCACTGCACATACCCAAAGGAGGCATTCCTTTGTAACCTGTTATTGCATTATTAAGTAATACATCTTCACCTTTTTTTAAACGCTCTTGCCAAGCATCGACATCAAAGGATTTTGGCGCACCCGCAACGCCATCACCGTGGCACACTTTGCAACTGCTTTGATATAACTCAACGACAAAGGGATCCATTGCCCAGCTTGAAACAGACACACTGCTTAAACTAAGGAAGGCCCAAAGAAAGATTTTTTGGCTCATGATATTCACACATTTCGTTTAATTCTTATTGTTGTACGAAAGTACCAAAAAAAGAGATCATGAACAAGTATCTCTCTTTATCACTTGCTATTTACGCTCTGGAATCGACCACTCTATGCACAAGCCAGCATTAGGTATATTGACAGCGCTCACCTCACCATTATGCATATTGATAATACGTTTCACCATTGCCAAGCCTATGCCATAGCCGCCATTAGCATGATTGCGAGAGTGGTCTGCTTGAGTGAATGGCGCAAAAATCTCTTCTAATTGCGCTTCGTCTACACCTGGGCCTTGATCTCGCAACTGAAACACAACATTTTGATTTTTCTTGTTAACACTTAACGTTAATGTGCTGCCTTCTGGACTAAAACGAATCGCATTACGTAGTACGTTATCAAATGCACGCTGCATTAATACTATGTCTATATCAGCAAATACCTCTTCTTCTGCTAACTCCCACTGGGTACTTATCTGTTTATGTGCCAATTCTAGTTCTGCATCTTGCAGCCAAATTTTGAACAACCGCACCAACTCAGTGCTCTCGGTGGTTAAATCACCTTCTTGCTGTAATTTTGCCAAGTCTAGAATTTGAGTGACCAGGTTTGAAACTTGAATCGAAGCGCGCTCAATACGGTCATGCTCGGCTTTCAGTTCCGAATTTTTATCTTTTTTACGCGCAATACCTAAGGCAATTTGTAAGCGGGTTAACGGAGAACGCAGTTCATGCGAGACATCGCGCAGTAATTGACGGTGGCTTTGCAATAAACGTTGCAATGAATCCGCCATATCAACAAATTCTACCGATAAATCCCCTAGCTCATCACGTCGATTCATATTAGTTCGCAGCTCTGTGACATTAAAATCACCACCACTCAATTGTTTTGCAGCTTTCTGCAAACGTCGAATAGGACTTGTTAAATGCCATGCTAAAACTCCACATAACACGGAAACCATAAACACTACTAAAAAGGGAATCAGCCAACGCTCACCCTCATCTAAAGAATGTCGCCAGTGATAGCGGCTCACAGCGATATAAATATTTTCACCATGAATCAAAGGCCCCATCATCACGTAACCGTCTTCTTGCCCCCACAAAGGTAACTGCTCAGCCAATGCATGCTCATAAAATTCAGCAACATCATGCGGCACATCATTGAGCTGCTCTTCAGTAAATCGTATGACATTCCAACCGGGTTGCAATCGAGCCCATAAACCACGTTTTTTAATCGCCAAGGGTTGGGTAGTCTCGGCGATTCGTTGTACTAAATGATGCTCGTGAACCTGGAGAGGGCGATGAAAGTCATCCTGTAGCCATTGGAAGGATAGCGTAGCGACTGTCATGCACACGACAACTACAATCCAAAACCAAAGAAAAATCTTGATGAATAACGAATGACGCCAACGCATAAACCGTATTAATCCTGTACCAAGATGTAGCCCTGCCCACGCACGGTTTTAATAAACGCTTTACCATCTTTGCGCTCACCTAGTTTTTTGCGCAAATTGCTCACATGCATATCAATGCTGCGGTCGAAGGCACTTAACCGTCGACCTAAGGCACTTTGAGACAGCACTTCTTTATCCACAACCTCGCCAGCACTTTCTAATAAAGTTAATAGCACACCAAATTCAGCACCGGTTAACTCAACCTCTTCTTCATTAAGCTTGACTGAACGCGTTGCCTTATGAAGTTTTAAGCCATCTACTTGTAACCAAGTATTAGTTACTTTGGGCTGGCCAGCTTCTATACGTCGGAACAACGCTTTTATGCGTGCCACCAGCTCATGATGATGATACGGCTTAGGGATGTAATCATCAGCACCGTGCTCAAGGCCCAGTACGCGATCAACGCTTTCACCACGTGCAGTTAGCATAATCACCGGCAACATAGACTCGGTACGCAGCTGTTTTAAAACATCAAAACCATTCATTTTTGGCAGCATAACATCTAATAAAACAAGATCATGCTGACCCGTTAATGCCGCCGCTAAACCAGACTCGCCATCGTGGCAAACCGTTAACTTAAATCCTTCCATTGCTAGGTATTCTTGTAGCAATTCACCTAATTCGTAATCGTCATCAATCAACAATATTTGATACATTTTTTTCACTTCCTTATCGCCTCTGCTTGCAGTGTAATGGTTGCATTAAAACTCGCGTAAGCTATTTACCCTTCCTTACGCATCAAGGGAATTATTTACTTATGCGCTCAACTAATGGCCCAGCAAAATAGACATCCAACGATTTCGCTCACTGCCTTCTAAAGCGATTTTAACCACCATGGTTAAAGGTATTGATAACAGCATACCTACCGGGCCAAATACCCAGCCCCAAAATACCAATGATACAAACACAACCAGGGTCGACAATCCCAATGAACGCCCCATAAACTTTGGTTCAATCATATTACCAAACAAGGTATTAATAGCGACGTACACACCAGCCACCAGCAAAGAACTCATTGGCCCCAACTGAATCATAGCGATTAACATAGGAGGAATAGCCGCTAAAATAGAGCCGATGTTAGGTATGTAGTTTAAAAGAAAGGCAATTAGCCCCCAAAGAATAGCGTAATCTACTCCAATCCAGGTTAACGCGACTCCAGCAAAAATACCGGTACCTATACTGACCAAGGTTTTTATCAGCAAATAACGCTGAACTGAATCACTAAAACGCTGAAAATTCTCTAGCGCTGTCGTTTTATCACCTAGTGCACGCTTAACTTTATCCGGAAAGTCCGAGGCTTCGACTAAAATAAACACCACTGAAAATAGTATCAAAAAAGTATTGGTTAAAACCCCACCTAGCCCGCTGAAAACTTGTGCCACCATTTTCATTGCAGCGCCAGGATCAACATAATCTCTCAACATGCCTTGATCAATCTCAAACCCCAAGCCTTGCAGCCATTGCACTAAGCTCTGACTTTGTAGCTGTATCTTTTGCTCATACTCGGGCAAATCTTGGTAAAACGCTGACAAGCTGGCACCAATAACCGTACCAAAAGAAGCAGCAAGTAAAAAAAACATCACCACAACCAGCAAAACAGCCACAACCGATGGAACCTTCCTCACCTTTAACCAAACCATTAAGGGGGTGCACAACACAGAGATAAACACGGCCAATAAAAAAGGCACCAATATCTCGGTAGACGCTTTCATCCCAGCAATAACAATAACAAAAGCTGCAAAACTGATAATGACATTATTGGCCGTACTTTTTTTGCTGTAATCCACAACGACTCCTTAGCTCGGTTTTAAGTAAAAATAAGATACCGTGATTTATGCTATTGACCTAGTAAACAAGGCTAACTTTCTTTCTTAACCGAAGCGATAAACTGGTTAAATAAGGAAATATTTAAATAATTTAAAAAAAGTACTAGACAGGCATAGGTCATATCTATAACATGCGCAGCGTCTGCGGAAGTGGTGGAATTGGTAGACACGCCAGATTTAGGTTCTGGTGCCGTAAGGTGTGAGAGTTCAAGTCTCTCCTTCCGTACCAATTAAAAGAATGAGATTATGCTAAAAGGTCTATTTGTACTGCTAGTTTTTCTTGTTCTAGGTGAGGCAATCCAATCTTGGGTTGCCATCCCCGTCCCAAGTTCTATTATTGGCATGATTCTCTTGCTAATAGCTTTTATAATATTTAAAAAAATCCCTCAAGATATTGAAACCGCTGCTAATAAACTAGCACCTCTGCTCCCATTATTTATAATTCCTATCAGTGCTGGTTTAATTACTCAAACTGACGTTATTCAAACCTATGGTTTAAAACTGTTTATTATTTTAACCGTTAGTTTAATCCCTGGAGCCATAGTAACGGCTTTAATTATTAAATGGGGACAACGATGACAGAGCAATCGATCCTTCATAATCTACTGCAGCAACCTATTACTTGGCTAACCATTACGCTAGGTGCTTACTTATTTGGTCAAAAAATTTATCTGCATCTTAATAATGCCTCTTGGTTACCACCGGTTCTTTCTGGATTTGTGTTAGTTATGCTTGCATTGTGGGCTACACAAACGCCCTATGCAGTTTATAGCGAAGGGGGAGAGCTGCTGAGTTTTTTCTTGGGCCCTGTTGTTGTTGGATTATCTGTTCCTTTGTTTCATCACTTACACAGTATGAAACGACAAATGCTTATTATGACACTGGCACTGTCACTGGGTAGTTTAATCACGGTTGCCACCGCAATGGCATTAACCCATTATTGGGTGGGTATCGATATCATTACTAACACCATGGCCAGTAAATCTGTTACCACCCCTGTTGCAGTTGCCATTACTGAACAAACCCAAGGCATTCCTGCATTAGCAGCGGCATTTGTTATGGTCACGGGCATTATGGGAGCTGCGATTATTCCACCACTATTAAAACTGGTGAAACTAGATACACCGCAAGCAACTGGAACAGCACTGGGTACTTGCGCACACGCTGTAGGCACCAGCAGAGCGATTGAACTTAGCCAAGAACATGCCGCATACGCTGCCATGGCAATGACCTTAACAGCGAGCTTGCACGCTCTGATAATACCTTGGATCATATAAGTTTTTATTGCTTCAGATAATGATGGCACTCACGCCAACAGCTTCTATACTCAAAGCATTATGCATTTTCGACAAGGATGTTACTCAATGGGCAAGCGCTGCCACTTTCTAAGCTTTTTTATTGCATGCGTTATTATTGCGGCAAGCCTTTTCACATGGAATTTAGGACTACAGCAAGCACTTGATCAAAAAAAGGCACAATTAAAATTGTTTGCTGAACTTGTTGCCGAATCAAACAACGATCAACTACCAAGCAACCACAATACAGTCGCCGAACAACATGGCTTCACTCTGTATACGTTAGTCAGCAACAGAGATGGTTCTGTCAGAATCTTACCCAGCAACAACGATTTATCGCAAAACTTTATCTTACAAGCCATTGTCCAAAGTAGTGGATACTTACCTCAAAAAATCACTCCTGTAGATCAGATTTTCTACAAGCATACAGTCGATCTAAAATTCTCTATCTTGGTATCAAGCTCACTCACTGCAACAAAATTACAGTATATTGAAACAACTAAATACCCTATGGGCTTAATGTTATTAACCGTTATAATATTACTTGTTATTTACAGCGTTTTTTATAACAAAAAGAGTCAGCAGAGACAGCAACAAAAACAACAATTAAAAAACAAACATACCACTGAATTTTTAATAACCTTAAATGATCAATTTGAAATTATAGAAAGCAGCCCATCTTTTAAGAAAACCCTTCCCGATGCATTTAGCCAACCTTTTATTTCGATTGTAAAAAACAATGAGCAAAAAGAAGTTCAACAGCAACTAGAGCAAGTCATCCAAGGCAGCGCTCATGTGATTTTTGAGTGCACTGTTAATACTAATTTTGGTGCGCAAAATAAAGACCAAAATACTAAGGAAAGCCGGTTGGTGGTAACGGCAGTTAAGCAAAAGAAATCAAATCAACTTCAGCTTTCAGCTATGGATATTTCAAAACACCACTTCACCAAATTAGAATTACGCAAAGAACGTCATCGCATTAAAACCTATTTAGATGTTATGCATTCGTTACTTATTATTTCAGATAGCGCAGGCAACATAATAGAAACTAACGACCAGTTTAATAATTTAATAGAAGCCAACACTGACGACATCACGGGACAAAACATACAAAAGTTTTTTCCCGCAAGCGCCCATTATCAATTAAAAACATACCTACATACACTCAGTCAATCAGCCAATGACACAGTGTCTTTAGTGATGCCAATATTGGCAAAGTCGGGTAAAGAATTTGTTATCGATTGGCGTATCACCGCTATTCCTGAAGATGAACGTAGTCATGACGGCTTCGATATTTTATTGACAGGTTTAGATATCACAGAATCGATAGCCAATAACCAAGCGTTAAAAATCGCCAACAATAAAATACGTGAAGCCTTAAACAGTGCAGAAGGTGCCAACCAAAGTAAAAGTGTGTTTTTAGCCCATATGAGTCACGAAATACGCACGCCAATGAATGGCATTTTAGGTGCTACAGAGCTATTACTAGATCAAGCAGCTAACGACGAACAAAAACAACTCGTCGATATTATTCACACATCATCAAATGCCTTACTGAATATTATTAATGACATCCTCGACTTATCAAAAATAGAATCAGGTAATTTTGAACTAGAGCAAATTAATTTTGACCTACACGATTTATGCAAAGATGCTTATCAGTTATTTTCTAGCCCAGCGCAAAAAAAAGGCATTCAGATTGTTTATTATTACCAAGCAGAACTGCCACAATTTTGGGTTGGCGACCCGAATCGTATTCGCCAAGTAATCAATAATTTATTAAGCAATGCACTAAAATTTACCCACAGCGGCCGCATTGATTTACTAGTAACTGGAGAGCGCCTAACCAATCATCAATTTGACATTACTATTAGCGTTAAAGATACAGGCATAGGCATTGCCGAGAAAAAAGTTAAACAGATATTCACAGCCTTTAAACAAGCCGACGCAAACACCAGCCGAAAATACGGTGGTACAGGTCTAGGATTAACCATTTCCAAACATTTGGCCAATGCGATGCAAGGAGACATCGGTGTTAGTAGCGTGCTAGGGCTAGGCAGCACCTTTGCGTTAAAACTACCATTAAAGCCAGGAAAAACAGAAGCAGTGGCCAAACGCACCGGCTTAGCCCGAGATTATCATGCAAACGTTTTACTGGCCGAAGATAATCCTGTAAACGCCAAGATTGCTAGTAAAATTTTACACAAACTGGGTATTCAAACAGTGGTCGTAGAAAACGGTAAGTTAGCCCTAGAAGAAGTGACGAACAAAAATTACGATATTGTTTTAATGGACATTAACATGCCAATATTAGATGGCATTAGCGCTGCAGAAAAAATTCGCCAACTGCCCTTTCCAAGAAACCAAATACCTATTTTAGCGTTAACGGCCAACGCCATGATGGAGGACAGAGAACGCTGCATGGACGCCGGCATGAACGGTTTTGTAAGCAAACCCATAAACATCGCTCACCTTATTGATGAGCTCGACTCAATTTTGAGTAGCCATGCAAAATAGCACTACAATGAGATGCAGATTAACGCTTGGCTAAATGGTCGCGCGCCAAATACAAAGCAGCCACCGCACGCCCTTCATTACACTCATCTCTAGCAATCAATTCATCCAGATTAGCCAGAGGCCATTTTACCAATTCAAGAGGCTCTGGCTCGTCGCCCTCTAATACCGATGGGTACAAGTCTTCTGCCAAAAAAATATCGATAAAACCACTAATATAACTGGGCGACAAACTTAACCGCTTTAAAAAAGTGATGCTTCGGGCAGCAAAGCCAATTTCTTCTTGTAGCTCTCGATTAGCGGCATGCTCTAAAGTTTCACCTAAATCAACCGCCCCCTTAGGTAGAGTTAAAGTATATTCATTAATGCCACCCGCAAACTCTCGAATCAACGCAACATGCTCATCATCTAGCATGGCCACCATCATGACAGCACCGCCGCCGCCGCCAGCAAGAATACGCTCGTAAGTTCGCTCAACACCATTACTAAACTTAAATTCCACCGCTTCTACGGTAAATAAACGACTTTTTGTAACAATTGCTTGGTGTAAGATTTTTGGTTTTTCAGACATAATAAATATATTCCCAATGCTTAATGTTAATCAACAATGCAGACAGCAATTTAGACCACAATTTATATCACAATTTTAAGTATACCCGACCTCATTATGACAGACAGTAAAAGGCAGCAACCTATTTCTTATTCTAACGACACCCCTTCGCGTCAGCAGCTGCTATACAGCGCTCAACAATGGGCCAACATAGACACAGTTTTGCTGGATATGGACGGCACATTACTCGACCTGCATTTTGATAATTATTTTTGGCTTCAATACATGCCTAGCAAATACGCTGAACAAAATGGTCTGCATAAAGACGCCGCTCACAAGATATTAAAACAAGCGTCAGATGAAACCCAAGGCACCTTAAATTGGTATTGCTTAGACTATTGGAGCAATCGCCTGAATATGCCCGTGGCCGAATTAAAACACCACGTCGTTGAAAAAATCCAATACCGCCCCTATGTTAAAGACTTCTTAGGGATGATAAAGCAGCAAGGTAAGCGAGCCGTTATTGTTACCAACGCCCATCGCGACAGTGTTGATATAAAAATGACAAAAACTGGACTGGATCAACGAGTTGACCGCATTATCAGTTCACATGATTATCAAGAGCCTAAAGAAAGTCAGGAGTTTTGGCGACATTTGCAAAACGATGAACCCTTTAATATCAATAAAACCCTATTGATAGATGATAGCCAAGCCGTTTTAAGATCTGCCGCAACCTACGGCTTTAAACATCTTTTGACCATCTTTCACCCCGACAGTCAAAAAGAACCCAATACCCAAAGTGAGCATCCTGGCATACATCACTTTAACGAACTGTTTCATAAAGACAATCTAATAGGCTAAGCACAACAAGAGTAGATAGGCAGTGACATTATGAACAAGCAACCCAGCCACGATGACAAAAAGATCCGCCTTGATAAATGGCTATGGGCGGCACGTTTTTATAAAACTCGGGCAATAGCAAAAGCGGCTATCGAGGGCGGTAAAGTTCATTACGACGGCCAACGCTGTAAAGTGAGCAAAACCGTCGACCTCGATGCCAAACTTACTATTAGGCAGGGCCTTGATGAAAAAACCATCATTATTAAAGCCTTATCCGACCAGCGTCGCGGCGCCCCAGAAGCACAAGCTTTGTATGAAGAAACAGCCGCCAGTATTAAGGCGCGAATGGATGACTCAGAACGTCGTCGCATCATGAAACATGCCTCCGGCATACCTGACCAGCGCCCCAACAAAAAACAGCGCCGTCAGATCCACCAATTTAAGCACCAAAGCGAAATATGAGTAAAATATGAGTAACCTAGATAGCATGCAACGCTTCACTTTCGACAATACCGATGTTCGTGGTGAATTAGTCGGGTTAAACAAAAGCCTTAATAGCGCCTTGTCTAAACACGAATACCCAGAAGCGATAAAAATAGAACTTGGCAAACTCATGGCCGCCAGTGCACTAATGAGCGCAACACTCAAGTATGAAGGCCGCTTATGCTTGCAAGTTCGGTTATCTGGTGATGTCACATTAATTCAAGCAGAAACCACCAATACCGGCGAAATACGGGCAATTGCCCGCTACGACGAAAGCAAACAACAAGACATCAAAGAAGTTGAGCTGCAAGGTGGACAACTGGTGATCACGCTAGAGCCAGCAGTGGGTAAGCCTTATCAAGGTGTTGTTCCGTTAGATAGCAATCACCTTAATGAAGCATTTGAATACTACTTCAAACAATCCGAACAGCTAGGATCACGCTTTTGGTTAGTGTGTAACGGCATAACCGCCAGTGGCTTTATGCTGCAGCAGCTTCCAGCCAGTGCCGAATCTGATGAAGATGCTTGGGATCGGTTAAGTCACCTAGCCAGCACATTAAAAGAAGACGAATTGCGCGATCTTGATAATCAAACCATCTTATATCGCCTATTTCATGAAGAACAAGTTCGTATTTACGAAGAAACCCCTCTGCAATTTGCCTGTACCTGCTCCAAAGAGAGAACCGGTAATGCGATAGCGCAACTGGGATTCGATGAATTAATGGACATAATTGCCGAACAAGGCAAAATTTCTGTCGATTGCCAATTCTGCTTACAACATTATTCGTTTAATAAAGCACAAGTTGCAGAATTATTTCCTGAAAAAAAACTACATTAACTTGTGACATTTTAGCTAAAGTTTAACTTCAATTGCGCTTTAGCTAGACCATTACGGCCATTTTGAACGAATAACTCAAACTGCAAAGCCGTGATGAAAAAAAACTACACGATTAATCAGAAATAAGTCATTTAAGGTCGACTATCATTTTTAATGATACCCAGCATTTGGCTGATCTCGGTTTTGTTAAGCTAAAGTTTCTGGCATAATCAGCATCCTCAATTTAAGGGTTCGTCCAATTATCATCTGGGCGGTAATACGATTCATATGTGTATGGCCAAAAGCGATACAGACATAACGAGGCCCGATGGGCACTATTATGACCACATTTTATACTGATTTATCTGCACCTTTATTGGTTGAAAAAGCACTTGAGCGTGGCGAAGGCCGTCTACAAGACAATGGCGCATTCGTTGTAACGACTGGTGTTCGTACAGGTCGTTCTCCAATGGATCGCTTCATTGTCGAAGAACCAAGCACTAAAGACGCAATCGACTGGGGCAATGTTAACCGTCCATTCAATGCTGCAAAATTCGATGCCCTTTGGGATCGTGTTGAAGAACATTTTGGCAAAACCGGTGGTTTTATCTCTAACCTACACGTAGGTTCTGATCCAGCTCACTATCTACCCGTTAAATGCCAGACCGAAACAGCGTGGCAAAACCTGTTTGGTCGCAACCTATTTATCCGCCCAGAAACATACAACCAAGGCAACAAAGAAGAATGGACCATTCTGAACTGTGCTAACTTTGAATGTGTTCCTGAGCGTGACGGCACAAATTCTGATGGCGCTGTAATCATTAACTTCGCACAACGTAAAGTACTTCTTGCTGGTATGCGTTACGCGGGCGAAATGAAAAAAGCGATGTTCTCTGTACAGAACTTCCTACTGCCTGAAAAAGACGTATTACCTATGCACTGCTCGGCAAACGTGGGTGAAGAAGGCGATACTTGCTTATTCTTCGGCCTTTCTGGCACAGGTAAAACAACCTTATCTGCAGACCCAGAGCGCTACCTAATTGGTGACGACGAGCACGGCTGGGGCAAAGGCACTGTATTCAATATCGAAGGCGGCTGCTACGCAAAAACAATCGATCTTTCGCAGAAAAATGAGCCAATCATTTGGGATGCAATCCGTTTCGGTGCGATCGTTGAAAACGTAATGATGGACGATGAAAATCGTGTTGCTGATTACGCTGATACTAGCCTGACTGAAAATGGCCGTTGCGCATATCCTCTAGAGCACGTTGAGAAGCGCGTACTAGAAAACAAAGGTGGCGAGCCAAAAGCCGTTATCTTCCTGACGTGCGATATGACCGGTGTTCTTCCTCCAGTTTCTGTTCTTACTAAAGAACAAGCGGCTTACCACTTCCTAAGTGGTTACACAGCGCTAGTAGGTTCTACTGAAATGGGTGGTACCCCAGGTCTTAAGTCGACTTTCTCGACGTGTTTTGGTGCCCCATTCTTCCCTCGCCCTGCAGGCGAATACGCTGAGTTGTTGATGAAGCGTGTAACTGAATTTGATTCTCAAGTTTATCTTGTGAACACAGGTTGGACTGGCGGCGCTAACGGTAAAGGCGGCGAGCGTTTCTCTATTCCAACAACTCGTGCTGTTATCAGTGCCATTCAGACGGGCGCTTTGCGTGATGCTGAAACTGAAACACTGCCAGTATTTGGTTTAGAAGTTCCTAAGAGTATTGATGGCGTAGACTCTAAAGTTCTTAACCCAACAAAAGCTTGGGCTAACGAAGCTGATTGGGCTGAAGCCGCTGAAGTTTTAGCTAATCAGTTTACCAAAAACTTCACTAAGTTTGACGTATCTGACGCTATCTTAGCGGCGGGTCCAAAAACTAAGTAATCATTTAAATTTCAGCCCCGCTGTTATTTAAATACTACTGCTGCTTGAATACTAAAAAGCCCTTTCGAACTAACCTTTGAAAGGGCTTTTTTGTATGCCTAACAAACACAAAAAACAATCACAATTTTTGGCAATAATTCCTCGTACATCCTCTTTCTGCTCAGTATACTCAAGCCTATAAGTATTTAATTTTCAACAGTTTAGATCGCCCTAGCGACCGATTTATAAGATCAAACACGAGATTTATTATGGACTCTATTTTCACCCGCATCGCCACCGAACTGAATATTCGCCCACAGCAAGTACAAGCATCCGTTGCACTTTTAGACGAAGGCGCTACCGTGCCCTTTATTTCACGCTACCGTAAAGAAGTCACGGGCGCACTTGATGATACTCAACTGCGTAATCTAGAAGAACGCCTGCGCTACCTGCGTGAAATGGAAGATCGCCGTAGCAGCATTTTAAAAAATATTGACGAACAAGGTAAGTTAACCGAAGAGCTTAAACGTGACATCCTCAATGCCGATACCAAAACCCGCTTAGAAGATTTGTATTTGCCGTATAAGCAAAAGCGCCGCACCAAAGGTGCTATTGCCATTGAAGCGGGTCTTGAGCCGTTAGCCAACTCGCTATTAGCAGATCCAAGCCAAACTCCAGAAGCAGTAGCGGCGACGTTCATAGACTCAGCCACAGGTAAAGAAAACGGCATTGCCGATACCAAAGCCGCACTCGATGGCGCAAAGTATATCTTGATGGAACGCTTTGCCGAAGACGCCAACCTCATCAACAAGGTGCGTAACTTTCTTAAACAAGAAGGCATGTTGTCTGTGCGTTTAGTGCCGGGCAAAGAGCAAGAAGGCGCTAAATTCAGCGATTATTTTGAGCACGACGAACCCCTAAAAAGCGTACCCAGCCACCGCGCCTTGGCCATTTTACGGGGCCGTAACGAAGGTATTTTAAGTTTCAGCATTGTTACCGGAGATCCGTCTGACAAGCTAACGCCCTCCCCTTGTGAAGCCATGATCGCCGATCACTTTAACCTGAAGAACGAAGGTCGCCCGGCAGATCGTTGGTTGCACGAAGTCGTGCGTTGGACATGGCGCATCAAGCTATTAACCCACCTAGAAACGGAGTTAATGACCAACTTGCGCGAAGCTTCCGAAGAAGAAGCGATTAAGGTATTTGGCCAAAACTTAAAAGACCTCATTTTAGCCGCACCTGCTGGCGCAAAAGCGACGATAGGTTTAGACCCAGGTTTGCGTACTGGGGTAAAAGTGGCCGTTGTAGACGCCACCGGTAAAGTGGTCGGTCACGATACAATTTACCCAACGCCGCCACAAAATCGCTTAGCCGATTCTGCCAAAATCATTACCGCATTAATTTTAAAACATAACGTTGAATTGATTTCGATTGGTAACGGCACCGGTAGCCGCGAAACCGATAAGTTCGTTGGCGATATGATCAAAGCCAACCCTGCTTTAAAGAAAGTGCAGAAGATTATGGTAAACGAAGCCGGTGCTTCTATTTACTCGGCGTCTGAACTCGCAGCAAAAGAATTCCCCGATTTAGACGTGACTATTCGCGGAGCGGTATCCATCGCCCGCCGCCTGCAAGATCCGTTAGCCGAGCTAGTGAAGATCGAACCTAAATCCATTGGTGTAGGCCAGTATCAGCACGACGTAAACCAAACTCAACTAGCACGCGCTTTGGATGCTACGGTTGAAGACTGTGTAAACTCAGTCGGCGTGGATTTGAACATGGCTTCTGTTCCATTGCTTACCCGTGTATCCGGTTTGAATACCACCATTGCCAATAACATCGTGAACTATCGTAATGAAAACGGCGCGTTTGCCTCACGCAAAGAGTTGAAAGAAGTCCCTCGCTTAGGTGAAAAAACTTTCGAGCAAGCCGCCGGCTTTTTACGCATCAGCAATGGTGAAAACCCATTAGATGCCAGCTCAGTTCACCCAGAAGCCTATGGCGTAGTCAAAGAAATCGCCAAACAATCCGCTCGTGATATTAAGAGCTTGATTGGTGATGGTTCTTTCTTAAAAGCCGTCAACGCAGCTCAATATGCGACTGAATCTGTGGGTGAAATCACCATCAAAGATATTCTGACCGAGCTAGAAAAACCCGGCCGCGATCCACGCCCAGAATTCAAATTCGCCACCTTTATGGACGGCGTCGAAGAAATCAAAGACTTGCGTTTAAACATGGTATTAGAAGGCGTGATTACCAACGTAACTAACTTCGGTGCGTTCGTTGATGTGGGCGTTCACCAAGACGGCTTGGTTCATATCTCAGCGATGTCCGATACCTTTATCAAAGACCCGCGTGAAGTGGTAAAGGCTGGCGATATTGTGAAGGTAAAAGTCATGGAAGTAGACGCCGCGCGCAAGCGTATTGCGCTTTCAATGCGCATGTCTGACGATGCCAACGAACAGGCACAGCAAAAAGTATCGGGCGAGCGCCCAAATCGCAGCCGCAACCAAACGACCAAAACCAGCTTTGGATCGAGCAATAACCAAGGCGACCAAGCCCAAGGCGCAATGGCCAACGCACTCGCTGCAGCGTTTAAAAAGGGAAAAAAATAAACTCTTTTTCTTGAGCGTAGTCACTGTAAAGACAATTATCTTATTGCTGGCACAGTGATTACCGCTTTGCGCACTTACCTATGTATCGGCATTCAACTATAATGCTTTTTTTATGCTCTAATTTTGAGGCTACCCTTTGGCTAATCCAACTTATACTCACTTGTTATCTTCTTTGCGTGAGCAAAACCAGCTTTCATTACTTGGGCATATCCAGCGCGGTATTGAAAAAGAAGGATTACGCTGCGAGCCAGATGGCCGTTTAAGCCAAACGCCTCACCCGCAAACATTAGGGTCTGCGCTAACACATCCAAGCATCACCACCGATTATTCTGAATCGTTATTAGAATTCATCACTCCGGTTTTTGATAACGCCAAAGACACCCTTGATTTCATGCAAAACCTGCATCAATACACTTACCAGAACATTGGTGATGAATTGATTTGGCCTGCGTCTATGCCTTGTATCATCAATGGTGAGAAAAGCATTCCAATTGCACAGTATGGCTTTTCCAACGTAGGCCAACTTAAGCACGCCTATCGTCATGGCTTATGGCATCGTTATGGTCGCACCATGCAAGCAATTGCCGGTATCCATTACAACTTCTCCATGCCAGATGCGTTATGGCCAGTGATTTATGCACAAGAACATCAAGCAGAAGCCTCGCCTGAACAATTAAAAGATTTTATCTCGGCTAAGTACTTCGGCCTTATTCGTAACTTTCGTCGTAATTCTTGGTTGCTGCACTATTTATTTGGCGCCTCACCAGCGATTTGTGGCTCTTTCTTAGAAGGGCAGCAGCACGACTTGGAAACCTTCAAAGAACACACACTGTATCTACCTTATGCCACCTCATTGCGTATGAGCGATTTGGGTTATCAAAATAATGCTCAGGCTGAACTAGTGGTTTGCTATAACAGTATCGAAAACTACGTTGCGACGTTATCAAAGGCCATCGCATTACCCGTACCTGATTATGAAAAAATTGGTATGCAAGATGAATCCGGCCAGTACAAGCAGCTGAATACCAGCTTGTTACAAATTGAAAATGAGTATTACAGCGACATTCGCCCTAAACGCATTGGTAATGGTGATGAAAAACCCCTACAAGCACTGGCTAATCATGGGGTTGAATACATTGAAGTGCGTTGCACCGACATCAACCCATTTTTAACGCTGGGCATGGATGAAACTCATATTCATTTCTTAGATTTATTTTTAACGCACTGCTTATTTATTGATAGCCCAGACATTGAGCTAGAAGAATGCCAAGTCGTTAAGGATAATCAAAATGCCGCAGTAATGCGCGGCAGAGACCCGGCATTAACCCTTAACAATCAGGGTAAAGAAGTGGCTTTACGTGAATGGGGAGATGAGTTACTTAGCGCTATGGTAACGTTGGCTAAAACCATGGATGAAGCCGTTGGTAATAATCAGTACAGCAACGCATTAGCGCAACAACAAGCGAAAATCGAAGACGACTCTTTGACACCGTCTGCGCAATATTTAGCAAGAATGAAAAATGAAGATTTAGAATTTTCTCAACTAACTTTACAGTTAGCAAAAGAGCGAGCTGCTGAACTTAAAAAGCCTTTAAATGACCAATTGAAGCAAGAAATGCAACAGCAAGCTCAACAAAGCTTGGTGCAGCAAGCTGAAATTGAAGCGGGTGACACTCTTGATTTCCCAACATTCTTAAAAAACTACCTCGTTCGCTAAGCGCCTTGAATGCAGCGATTACTATCACACCCTATTGTTATTGCATCGCGCTTTAACGAATAAGGTGTGCTATTAGTTTTGCACAACAAAATTCTCGAAATACAAATCATCAATAAATGCCTCGCCTTCTAATTCGGTCATTAACGCTCTTACTTCATCAAGCGCTGCTTTGCGTAAATTCTCTCGGCCTAAACTGGTATTAACGACGTCACCATCTTGAGCCGTCAGCAAAAACACCAAATTATTACGAATATAAGGCCGGTGAGATGAAACCGCCGACGCCGCTCGCCCACCCGATACCTTGAGTGCAATTTCTGTGCGCAAATACTTCATTCGCCCTGTACTACCGTAATTAACCACAAATGCAGGGGTTAAATGGATATACTTAGTTTGAGGCTGGCTAACTTCTGGGTCCTCACCATAACTAGAAAGACTTATTAAAATAAATCCCACTAACGGCAAGAAAAATTTGAACATTTTTAATACTCCAACATCTCAATACATTTAAAATAGATACTTATAGAATAGAATATATCAGTATCCATAACCACAAAGAAAAAAGGATAAAAAATGCGTATTAACTTGAAAGTGCTCAGCGTATTGGGTTTTTTGACCTGTGTTGCACTATTAGCCGGTGCTTATTATTTTGAATACGCCATGGGTATGGAACCTTGCCCTCTTTGTATTATGCAGCGTGTTGCAACATTAATGGTGGCAATCGGCTGTTTGTTAAGTTTTTTTCTGATACGTCGCCCCCTCGCTTTACTCATTGCATCGATCTGGACCCTGCTATCTTCGTTTTTTGGCATCTACCTTTCTTACCACCACAACTGGTTGCAAAACCTGCCCGCCGATCAAGTTCCTTCTTGCGGCCCTAGCCTCGAATACATGCTGGATGCTTTCCCCGTTATGGACATAGTCACCGTACTGTTACGAGGTAATGGTGATTGCGCTGATATCTCTTGGAACTTCGCCGGATTGTCCATGCCCGGTTGGTTAATGGTTTTCTTTATTGGCTTTGCCATTGCTTCGGCTTATGCTGTTTTTAGCGCTTGGCAAGCACGCCAAATACAACAAGCATAGAAATTCTGCTTTGCAAGCAAATATAATCAAATAACTTGCTTGCAACTCACCCTCTAGGCTGACTATATTGGAGTTAATAACAAAGCGACAATATTAGAATTTAAGGAATCGCGACCATGTTAGAACGTTGCAAAACAGCACAAGAGCGATGGGGTGGAGTACATAAGCTAATTGACGTTTGGTTAAACGAGCGTCAAGACGTCATTGTCCTTTTTTGTGGTATCAGCACACTTAAGCCATTTTCACCGCGAGAAACCCCAGTATCGATAAAAATCCAAGCCTTCTGTCAGATTTTAATGGACTATTGTTCAGCAGGTCACTTTGAAATTTATCAGCAGCTACTCGACGAAGCTAAACATTATGACGATGGTGGCTTAGAACTGGCCAAACGAGCTCTTCCGGTACTCGAAGAAATGACCCAGCAATGTGTTGATTTTAACGACAAGTACGATAGCGCTGAACACTGCCTAGAAAAAATATCCGACCTCAGTAAAGATTTATCCGATTTAGGCGAAACTCTCAGTGAGCGCTTTGAGCTAGAAGACCAGCTAATTGAAAAACTACATAACGTTCATCGTGACTTGGCTTTAGATTCTGTTCAACTAAAAGGGTAATCATGTCTTCGGTAATACGATCACTGCTTACAAGTACGGTACTGTCAGCAAGTTTATTAATAAGTGCCTGCGGTACCGACACTCAACCAGACCACTTTGACGAACTAGCCAAACAAGGCGCTTATTCGCTATGCATTAATCAAACTGCAAATGCTGCCTTTATTGGTTCTATCCACCATGGCGGCAGTTTTTGGCGAATAAATCCGCTGGACCGCTTGTATAACTGGAATCATAAATCTGATGAATTTAGCAACATTTTAAGCTGTAGCTTCTCCCCAGAAGGTAATTTCGCTGCTACTACAGATAATCGCACCATTGCTTTGTGGAACAGTAAAACAGGAGAAAATTTAGGTTTGTGGAACGCCCCCGGTGATATAAAAGACATCAATTTAAGTCGTGATGGGCAGTTTGCACTGTTAGCCATGACAGATTACACAGCCACCTATTTTAATATTAAACAAGGCGGAGTGCAGCGCACATTACGTCACGAAGGTGTGGTGTACGATGCCAGCCTAAATAGCCAAAGTACCTTAGCTGCTACTGCAAGCGATGATTTAACGGCACGAATTTGGGATTTACGCACAGGTAAAGAAATACAACGACTTATGCATAACAACCAAGTTAGGCGCGCTCAAATTTCTGCAAACGGTCGTTTTGTTTTCACATCTGCACTTTCAGAACCCGGGCGTTTGTGGGATACCCAGAGCGGTAAAATGATCCGAGAGTTTACTATTAACAGCGGTTTTTATAATGCCATACGTTTTAATACAGATAATACACAACTCTTAACCGGAACCAGCGCCGGTAAAATTCAGCTATGGGATTTAAAAGATGGGGTAGTCATTAAATCTTGGCAAGCGATACCAAGAAATACTTGGGTAAGTAATAACGTCATGATAGAAGACGTAGCTTTTACCCCAAATAGCTATTTAGCGGGCGCTTCTAATGGTCGCTTGTTTCACTTAAATTAATCCACTCAAAGTTATTGAGAAAAAGGCTCGGAAGCTGAAAATCTGAGCCGTTAATTGTTAACGTCAAATTGTTTAGCCCTGCTGTCCATAATATTTTGTATATTATGGGCATCTTCTAACACCTTATGAACCTTCTCTAAAGGTATAGTCATAGGTAAAGGGATATTTGGCGAAACAGTATCTTGATTCGCGCTTTTTTCTGGGGTTGATACCTTAGCGGTTGAATCATTATCCGGCGTTTCTGGGCGTAATCCTTGAATAAGATTTGTATTAGTATTTACCGTTACAGTTTTACTATTTCTATCAGCCGGAGCCTCGTCAGAATAATGCCAAGTCCCATCATCATCTTGCCACTTATAAAATGATTGCTCAGGGCTAGAACTGCTATTTAATCTAGATAGGATATTTGAAGACGTAATTGAAGGTGTATTTGCAGGCGATGATGACTGAAAAAAAGGAATCTCAATAAATGCAGTCCCATCAGGTTTTTTTATAATTAAAGGGCCAACCAAAGCAATAGCCGTTAGCGTTACCAATAAATAAAGTGGGCGTTTCATCCATGATACCTTTAGTAATTTATAATTTAGCCATTATAGCCTATGCTTATAATTATTATTTAAAATATCACACAGGTTGGATAAGTGCGCGTGAACAACCATAAACCACATCATTCCTTCCAAAGTAGCGCAAGAGTTATTAACCAAGCTCGTCCTTTTAGAGTATTGCTTGCAAATGCAAAGGGCGGCTGTGGAAAAACCACATTGGCTACCAATATTGCTAGTCATTTTGCCAGCCAAGGTGAAGGCACTGCGCTGATTGACTACGACCCTCAAGGATCTAGCAGCGACTGGCTGTCGGCACGAAACTCAAACGCTGCAAACATTACGGGTATTGCTGCATTTAAAAACCAACATTTAAATACCACTCGTAGTTATGCGCTACGAGTTCCGGCAACAACAACCCGCATTGTTATCGATACCCCCGCTGGTTTAACCGGCCATGGATTATCAGATATGATTCAAGCCTCCGATCTTATTATAATTCCAGTTATTCCTTCATCTATCGATATTCGTGCGGCTACTCGCTTTATTAAAGATGTATTATTAAGCCCTTCCTATCGAACAAGAAAAAAACCGATCGCAGTTGTTGCTAATCGAGTTAAAAAAAACACCCTTATATATCAAAAACTTGAGCGATTTCTTAATAGTTTAAATATTCCTTTTATCGCTTCATTTAGAGATACACAGCAATACGTTCGCGCTTCGGAGCATGGTTTGGGATTGGCCGATTATGCACAAAAAGATAATAAAGACAGGCTTGAGTGGTTACCTATGATTGCTTGGTTAGAGCAACAAATCCGTTTACAGAATAAATTTTTAAAAAAATAATATCCTTAAAGGTTATTTAAATTCTAATTCTCAACTAAAATAAATGGATAGTAATGTGCTTATAAGTATAATTACAAAATATCTCTTACTTTAGTACTCGAGGAAATTCTATGGTCGCTCGCAAATCACCAACAAAAAAGCCTGTAGCTAAAAAAGCTGCTACCAAAACAACCACCGCTAAAAAAGTTGCTACTAAAAAAGCTACTGCTAAAAAAGCACCGGCCAAAAAAGCTACTAGCAAAAAAACTCCAGTCTCTAAAGTAACGTTAAATCCTGCTGAACTTTTACAGAAAGAAATTACAGCACTTGAAGTAAAACTAGAAAAAGCGCGCCAAAAAATGATGGCTGATGCTGATAAGGCATTAGCAAAAGCCAAAACAGCACAAACTAAAGCCGCGGCTGCTCTTACCAAAGCAAACGCAGCAAAGAAAAAAGCTGCTGACAAAGCAAAAGCCAAAGCGACTGCAGCAACCACTAAAGCCTTAGTAAATGCTAAAGAAAAAGTCGAGCTAGCAAAACAGAATGTAGCAGAAACCAAGCAAGCCTATTTAAATGCCAAAGCTGATGCCAAGGCATTCAAAGAAGAAGCATTAGCCGCTGCTAAAATTGCAAAAGCTAAAGCCGCTGCAGAAAAAACACAACAAAAAGCCGCTGCCGCTGCCGCTAAAAAGCAAGCCGCTGCAGAAAAAAAAGCAGCCACTGCTGCAAAGAGAAAAGCGTTAGCAGAAGCCAAAAAGGCAGAAGCTAAAGCTAAAAAAGCTGCTGCGATGGCAAAAAAGAAAGAAGAAGCAAAAGCAAAAAAAGAAGCTGCAAAAGCTAAGAAAGCTGCTGCAAAACTAGCTAAAAAAGCGCCGGCTAAAAAAGCTCCAGTAAAAGCCACAAGCACTGCAGCAAAAAAAGCGACTGCTAAGAAAGCACCTGCTAAAAAAGCTTCGGCAAAGAAAGCTCCGGTAAAAAAAGCGACTGCTAAAAAAGCCCCTGCTAAAACAGCAAGTAAAACTGTCGCTAAACCAGCAGCAAGCAAAAAAGCACCTGCTAAAAAAGCACTTGCAAAGAAAACGGCAACCAAGAAAACAACTGCAAAAAAAGCGACTGCCAAAACCGCTGCAGCCAAGCCAGTAACAGCCAAGCAAGACACTCCAGTGGTAACCCCAGCGGTTAAACTACCAGTTACTGAAAAGCCAATAGATAAAACAGCTTCTCAAACTAGCCCAGCACCTGCGAGTGAAGCGAAAGCAACTAGCGATACGCCAGCTTCAAAGCCTAGCGGTTTGTTTGATCAAAACAGCTAATCGCAGCTTCAACTAAAAAGCCCAATTAGCTGCTTAATTTAAGCGCTAATTGGGCTTTTTTATTCACGTTTATTTATCTCTGAACATTTGATTAGTTTTATTGTTAACTCAGACCGCGTCTTTAATCTACTTTACCTTCTATCCAATAGGTAAATAGCTTTTTAATCGTCTTATCCTTTTGCTTCATCTTAATCCAATTTCTCATAAACAACTCAAACGAAAGATCATCTTTATTAATTGGATACGCCATTGTTAAAGCGGGAATCAAAGGTTTGGGCGTAACCACGGTATAAGTTGGATTCAATAGAGTCCAAGCCGAAGCTGTGGGTGCACCAAATAACATAGCATCGATATGTTTATACTCATCTTTAAAAAAGAGCCTTGGGGTTGATATTTTCCAGGCTTTACCATTAATAAAATTCTGTGCTATGGCTTTCTCGTAAAAGAACTTTTCTGGAATACCAATAATTAAGTCCTTACGACTTATAATTTTTTCCCATTCAACAAATTCAGCACGGCGCTCATCTTTAACCACAAAGGCTATATGCTGCGTGCTATACGGCAGTGATAGCGAGAACTCCTTCATGTTGTCAGGAATTACCGGAATCCCAGTTGTAATATCCAAATAACCCGAGGCCAGTAATGGCGCAGCTTGTTTACGAAAAATACGAACAAACTCAATACCAACACCTAAATCCCCTGCTAACTGATTCATAATTTCAATATCAAAACCCACCAACTTGCCGTCGCTGTTGTTAAAAGAATACGGTAGGTCGTCTCTGAAATAACCCACTCGTAAAAAACCTCTTTCTTTAACTCGGTACAGCACTTCGCTAAATGGTTGGACTACGGCACTATCAGGGCTGGGCTCTAAGACATACTTAGTGGGGATATCATCTAATAAAAAATCGCGATTAATAAATTTACTATAGCCCTCGTATTGATAACTAATGGCTTCAAATGTGTGTTTTAAAGCAATTAACGAAGATACACAGATCAACGGAATAATGATCATGTTGCGGCCAAATTGACCCCACTTAAAGGTAAATCCTTTAATCATGCTGGTTGCAATTAACAAAGGCATACATACAGCAAAAATCACGGATAGTAAGGCTGAGAAGCGAGCAACTACTAGATTCTCAGCAACTAAAAAGAAATCAAACATAGAACTGGAAACATTAAACAGCTCCAATAAATTCGGTACCGCAATAATACTGGTGCCAAATAACTGTGGCAGGCCCGCAATAATCAAGGTGACGTAATCATTAAATGAAATATGTGCACCAGAAAACCATGCAGCGAATAAAGCAAACAGCAGAGCTAACAACTTACCACCTACGGGAAGGCTGTAGGTAATGGGCACAATGATGCTAGGAATTTGGGCAACCTCTTTATTACTAGCATTTAATTCTGCGATCAGTAGTTTTGTTTTTTCTACAATCACGGGGATCACCACAAAAAAACTGCCGGTAGCAAATGCCGTCACCATAGCTTCGCGCGAAGCTCTCATTATTTGTCGATAACCAAAAGGGGTAACGATCGCAACGACTGTGGGCAAAACAACAAAGGTTAGCAAAAATACCAACACTGCAGAGGTCACAATATAAACCAACAAGCCATCAACATCAGAAGGGTCAACGGTTGCTGCAGCTCTTAATCCAATACAAAAAATGCCAAGCGGTGCAAAGCGCATAACAATAATATTCACATTAGCAACCGCGGTCTGTAGATTTCCCAACAGTAATAACGAGTGTTTTTTTCTATGCACAGTCATAAGACCAATTCCCATAAAAATACTGAACGTCACTACAGAAGGAATGAGGGCATTAGCAAATGAATGAAACGGGTTTGAAGGTATAAACAGATCAACCAAATTAAACTCTTTGCTCACCTTAACGGTTTCAACACTGTAAAACTCAGCCGTAACCCAGTCTGGAAAAGCTATTGGCGACAAAAAGATAAACACAAGCACAATCGCTACCGCAATTACTAAAATCAATAAACTTTGCCTAAACGTACTGCTTAACCCTGTTGCAGATAAACCACCAATACCTACGATTAACGACAGTGAAATATAGGGCAAGGCGGTCATTTGCAGCAGCATAACAAATGCATTGGCAATGGCATCAACCCCAAAAAAAACCGTAGAAGTATAGGCACCAATAACTAGCCCAAAAACCATAGCTAACAGAATACGAATAAACGGAGGGATTTTTTCAAACAGCATATTAGTCCTAAATTTTAACAGCACACATCTACGGATTATCATCAAGCCTACAAGGCTGGTGCTTTGTGCTATATTATATATCAACACGTCTATTATTATTGGCTCTTACGTGACTCTGATAACACATATTTTTCGATTATTATTGCTATATCTTTGCGCTGCTCCAGCAATCGCTGAAGACATTTCAATTCACCTCAAGTGGTACCACAAATTTCAATTTGCGGGTTACTATGCAGCACAAACACAAGGTTATTTTGAAGAAGAAGGCTATCAAGTAACCTTATTAGAAGGTGGTCCTGAAACTAATCACATACACAGCCTCATAAACAACACCAGTGAATACGCTGTATTTAGCAGCGAATCCTTAAACTCGCTGGCTCTAAATGCCCCTATTGTGATTGTTGCTTCCATATTTCAACACGCTCCCGAAGCATTAATTACACTCAAAGACAATAATGTGGAAAGTCTGACCGACTTTCGTGGCAAAACACTCATGCTAGCCGACCCTAACATATCAGGTCATATTGCATCCATGTTGTTAAAAAATGGATTACACCCTGGTGATTATAAAAAATTAGATTATGACGGTGACGTACGCCGCTTAATTAATGGGGATGTGTTTGCGATCTATGGCTATGTGAGCAACGAGCCTTTTAGCATTGAACAGCTGGGTTATGAGGTTGATGTCTTTCGGCCCCAAGATTTTAATATTAACTTTTATGGCGATAGCTTAGTAACATCCCAATCAGAGCTAGATGAGAATCCAGAACGTGTTGCTGCAATCCGCAGAGCAGTTATTCGTGGTTGGAGCTATGCAATTAAAAATACCGATGAAATCATCCAACATATTCTAAGCCTTCCAACCGAAAACCCTGCGCCCTTTAATCTTGAGCATCAGCGCTTTGAAGCAAACGCAACCATAGACCTAATTGATGCCAATCAAATCCCTATCGGTTTATCCAGCCCAACAAGATGGGCGGCTATGATCGACACATACAATCAAGTTAATAATGGCCAAGCAGTCTTCAAACCAGGCACTATTTACAATGAATTTCATCAAGATAAGCAATGGGTACAATACTTTTTTATCTCTTTGGCCATTGCTATTGTCCTTATTACCACTCTTTATTTTTGGAACAGAACGCTAAAGGCACGGCTAGATGTTGCTATAGAAAGTTTAGAAAAAGCCGTATTTGAAGACAATCTAACCAGTATGAAAAACCGCCCTGCATTGATTTTATTTATTGAAGAATGCCGATTAAAACAACATAAAAATGAATATTTAGCCATTTTAGATATTAGCGGCTTGCAAAAAATTAACAAAGAAAAGGGCTTTCGTGAAGCTGATCAATTAATACGTAAAGTCGCAGAAGGCTTAACCGAGCATCGGTTTAAATCTAGCAAGGTTTACAGCTTATATGCAGGGAAATTTGCAGTCGTTGCTAAGTCGAGTCAGTACGAGAAGTTTGCAGCCAATATCAATAATTTAGTTGCTAAAATCACACAAGACATCAATACCATTTCGCTACGCTCAGGGGCTGTTAAGCTTGATTTAACACTCGACAACTCAAGCCTAACCACTCGTGCAGAATTAGCCTTACAACACGCTAAAGACACCTCAGCAGAAACCCTCGTTTTCTTTGATCAATCGTTTGCAGAGCGCATAGAAAAGCGAGAAGCCCTACTTGTAGATGTTCTTCGTGGCATCGAAAACAATGAATTTGTACCTTTTTATCAACCCAAGATAAATTATAAAACGGGCACAATTCAGGGAGTAGAAGCACTGGTACGCTGGAATCACCCTGAACAAGGGCTTCTCCTGCCGGGTCAATTTTTACCTGTAGTTGAAACAGCACCAGAGATAATGAATAAACTGGAAGTTGCTATCTTTAATGGTGTAATGACAGAAGCTCCCAAATTAATAGCGTACTTTTCTAAAAATTCAGACTTCCGAATTTCAATCAACTTATCCTCCATCCAATTCAATCGCACCAACCTAGTGCACGACTTGCTTGAAGGCTGTAAATTTCATGGAGTTCACCCTAGCCATATTGAATTCGAACTTACTGAAAGCCTGATGCTTGAAAACCTCAGCATGGCCATTGAAATTAGTGGTGAATTACAAGCAGCAGAATTCAGTGTTGCTTTAGATGATTTTGGTACTGGTTACTCATCACTTGCGTATATACAAAACCTACCGGTTAATGTAATTAAATTAGACTACTCTTTTGTTAAGAAAATACCTGCAGACAAGCGCTCAGGGTTTGTGGTTGAGCACATTATTTCACTGGCGCACAAACTCAATTTAGAAATCGTAGCGGAAGGTGTAGAGCAAAAAGTTCAACTGGATTACCTAGGTAACTTGGGCGTTGATATTATTCAAGGCTTCTATTTTTACAAACCTATTGCGTTAGTTGATTTGTGTATGCTTGAGCGTGAAGTCAACGTGGACAGTTATAAAATATCATGATTATAAACAACACAGCAGGTCGTAATGACTTTCATAGCCTAGAGCAACAATTTAAACATTTTGTTTTGTCTGACCCTGATACCAGTATCGGTTTAGGTGATGCGGATTATCTTGATCAACTGGGCAACCCCAGTCTACAAGCATTAAAAACAAACACTGCTAAAGCTAAAGAATTATTGCTGGCGATTGAATCATGCGATGCGAAAGCATTCGATGATGAAATTTTTAATCGTCAACTCGATCTAGACTTAATGGCGCGTTATTTAAAACAAGAGATATTCTTTGCCGAACTCGAACAAGATGGTCAACCACAACGCTGCCGCAAACCCGGTGGCGTAGATGGAATTAGTGAAGGTATATTTCAGCTTTTTGTTAATGACGAAAGAACCGCCGAAGCGCGCTTAGACAATATTCTATCTCGCCTCCAGCAAGCTCCAAACTATCTAAAAATCGAAGCGAGTGTGATTACTCAGCCGATTAAACGCTGGCGTGATATAGAAGTAGAGCAAGGCGAAGGCTTGCCTGATTTATTCGCCACGATTTATAACTGGGCCAAAGATACCGACTATCCAAATGCCGACGATTTGCAACAAGCAATTAGCGCCTGTAATACTGCACTCGAAGTCTACTTAAACGACTTAAAAACTCGTGACTGCCTAACTGATTTTACCATTGGTGAAGACAAGGTTATTGAACTATTAGCACTGCGTAATATCAAGCAATCCCCTGGCGAACTGATTCAAATGGCCCGTGGCTTTATGGCCGATACCCAAGGCTTATTAACCAGTCTAAATAAGCGCCTGTGCAAAAAGTATGAGCTGGCTGCAGATACCAGCGATGAACAACTGCATGAGTTTTTAAATGAGAAGTTCGCCGCCAAAATAAAAGAAGGCAAACTAGACTCTGTACTGGATTATTATTCTGATCAGATTCAATCGATCAATAACTTCATCGAACAGCGCCACTTATTTGCCATTCCAGCGCAGCAAGAAATTCGCCTTTTACAAACCCCGAGCTTCTTAGAACCGGTTATACCTGCTGGCGCAATGTGGCCACCATTAGCACTTCGCCCGGGCAAGAAAACCAGCCTAGTCTATTTAACGCTTAAACAAGATCAGCTAGCAGAACATACCGAACTGGGCATTCCGGTAATGATGATTCATGAAGGCATCCCAGGACACCACTTACAGTTTGCCACCGCCGCACAGCACCCGTCTTTCATTCGTCGAATCTTTTCAGCCAACGAACACGCCGAAGGCTGGACCACCATGCTAGAAGACTACATGCTCGATGTTGGCTACATCAGCGACGATTTAGTCGACGAAGTGCGCTTCATCGCCAAGCGTGAAATGTCTCGCTTAGTTGCTCGCGTTGGCATCGACTTATACTTCATGACAGGTGAACGTGATTATTTAAATGTTGGCTTAGATCTTGGCTTTAATTCAGCAGACGATTACAGCGAAGATGTATTTGAAAACGCCGCCAAACTGCTAAAAAAAGCCACAGGCTTTACCGACGGTCGTGTACAAGCCGAACTAAACTGGTACAGCACCGAGCAAAGCTACCCGCTGAGCTACCTAACGGGCAACCGCTTAGTGTGGAAATTAAAGCAAGACATCCAAGCAGCCAATAAAAAAGACCTCGACGCCCTAGAACTCGACCAAGCCTTCCACAAAGTGTACTTAGAGTCTGGCTGCATGCCGGTAGAAAGCTTACGCTTAGTATTTGAACACGAAGGTTTTTTATAATTTAAGATTATTACGCAATTGATAACAATTCAATTAATTGCAATTGCGTATAGTTATCATTTAGATTAACATCTCCGGAAATTCATCCGGACGATCTCACTTATGCATGTCTTACAAACCTTAATCTCAAGTAATACTAAAATCAGCGCACTCCTAACGGGCACATTAATTCTTTCAGCTTGCGGTGGCAGTTCTAATGATGACAACACAAACCCAAGCATCAGCGATGTTGTACCCAACAACAGTGTAATGCACTCTAGAAGTGTCACCATCCGTGGCTTAGCCTCCGATAATAAAGAATTGAAGTCTGTTGGTATTAGTCATAACAAGCAATTAATCAATGCTGATTTAGAGCAAGATTCATTCTCAGCAACTATTGAAGCAATTGCCGGTATCAATGCTTATACAGTCATTGCAACCGATACTGCGGGTAATGAAACGACTCATGAAGCAAGTTTTTATTATGGCTCTCAAGCCACTGCTGGCGGTGCGCACTCGGCCATTATTAAAGATGAAAAAATATACGCATGGGGCAGAAATAATAAAGGGCAGGTAGGCATTGGTGCTGTAACAAAAATAAGTGATGATCCAGAAACTGCTACCGCAGAACACCCGATCATACCTACACTAATAACTAATCAAGCTGATACAAAATTTGTCTCTTTAGCATTTAACCAAAATGCTTCGTCAGCATTGGATGCGAATGGACATGTCTGGAGCTGGGGCGATGGCGATGATGGCCAGTTAGGCTTAGGGATTGCTAACGATAATGTGATTGATGAAACTGATTACAGCAACCCACAAAAAATTAAAAACCTTACGGATATTGTTGCGATTAACCGCGGCTATGATCACATGCTTTTATTGAAAAATGATGGCAGCGTTCTGGCTTTTGGCAATAATAAAAATGGTCAACTGGGTGATGGAAGCTCCGCAAATAGTGACACCGCCGTTACAGTGCAAGGCCTTTCTGAAGTTGTACAAATTTCAGCCGCCGTTAGTTCTTATGCTGTTGATAAAGATGGCCGTTTGTGGGCATGGGGAAACAATAAATACGGACAATTGGGCCAAGGTACGTCCGATAATGAAGTGCATAACACACCGGTTGAGGTGGTATTTGATGAAGCAGTTATCAGCGTTGCCAGTGGCAAAGGTCATGCTTTAGCCCTCACCCAATCCGGGAAAGTATACGCTTGGGGCTTAAACGCAAGCAGTCAAGTGGGTATGAGACCCAGAGACACGAGTACCATTGATGAACCATGGGAAAACTTTGTACTTACGCCAAAACTTATACCTGGGCTAGACGATGCCGTCGCCATATGGGCCAACGGCAATCAAAGTTTTGTGAAACGAGCCGATGGCAAAATTTATCCGTGGGGACAAAATATGCTAGGCACTTTAGGTATTGAAGAAGATGGAAATGTTATTGAGCCAGTTAGCCCGATCTTAGAACTGAATAATGTTGTCGATTTAGGTAATGGTGCTCTGCACACGCTGGCAATTCGTAACGACAATACACTCTTTGCATGGGGCTGGAGTTTTGAAGGTTCTTTAGGGGGCAAAGATCTCCTTAACGCTTGGACATACAGACTGCCGCTAACAATATCCACAGAGGCGCCATTGACAGAATAAATAATATGAGATTCCAGTCATTTTAATGGCCTATCTAAAAATAACAGCACCGTTTTGCTACCGAATATAACGGATGGTGCTGTTCAAAATTATTACCGACTTAAACACATAAAAGACACGTGCTGTTTTTAATCTCATACCCTCACAAGATCAACGTAATGAAAAACCCTTATCTCTTTATTGCCATTTTTATCATGTTAAGTGGCTGTCAGTTCTCTAATAAAAAAAGCGATGACAGTCATAATGCTTCAACGAATACCCCAGGAAATACTAACCCGCCACTGAACTCTGAAACGATCAACTGGAAGCCTGTAGCAGGAAATGCAACTGTAGAATTTGATCCCAGCTTTTCATTTTTACAATTTATCCCAACCCTCGATTTAGCTGAGCTAGATAACGCTTCCAAAGGCCGCGAGTTATTCATAGGTGAGTGGACTGCGGCGCCTGGCTCAAGACCCCTCTTAGATGGACTAGGGCCATTAACCATCGCTACTGCATGCAGTAGCTGTCACTTTGTATCCGGTCGAACGCCAAGTTTAGAAGCCAATGGCGAAGTCGGTTTAGGTTTATTGTTTCGCTTAGGTGATGAATTGGGTAATCACGACCCTTATTACGGCGGGCAACTGCAAACCGCAGCCACCACAGGCAGCAGTGAAGGTCATGTGAGCTGGCAGTTTGATGCTAACAAAAAACCTGTATTTACCCTCACAACCAATCAAATGGAGTTGGCAAAAGGCATTAGCCTTGGCCCACGTTTATCACCACAATTGGTCGGTATTGGTTTATTAGACTTAGTTTCTGAGCAAGATATTTTAGCCCGCGAGGATGAATTCGATAGCAACAACGACGGCATTTCTGGGCGAGCACACTGGCGCAGCGTTAATGGCGAAAAAGTATTAGGTCGTTTTGGCTGGAAAGCCATGCAACCCTCTTTAGAGCACCAAAGCGCCGGCGCATTTCAACAAGACATGGGGTTAACTACCAGTATCAATCCCAACGAACCTTGTACGCCTTTGCAAACAATCTGTGCAGAGCAACCTAATGGCGGCAGCCCAGAAGTTTCTGACGCATCCTTATTTGCCATCAACGACTTTTTAACCTTACTGGCGGTACCGGCAAGACGTATTAATGATCAAAATGAATTCGATCAGGGGTCTCGCATCTTTGCTGACATTGGCTGTGCCCAATGTCACCAACCCACTCTGACCACTTCAGATTCTAAGCAATATCCGTTATTAGCCAAGCAATTAATTTATCCTTATACCGATTTGTTACTGCACGATATGGGTGAAGACTTGAGCGATAACGTGAAAGAAGGTGATGCTAATCCCCGCGAATGGCGCACCCCGCCTTTATGGAGTTTAGGCTTAATCGAAAAAGTGGAAGGCTCTCGTTTCTTACACGATGGTCGCGCAGCCACTATAGAAGAAGCCATTCTGTGGCATGGTGGAGAAGGCTCAGCCGCTAACAATAATTTTGTAAAACTAGCGCCCGCCGAAAAAGAAAAGCTATTAAGTTTTTTAAGATCAATCTAACGACTGCAGCTTAAAAATCACAACCGAACTTAATTTGAAAAAATTCCGAGTAATTTTAATATCGACTCTGGCGATATTTTAAAATGCTCGGCAATATTGATCAAATTACTAGGCAATACATCTTTCCTTTTCTGATTCGCACCGTAAACAATATTGGCTTGTTGGAATAGCATCGCCAACGCGTATTGCTCGGCCTGCAATTCCAATTTTTTTACCTGCTGGCGAAAATCTTCAAATCCCAAGCCACGTTGCTCTACCCACTGTGTTTTTAAACGTCGGCGCATATTACGGATAGGAATCACCTGCTCTGTGACCCACGGCTGATAATCGTCAGGAATACATTCAGGTATCCATTCAACACCTTCACTGGCTAGCCACAAGGCTTGCAGAATCAGATTGATATCTGCGCCATGTTCATCCTGTAAAACAAGCAGCTCAGCTTCCACCCCCGCTTGCGAATACACCCCGCAGGCATAGTCCCATAGCGGGTTTTGAAGTGGGATAACAGCTGGATTTGTGGCAAACTGCGCGTCAGTTATTGAGTCTTCTTTTGATTCAGCCAAAGCGCTACACCCTCTTTTATAAAAGTATTTTGAAAGATTATGATCGAATTTAATCAGGTTTCATTACATCGTGGTATCAAACCTCTGCTTAAACAAGCAGATTTGCGCATTCATGATGGTCAAAAGCTCGCGCTTATCGGCCCCAATGGCGCAGGTAAATCCAGCTTATTTGCCCTGCTATTAGGCGAACTGGGTGTTGAAGAAGGTGATTTGTACTTACCCACAGGCTGGCGCATTGCCCACATGGCGCAAGAAGTTGAAGCCAGTGAACGCTGTGCGGTTGATTATGTGATTGATGGCGACAAGGTGTATCGCGAAATTGAACACGGCATTAATACGGCCACTTGCGATAACGAGCTGGCCGAATGGCACGGCAAGATGGACGCTCACAATGGCTACAACATTAAAGTGCAAGCCGAGCAGTTATTACACGGCTTAGGTTTTAAACAAAGCGACATGGTGAAGCCGGTTTCTGGCTTCTCGGGTGGCTGGCGTATTCGTTTGAACCTCGCCCAAGCCTTGATGACTCCGTCGGATTTATTATTACTCGATGAACCCACCAACCACTTAGATTTAGATGCAACCTTGTGGTTAGAGCAATGGTTAAATAAGTATCAAGGCACCTTGGTATTTATTTCTCACGATCGCGATTTTATTGATGGCGTTGCTGATCACATCGTACATCTACACCAATTAAAATTAACCAGCTACCCGGGCAACTACAGTGCTTACGAGCGCATTCGCGCCGAGCGTTTAGCCCAGCAACAAGTGATGCACGACAAACAACAAGTACGCATCGCCGAAATTGAAAAATTTGTTACTCGCTTTAAAGCCAAAGCCAGTAAAGCCAAACAAGCCCAAAGCCGGGTAAAAGAATTAGAACGTATGGAACTGATTGCACCCGCTCATGTGGATTCGCCGTTTAGTTTTACTTTTCCGTGCGCCGAAAAAGTATCAACCCCGCTATTAAATCTTGAAGATGCCGACATAGGTTATGCAGGAAAAGAGAGCGGAAAGCCCGTTGCTATTTTAAACAAGCAAAATGTTTCGTTAGTACCCGGCCATCGCATTGGTTTATTAGGGGCAAACGGCGCTGGCAAATCAACCTTAATTAAAACCTTATGTGAAGAACTACCGCAGCTTTCAGGTTTGCGTCACGAAGGTGAACATTTAAAACTGGGCTATTACGCCCAGCATCAACTTGAAACCTTGGATGTCAAAGCCAGCCCTGTATTAATGATTCAGCGCATTACGCCGTCGGCGACCGAACAAGAAGTGCGTAACTTTTTAGGCGGTTTTGATTTTCGCGGGGATAAAGCCCTAGAAGCGTGTGAACCATTTTCTGGGGGTGAAAAAGCACGCCTAGCCTTGGCGTTAGTTGCATGGCAAAAACCTAATTTATTAATTATGGATGAGCCGACCAACCACCTTGATATTGAAATGCGCGAAGCACTCACCATGGCGCTACAATCCTTTGCCGGTGCCATTGTCTTGGTCAGCCACGACCGCCACTTATTAAAAGCGACTGTAGATGAATATTGGCTAGTGGAAGATGGCAAGGTTGAATTGTTTGAAGGTGACTTAGACGATTACCACAAACACGTTCAAGCCAAGCAAGCGGCGTCTGGTTTTAATGCTGGCCAGCTAGCCACCAACCCCAATTCTGCCGACAGCAAAAACTCAGGCAATAGCGAAAACAAAACCGCGGGCGCAAGCGCTCAAGATCGTAAAGAACAAAAACGTTTAGACGCCGAACGTCGTGCACGTTTAGCCCCCATGCGCAAAGAATTAAATAAACTTGAAAGCCGTATGGAAAAATTACAAAGCACTTTAGAAGAGTGTGAAAACCAACTGGCCGATACTTCTCTTTACGAGGCCGCACGCAAAGCCGACTTGCAAAAAATATTGCAACAACAAGGCGAAGCAAAAAGCGAATTAGAAGAAGTAGAAATGGAGTGGATGGAACTCAGTGAAGAAATGGAAGCGGCTGAATAATGACTGTTTCGTTGTCTAATCAAAAAATGAGTTTACCACCTCTGTCACTTTATATTCATGTGCCTTGGTGTGTGCGCAAGTGTCCTTACTGTGATTTTAACTCGCATAAGGCTGAAGAGAACATTCCAGAAGCAGAATATGTGCAGGCGCTATTAGAAGACTTAGAAGCCGACCTTCCTTACGTGCAAGGGCGCGAGATTCACACCATTTTTATCGGCGGTGGTACACCGTCGTTATTAAGCGTTGAAGCCTATAAAACGTTACTGGCAGGCTTACAAAAAAAAGTAAGCTTTGTTAAAGACATCGAGATTACCATGGAAGCCAATCCTGGTACGTTCGAAGCAGAAAAGTTTGTTGGCTATCGCAAGCTCGGCATTAATCGCCTTTCAATTGGTGTGCAAAGTTTTGCCGATAAACAGCTAAAACATCTAGGTCGTATTCACAATGGTCAGCAAGCGGTTGCCGCAATTAACATGGCGAAAGAAGCGGGCTTTAATAACTTTAATATCGATCTAATGCACGGTCTGCCCGACCAATCGCAGGCACAAGCATTAGCCGATATTCAACTAGCCATCGACCTTGGCCCAACGCATTTATCTTGGTACCAATTAACCATTGAACCCAATACCGAATTTTTTAAACGCCCGCCGGTTTTACCCGAAGATGAAACCTTGTGGGATATTCAAGAAGCTGGGCAAGCCTTATTAGCACAGCACGGTTTTGTGCAATACGAAGTATCGGCTTACGCCCAAGCCGGCAAACAAGCAAAGCACAATCTAAACTACTGGCAGTTCGGGGATTACTTAGGCATTGGTGCAGGCGCTCACGGCAAGATTACTGATCTGGTAAATACTCCAAAAAGCCTAACCGCATCAGCAGTTTTTAGAACCTGGAAAACCCGCGCACCCAAAGATTTTTTAAACGCGGAAAAACAATTTTTAGCGGGTAAAGAATCCATTCAGAATGAAGACTTAGGGTTAGAGTTTTTGATGAATGCATTGCGCTTGCAAGATGGCTTTGATTTGAATTTATTTGAACAACGCACCGGCTTTTCTCTCGATACCATAGCCGAAGGCATCGATGCCGCGATTGAAAAAGGTTTGTTAATCAAGCAAGGTTCACAAATTAAAACGTCAGCAAAAGGCAGCCTATTTTTAAATGAAATTTTAGCTTTCTTTATGTAGTTTTTCTTATTTTTTATTTCTTCAACATGAAATTGTTAATATGAAATTCTAAAAAATATTTCAGGACTTCATTTGGTGCTTCTAGTTGCGGATAATGGCCAACCCCTTTCAATTCAATAACATCTGGTTTGTGAATTAAATGTCGATATCGCCTAACCATGTGTGCACCAGAAATAGGGTCATCTAAGCCATCGATTAAACGAATCGGCACAGTACTAGTTTGTAATGCTCCTACCCAGCGCTCACGGAATATTTTACGTTCGCGCATGTAATTAATTAGCTTGGCTAAAATTGGCTTACCTTGGTTAAAATTCAGCAACTCCCATAATATTTTTATTTCTTTTTCAGGTAAGTGACGCGCACAAATATAATCAAAATTTTTCTTAAATTTTTGATAGCTGGCTAAATTAGCAATCAACGAGCCAATGGGGCTAAGTAACAGTTTCTGTAAAATCAAAGCTTTGTGTGTTTCTGGAAATAGCCCACCATTAAGCAAGCATACACTTAGAACTTTTATCCCTTGTTGAGTCGAGTCATTAAGCTGGTGGTCTATTTCTAGACTGCGGGCCAACAATTCCTGAGCGACCGTATCACCATAATCATGACTCAAAATATGCGTTTCTGTTATACCTAAATGGTTAAGTAAAGCGCTAAAAATATCAGCTTGAGAATGAATACTGTATTGAACGCTTGAATGTTTACTCAAGGTTCGCGGTTTATCACTAAACCCAAAACCCAGCATATCTAGGGTGATCACACGAAAATGCTTAACCAAGGTAGGCCATTGATAATGCCAATCCCAACTAGCACTTGGGTAGCCATGAATCAATATTAAAGCTGGTTGTTCTACTGCACCTTCAACTTGGTAAAAGATACGCTGTCCAGCAAACTGAAAATAGTCTCCACTGGCCTGCCATTGTTGCAATGAATTAAGTGATACTTTACACATACTGCCTCTTGATAAGCATTTTTAAATGAGTTTACGCTGCAATGCTTTGTTCAAGCAACGGCTGATTCTAAACACTCATTTTTCTGCTAATATTAATATACGTTATATGAGATATTATTATGCCAAAATTTTTCGTCGTTAAGTTGCTATCCTTGCTGGCTGCTTCACTCTTGCCTTGCATTAGCTATGCAAGTCCTAACAACCCAGTGAGCACTCATGAGACAACGCCGAAAATTCTTAATTTTGGCGTGGAAATCACTAACTACCAGCCTTATTATTTTTTGGATAAAAATAAAAATTATCAAGGTGCTGCCCGTGAGATTTTAGATTTATTTGCAGAAACCATTAATTATTCTAGCAACTACACACCCGTGCCTGTTGCTCGACTGTTTAATAAATTTTTAAATGGTGACATTGATTTTAAATTTCCTAGTAATCCAATCTGGTCTGATAACCTTAAAAAAAATGCTAATGTTTTTTACAGCGAACCTATATTCAAGGTCAAAGAAAACGTGTTGATACTGGAAAGTTTTGCAAAAGAAAAAAATCAGTTTAATAAAAAAAAGCAAAACACAGTCAAAGATATTGGTACTATTTTGGGATTTACTACCCCAGGAATCGATAAAAACATTGAGAATAAAGAAGTCAGATTAATTCAAGCAAAATCAATCGAGCAACTTATTCACATGCTGGTATCAGAGCGTGTGCAGGGAGTGTATTTTAATGAAAAGGTTGCTTTGCTATTAGCAAAAAAAATGTACCCAACTATTAACATTATAAGCTCAACTAAATTTCAGCCCTTTATATATGGCTACCATTTATCAAGCATTAATCACCCAGAGTTGATTGACACATTTAATCTATTTTTAAATAGCCATGCTAAAGAGATTGAAAAAATTAAAAAACGCTACGGCCTAAATTAATTGTACCGCAGCGCATTTTTTTGAGATATTAAGCTGCGCCTGATTCTTTTAATAGCGCAGCAAATTCACCACCTTTGGGGTGACTAGCAATAATGGAATAAGCAGTTTCACCTGCCTCATTTTTTGCATTTACATCGCCGCCTTTTTCTTTTAACAATGTCAAAAAATCTGCAAACGATGCTGGCATCATATGACGATATGCACGGATTATAGATGTGAAATCCGCAGTTTCACCAGGGTAGTCTTGCTCAACCAAAAACTCTTCTAACTGCTCTTGGCTCCACTCGCCACCAAATACTTTTTCTTTATCTTTTTTAGTCATTTTAAAATCCCATAATCTTTATTCGTTAATTGTACTGTTTGATCTTTTGCTTTTAAATTCAATAACATTTCTAGGAATGTTATTGAGGCCGAGGCAGCAAGGAAAAAAACACTGAAAAGCGGAGTTTAGCCCGCTAAATGAGCATTTTGAATGTGTTTTTTAATACCGCTGCATCAACGTAAATAATTCCTAGCTGCTAACTAATTTTTTCGAAGAAAAGATCCCACACCCCATGGCCAAGTTTCTCGCCACGCTTTTCAAACTTGGTTAGCGGGCGGTGATCAGGGCGCGGGGTATATTGGCCTTCACCTGCTTGGTTTGTAAACCCTTCCGCGGCGCTCAGTACTTCCATCATATGTTCTGCATACGGCTGCCAATCGGTCGCCATATGAATAATTCCGCCGGGTTTCAATTTGGCACGAATCATTTGTACAAATTCTTCGTTAACAATACGGCGCTTATTGTGACGTTTTTTATGCCAAGGGTCAGGAAAAAACAATTGTAGGCAATCAAAACTTTCATCCGCAATTTGCTGCTTTAATACTTCAATTGCATCGTCTTCACTGATGCGAATATTAGTTACACCCTCTTCATCGGCCATACGTAAAGCAGAACCCACACCGGGGGTATGCACTTCAATACCAATAAAGTTTTTTTCTGGTGCCGCTTTTGCCATTTCTATCAGCGACTGCCCCATACCAAAACCGATTTCTAACACGGTATAGGCATCGCGGCCAAAAGCCTTGGGGAGATCAAGCTCACCATCGTCTAATGAAAATCCCAACTTATCCCATTGGCGATCATAACCCAGCTGCTGTCCTGCAGTTAAACGCCCGGTACGACGAACAAAAGAACGTATGCGTCGCTTTTGACCTTCTATTATTTGCTCTTCTGTCAAAGTTTCTGCCTGGGTTTCTGTATAGGTATCTTCTGCTTTCGGCTTATCTTGTTCGGTCACTATATTGTTCTCTTCATCAATCATAAACGAGTTATTGCTCATCAAGTGGCAGCTTCAACGCAGCAACCATTATAAGTATCCAGCCCATTATAAAGGCTAATCCACCAATTGGGGTAATAGGGCCTAACCAACTTGGAAATCCGCCAGACAGTGACATAAATGTCATGGTGTATAAACTGCCGCTGAACAACATAATGCCCAAGATCATAAAGTTAGCACTCCATTTAATGAGCCGCTTTAATCTTTTTACCGCAGGCAGTAACAATAAAATTGCTAACGCTAATAAAACCAAACTGTGGATAAACTGATATTGCACACCCGTTTGATAAACGGTCAGCATGTCTAAGCTAACCACTTTTTTTAATCCGTGGGCACCAAAAGCTCCAAGCGCTACACTCATAAAACCACTAAAGCCACTGGCTGCCAGATAAAAACGAGAACTCATAAACTAAAACCTTTAAAAAGTCGTATAAAGCCTAATTAAGCGACATCTTATGGACATAAGATTAGAAATCAACCGCATAGCCCTTTATGATAGGGCCATCCATCTCATTCGTGATCAGACACAGGCTACTCGTGAAATATAAAGATCTGCGTGACTTCATCAAACAACTGGAAAAAAAAGGCGAGCTTAAACGCATCAGCTATCCGGTTGATCCTCACTTAGAAATGACCGAAATCGCCGACCGTGTATTGCGTGCAGGCGGTCCAGCATTATTATTTGAAAACCCAAAAGGCCATAGTATTCCAGTTCTTGCCAACTTATTTGGTACACCAGAACGGGTTGCTTTAGGAATGGGTGAGTCATCAGTTGAAGCCTTACGTGGTGTTGGTGAATTGCTGGCTTTTTTAAAAGAACCAGAGCCGCCCAAAGGCATTAAAGATGCTTGGAGCAAGCTACCTATTTTTCGTAAGGTTCTAAGCCTTAGCCAAAAAGAAGTAAAAAAAGCAGCTTGCCAAGAAATTGTACACGAAGGTGATCGTGTTGATTTAAGTAAATTCCCGATTCAGCATTGCTGGCCGGGTGATGCAGCACCGCTAATCACTTGGCCGTTAGTCATCACCAAGGGCCCTAACAAAGATCGCCACAATCTTGGCATTTACCGAATGCAGGTTATTGCTAAAAATAAACTGATCATGCGCTGGTTAAGTCACCGCGGTGGTGCACTGGATTTTCGTGAATTTCAACAGCAGAATCCGGGCAAACCGTATCCTGTATCCGTTGCTTTAGGGGCAGACCCAGCAACGATTTTAGGCGCTGTAACCCCAGTACCGGATACCTTGTCAGAATATGCATTCGCCGGCTTACTGCGCGATAGCCGCACCGAAGTAGTGAAAAGCCTAGGCAATGACCTCATGGTGCCCGCCTCTGCCGAAATTATTTTAGAAGGCTTTATTTACCCCGATGAAATGGCCGACGAAGGGCCGTTTGGTGACCATACAGGTTATTACAACGAAGTAGACAGTTTCCCAGTATTTACCGTTGAGCGCATTACGCACCGTAAAGATCCTATTTATCACAGCACTTATACCGGCCGTCCACCAGATGAGCCGGCGATTTTAGGCGTGGCGTTAAACGAAGTCTTTGTGCCTATTTTGCGTAAGCAATTTCCAGAAATTACCGACTTTTACCTGCCGCCAGAGGGTTGCTCTTACCGTATGGCAGTGGTCACTATCAAGAAGCAATACCCTGGTCACGCCAAACGCGTAATGATGGGAGTTTGGTCTTTTTTACGCCAGTTTATGTACACTAAGTTTGTCATTGTCACCGACGACGATATTAACGCTCGCGATTGGAATGACGTAATTTGGGCTATTACGACCCGTATGGACCCAACCCGTGATACCACTTTAATCGACAATACACCGATCGATTATCTCGACTTTGCTTCACCTGTGTCTGGTTTAGGCTCAAAAATGGGTTTAGATGCTACCAATAAATGGCCCGGTGAAACCGATCGTGAGTGGGGTGAACCCATTGTCATGGATGAAAAGGTCAAAGATAAGGTAGACGCTATGTGGAAAGAACTAGGTCTTTAATCTTATGGCCAAAGATTCTAATACGCAGTCTTACATAGTAACCTTTAAGCCATCGAATTTAACCATTCAGGTGGCTGCAGACCAAGCCTTGCAAGAAGCTTGCTATGAACAAGGGATTATCCTTCCTTTAAGTTGCGAAAATGGTGCTTGTCAGATTTGTGAAGCGCAGCTTTTGTCCGGTACCCTAGATCAGCGGCAAGGGTACCAAGTTGATCTGCAAAAAGGCCAAATACTTGAGTCGCCTAATCAGGTATTATTATGTTTAACGTATCCGCTTTCCGATTTAGAGATTTATATGCCAGAGATTTATGCACCCGGTCACTCTCCAGCAACAACACTTGCCTGCCAAGTATCGAGTGTCGAGGCCTTAAATGCATCCGTTTATCGGATTGAGTTATTAGCCCCTGCTGGCAGTAAACTTAACTATTTACCCGGCCAGTATTTAGAACTTCATGTTGCTGACCAGCAACTGCCTTATTCAATTGCTAATGCACCGGACCCAGAAAAACCACGTCGCTTAGAGCTGCAAATTTCAGATCATAATGACGTCACGGCTAGTATCATTGCTGAACTGAAAGCCGCGGCAGATAATCGCACCACCGTAAAAGCAACACTGGCAAAAGGCGAATGCTTTTTAGCTGAGCTGCCAAAACAACCTATTTTATTGGTATGCGCCGGCACTGGTTTTTCTCAGATTCAGTGCCTAGCCGAAGCGATTTTAATGCAAGACCCAGAACACGAAGTTCATCTGTATTGGTCTAACCGCACCTTGGATGATTTTTATCTATATGACACACCAAGACAATGGCAAAGCCAGCACACCAACTTTACCTTTCACCCTATTTTAGAGACCAAGCTAGAAGGCAATGCCAACAGCTGGCAAGGGCGGGCAGGTTGGATATATGAAGTCATTCATGAAGACTTTAATGATCTTAGCCAAGTGCAAATGTACGCTTGTGGATCACCTAATATGATTCACGGCACCCTTGATCAACTCGAAAAGCTAGGTTTAAGCGAAAATAACATGCACAGCGATGTGTTTAGTTATGCACCGCGTAACAAGAAAAACTAATTTATGCGATCTACTCAACACTAATAGCGATGAATTTACTGCTGTTAGTGTTGCTTATAATCATGTCATAGAGCGCTTTACCGCAACGCGAGAACTGAGCAACGATAACAAAAAGCCCATCGCCATCAATCCTGAAGCAATAAAAAACAACCAATAATAGCTTTCAAAGTATCCGTATAGCGCCGACATAACATAACCCGATAGCGCTTGCGCTAAAGCAAAGATAGCCGTTGCCCAACCCCAATACTTTTTATGCTCAACCGGCCCTACTAATTCGGCGATACGTCCAGATGTTAACGATACAACCCCTGGTACCATAGCGCCGAAGATAAATGACGAAACACTGTATTTAACTAAATCTAATGCCGTGTACTGAACCAACACTACAGGCAATATAATGGCAATTGCCTTGGCTAGATAAGCCATATTTAAAGTCTTAGACCAGCCAAAATTTTGTGCTCCATAGCGTACAATAAAAGGCCCACACATTGCACCTAAGCCAAACAGCGCCCACTGTAACGACGCAACATAAGTACCTAAACCTTGTTCACGAGAAATGAAATCTGCCCAAAAAATGGTATGGGGTATAAAACCTAAGGCATCAAAACCATAAGCAACCAATACACACAACACAATCAAACTAAAACTCGATACTGATGATGCTTTATCTTTGCTTGCAGCCTTAGCACTATCCGGCAGCTGCGAGCTAGATGATTGTGAGCTTGATGGCTGTGAGCTAGATGGCTGGCTCGTCAGTAATTTGCGCAGATTAATATCGTTAACCACTGCTGCTACTACACTCATTGCAGCTAATACAATCCAAGTTGCTACCAAACTGGTTTGAACTAGTAACGGAATAATGGTGGCGGCCATTAAAGCGCCAATACCAATGCCAGTGAACATTAAAGTCCCCACACTGGCGCGGCGATCAACCGCAATAAAGGCGATCACACTGGCTGGGCCAACAACCATTAAAATAGCACCGGCAACACCAGAAACTAAGCGCCATATAAAAAACCATTCAAGGCTTAAAGGCACAGCGCAACCGATAAAACTTAATATAACGGCAACAAAACAGGCATTCATAAGAAAACGTAAAGGCAACTTTTCTGAAATTTGATGAGCAGCAATCGCACCAAGAAAATAGCCCAAAAGGTTTGCTGCACCCAGATAAACTGCCTGATTAGCGGTAAACCATTCCTGATTAATTAACTCTGGTAATAATGGCGTATAAGAAAATCTAGCTAAACCTATACTAACGATGGTGCTCATAATCCCCACCAATAACGCAGGAACATCTTGCTTAATAATCATAGGTTGAAACGCCTTAACTTACCGTTTGATAGCTTTCTGCACGGTAGCTTGATATTTAGTTGATAATTTTATTTATTGAATAATAAATGGGTGCCATTACTCGCACAAAAAAGCCGCTTCAACAAGCGGCTCGTATCATTTCTACACCAAAGTACAAAGCTCAGTAAAGGCGTTAGTAACTAAAACAGGGCTTTATTAAAATGCTCACACGCGCCTTCAAAGTCACCCTGCTTGGTCAGCAAATCACCTAATTCCGCATGAATCTCCGGCAGTGCTTTAATACTGGCCGCCGCCACTAAATATTCTTTTGCTTTATCTGCATTACCGGCACGATTAGCAATGCGCCCCAAAGCCAGTAAGAGCATAGGATCATTAGTTCGCTCGGTTAATTGCTGCTCAGCAAACAATAGCTGACGCTGAGTGTCGGCAGCATCAATGCAACCATACAAGTTAATCAGATCATCGTGCCATACCGAAGATAGGGCTCCACGTAGCACATGCTCTGCTTTGCTAGGTTGCTTTAGTTGTAATAATAAATCGACATAACAACGCAATACATCTTCCGATAAGCGCACGGCTTTAGGGGCATCATTATAGATTTCAGCAATCACGTCAGCCTGTCCAGTAGCCGCGGCTACACTTGAACCATAGCTTTTAGCAGCGCGATGCATTAACTGAATAACCACCTTCTCTTCCAACTCTTTCAGCTTGTCTTGCGGGATGAGTTTCGCCAACTTACGCACAGTGGGCAGCAACTCTTTTAGTGCAATCCAATCTTCCAGTTCGGTCAAAACTTTAATATGCATTTTCAACAAATGCTTATGCTTAGGATTTTTCTTGCGTAGACGTAGCACAACTGCCAACGCTTGCTCAATTTGTCCACGAGAAATCAATAATTGTATTTGAGTAATGGCAACGGCTAACTCAGCTCCCTTGGTACTTTGGCTGGCTTCTTTTAACCAGTGCTCAGACTTATCCATATCTCCTTGCTCGTATGCTGCTCGAGCTGCGCCCAAGTAGTTAATCAACGGATTGTCGCCCAAAGTTGCTGCCTGAGTAAGCTGGCGCTCCGCTGTGTGCCACTGACCTTGCGCTAGGCTCAAAAAACCACGCGTAGTTTGCCGCTGGCCACGCACAGAACGACGTTTTTTACGCCATTCATTAATACGCCAATCGCTACCAATCAATAGCAACACTAAACGTAATACCAAATATACCGAAACAAAAAATAGCGCCAGCATGACCACAAAAAACCAAAAGCTGGTTTCTAAAGTGTAATGACTCCAGCTAAACAACACATAACCAGAGTCGAGACTAATCATATAACCAAAAGACAAACCCACCAGCAAAAAACCAGCGACTAAGATAACGAGTTTTTTCATTGTTTAATCCTCGTTACTTAACAGTTTGATTAGTATTAGACTGCAACGGCAAGGCCGCATCACGGCGCTGCTGTTGCTGCAATTGGCGTAAAGTATTTAGCGAATCACTGATATCAGGCAATGCAGGGGCCACTTGCCAAGCTTGCAATTCTGTTAATGTAGCCTTAATTGCAGTAGCACTGTCACTTTCAACCATCACGTACTGATCAAGCCATTGCTTTGTTCTAACAATGCTCTGCTGATACAAATCATGTTGTTGACGCACCAGAGCCACTTGAGCTTGCTCTAACATTAAGTGCATATTTTGCTGTAAATAATATTGCTGGTCGGGTGTCAACGGCGCTGGTAAAGCAGACTCATGCTGGCGAATGCGAACAACGGCACCAATACCAGTCCAAGCCTTATTTAAAAACTTTTGCCATGGGTTTTGCTCTAAAGGCGCGACCGGTTCATCGGCTACTTTTTGTGCGGGCAAGGTCCGAGGCATCCATTCAAGTTGTGCAATTTGATTTTGCACAGCCTGTATACGCGCGACAGCACCTGTAGTATCCACAGCGGGTACACTTTTTAACACCTGAATTTCTGTCGCTACGCGCTGACGCACAGGGAACAGTAATGGGCTATCAGTTTCTGCCAGCACCTTATCGGCAGCCCTTAAAATTGCCAAAGAACCTTGCACATCCGTTTCTAATACCAAGCGCTGATTAGCCAAACGTAATAAATACTCCGCTTCTGCTAACAACCAATCATTTCGATCTGCACCAGGCAACTGCGCTAAACGTTCACCATTGTGTTGGACTTGCTGGCTTTGCAAACGCGCTTGTTTTTCAATATTTGCGAGTTTTTGCTGCAGGGAAATTTTGCTACCTTCACTATTACGCAGGTCTTGATCTAGGTTGGCCACTCGTTGAGACAATTCATAGCCTTTCCATGCCAAACCGCCAATCGCCGCCAACGATAAAAAGACCAATAACAAGGCAACAACCGCGATAACCGTACCAGTCTTCGATTTAGTTGAAGGTTCTGTCGATTTTTTTTTCGGTGCTTTATCTGTTTTAGCAGAAGCAGTTTCAGCGGCCGGCTTACTAGCGCCTGCTGGCGTTGTCACTGCTGGGGATTGTTCCACGTTATCAGTCACAAATATTTTCCTTCAAATTATTATTGGTTCTTATCTTGCCAGCGCTTTACAGCAGCCAACATATCAACATCTAAAGCGCTGTCGGCCATTTCAATATGAGCAACACCCAGTGATTGGGCCAGATCGGCCACACGTTGACTGGGGGCAATAATGCCACGAATATGATCAGCAATATTTGGCTGTTGCGACACTACGGCTTCTAACCCTTGGCCACTGCTCACCATTAACAAAGGTGATTGTGCAAGTACCTGCCGCCATTGCTGATCACTATAATCTGGCACAAGGCGCTGATAAAGCTCAGAATAAAACACTTCTGCACCACGCTCTCGTAGGGTAGAAGCCAGCTTTTCACGGCCACCGACTCCTCGCCAGATTAATACTTTTTTACCTGCAACATTTGTTAATTCAGGCATTACCAGCGCACTTTCACTATCAAACCGGCTAGCCGGTATTTTCACATCCAAACCTTGCTCACGCATCACACGCGCTGTCACAGGACCAATTGCTACCCAATCTATTCCCATAGGGCCACTGACATTAAATTGCCCTAATGGCCAATACTGATCAAGATGAGATAAGCCAATTTCTGCAGCATTACTACTAATCACAATCACCACATCGTAGCGATCAATGTTCATAAATTGTGACTTAATCGCCGGCGTTTCATCCAGTGCTTTAATTTCTAACATGGGGTGGCGAATGACTTCGCAATCCAAGGCGGTTAAAGCATTGCAAATATCTGCAGCCTGTGTCGAAGGTCTAATCACCAGCACAGGCAGCAGCAGTGAGCTTGTAGATACATTAAAATTGGGCGAGTTCAAATTAGGCTTGTTCATAAACTTCTGCAAGAATTTTATCAGCACCCTGACTAATTAAATCTTCCGCGGCACGAATACCCAAGGCTTCTGCTTCTGCTGCTGGGCCACGATATTCAGTGGTTAGCATCTGCTTACCGTCTACACTGCCAACTAGGCCACGCAACCAAAGCTCACCTTCTTTCTCAATCGCATAACACGCAATGGGTACCTGGCAACCACCTTGCAGGCGCTTGTTCATTGCACGTTCAGCCAACACACGAGAAGCAGTAACATCGTGCTGTAACGGTTTCAGTAACGCTAACGTTTCGGCATCGTTTGAACGTAGCTCGATACCTACCGCCCCTTGACCACCTGCTGGAAGTGATACTTCAGGCTCTAAATATTGGGCAATGCGTGAATCCATTTCTAAACGCAACAAACCTGCCGACGCTAAAATAATGGCATCAAACTCACCGGCATCTAATTTACCCAAACGAGTTTGCACGTTGCCACGCAGTGAACGAATGACTAAATCCGGGCGTAGGTTCTGTAGCTGACATTGACGACGCAAGCTCGACGTACCAACTACGGCACCTTGCGGCAGCTCTTCTAAGGTTTTGTAGTGGTTTGAAACAAATGCATCACGGGGGTTTTCACGCTCTAAAATAATGCCTAGCTCTAATCCTTCTGGGAATTCCATCGGGACATCTTTCATTGAGTGAACCGCAATATCAGCATCACCGGCCAACATAGCCACTTCTAATTCTTTAACAAATAAACCCTTACCACCAATTTTAGACAATGGTGTATCCAATAAAATATCGCCTTGCGTTTTAAAAGTAACCAACTCAACCGTTAGGTCGGGATTTAACTCTAATAATCGTGCTTGAACATGCTCAGCCTGCCACATGGCAAGCGGGCTTCTTCGTGTGGCAATTCTGAGGGTACGGGCAGACATAAGATTTCCTTTGCACAATAAACAAAAATTTGGTCAATGATACCAGTTTTTATAATGTTATTAAGGCTTGAGCACGGAATAGCGGTTTTATGACAAAGGGATTAAATTTCTTTCATCAGTTTACGGACTTGCGATAAGTGACGACGGCTAACATGCATGCCTTCACCATGGCCTTTTAGATACAACAAATGCATACGGCTATCAGCACTTTCTAGCCGTTCAATCTTACTTTTAGCCACCAAAGCATTACGGTGAATGCGAATAAAGCTCTGCTCAAACTCTCGTTCTAAGACTTTTAATGGTTCATCAATTAACACTTCTGCCCAAATCACCTCATGAATACCATCGTGAATTTGATAGCACACCGTCGTGTATTTTTGATCAGCCTGAAAACTATCAATATCGGCTATCGGTATTAATTGCAGGCCCTGGTGGGTTTTAGCACTTATATGAGTTCTGGCATGAACCTGTGAAGATAGCAAAGGTTCAGAGTCGGTTACTGATTGCTGCTCAAGCCAACGCTGAGCTTTTAATAAAGCCTTACTGAAATCTTCTTTTCGTATAGGTTTTAATAAGTAATCGACGGCATCAACTTTAAAAGCATGAAAAGCATACTCGTCATAAGCCGTACAAAAAATAATAGCGGGAGTAACTTCACTAGCTTCTTGTGCTAATGCTTTAGCAACATCGAGCCCCGTTAAGCCAGGCATTTCTATATCCAACAACACAATATCGGCTTTATGTTGACGCAACCAATCAAGAGCCGCTTGGCCGTTGGCAGCTTCTGCAACCACATCAAAATCATCATGCTCGGCTAACAAACGCAAGATACGTTGGCGCGCAAGGGGTTCATCATCAACCAATAAAATACGTAAAGTCATTGGACCTCCTATTGCTGCTAGCGGTTTAACTATTAAGCGCTTTCGTTGTTACTTCATTATATTGTGGCAAACTAATTGTCACAGAGAACTGGTTAGCAGTTTGCTGGCAGTGCAAAGCTGCATCTGCTGAAAAAATTGCTTCTAGCCTCATCGCAATATTGGGCAACGACACACGATGACCATCGCTTGCGACGCTTTGTTCGGGCTTATCATTACGAATCTCTAATTGCCAAACCGTTAACGCACTAGGTTTTGATACTTTACTCACGGGCATTTTTTGTAAGCTAATGACCAAATCGCCCCCGTTAACCAATGGCTGAACCCCATGATAAACCGCATTTTCTAATAGCGGCTGCAAAATCAACTGCGGCACCTGTATTTTCGGCAAGGTGCTGGGTAATTGCCAGCGTACCCGCAAACGCTCACCTAATCGCTGTTGTTCGATACTTAAATAACGCCGCCCCAATTCAATTTCTGCAGCTAGATCAACTTGAGCATCTTGGTCTTTTAAAACCACACGAAATAACGACGACAAATCCACCAGCATAGTTTCGGCTTTTTCAGGGTCCACCATAATTAAAGATGCAACCGTATTTAAACTATTAAAAAAGAAGTGCGGACGAATTCTTGCCTGCAGTGACTGCAAACGGGATCTTAGCTCTGCTTGGCTTTTTAAGCGCCACTGACTTTGTACATAAAAATAACGCAAAGCCATACCGCCAAAAATAACACTGATCAACATGTTACGGATAACCCAAGCCACAACATTAGAGGGCACCAAGCTCTGCGACCCATTTAATGCTGCACCGGGGATCAAGTATAAAGCACCCACACTCACACTAAAGGACACCAACAGCAGTAAAAACATGGCCCAAATCACAGCCCAAACCAAGTTAAGCCGGGCCATAAACCTGCGGGTTTGGCACAATAAAGCAACCGACAACAAGGCTACCCATTGCACAAAGTAAGACAAAGTAGCAAAACGCTGCCATTGAAAATCCATCAAACCGCTGTCGATTAACACCAAGGCAATAACCAAGCTTTCACACAATAAAATAAGCACCAAGATAGCGCGTACATTGCATAAATCGGGCAAGAAAAAAGATTCGAGTTTATTATTCTGTTTTGTCATTACTTGAGTGTATCAAACCTCTCCCAATCCAACGACTAACTAGTGCACACATTAGAGCACACGTTACACTGCTAGCCGCCAGCCCATCAGAAGGCTATAATTCGGCCATTAAATTTTCGCTTTTCTTTTTAGCCCTTCTTTTTAGCCGAGGTATTCATGTCCGATCAAACTAACTCTTCTTGGGGTGGCCGTTTTTCTGAGCCAACCGATGCATTTGTTGCCCGTTATACAGCATCAGTTGATTTTGATCAGCGTATGTACGCTCAAGACATTCAAGGCTCTATTGCTCACGCCAAAATGCTCACCAAGGTTGGCGTGCTAACCCAAGCTGAATGCGACGATATTTTACGCGGCCTAGAAGAAGTGCGTATAGAAATTGAGCGCGGCGAATTCAACTGGTCGGTTGAACTAGAAGACGTTCACATGAACATCGAAGCCGCGTTAACCGCTAAAATCGGCATCACGGGTAAAAAACTGCACACAGGCCGTTCGCGTAACGACCAAGTCGCAACCGATATTCGTTTATACCTGCGTGACGAAATTGATAACATCACAACAGAATTAACGCGCTTACAGCAAGGCCTAATTGGTTTAGCAGAAGCTAACTCCGACACTATTATGCCGGGCTTCACCCACCTGCAAACCGCTCAGCCAGTGACTTTTGGCCACCACATTTTGGCATGGAACGAAATGTTAGAACGTGATTACGAGCGTCTATTAGATGTACGTAAGCGTTTAAACCACTTGCCATTAGGTGCTGCAGCATTAGCAGGTACGACTTACCCAATCGACCGTCACTATACCGCTGAATTATTAGGTTTCACCGCGCCGACTGAAAACAGCCTAGATTCGGTTTCTGACCGTGACTTCGCCATTGAATTCACCTCTGCTGCGGCCATCATCATGATGCACATGTCGCGTTTTTCAGAAGAATTGGTGCTTTGGGCTTCGGCACAGTTTCAGTTTATTCACTTGCCAGATCGCTTCTGCACCGGCTCTTCTATTATGCCGCAGAAGAAAAACCCAGATGTTCCTGAGTTGGTGCGTGGTAAATCTGGCCGGGTTTATGGTCACTTAGTTTCTCTTTTAACCTTGATGAAATCACAGCCACTGGCGTACAACAAAGACAACCAAGAAGATAAAGAACCGTTGTTTGATACCGTTGATACCTTGCGTGACAGCATCCGTGCATTTGCCGATATGGCCCCACATCTTGAGCCCAACAAGCCGTCTATGTACGAAGCCGCCCGTCGTGGTTTCTCAACTGCAACCGACCTTGCTGACTACGTGGTAGTAAAAGGCATTCCATTCCGTGATGCTCACGAGATTGTCGGTAAAGCGGTAGCTTATGGCATAGAAACCAGCAAAGACCTCAGTGAAATGACCTTAGAAGAGCTACAGCAGTTTTCTGATCAAATCACCGCTGACGTATTCGACGTACTAACCCTCGAAGGTTCTGTTGCTGCTCGCGACCATATTGGTGGCACCGCACCTAAACAAGTATTGGCTGCGGCAAAGCGTGCTAGCGAACGTTTAGCACAACGCTAACAATGCCTTTAATTGCGTTGCTTAACATTTCATTGGTTTGCTAAAGGGTACAGCTAAATTCATTTTTAGCTGTACTTGATCTGTGCTGGATCTGTACTTTAGTCGACCAAGTAGACCTTTTGCGCCACATTCCTATATTCCACTAGAGTTATGTCTGTTTTTGAGCTATTACTAAGATACTGGCAGATTAATTCAGGAATAAAACAATGGCGCATATCGTAGTGTTAGGAGCAGGTACCGGCGGAATGGCTGGAGCCTATGAAATTAGAGAAGCTCTGAATAAAACAGAACACAAAATCACCTTAATTAACGAGCGTGAAGAATTTCAATTTGTCCCGTCAAATCCTTGGGTTGCCGTAGGCTGGCGTGATGAAAAAGAAACCACCATCCCGATTAAGAAATATGTCAATAAAAAGGGCATTGATTTTATTGCCGCCAGAGTCGATGAGATCAAACCTGAAGAAAATCAGCTACTGCTTAACACCGGCGCTACGGTTGATTACGACTATCTAGTGATTGCAACAGGTCCAGACCTTGCCTTTGACCAGATTCCTGGTGCTGGCCCCAAAGGTTTCACACAATCGGTTTGTACAGTATCCCACGCCAAAGAATGCTATGAGGATGTTAAACAACTCATGGCAAACCCCGGCCCGGTTATCGTAGGTGCATTCCAAGGCTCTAGCTGTTTTGGCCCTGCTTATGAATACGCCTTTATTTTAGAAAAAGCCCTGCGCGATAAAAAAATCCGCGACCGCGTCCCCATGACTTACGTCACCAGCGAACCCTACATCGGCCATCTAGGTTTAGGCGGTGTGGGCGATTCCAAAAGCATGCTCGAAAGCGATTTAAGAAATCACAGCATTAAGTGGATTTGCAACGCCAACGTGACAAAGGTTGAAGATGGCACCATGTTTGTGGATGAGTTCAACGAGCAAAAAGAACTAATAAAACAGCACGAACTGCCTTTTAATCACAGTATGTTAATTCCACCTTTTAGAGGAGTACCTGCGGTCGCTAACGTCCCCAACCTGTGTAACCCAAAAGGCTTCGTAATTGTTGATGAATACCAGCGCAGCCCTACCTTTAAAAATATTTATTCCGCAGGCGTGTGCATCGCCATTCCACCAGTTGAAGACACTCCTGTTCCTACGGGCACCCCCAAAACAGGCTACATGATCGAATCAATGATGACCGCGATCACCGAAAACCTAGCCCACGCAGTTAAGGGTGAAGAACCCAGCAAAAAAGGCTCATTAAGTGCAATCTGCTTAGCGGATATGGGTGATACCGGCGCAGCATTCGTCGCTATTCCGCAGATTCCACCACGCAACGTTACTTGGTTCAAAAAAGGCAAGTGGGTTCATTACGCTAAAGTCGCGTTCGAGAAATACTTTATGTATAAAATGAAAAAAGGCACTAGTGAACCTATTTACGAGAAATACACCCTAAAAGCGCTTGGTATTGAGCGGTTAAAAGAAGACGAAAGTGATAATCGTTGATTACGAACCAACTGCGTTAACAGCGCCACAGTTTCAATAAATTATCACAGTGGCCTTGGTCGAATTTGTCTATACTTTGTAATATGCCAAACGTTAGTATGTCAAATTCGTCCACCACAGGTTCTTCTGCATTGCCTATCAAAAAGAACGATATCCAGCTGCCCTCTGCTGCGCAGATAAACCAATGGCGTCAATCGTTTAGCGCCCTTAATAGCGCTCGCCTCAAACAAGCTCGCAGTCTATTGTTTGAACGCCAAACTCGGGTGCTCGACGTCTTACCGTTATTGATCCATTTAAATCATCCACAACTCCCCGGCTTTATTAACAACAAAGTACCAGCAGGTATTGAGCACTATGTGCCACATACTGATTCACTCAGCGCTCTGCGGTCTGTAGCGAAAAGTATCCAAGTACCTCGAATGGGTTCTGAGCGCTCCATCAAAGCCCTATTTTTAATGGGGAGCTTAGGCACATTGGCACAAGCCACTGATAGTGATTTAGACGTATGGTTATGCCATGACGAAGACTTAGATCCAGAAAGCCTCTCGTTGCTTGCAGAAAAATGCCGCTTGATTGAAAAGTGGGCCGACAGGCAAAAAGTTGAACTGCACTTTTTTTTAATGAACGCAACGGATTTTCGGCAACAAAAACAGCAAAATAATGTCGACAGCGAACACTCGGGGTCAACTCAACATCTTTTATTATTGGACGAATTTTATCGAGCTTCACTCTGGCTTGCAGGCCGCCAACCCAGCTGGTGGTTGGTGCCCTCACAATACGAGCAGCACAGCCAATATGTATTAAACCAACTGTCAGATCAGCAACTCATAAACGATGCCCAATGGATCAACTTTGGCAGCATACCGACCATTCCGGCGGATGAATTTATTGGTGCAGGGTTGTGGCAACTCAATAAAGGCCTAAAAAACCCCTATAAATCTCTCTTAAAACTGTTGCTCACTCAACACTACGCCAGCCAGTACCCCAATATCCGGCCGCTGTGCTGGGATTTAAAAGATAAAGTACAAGCAGGTGATACAGCTCCGCTGCACTGTGACGGTTACGTCTTAATGCTTAATCGAGTTAGCCAACAAGTGGCTGGCGAGCACGATCAAAAGCGCCTCGAATTATTGCGCCGAGCTTTTTATTTTAAAGCCAACCTTCCCATAACCAAAGCCAACCAAGGGCAGCAACGCCAATGGCGATATCAAGAGTTAAAGCAAATAGTCGATAGCTGGCAGTGGAGTCACGCCCAGCTACTGCACCTTGACCACAGAGACGAGTGGCAAGTACAAGAAGTTCAAGCCGAACGCAATGCCTTGGTCAACGAGATGCTAACTAGCTATCGTTACCTCTCGGCTTTTAGTGACAAGTACGCTAAAAAAATCCAAATAAATCGCCAAGACCTAACCTTATTAGGCAATCAACTGTATGCGATATACGATGCCAAACCAGGCAAAATACTAACCGTTAACCCAAATATAACCGCGAGTTTGGTGCAAAATAAGATAACGTTAATACTAACAGAACAGCGACGCTGGCAAATGCTGTCTGGCACTTATATAAAAGACAGTAACCAAGCAATTATTAAACAATCGCCTAGCTTGGTTGAGTTGCTTTGTTATGCGCACTTTAACGGCCTTATCGATAACAATACCCATTTTGCTATCTATCCCGATGACGATAGTCTTAATAAATACGAACTGCGCGAATTACTGCAAGTCGTGCGCAGCTTAGAATTACCTTATGGTATTGATGCCCAACATTTTTTACGCCCCAGCCAACCCGTTCAATGGCAATTATTCATTAACGCTGGCGTTGATCCTCTGCATCATTTCACCCGCCGTGGTATGCAAAAATTAAGTAGCCGTGATGATTCTCTAGGATTTAGTGGGTTAAAAGAAAACCTAGTACAAACACTCGAACTACTTACTATCAACAGCTGGGGAGAGTGGCAAATTCAGCACTTTAAAGGTCAAAACGCACTGGCCGAGTGTCTTAATATACTCTTACAATATGCACCACTGGCCCGCAAACAAAGCTGGCCTCTACTACAGAGTCATTGCTTTTGTGCCAGCAGGGCTGGTGCTATTGGCTTGCGAGTAAAACAAATTTTAGCGGATATTACCCAGCACGTGGTTGATCAACCCAAGGTCGATTACATATTGGAGGCAGGAAATAAATGCCACATTTGGCGACAAGAAAAATCATCAGTATCATTAATAACAACAGAAACTGTTGCTCAGTTTCTTAATTACATCGCCCAACCCAGAGAGCATTACGCCTATTACCAACTAGACGATCAAGCACTCCTACGCAGCCCACTAAGACCTATTTTTGCACACCCCAAACCCGGTGCTTGGCAACTGTATTTTTGGCACAAAGAAAAGCGCTACTTTTGGTATTTACTGGATGAAAATGGGGTTCTCCTGCACCGTCAGCAACATGCACAGTCTGATAGCGAAGTGCTTATTCCTATTATTCGCTTTTTACGTCAGGTCGACCAACGACTTCAGGGCCGCCTTGTTCGCCAGCGCGCTCGCCCGCTTTACATGTTTGAATTACATCGCAAAAGCATCACCGCAGAATATGAACGCATACCAAGACGCTTACCCCCATTGCAAGAACAAAGTAGTCACATTCAATTAAATGCTGTATTAGACGATCAAGACCAGGTCACCATCTACTGCAATGGCGAAGAATTTAGCATTTGGGAATGGGGTGATCAGTTGTATCAGAAAGTAGCTGAAACTCTGTGGAACATGCGTAAAAACAAAGAAACCTATCCGGTTTATTTAACCGACTTAACCCTTTTTGACGATCAAAGCATTATTCAGCACATCAAATTTAAACAAGTCATCGAAAAGGAACTCAACCACGCCCTAATGGCTCTATCGAGTACCCGCTAACTGCTTTATAATGACCGCAAATTCGGGAGACTGACATGCGTTTTTTCTTTTTACCAGCCTTGGCAGGCTTGTTTTTGATCATGGGGAGCTTAATAGGCTGTGGGCAAAAAGGGCCACTTTATATTCCTAAAGAGACCAATAACCAAGAAACCCGCTCTGTGTTTGCCTCTGAAACAATCGCACTTCAGCGAACCGACAACTTTTTAGATTAAAAATACCATGACTATATTTGACTATCACAATGGTGTATTGCACGCCGAATCTGTTTCTACTGTAGACATTGCAAACCAATATGGCACACCCTGCTATGTATACTCACGCAAAGCCTTTGAAGATCATTATTTGGCCTACGAAAATGCCTTAAAAGATCGCGATCATCTTGTATGTTACGCCATGAAGGCCAACTCTAACTTAGCCGTTCTGAACGTATTAGCCAAATTAGGTGCTGGGTTTGATATTGTCTCTATTGGTGAATTAGAGCGCGTTATTGCCGCTGGCGGTGACCCCAAAAAAGTTGTGTTTTCTGGGGTGGGTAAAAAAGCAAACGAGATTCGCCGCGCTCTAGAAGCTGGGGTTTATTGCTTCAATATCGAATCAGAAGCCGAGCTAGATCGCGTTAACGACGTTGCCGCCGACATGAACCTACAAGCGCCAATTTCAATTCGCGTAAATCCCGATGTTGACGCACAAACACACCCATACATATCAACAGGGTTAAAAGAAAACAAATTTGGTGTCGACATCGATGATGCACCGCGCATTTATGCCAAAGCTAACGCCATGTCGAACCTAAATGTTCAAGGTGTTGATTGCCACATTGGCAGCCAGCTCACCGAAACAGCGCCTTTTATGGATGCACTAGACCGGGTATTAGCCTTGGTTGATATCCTTGCCGATCAAGGCATTGAAATTAGCCACCTAGACCTAGGCGGCGGTTTAGGCGTAACGTACGATAATGAAGTGCCACCGACACCCGGCGAATACATTGCCGAATTAACTGAACGCTTAGGCGATCGTCAAATTAAATTAATTTTTGAACCTGGCCGCTCTATAGCCGCTAACGCCGGTATCTTTTTAACAGAAGTTGAATTTTTAAAATCCAACGAAGAAAAGAACTTTGCCATCATAGACGGTGCCATGAACGACCTAATTCGCCCTGCCTTATACAGCGCATGGCAGGCTATTGTGCCAGCCGTTCAGCATAGTGATAGAAAGCCAGCAGAAACAAAAGCATGGGATTTAGTCGGCCCAGTGTGCGAAACCGGCGACTTTTTAGGTAAAGACCGTCAGCTTAATTTAAAGCAAGGTGACTTACTGGCAGTAAAATCGTCGGGGGCTTATGGTTTTGTCATGGCATCGAATTACAACAGTCGCCCACGCCCAGTAGAAATAATGGTCGATGGTGATACGAGTTATGTCGTGCGCAAACGCGAAACCATTGCCGACTTATACGCTGGCGAACAGCTATTGCCATCGAACTAAGCTAGACGTGCATAAAAAGGTTAACAAAAATGTGGATTAAATTTAATAAAATGCACGGATTAGGTAACGACTTTATGGTCGTTGACTTAGTCACCCAGCATGCTTACCTCACGCCAATGCAAATTCGTCACCTCGCGGATCGTAATTTTGGCGTAGGCTTCGATCAACTGCTATTGGTTGAAGTGCCAACCAATCCAGATGTCGACTTTAAATACCGCATTTATAACGCCGATGGTAGCGAAGTAGAAAATTGTGGCAATGGGGCACGCTGTTTTGCTCGCTTTGTCTATGAACAAAAGCTTATTGGCCGTCGTAACATTCGTGTTGAAACAGCCAGCGGCAATATGACATTGCAATTAACCCCAGAAAACGACGTTATCGTTAATATGGGGCCTCCTATTTTAGCCCCCAAAGATGTGCCGTTTGTTCCTGAAAGTAATGACAAATCTCAGGCAGCTAGCTACAACATAAATGTTGCAGGCCACGGCAGTATTGAGCTTGGCGCTGTTTCTATGGGCAACCCCCATGGCGTTATTTTAGTTAACGACATTGAAACCGCCGCCGTTGAAACACTGGGGCCGCTCGTCGAGTCGCACACCAGCTTCCCGCAAAAAGTGAATGTAGGCTTTATGCAAGTAGTTAACCGCAACCACATAAAGTTGCGTGTTTTTGAACGTGGTGCAGGCGAAACCAAAGCCTGTGGAACCGGAGCTTGTGGCGCTGTTGTTTCGGGTATTATACGAGGCCTGCTAGACCACAAGGTTCAAGTTGACCTACCTGGCGGATCATTAACCATAGAATGGGACGGCCAAGGTGATGTCATCATGACAGGCCCTACTGCCAATGTATTCGAAGGCCGGGTCAACATTTAAGGAAAAAACCATGAGCGAGTCATTACGACTAACCGATGCAGATGTTGTGCAGTTTTTGCAAGATAACCCTGATTTCTTTATCGCCAAAGATAATCTATTAGCCAGCTTGCGCATTCCCCATGACTCAGGGCAAGCCACCAGCTTAATCGAGCGCCAACTGGCCGTTTATCGTGAACGCAACGTCGAACTGAGACAGCGCTTATCCGATTTACTCGAAAATGCCCGACGCAACGACAAACTTTTTGCCAAAACTAAACGCTTAGTTCTCAATTTAATAAGTGCGAACAACTGGATTGATATTGAAGCGGCATTAGACGACAGCTTGCGCCAAGATTTTAAAGTTGATCACTGGAGCCTGCTCTACTTCAGCGAGCAACACCTTGAATACCCGCTACGCAGCATCAGCAATAAAAATAAACAACGCGACATTCATCGCTTATTTAAAGGCCATCGAGCTTTTTGTGGACAACTGACCGACGAAGCGATGGACTTACTGCTAGACGAACACCACAGCAGTGCTGAATCTATTGCTGCTGCACAAATTAGGCATGGCCAGCAGATTGGTGTGATTTGCGTTGCCAGTGATGACCCCAAGTTTTATCGCAGCTCAATGGACACTTTATTTTTAGACTATATTGCTGATGTTTTAGGCCTAATCTTGCCCAACTTACCGCAGAACTAATACCATGACTCTGAAGTTGATCACCTTTGATTTAGATAACACCCTATGGCACACCGACCCGGTAATTGTTAAAGCTGATCAAGTACAATGGCAATCTATTTTAACACTCTGCCCAGAAGCAGAAACTTTATACACAGCCAACACACTCAAACAATTAACCGCTGGTGTGGCCGCCGAAAAACCCGAACTAAAACATAAATTAAGCTTACTAAGACAAGAAATTTTATTTCGATTTTTTATACAATGTGGGTTTAACAAAGCACAAGCAGAGCAATACTCACAGCAAGTGTTTGCTGATTTCTTGCATGCAAGAAACCAAGTGGAGCTATTTCCGGGGGCATTAGAACTGTTACAAAACCTGCAATCGAAATATCAGGTTATTGCATTAAGTAATGGCAACGCAGACTTAACAAAAATAGGGCTAGACTCTTTATTCAACGCGCATTACCACGCAGAAAATGTAGCTCGCCCAAAACCCTACAAAGACATGTTTGTAGCCGCACTTGATCACTCTAAGGTCAAACCAGAAGACACGCTACACATTGGCGATCATCCAGAGCAAGACGTAACCGCAGCAAAAAAGATGGGGTTTCAAACAGCGTGGGTCAATATTATAGAACAAGCTTGGCCTAGCCAGTTTGACAAAGCCGACCACGATATAAGCCACCTAAACCAATTAAGCGACTTACTTGATAAATAAAAAGCTTAACCAGTAAGCAATATCATCGCCAGCAAAGCCAGTAAACCAAATGCCACGGGCAATGCATGCAGCCGACGACGAATTTTTTGATGGGAAGCGATCTTAGCCATAAGAGTATCCTTGCACTTCAATGTGCTTGTTCCGTTGATGTCCATTCAGTTTAAGACTATTTTTTGAAACCTGCGCAACCAATAAGCTAAAGTGTGATCAAGTTAACGCGTTTAACAATTTAAATCTTAACGTGCATTAATTAATACTAGTTTAAATCGGACGACTGCCATAATTTGATTCCGGTTTTTTAGGTGGATCTGCGCGCAAGTTATCTTCAACTTTAGTAATACCACCGCCTTGAGCTAAAAACGCTTCAACCTCTGAGGCAACTTGATTACGTAATCGTTCACGCTCAGCAATAGTTGCACTGTTAGGCATGTCTTCATTATGGCTATGATAGCCTTCAGCTTGAACTTTTGGTGCTTCACTTTTTTCTTTACTTACCGGTAATTCCGTTTTTTTTTGCTCAGTCATAATGTTGGTCCTTTTATATTTATTAACATTTAATCCTGCAAATAGGCTGTGAATATATATAGACCAGATTCAAATAATTGCCAATTTTTATAACTTTTTTACTAAAAATAAAAAAGTCCTCATGCCTCCTTTTACTGAAAATTTCTCAGCAAAAAATGACATAAGGACTTGTTAAACACACAGCATTGCTAATATTTTAGTGAAGGTTACTTGCTGCTAAATTCTGGATACGCTTCCATACCGCATTCGGTAATATCCACACCTTCGTATTCTTCTTCATCGCTAACTCGAATACCCATTACCGCTTTTAGAATCTTCCAAGTAACAAAAGAAGCACCAAATACCCAAACAAAAATCGTTAATGCACCCACTATTTGGCCAACAAACGAAGCGCCATCGTTAGTAAAAGGCACAACCAATAGGCCAAACAAGCCGACTACACCGTGAACAGAAATCGCCCCCACTGGATCATCAAGCTTCAGCTTATCTAAGGTCAAAATAGACACCACCACAATCAAACCACCCACAAAACCGATCAACGTAGCTTGTAATGGGCTAGGAGTAGAGGGTTCTGCAGTAATAGCAACCAAACCGGCCAACGCACCGTTGAGCGCCATAGTAAGATCCGCTTTTTTAAACAAGATGCGTGCTAGCAATAAAGCACCGATTAAACCACCCGCCGCTGCTGCGTTAGTGTTCATAAAGACCACCGCAACCGAATGCGCACTGTCGATATCACCTAGCTTTAAAACAGAGCCACCGTTAAAGCCAAACCAACCCATCCAAAGAATAAAAGTACCCAAGGTTGCCATAGGCAAGTTAGCGCCAGGAATCGCATTGATTTCGCCATTTTTACCGTACTTACCCTTACGCGCCCCCAGTAATAAAACACCGGCTAATGCTGCTGCTGCACCGGCCATGTGAACGATGCCAGAACCAGCAAAGTCAGAGAAACCAAAATCGGCTAACGAATATAAGCCAAATACAGACTGTCCGCCCCAAGTCCAAGAACCTTCTAAAGGATAAATAACCCCCGTCATCACCACGGCAAAAGCAAGAAATGCCCACAGTTTCATACGCTCAGCAACAGCGCCCGAAACAATCGACATAGCCGTGGCAACAAATACTACCTGAAAGAAGAAATCAGACGCCCCAGAATAAATAGACCCTCCATTAAAACCCTCTTCACGCTGCGCGTAATCGTTTAGCACGGCGCTAGAGTCAATGTTGGTTATACCCGATAAAAATAATGTGCTGTCATACATAATTGCATAACCGCAAATCAAATACATGGTGCAAGAAATTGCAAATAAAGAAATGTTTTTAGTAAGAATTTCGGTAGTGTTTTTAGAGCGAACCAGACCCGCTTCTAACATGGCAAAACCCGCTGCCATCCACATAACAAGTGCACCGCACACCAAAAAATAAAAGGTGTCCATTGCATACTGCAACTCAAAAATTTGGTTTTCCATAGAAAGCCCTCCGCATTAGGCTTAGTAATGAATCAGTAAATGTGATTCAACATATTTTGGCTTTATTTCTTTTGACTGGTTGGCTGGCTCAAACTGAGCGCAAGCAAATTAGATTGCGTCTGCGCCGGTTTCACCAGTACGAATTCGAATGATTTGCTCTAGATTGGTTACAAAGATTTTGCCATCACCAATTTTTCCGGTATTAGCCGCTTTAGTAATAGCTTCAATAACTTGCTCTGCTTGTTCGTCATCAACAGCTACTTCGATTTTCACCTTAGGTAAAAAATCAACTACGTATTCTGCACCGCGATACAATTCGGTATGACCCTTTTGACGACCAAAGCCTTTAACTTCTGTCACTGTGATGCCCTGAACACCAATCTCAGATAACGATTCACGCACATCATCTAACTTGAATGGCTTAACTACAGCAGTTACGAGTTTCATAGAAAACTCCTTTTGAAATTTTATGTTTGTATGATTGAGCCCTTGCGGAGGCAGGGGCTATTGTATGCCTAAGTGAGATTAAATTCAGGCACTTATTTTTTAGAACGATTTAGCAACCGTAATAAAGAATTCGTTTTCACCGTCCTCTTTATCTGTTGCAGTAAAGCTAAAATCGAATTCTGGCAGTGATTTTGTTACAGAAATCAAAGCATCGTATTTGTCCGCTTTGTTATCTTTATTATCGGCATCAAAGGTATGACCCGCCGCTAAATCCAACGTTAAATCGTCTGTGAGTCCTAAGCTGTAACCCAAAGAAAGATAAGATGCGTCATCCGTTGTTTTATCATCATCGCTATCATCAACTTTTTTATAGTAAGTCAGACTCGCGTCAGCAAAACCAACACCCACAAACGCTTCCACAAAATCTGCAGGGTCATTATTGTAGTCATAAGCAATAACACCCAACTGGTAAGAAAAATCCCCTGATTCACCCGCGAATGATGCGTAATAATCTGTCTCGGTATCGCCATCTAAACTTGAAGTCCACACACCCACTGCTGCTCCACTTTCATGCTCATAATCAACCCCACCCTGGAGTGCCGTTGTATCTGAACCTTGAGCATCACCACGCCATACATAGTTAGAAGTCACCGCTGCGTTATAAGAAACTTCAGCATAAGTCGTTGACGTTGCCGCTAAGCCTGCTGTCATTGCGGTAGCTAATGCGATTGCTTGAGATAACTTAGTCATTTTCTATTCCTTCTCTCTACTTGGTGTCATTTAATAATTATCTTGATGTACCCAAGCCTTTGCATCGGCTATGCCAAGTTTAAACGCCACAGAGAAACTAAAAAATAAATCCATTTAAAATCAACAACTTACATAAAAATAAACTAGTTTAAACTAAACTTTTATCAATCTTTTTAATCTAAAAATTTCACGTATGCGCTCTTGCGGTGCACTCTTTTAAACACCTGCACCAGATTGTGCATCACGAAGAACCCCTTTTAAAAACCATTAAAAGAGCTCTTAAATAAGGCATTAAAAAAGCCATTAACAAGCACCCATCTATAAGCTCAACGAATTTCAATTAATCTATAATATTCAGTTAATGAATGATGAAATTTTAACTACACTGCTTATATTGGAATTTTTGTTAACCCTAATAATTACGCCTGTGAGAGCACAATCATGACTGTAGAAAACTTATTTAGCCTAAAAGACAAAGTAGCCCTAGTAACCGGTGCAAGCCGTGGTATTGGTGAAAGCATCGCCAAACTACTAGCCAGTGCGGGTGCTCACGTGATTGTTTCTAGCCGTAAAATTGATGGCTGCCAAGTCGTCGCTGATGAAATTACCGCCGCAGGTGGCAGCGCAGAAGCCATTGCTTGCCACATTGGCGAGATGGATCAAATCGAAAACTGCTTTAAGCAAATTGAAGAAAAACACGGCAAGCTAGATATTCTAGTGAACAACGCTGCGGCCAACCCTTATTTTGGTCATATCTTAGATACCGACCTTAATGCCTTCCAAAAAACCACCGACGTAAACATTCGCGGTTACTTCTTCATGTCGGTTACCGCTGGCAAAATCATGAAGAAACAAGGTGGCGGCAACATCATTAACGTAGCATCTGTAAATGGCGTGATCCCAGGTGACTTCCAAGGTATTTACTCGATCACAAAATCTTCTGTGATCGCTATGACTAAAGCCTTCGCGAAAGAATGTGCGCCACAAGGTATTCGCGTAAATGCTTTATTACCGGGCTTAACCGATACCAAGTTTGCCAGTGCATTAACCAAAAACGATGCCATCATGAAGCAAGCACTGATGCACATTCCGATGAAACGTGCCGCCATGCCAGACGAAATGGCCGGCACCGTGTTGTACCTAGCCTCAGAAGCCTCTAGCTACACCACAGGTACGTGCATTAATGTTGATGGCGGTTATTTGCTGGTATAATCGAGAAAAATTGGAATCTGAAGTTATCTAAAAGCATAACAGCCAGATCACCTATTATTGAATGTTGGGACGCAGCAAGTACATCCCTGTATGCTCATCGATCTCATCCCTGAGATCGGATGCCCTTATTCATTAATAGGTGATTTGGCTTTGTCTCACTCAGATTTCAACATCGATAACCTAACAAAGAAGGTGACACCATGCTTAACCCAACACAAATAAAAGGCCTTGCCGACAAGTGGATGCAAGGTTTAAGCGAAAAAGGTTTACCCGGCCAAGCGTTTAGCGAAGAAATGAAAATGATGGCCAAAGCCCATTTTCAACAACTGCTCGTGCAAGCCAACTTAGTCACCCGCGAAGAATTTGATGTACAAGCAGAATTGCTAATACGCACACAAGATCGGTTAGCAAATTTAGAACAGCAACTTGCCGAGTTAACTGCTGAACTAGAAGCAAAAGATTAATTGAAGTTTAGTTTTTCCTGGAAGATTAAATGAACAAAAAAAAGCCGAGCAATTAAATTGCTCGGCTTTTTTAATACAACGACTTATTGACTATCGCTTTAAATATCGAAACGATCCAGCATCATTACCTTGTTCCAGGCAGCAATGAAATCGTTAACGAACTTCTCACGACCATCGTTAGCAGCATACACTTCAACCACGGCACGTAATTCAGAGTTAGAACCAAAAATCAGATCAGCAGGCGTTGCTGTCCACTTTAATTCACCACTTGCGCGATCTTTACCTTCATACAAGCCTTTCGTGCTAGCTTTCGACCAAACAGTAGACATATCAAGCAGGTTAACGAAAAAGTCATTATTCAAAGTACCTGGCTTACTGGTGAATACACCGTGTTTCACGCCATTACTATTAGCATCAAGCACGCGTAAACCACCAACCAATACCGTCATTTCAGGTACACTTAAACTTAATAAACGAGCTTTTTCTATCAAGGCTTCTGCTGGGGCAGACATGCTTTCTTCATTAAAGTGGTTACGGAAACCATCGGCTTTCGGCTCCAATACAGCAAACGATTTAACATCGGTTTGAGCCTCAGAAGCATCCATACGGCCAGGTGTAAATGGCACACTGACGTTATGACCCGCATCTTTCGCTGCTTTCTCAATCGCTGCGGCACCCGCTAATACAATAACATCAGCCATCGATACTTTTTTGTCGCCTTTTTGCGACTTATTAAAGCTCTTTTGTATTTTCTCTAGCCTTGCTAGTACCTTTTTCAACTCATTCGGATTATTCACCTGCCAATTGATCTGAGGTTCTAAACGTAAACGTGCACCATTAGCACCACCACGCATATCGGTATCACGGAACGTCGACGCAGAAGCCCAAGCAGTACCAACCAAGTCTGCTACTGACAAGCCAGATTTTAAAATGTCAGCCTTCAATTTCTCGACATCTTTAGCATTAACCACTGGGTGATCCAGTGCTGGAATAGGATCTTGCCAAAGCATATCATCTGTTGGCACATCATTACCTATGTAGCGTGCTTTTGGACCCATATCTCGGTGAGTCAGTTTAAACCATGCTTTAGCAAACGCAGTTTCAAACTCAGCAGGGTTATTCAAAAAGCGCGTAGTGATTTCACGGTATGCGGGGTCTTCTTTCAAAGCAATATCAGTAGTAAACATAATCGGCGCATGACGCTTGTTAGGGAGATGAGCATCCGGCACTAAATTGGCTGCTTTACCATCAGCAGGAATCCACTGAATAGCCCCTGCAGGGCTCTTAGTTTGCACCCAATCAAAGGTATACAACCACGTTAGGTATTCCATAGTCCACTTAGTTGGATTAGACGACCATGCGCCTTCCAAACCACTGCTAACAGTATCTTCAGAGTGCCCTTTACCACACTTATTTTTCCAACCCAAACCTTGTTGCTCTAGCGGTGCGCCCGCTGGGTCAGCCCCTACACACTTGCTTGGTTTATGAGCACCGTGTGCTTTACCAAAGGTGTGACCACCAGCAATTAGCGCAACTGTTTCTTCATCATTCATCGCCATACGTGCAAAAGTGTCACGAATCTCCTTGGCCGAAGCAAGAGGATCAGGTACACCGTTTGGACCTTCAGGGTTAACATAAATTAAACCCATTTGAGTCGCCGCCATTGGCTTAGCTAACTCACCCGTTTTGCTGTGGCGTTTGTTATCAAGCCATTCTTTTTCTGCGCCCCAGTTAACCATTTCGGCTTCCCAGTCGTCTTCACGACCACCCGCAAAACCATAGGTCTTAAAGCCCATATCTTCTAATGCCACGTTACCGGCTAAAACAATCAAATCACCCCAAGAAATACCCGCGCCATATTGCTGCTTTAGCGGCCACAACAAACGACGAGCCTTATCTAAACTAACGTTATCTGGCCAACTGTTTAGCGGCTCAAAACGCTGTTGACCGCCACTGGCGCCACCGCGACCATCAAAAATACGATACACCCCTGCACTGTGCCAAGCCATACGAATAAAGAAAGGACCATAGTGGCCATAATCAGCCGGCCACCAAGGTTGAGAAGTCGTCAACGTGGTGCGCATGTCTTCTTTTAAAGCAGCCATGTCGATCTTATTAAAAGCCTTCTCGTAATCAAAGTTGGCACCATAAGGATTAGATTCAGCATTGTGCTGACGCAATATTTGAAGATTCAGCTGCTCTGGCCACCAATCGCGGTTGATGGTCGTATCTGCCGACACAACAGGGGCAAAGAATGAAGCCGCTACAATAGCCGCTACAATTGAGGTTTTTTTCATGCTTAATACCTTTCTCATTGACGATCAGAATTAGTCGATTAACCAGCCATCTTTAAAAAGTGAACCGATTAACTAACACATAGCCTATACCTATTAAAATATTTAGTTTAATTTAATAAATTAATAGGCCTGATAGGTTAATACTACTTACATCAGTTTTGATATTGCTATTGAAAAAAATAATCATAATTAGCAGCAAGAACTAGAACCAAAAGATTAATTTTTAGCAATACAAGTTACGACTATCGCCCCACGGCATTTTTGTAACAACTCACCTAAACTGGCTAATGAAAATCAATTCTACGGAAAGAATTCATGTCATTAGCCATTGTTCATACCCGCGCTCAGGTGGGCATTCAAGCCCCACTCGTTACCGTTGAAGTTCATCTTTCAAACGGCTTGCCCGCGATGAACATGGTGGGCCTACCCGAAACCGCCGTTAAAGAAAGCAAAGATCGCGTGCGCAGCGCCATTCTTAATAGCAACTTTGAATTTCCTGCAAAAAAAATAACCATCAACCTTGCCCCTGCCGACCTTCCTAAAGAAGGTGGTCGCTACGACCTAGCCATCGCTATAGGCATCTTGGCCGCTGCGGGTGAAATACCTGAAGCTCTGCTAAAACAGCACGAATTCATTGGCGAACTTGCTCTTAGCGGCGAACTAAGGCCCATTCGTGGCATATTAAGCGCTGCCATTCAAACCCAGCACGCTAATAAAATTCTAATATTGCCCAAAGATAACGCCGAAGAAGCCTCACTCTGCCAAGGTGCACAACAAAAAAGCGCCACCAGTTTGTTAGAGGTATGTGCTTATTTGTGTGGCCAAGCAAGCCTAGAAGAGATAGAAAACTTAGAACTACCAGAGTTCACCGCCGAGCATGCCGACCTCAACGAAGTGCGCGGCCAAGCCCAAGCCAAACGCGCCCTAGAAATTACCGCAGCGGGTAAGCACAACCTGCTTTTCATTGGCCCACCCGGCACAGGCAAAACCATGCTCGCCAGCCGTTTGCCCGGCATATTGCCACCCATGTCAGAAGCAGAAGCCCTTGAAAGCGCTGCTATTCACTCTATAAGCCAACAACAAACAGTTTGGCTAAAACAATGGAAACAACGCCCTTTTCGCAGCCCGCATCACACCGCATCTGGCATCTCATTAGTGGGCGGTGGCGGCAAACCCAAACCCGGTGAAATATCATTAGCCCATGGTGGAATCTTGTTTTTAGACGAATTGCCCGAGTTCAGCCGTAAGGTATTAGACGTACTACGCGAACCCTTAGAAAGCGGAGAGATTTGCATTGCCCGCGCCACACAACAAGTCACCTACCCAGCTCGATTTCAATTAGTCGCCGCCATGAACCCTTGCCCTTGCGGTTACTACGGTGATTCATCCAGCAAATGCACCTGCACCGAAGACCAAGTAAAACGCTACCAAGGGCAAACCTCAGGGCCCTTGTTAGATCGCATCGATTTGCAAGTCGAAGTACCCCCCATTTCAATTTTAGAACTGCAAAAAACTCACTCCAGTTCTCAAGAGAGTAGCGCTACCGTGCAAGCACGGGTATTAAAAGCTTGGCACACACAAACTAGTCGCCAAGGTTGCAGTAACGGCCAGCTCAGCAATGCGCAAGTAGAAGTACATTGCCGCCTTAGTGAAGAAAATGAAAACTTGCTACGCCTTGCCATTGAAAAACTAGACCTCAGCGCCCGCGCCTACCATAGAGTGCTTAAAATATCCCGCACCATCGCTGATCTGGACGAAAGTGAACACATACAAACCGGCCACATCATGGAAGCACTAAGCTACCGCAAACTCGAGCGTTACCGGCAGAGTTAACACCCCTCACAACCCGCTATTTTCTTCATGCCATTAAGACGTGCCGCTATCAAATTTCGTCATCATTGTTAGAATAGCGACCTCAACGAGAGAGGAATACGCGTGGTCGATTTAAGTCATTTAAACCCTAGGCAAAAAGAAGCTGCAAAATACATCGACGGTCCATTGTTGGTATTGGCGGGTGCTGGCTCGGGTAAAACCAGTGTGATCACCCGTAAAATCGCCTACCTAATCGAAAGCTGTGGCATCAAAGCCCAACACATCGCTGCGGTTACCTTTACCAACAAAGCCTCGCGTGAAATGAAAGAGCGCGTTAGCCAACTGCTACAAGGTGGTACAGGTCGTGGCTTAACCGTTTCGACCTTTCACAATCTAGGTCTTAATATTATTCGTGCAGAGTACAAGGTCGCTGGCTACAAAACTGGCTTTTCGATCCTTGACCAAGACGACGCTAAAAACATCATAAAAGACATTATGATGCGCGACCACAACCAAGATGACGACGCCTTAGACATGGTACAAAGTGCCATTTCGAATCTTAAAAACGACATGCTAGAACCCGAACAAGCCATTGCCATGGCCACCAACCCGCAAGAAATGATGATTGCTCAATGCTACTCGGTCTATCAGCGCACTTTACGCGCGTACAACGCAGTGGATTTTGACGACCTTATCTGGGTACCCACCATGTTGTTCAAAAATTACCCCGAAGTGCTGCAGCGCTGGCAAAATAAAATTCGCTACCTGCTGGTAGATGAATACCAAGATACTAATACCAGCCAGTACGAACTGATTAAAATGCTACTGGGCAACCGCAGCGGTTTAACTGTAGTGGGCGACGACGACCAATCTATTTACGCCTGGCGCGGCGCACGACCAGAAAATCTCAATTTATTAAAAGTCGACTACCCACACTTAAAACTGGTTAAGTTAGAGCAAAACTACCGCTCTACCGGCTTAATTCTAAACGCGGCTAACAAAGTTATTGATAACAACCCACATGAATTGATCAAAAAACTGTGGTCGGATAAAGGCTACGGCGACCCAATTAAAATCTTAAAGTGCAAAAATGACGAAATCGAAGCCGAACGCGTAGTAACAGGCATTGTAGAGCGGCGCTTACGCACTGGTGGAAAATACTCCGACTTTGCCGTTTTATATCGTGGTAATCACCAATCACGTATTCTAGAAATGAAACTACAAGCCTACCAAGTGCCTTATAAACTCAGTGGCGGGCAGTCATTTTTTGGCCGCAGCGAAATCAAAGATATCATGGGATATTTACGCTTACTGATTAACCCTACCGACGATGCTGCATTTTTGCGCGTGATCAACACACCGCGCCGTGAAATTGGCCCCAGTACCATCGAAAAACTCAGTGAATACAGCGCCCGCCGCGGTATCTCGATGATGGCGGCTACCACCGAATTAGGCCTTGAACAATTTTTAACCCCAAAAGCCTTAGATAAACTTAAGCGTTTTGGTCACTGGCTTACAAACATTACCCGCATGGCTTACGCCGACGACGCCGTGGCCGCCGTTAAAGAAATGATCGAAGACCTTGATTATGAAACTCACCTACACCTAACCAGTGGCACACCACATCAAGCTGAACGCCGCATGAGCAACGTTTGGTATCTGGTAGATTCGATCGCTAAAATGATTGAAAAAGCCGATGAAGTAGGCGATGAAGTCACCATCGAAGACGCGGTTAGTAAACTTATCTTACGCGACTTGCTAGAACGACAAGCCGACGAAAACGAAGAAGACCAAGTGCAACTCATGACCCTGCACGCCTCAAAAGGTTTGGAATTTCCACACGTTTACATGGTCGGGCTAGAAGAAGAACTGATGCCACACCGCAACAGTATAGAAGCCGACACCATAGAAGAAGAACGCCGCTTAATGTACGTAGGCATCACCCGCGCCCAGCGCACACTCACTCTTACTTACGCAGCCAAACGTAAACAATTTGGCGAAATATTAGATACCACTCACAGCCGTTTCTTAGACGAACTGCCACCCGACGACATTGAATGGGAAGGCCGAACCGAGATATCAGCAGAAGAACAAAAAGCCCGCGGCCAAGAAACCTTAGATAGCCTAAGAAACTTAATGGCAGATTTCTAATTCGATTAGCTAAAATGATAAGAATTACAAAGGCATAAAACAAAAAAACATAAAAAAAGGGCCTAAAGCAAATGCTGAAGGCCCTTTTTATTAACTGCTAACAACAATATTTGTTATTTAGCAGACATGTACTTAATCGCTGCGCCGATTTCATCGTCAGAACAATCCATGCACAAACCTTTAGCAGGCATCGCATTAATACCGTTGATCGCATTCGCCAAAGTAGCATCAAAACCCTTCGCTAAACGTGCATCCCATGCAGCCACATCACCAATAATAGGAGCGCCAGCAACACCCACTGCGTGGCAAGCGGCACATGCAGAATTATAAACTTCCTCACCCGAACGTGGGCCAGCAGCTACCGCCACCACAGGGCCACCGCAATCATCGCCCTTAATGCATACTTCAGCCACAGGCTTAATACGCTCACGGATCTTTTCAGCTTGCGCATCCGTTAAGGCGTCGGTCGCAGCGTTTGCTTGAGCCATCACTAAAGTGGCGACGAATAACATCATTGCTTGTAACATTTTCACAGAAAAGTCCTCTCAGCTATCACGGTTAATCCGTGTATTTTAAAATTCTGGCGCAGATTATAGCGACATTTCGCAGCGGATAAAAATCTTTCAACACATTCTTTAAAAAAACGTATAAAAAAGTTGATATAACAATCGATTCCACGCCCAATAAAATCAGATAAAACAAGAACATAACGACTTTTTAAGCAAGATACTAGACGCAGCAGCCAGAACCACATACCATTGCTTTTTAAATACCCGCTCATAGCTCAGTTGGATAGAGTGTCGGCCTCCGAAGCCGAAGGTCGCAGGTTCGATTCCTGCTGGGCGGGCCATATCCCCAAATGCTTTTCTTAACCCAAACACGGCATTAGCTTGGGTAAAAAACTTACATCAAATCAAACCCAACTCTCTCAGTCTAGGAAGCTCAATTGCTGGGCATTTATCCACAACAATCTCAATACCACTTTTTTCAGCGAGTTCAATAGCGCTATCATCTACAACACCTAGCTGTGTCCATATCGTATCTATTTTTAGCGAAATAGCATCATCAACAATTTGGCGAAGAAATGAAGCGTTTCGAAACACATCAATCATATCGATTGTTTCTGGTATATCTGCTAACGAGCCATATACTTTTTGGCCCAGTAATTCACGACCACTCAACACTGGGTTTACAGGAAATACGGTGTATCCATTTTCCAAAAGATAGTTCATCACCTTATAACTTGGTCGATGCGTCTTATGGCTAGCGCCAACCAAAGCAACTGTTTTTACTCGCTTTAATATTGCTGCAAGAGCTTGATCATTTGAAATAGACATAAACCATTATACTCCACGCCATTGGGGTTCTCTTTTTTCAAAGAATGCTGATGTACCTTCTTGAGCATCGGATGATGTCATCGCTTTGATCATCGATTCATTGGCAAATTCAAATGCCTCTGCAAGTGGCATATCTATTTGCTTATAAAAATCTGACTTTCCAAGCCTAATTCCCATTGCCGATTTGGATGCAATACGCTCAGCCAGCTCTCTAACGCAGTCAACTAAATCATCATGTTCTACGGCGGTATTAATTAAGCCAATTTTTTCTGCTTCGTGTGCGTTAATAGCATCCCCTGTCAGAGCCAATACCATCGCATGCTTTCTGTGCATGTTTCGCCCAACACCCACTAAAGGCGTTGTACAAAATCCCCCTAGGTTAACGCCTGGCGTACAGAACTTGGCTTGATCTGAAGCGATTGCTAAATCACACGCCGATACCAACTGGCACCCTGCCGCCGTTGCTGTACCTTGCACGCATGCAATGATGGCTTTCGGTGAATGGGGGATCTTAATCATCAGTTTAGAGCACTTTTTTAGTATGCCGCGCATTCGAGATTGTTGATCTCCCAACGATTCTCCAGCCTGCTTTCCCATTTCTTTTAAATCATGACCCGCAGAAAAAACGGGCCCACTACTCGCAATAACAATAGCCCGCACAGAGGCATCGTTTTCGGCTTCCGTTAACGCAGATGTCAGCGCGTCAATCATGCTAATCGATAAGGGATTTCGTTGCTTAGGTCGGTTTAAAGTGATCCAACGAACGTGATTTTTAGTTTCCTCGAGTACATAAGGTGCAGTTTTTACAGTTGTATTCATGTATCTACTCCAATTCTGACGCTAAGGCTTTAGGTATCGATAAGACGCTTGTTAAAAAGTCTTGAATGGTCTTGTTTACTAACTCTGCGCGTTCTGCAAAAACCATATGCGTGGCATTTTCAATAATAGTAAGCCTTGCGTTAGGCAATAGCTCTTTTAAGTAAGAGGCGTACTTTAATGGCGTCATCTGATCTTTATCACCAACAATAACCTGCGTTGGAATATTCAGCTGAGCCAGTTCGTCCATCACATCAAACTTATCGCACGCAGTGAAATCATTGAGTAGAACATTGACGCCATTGGCCTTGATTGATTCATTGATATTAGATTTGAACGGCTCTGGAATTTGTTGATTAGCTGCCAATAAGAAGTCCGGTAAAACTGCATTAGTTTTAACTAAGTCTGTTAAAGTGCTTAAAAGCTGCGGCATCACTTTAAGTCGAGCACCGGCTCCAATTAATATCAACCCTTTAAACAACTGCGGCTCGTCCAACACTGCTTGCATCGCAACGGCACTGCCTAATGAGTGGCCGACTAACACAACATCAGATAGATTCTTCTCTTTAATGGTTTCAATTAACCAAGCAGAAAGTGCAGACACATCATCTAAAACAGCGCCTTCTGGATGCCCAGGAAAGTTAAGGGCCAAAGAACCTTCAAAGAATTCAAGCTGTTGCTCCCACACAACACTAGTACAGCCTGATCCATGCAAAAATACTAAGGTCATCTTAATTCTCCAATATTTGTTCGTACTTGTGGTATGACATACGACCTCAATTTAAGAATATTATCAATAAAAATAGATTGATTCGTAAACTTAACCACACAAACTTAACTAACTATTTTGCTAACCACTACACTCTACTATTAACCCGTTGTATAGTCAGGGAGTGTTTAGTGAACTAAAACAATTCAATATGAGAGCGTTAATATGGAAATAACCATCATCTTTATGGTCGTTGTCGCAGTGCTTGCTGTAAGCACTTACATAGGACATAAACAAAAACAAGATCGTACAAAAATTAGCGAAGAAAACTAAATTAGTGAGTGTTGCCCTGAAGGGCAACCTACTTTTTGTTAGTTGTTACGTTAAAAAGGCAACCTACTTTTTGTGTTTTAATTTTTGGCAATCATTCTAAAGGTTAAGTTTATTCTGGGTGCGCTGACTTTTTTGGTCGGTGGCAGGCTGTGTTTCCAGTAGCTTTGTGTGGTGCCTTTCATGACTAATAAGCTGCCGTGTTCTAGCATCACGGATACGCTTTCTTTCGTTCTGTTGTGTTTAAAGCTAAATTTTCTTTCTGCACCTAGGCTTATCGAGGCAATTGCGCCGTTCTGTTTAAGTTCTTTTTCATCGTCATTATGCCACGACATGGCTTCGCTGCCATTGTGGTATAGATTAAGCAAGCAGGCGTTGAATTGTTCGCCCGTTATCTGTTCTACCAGTGACTTTATTTGTTGTAATTCGGGTGTCCAGGGTTGTGCTTTTTTGGTGGTGTTTGAGTAGGTGTAAGTAAAAGGTTGGTCGCCATGCCAAGCTACTTTGCGCTTGGTGATGATGTGTTTGCCGTAAATAAATACTTCGTCGGGCTGCCAGTTTATGCTGGTTAAGAGTTGTTTAAAATAATGGTCGGCTAATTCTAACGACATAACAGCACCGTGGTAGTTAACGATGCCGTCTTGCGGCAGTAGATTTTCTGGTTGATCAATGAATTGTCTAAATAAATCCATAATATGCTGACTTTCTTCGCTATTAGGCAATTGTTATTGCCTAATATATTAATACCATTACCATGAGCGCCCTAAATATTCGTTTATATACTTTAAGGAAGATTATTAAAAATGAAATCCCTTTTGCCGCTTTTGGTCACCTCACTAACGCTGTTCAGTTCTACTCAGGTGAATGCTTTTGAATTCTCAGACCTTTTTTCTTCGAATAAGGCTGAAGATAAGCAAGAAGCTCAACAGCCTGTTGCGGCTAAGAAACCTAAAAAACAATCTGCAGCAGGTGATATGCCCGATTACCGCGCATGTGCCGCCACTCAGTCAGACGCTTTTATTGCTTTAGCCGGGCAGATTCGTACCACGGTAAGCAGCGAAGTTAATACCGATGCCTCTGAGCAAAAGTGGGCTTTTTTTAGTTTAGCTACTAAAAGCGACAGTGTTAACCAATCTGTTTCTAGCAGCGCCGACGTTATTGGTGCAACGATCGAGAAGCAAGACAACGGCGAAATTTGTGTGTCATTAACCGCGACCGACGCGCTTAAATCAGCCAATACTCATATCGACGATGTACTTAAAATCAATAAAGATATGGGTAAGTACAGCTTTGAGCAAAAAGTTGATTATGCCAACGAAATTATCACTTTGGTGCGCAAGGGTGGCAATTTAGTGGTTGCTAGCAGTCATTACGATCGTCTTGATGAAGACCGTGTTGCTCAGTACGAAACAGCGGTCAAGTTCGCACAGGATTTTTTAACCAAGGGCGCATTGCGTTTTACTGGCTCTAAGCCAAATCAATTAATCGTTGATGGTAAAGCAGCAGTGTATGGCGAGACCTTGTACATGCCTTCTGGCCAATATTCTTATAAGGCGTCTTACAACAATGCCTGCTCTCAGTCTGAAACCTTTACGATAGAGAAAGGCGATGAAGAAGTTATTGAGTTAGCAAGAAACGAGTTTCCAAGTGTTCGTTTTAATGCTCCGGGAGTTGCTGCAAATGCGGTTACGTTAAAATTAGACTCTAAGCGCATTGCCATTGCCGAGCTAAAAACCATTAATACTAAGCTCAACGAAAACTGCGAAGTAACATTAAGCTGGCACGCAACGGCTCACGGCCAAACGTTGTCGGGTGATGTGTCTTTAGAAGCAGGGGATAATAAAGAGATTACTTTGGATTTTATTAGCCCTGAAACCATGAATAGCATTGCTAAGTTGAGTGCCGCATGGCAGAGCGGTCATGTGATTGAGTTAGCCGGTGGCGGTTGGGTTCCTAGCCATGAGGATGATACTAAAACTGGCGAAGAAATTGGCAGTGCTTTTGCCAATATTCAGGCTTCTTTTTTAACTTTACACAATGTAGTTGCTCATGGGCCAACGTTTGATTATTCAACGTTTAATGATGCAGAGAGCTATCACTTGGGTTATCAGTTACGTTTGCGTTTGACCCGAACAGGGAAAGACAACATGCCTTTCCATTTATTTGAATTACCGATCATTCCGTTCATTTATGGGCAGGCGTCGGTGGGTTACATGAGTTACACCAACGATTTAGACGAAGACGTTCGAACCGATCAAGAAGGCTGGAAAAACGTTGGTATGACCTCTTTAGGTTTGGGTACGTCTTACATTTTAAGCCAAGATTTTGCATTGGTAGCAAAAGTGCAAAAGAACTTTTTCTTGGATGAAGGTGTAAGTACTTATTTAGGTGCGTCTGTTCGCTTTTAAAACCCAGCGGGTTATGTTTCAGCTTGAGTAGCATCCGTAAATAAAGGTAAGGTAAGCGTTCAATATTTAGGTTAAGCCGTTATGGATAGTGAACGTTTATTACTGACAGTTATTTTTTATGGCATTTTGCTATTTACCATTGCTTGGGTAACTGAGCGCTATGGTTACAAGCTAAAACAGGCCTGGTTAAGGCCGTTAGTTTATACCCTGTCGATTGGCGTTTATTGCAGTTCTTGGACTTTTTTAGGAGCTGCAGGCCAAGCATCCAATAAAGGCTGGCATTATTTGCCGTTGTATTTGGGCCCTGTTTTATTAATCGTTTTGGGCTGGCCTTTTCTTCATCGCTTAATCACGATGAGTTCGCGCAACAAAATCACCTCTATTGCCGACTTTATTGGCTCTCGCTATGGTAAGTACCAACCCTTAGCCGCCGCCGTTACCTTGGTACTGGTGATTGGTACTTTGCCTTATATCGCACTGCAACTAAGAGCTGTTGATATTGCTTGGAACAGCACCGACTGGAGTAATGATAGCTTCCTTGCCGAAGAATTCAGCTCCGGGGTTGTAACAGCGATGATTATGGCTTGGTTCGCGATTATCTTTGGTACTCGTGTCATCAATGGCCCCAATAAGTTACGTGGCTTAATGGCGGTTATTGCTACCGAGTCGGTGATTAAATTATTAGCTTTTGTCGTGGTTGCTTTATTTGCTTGGAGCCTGTTGTACGAAGCGGATATTTCGTTACTTGCGCATCAGCCTCAGTTCAGCATTGACCAGTTATTTTCACCTCGCTTTTTTACCGAAATGGTTTTATCGGCCATTGCCATTGTCTGCTTGCCACGGCAGTTTCATGTGATGGCCGTGGAATATCAGCGCGAAAGTGATTTGCGCTATACGCGCTGGTTATTACCACTTTATTTGGGCTTATTTGCTGTATTGGTGTTGCCTATTGCTCAGGCTGGGTCGGTGTTTTTGGCGGATTCTGGCTTACCAGCAGACAGTTATGTGTTGATGCTTCCGCACTGGAATGACCAGCCTTTTATTCATGCTTTTGCTGTTATTGGTGCTTTATCTGCGGCGACGGGTATGGTCGTTGTGGCAACGATTGCATTGTCGATTATGATCTCAAACGAACTGATTGTGCCGGTTTGGCTGCGTTTGAGTTCTCGCCAAAAAGAGCAGCCTTCGGATCTTGCTGATTCGTTGCGTTTGATACGACGTATTTCTATTATCACCATTATTGGCTTAGCCTGGTGGTTAGAGGGTATTTTAAACAACAACGGCAGTTTAGCCGGTATTGGCTTAATTTCTTTTGCTGCTTGTGCACAGTTAATTCCTTCGATTTTGGCTGCTTTATATTGGCAAAAAGCCCATCGTAATGGTGTGATGGCTGGCTTAATTGCCGGTTTATTGGTTTGGTTTTATTGTCTACTTTTGCCGCTTATGCTTCCTGCAGACTCGTCTTTGGTGAATCAAGGTCTATTCCAAATAGCTTGGCTGAAACCTTACGATCTGTTTAATACAGGCTTCTGGGATACTTTAACCCACGGTGTATTTTGGAGTTTAACGTTCAACAGTTTAATTTTTATTTTGGTTTCTAAGTGGTCGGCATTGACCAATTTAGACGTACGCCAAGCCAATGCTTTTTTGCAGTTTAAAGATGAACACTTTGGTTACGATACACCCTTAGATCCTAGTCCTTCTGGCATTGAAGTGCATCAGCTGCAATCACTTGTTCATCCACTTTTTGGTGAAACCCGCAGTTCAAAAATGTGGAGCGCTTTTGAACAACAGTTGGGGCATCGTTTACTGCCTAACGATAAAGCGCCACGCTTTGTAGTAACCGCTATCGAAAGTGATTTAGCCGCTATTATTGGTGCCGTGTCAGCACGTAAAGCCATTCGTTTATTGATTGGTAAGCAACCGCTGTTTTTGCAAGATTTCGTCTCGTTAGTGAGTGGTAGTTCACGCCAGATTCAGTTTAGTCAAACCTTATTGCAAACGACCCTAGATACCATCCCACAGGGTATTAGTGTAGTCGATAAAGATTTAAAACTGGTGGTTTGGAATCAGCAGTATCAAGAGCTTTTTGATTACCCGCAGCGCTTACTTTATATCGGCTGTGATATTTCAAAAGTCTATTATTACAACGCGGTACGAGGCTACTTAGGCAATGACGACGACCCCGTTGATGCCATTGTTGCCAAGCGCATTAAACAACTCGCTTCGGGCAAACCCTATCGCTTAGAGCGCCGCCTGCCCAACAATAGAGTCATTGAAACTTGTGGTACGCCGCTAGAAAACGGGGGTTATGTCACCACATACACCGACATAACCGACTTTGATAACATGCTCAGCCAGTTAGAAAATAACAAACAGCTACTAGAGCACAGGGTTAAAGACAGAACGTCTGAATTACAGCAAGTAAACGATTCTTTGTTACGTGAAAATGAATTGCGTGGCCGTGTTGAGTCCGAACTTAAATCGGTTAACGAAAGTAAAAACCATTTTATGGCGGCAGCCAGCCATGATTTGTTGCAACCGATCAATGCGGCAAGGCTTTTTACATCGTCGTTAATTCAAATGACAAAAGATGAAGCCCATCAGCCATTAAAACAAACGGTTGATCAACTAGATGATGCCTTGTTACAAGCCGAGCATTTGATTAACTCGCTGCGTGATATTTCTCGTCTTCGCTCGGGTAAAGAAAGACCCAGTCGCGAAAACTTTTCTTTGCATCAACTTTTAAAATCGCTTGCTGCAGAGGCAGGCATTATTGCTCAAGATAAAAACCTAGAGTTTCATTGGGTTGATTGCCAGCAATGGCTGTTTACCGATCGCCACTTATTGCGCCGCATTGTGCAAAACTTTTTATCCAATGCTTTACGTTATACACAAGAAGGCAAAGTGCTGCTGGGCTGTAGAAGAAAGCCTGGGGCTATAACGATTGAAGTATGGGATACAGGCCCAGGAATTTCAGAAGAAAATCGTCAGCGCATTTTTGAAGAATTTGAACGTCTGCCAGGCAGTACCCTGCAAGGCTTAGGTTTGGGTTTATCTATTGCAAAAAATATCTCTCTGCTTTTAGGACATGAAATTTCATTAGACTCTAAACTGGGTCATGGTTCAGTATTTCGTGTCACAGTGCCGCTAGGGACAAAACAAGCAACCACTCAGCAAAAACGTTTGAGTGACCCCAACCTAAACGGCGTTAAGGTGCTGTGTGTTGATAACGAAGCACGTATTCTTGCCGGTATGCAATCTTTATTGGAACAATGGGGCTGTGAAGTAACAACCGCTTTTAACTTGCGGCAATCATTAGATTTATGGAAAAAAGAGCAAGCTCCACAACTGGTATTGGCCGACTTCCACTTAGATAATGAAACTGGTTTAGATATTTTAGAAGCATTGCAGTATCACTGGCAACAGCCGCTGGCGGCGATTATTATCAGTGCCGACAACAGTGATGAAGTACGCGACCAAGTTGCCAATGCCGGTTATTTGTATTTGCCCAAACCGATTGTGGCTAATGCATTACGAACAACAATGAATAGAGCATTACGCAAAGCAAAGAAAAACGCATCCAAATTGAAATAAATTTCTAATTTATTAAGCAGCCATCAACTCAAATTTAGCTTTAAATTTTGCAATATTTAACTATAAAAATGTTGTTATATTTAAAGCTAAAATACTTCAAATACCTTCTGATTAACTCTTTTTTTGATCGTAAAAAAACAGCATAAATCGACCAAAATTTAGCTAGTATTTTATCCAAAAAATTCATATTGGACTTTAGTCTAATGCCCTAAAAATAAATATAAGTTATTGATTTAAAAGAGCTTTTTTATTAATTTTTTATTCAAAAACACTACTGAAAATCAGGCAAAAAATTAATTTTAAAGAACCTCTATTTTTATCTTTACAGCATAATTTTTAGGCAGTATTTTGTCTGCACAATGAGTATTTGAAAAAAATAATTTCCCTTATTTTTTTAAAATATTCGCCATTAAAAAATATAAAAATCTTGAAAGATTCTAGGACAAAATATGCAACAACAAAGAGAATACGGTGGCGAACAGCCATTCTGGAAAGCAGGCCCGTTTAAAATAAGATTACCCTTTGTACATTATCGCTGGGAATACCCAGAAATGCTGCAGGGTTTCTTTATGTTCGTAGTAGGTCTGGCAATGATTCCTCTGCTAGAAACCTATTTAGGCATGCCTTATGAAGCAGCACTTGCCTTTACCTTTATTGCGGGTATCGGCTACATGCTACCTGCGTTATTGGGTGTTCCACTTGTACCGGGCTGGATTACACCGGCTATCCCTGTTGTGCTTTTGTATCTAAAAGGTTTTGAACCAGGACCAGAAGCGATTAAAGCGATGTTCGCGCTACAGATCGAAGTGACACTTATCTTTTTGTTTTTGGGTATTACCAAACTTGGCGATAAGCTGGTTACGTCCATTCCTAATTCATTAAAGTCTGGTGTGATTATTGGTGCAGGTGTTGCTGCATTAATGGGCGAATTAAAATCAGGTGGTCGTATTGATACCACGCCTATCTCTATCATCATTGGTGCTTTAGTTTCGGCTTATGTTTTATTCTCTTTATCGTTCAAAAACGTTATTGAAAAGAACCCTCTTGCTAAAATGTTGGCTAACTTTGGTTTAGTTACAGGTATGATTGCTGCAATTCTTGTGGGTTGGGCTGTTGGCGAATACCCACTTCCTGATATCCAAATGGGCATCACTCAACCAGATTTTGGCCTAATGTGGAGCTACTTAATTTTTGAACAAGGCTTGCCTTCTTACGATGTGTTCTTACTGGCTATTCCTACTGCTATTATTGCTTATGTAATCGCATTTGGTGACATCATTATTGGCTTTACTCTAGTAAGCCGTGTAGATAAGCAACGCCCTGACGAAACAGTTGAAGAGAACGTAGACCGTGTTCACTTGGTCACTGCTGCTCGTAACGCATTACATGCCTTCTTTGCGCCTTGGCCTGGTCTTTCTGGCCCAGTATTTACTGCGGCTCACGCAACCATTGTTGAACGTTATGCCATGGGCAAAAAGTCGATGGAGTCTATCTACAGTGGTGGTGGTACGTTCTGGATCAGCGGCATGTTGGCTTTGTTCATGCTTCCGTTAGTAACCTTCTTTAAACCAGTATTGCCAATTGCTTTGTCGCTAACACTTATCTTAACGGCTTACATTTGTATCTTGGTGGGTATGGAACAGTTAAAGAACTCAACTGAACGCGGCGTTGCCGGTATCGTAGCCATTACCTTGGCTATGCCAGATCCTAAATCAACTATTTATGCGGTTGTGATTGGTTTGGTATTGTACTTCTTACTTGAACGTCCTCGCCTACTGGGCAAGCACAACAATGAAGACAATATTTTCTTAGATACTGATGATGCTGTCGCAGAAAAAGAGAAATAATCGCTGTTTAATTAATGAGTTAATTAACTAGCTGATTAAATAAAAAAACCCTTGCTTCTAAATGAAGCAAGGGTTTTTTTTGTGCCTGCTATTAAGCTAGTTAAAACTGGCGGCGTTATTCACTGGGTTAATCGCTAACTGACTAAAAGTCATCACTACTTGGGTGCGTGAGTTCATGCCAAGCTTCTTGAATATTTCTGTCATGTGAGCTTTTACAGTAGATTCTGTCACATTCAATTCGTAGGCAATTTGTTTATTCAATAATCCTTGGCTCACCATGGTAGCAACCCGAAACTGCTTGGGCGTTAGCGAAGCGATTGCATCGGCAGCGTCCAGTTCATCGTCGGCAACTCCTGGGGCATCAATAACGTGCTGAGGCACCCATACACCACCAGCCAAGACTTCATCAATCGCTTGATAAATATCAGCAGCAGACGCACTTTTAGATAGAAACCCACTGGCACCATGATCGATTGCGCGACGAATGATATCGCTTTCTTCATGGGCAGAAACAATCATCACAGGAATATTGGGATAATTAGCATTTAAGAAAATAAGAGAACTGAAGCCTGCGGCTCCGGGCATGTGCAAATCAAGAAGAATTAAATCGGTATCACTATTACGTTCAACACAGGTTTGTAGACTAACAAGGTCTTCGGCTTCGGTTATCGCCGTATCAGGAAAATGGGCAAGCAATGTGCCTTTAAGAGCAGTTCTAAATAACGGATGGTCGTCAGCAATAATAATATTGGCCGCTTGCAGCATGATGTAACCCTGTGAATAATTATTCTTATTTGCAAAGGGTTAATGTACACCGAACGGGCTTTAGTGACTAGCTAAAACCCGCAAGGTGTTTATGACTTAACTTGCATGCATCTCGCTATGCACTTTAATTAAATCATCAACTACGCTTGGGTCGGCCAAGGTAGATGTGTCGCCAATACTATCGATTTCATTGGTAGCAATTTTACGTAAAATTCGACGCATAATTTTACCTGATCGTGTTTTTGGCAGACCCGGTGCCCACTGAATTTGATCTGGAGTGGCAATCGGCCCGATCTCTTTACGAACCCAAGTAATTAGCTCTTTGCGCAAGGCATCGCTTTCACTAACACCTGCAGCCAAAGTGACATAAACGTAAATACCTTCACCCTTGATGTCGTGTGGAAAGCCAACTACCGCGGCTTCGGTAACAGAATCGTGAGCAACTAAGGCGTTTTCAACTTCTGCAGTTCCCATGCGGTGACCAGAAACGTTTAATACGTCGTCTACTCGCCCGGTTAAGAAGAAATAACCATCTTCGTCACGACGTGCGCCGTCACCGGTAAAGTAACTGCCTTCGTAGGTAGAAAAATACGTGTCGATAAAACGCTGATGATCGCCAAATACACTGCGCATTTGCCCTGGCCAGCTGTCTTTAATAATCAAGTTGCCCTGGGTTACACCGTGCAGTTCTGTACCGTGTTCATCAACTAAGGCTGGCTGAACACCAAACATAGGCAAGGTTGCCGAACCAGGTTTTAAATCGGTTGCACCTGGCAGCGGAGCAATCATTGCACCACCAGTTTCGGTTTGCCACCAAGTATCAATGATTGGGCATTTACCACCACCAAATTCTTTATGATACCAGCGCCATACGTCCGGATTAATCGGTTCGCCTACCGTACCTAACATGCGTAAAGAACTTAAATCTGAGTGTCTGGTAGCGGCATCGCCTTCTGCCATTAAAGATCGAATGGCTGTAGGCGCTACGTACAAAATGTTTACTTTGTATTTTTCTATTAAGCGCCCTGCTCGGCCAATGTCTGGGTAGGTAGGAATACCTTCAAACATGACAACTGTGGCAGCGTTACACAATGGCCCGTAAACAATATAGCTGTGGCCAGTAATCCAACCCACATCCGCCGCGCACCAATAAATTTCACCTGGGCGGTAATCAAAAATATATTCATGGGTCATTGAGGCATACAACAAGTAGCCACCCGTTGTGTGTACTACGCCTTTTGGCTTACCGGTAGAACCGGAGGTGTACAAAATAAACAGTGGATCTTCTGCATTCATGCGCTCAGGCGGGCACACATCTGACTGGTGAGAAACCAAGTTGTGGTAATCAATATCACGACCAACCTGACGATTAACGTCGGCACCGGTATGGTTTAACACAATCACGTTATTGATCTGGCCGTCTGGACAAAGACTAATGGCTTCGTCAACATTATGTTTAAGAGGTACATGGCGACCACCACGCAAGCCTTCGTCGGCGGTGATTACATATCGACAACCACCGTCTTCAATGCGTCCGGCTAGTGCTTCTGGCGAGAACCCGGCAAATACAACAGAGTGAATAGCACCAATACGCGTACAAGCCAGCATGGCCATGGTCGCTTCTGGCACCATAGGTAAATAAAGCGTTACGATATCGCCCTTTTTGATGCCTAACGATTTTAAGCCGTTGGCTAAGCGATTAACTTCTACCGATAATTCATTGTAAGTAATACGACGAGCTTCATCTTCGCTGCCTTCGTGTTCTCCATCTGGCTCCCATAAAATAGCAACTTCGTCACCACGCTCGGCCAAATGGCGATCAATACAGTTTTCACTAACGTTTAAAAAACCATCTTCGAACCAGCGAATGTGTAAGTCTTTTTTGTCATAAGAAACGTCTTTAACCTTAGTAAAAGGTGTTATCCATTTTAAACGCTGAGCTTGTTGCGCCCAAAATTCTTCTGGAGATTCTAACGACTGTTGGTACATCGCTTGGTACTGTTCTTTAGTGATCAGCGTTTTTTCACGCTGCTCGGAACTGACTGGGTAGATCGTTTGTTCGCTCATGTGATCCCTCTATTTTTTAGGATTATTTTTCTTAAAATTATTTTTTTACCTTGCATCCATTGTTCACCCAGTTCGCGATTGGGGTCTATTAGACCTTTGTCTAAGACCAGAATGCCTCTTAATTTAGGTTAGTGGCCCATTTCCGCCTTTTTTTTCACACTAGACTAAAGACTAATACTGCTGGCTTTCTGTTGAGAGTAAAACTGATTAGGTAATCAAAAAAATCATAAAAATGATTCAACCAAAAATCAAATAACAAAAGATACAGCCCGTATCGCTGAGGCACTCAGATGAAGAAAACCAACAATAACAACCACCTATTCAAAAAGTCTATGAATAAACTTGCGGTGACAATTGGCGTCATTAGCGGTTCATTAGTCTTGTTAACTCCCGCAGCCCAAGCAGCAGAAACCCAATACAGTTTTGGTGGCTTTGTAAAAGCCGATGCTATTTTTAGCCAATACTCTGATCAACAACGCGCCGGTAATGTCGGTGATGATTTCATTGTGCCTTCAACAACAGCAGTGGGCGATGGCAGCAATAAAGGCGATGTGGTATTTGATAGCCATGCGCGTACCAGCCGTTTGTTTTTCAAAACGGTAACAGAAACAGACGCCGGCGAAGTTAAAACCCATGTCGAAATGGATTTTAACGACAGCAATAGTAATGAACGCTTAACCAACCAATCCAGCTCTGGCTTACGCCATGCGTTTGTTTCTTGGAAAAACTCTGAGACTTCTTCGATCTTAGCGGGTCAAACCTGGAGTACTTTCTTTAACCCTAGCGCTCTTCCAGAGTCTGCCGATTTTGTTGGCACAACCTCGGGTACTATTTTCGCGCGCCAAACTCAAATTCGTTACACCCAAAACATGGGCAATGGCAAGGTGATGTTCTCGGCAGAAAACCCTTCCGTGAGTTTGTATGATGCTGGTTTCAACGCTACGAATTATACACCTGCAGAAATTACTGAGGGTAAATCAGTTTCTAATAATGCCTATGATAACAGCGGCATGCCAGACCTGGTCGGTCGTTATGACGGCAAAACCGGTGCTTTAAACTACAGCGCTGCGGCCATGGTTCGCCAGATTAATTATGATTATGTAGATAGCGACGACTCTACTATTAAAGGTGATAACAGCCAAATCGGTATGGGTTTAACCGTATCGGGTAAATATGCCTTCAGCAACGGTGATGATTTTAAATTCATGCTGAGCCACGGTCATTTGGGTCGTTACATTGCATTAAACGCTTTCCGTGATGGCGTAGTTGAAGCCGATGGTGACATTGAATTAATCACTTCTATGGGTGGTTTTGTTGCATATCGCCACATGTGGAGCGACAAGTTACGCAGCACAGTGAGCTACGCTTATTCTGAAGCAGACAACCCAGACACAATAACTACCGATGTAACCAAATCTGTCAGCAATGCCAACATCAACCTCATGTATTCACCCACTAAAAATTTAACCTTTGGTGGCGAGTACATTTTGGCCGAACGTGAAGTTGAAAGCGGTGCCGATGGTGATCTGAACCGTCTTCACTTAACCACTAAGTGGGTGTTCTAAAGTAATGAAGTAATTTGTTCTACGCGGGTGTAACCACACCCGCATAATAATAAAAATGGAGAATTACATTATGGCGTTTAAATCTGAAGATGATGCGAAAGCATATTGGAAAGAAAATGTCGGAATAATGATCAAACTATTAATCGTTTGGTTTGTTGTTTCATTTGGTTGCGGGATCTTATTTGTAGAAGAACTCAATGCAATCAAAATTGGTGGCTACAAGCTGGGCTTCTGGTTCGCTCAACAAGGCGCTATTTATTCATTCGTTATTTTGACTCTAGTGTATGCCAAGTTAATGGCTTCGCTGGATCGTAAATACGGTGTAGACGACGAATAGGAGTACAGACTATGGAATTACAAACACTCACGTATATCGTCGTTGGTTTAACCTTCGCACTCTATATGGGTATTGCAGTTTGGGCTCGAGCAGGCTCGACCAAAGAGTTCTACGTTGCCGGTGGTGGTATTAACCCCGTGGCTAACGGTATGGCAACAGCGGCCGATTGGATGTCGGCAGCATCGTTTATTTCTATGGCGGGTCTAATTGCCTTTATGGGCTATGGTGGCTCTGTTTTCTTAATGGGGTGGACAGGTGGCTTTGTATTATTAGCCATGTTGTTAGCGCCCTACTTAAGAAAGTACGGCAAGTTCACGGTTCCTGAATTTATTGGCGATCGTTTTTATTCTAAAACCGCGCGTATTGTTGCCGTAGTGTGTTTAATTATTTGTTCGGTTACTTATGTAATTGGCCAAATGAAAGGCATTGGCGTTGCTTTCTCGCGTTTCTTAGAAGTAAGTTACGATGTGGGCCTATTGATTGGTATGTTCATTGTTTTCTTCTACGCTGTTTTAGGCGGCATGAAGGGCATTACCTACACTCAGATCGCTCAGTTCTGCGTATTGATTTTGGCTTATACTATTCCTGCAATTTTCATCTCATTAAATCTAACAGGCAACCCAATCCCACAGCTGGGTTTAGGTAGCACGATTGTTGGTTCGGATGTTTACTTACTCGATCGCTTAGATCAGGTAGTGGGTGAATTAGGTTTTGCTGAATACACCACCCAAGCACGATTAAGTACGGTTAACATGTTTGCTTACACCATGTCATTAATGATTGGTACTGCAGGCTTACCGCACGTAATCATTCGTTTCTTCACGGTTCCTAAAGTAAAAGACGCACGTGCTTCTGCTTTTTGGGCATTAATCTTCATCTCAATTCTTTATACAACAGCACCTGCTGTTGCTGGTATGGCACGTCTGAATTTAATCAGCACGATCGAGCCAACCGCTGGTGAGAACTTAGTTTATGACGAACGTCCTCAGTGGTTTAAAAACTGGGAAACAACCGGTTTATTAGAATTTGAAGATAAGAACGGCGATGGCAAAATTCTTTACACTGCTGATCCGGCTAAAAATGAAATGGTAAAAATTGACCGTGACATTATGGTATTGGCTAACCCAGAAATTGCACAGTTACCAAACTGGGTAATTGCATTGGTCGCTGCCGGTGGTTTAGCCGCTGCACTATCAACCGCTGCGGGCTTGTTACTGGCTATTTCGTCGGCTGTTTCTCACGACTTATTGAAGGGCGTAATCGCTCCCGATATTACTGAGAAACAAGAGTTAATGGCCAGCCGTATAGCCATGGCAGCAGCGATTGCGGGGGCGGGTTATCTCGGATTTAATCCACCCGACTTTGCCGCAGGCACCGTTGCCTTAGCCTTTGGTTTAGCAGCATCCTCTATTTTCCCTGCGCTGATGATGGGTATCTTCAGCAAGCGAATCAATAAAGAAGGTGCGATCACTGGTATGGTTGCAGGTATTACGGTAACACTGCTGTATGTATTCCAGCATAAAGGAATTATGTTTGTTCCTGGTACGTCTTTCTTAGGCGACTTACCTGCAAACTGGTTCTTGGGCATTGAACCTAACGCCTTTGGTGTTGTGGGTGCCGTGGTTAACTTTAGTATTGCTTATGTGGTATCAATGATGACTTCAGAGCCACCACAAGAAGTACAGGATTTGGTTGAACACATCCGCGTACCCAGTGGTGTAGAAGAAGCTCACGATCACTAAACGATTGTTGTAAATAGCAGTAAAAAAAAGCTCGGCCACTTTTTTAAAGTGGCCGATCTTTAATAAGGAATATTATGGAATTTCTCAAAAATAAACATGTTATTGTTGCTTTACTGGTCGCACCTATTTTGGCACTGATCAGTTATTTTTCTGTTGATGCCTTTGTCGCAGAAAAACCTCATGCAGCAAAAGCCGGTGAGCATTATGCGTTATTAGAAAAATCCAACTGCCGCTACAATAGTGGTAAATGCGATTTGAAAAATGGCGATGTTCAACTCACTATCAATCCAGAATGGATTTCCAATCAGCGTGTAAAACTTACCATCAACTCTAGTAAACCATTACAAAATATTATTGGTGCACGAGTTAATGCTTTAGGTGAAGAAGTCGCAGCTAACACTCTTGAAAGCAAAGATGATAAAGGCTTTACTTGGTCTACTGAAATGCTAACTCCCGATGCCGATTTAGAACGTTTTCGTGTTGCTGTAGCGATTAATGAAACTTGGTATTATGCTGACGCCGCATTAAAATTTATTAATTACGAAACGGCTTTTAATGACGATTTTAGACAATAAAAAATCAATGGATAAAATCAAATAAATATATAAATACAAAAATTAAAAATACAATCAGCTAGATCACTAGCCATGTTATTGGAGTAATAAACGCAATGTCTCCAGAACTCTTAGCCATACATGATTTTATTAGTGAATGCCTACCATTCGACCAACTGCCGAACGATGTAATCACACAAGTATTATCAGACATTGAAGTGAGCTATCACAGCAAGGGCAATCAGTTTGGTCAGCAAGATTTAGAGGGTGGCTTAAGAATTGTGCGCAGCGGTGCAGCCGAACTGCGTTCTAGCGATGACTTGTTATTAGACCGACTTTCTGAAGGCGACAGTTTTAATTTAATGGGTCTTAATGACGAGCAACCAGGCATTACCGCGACGTTAATCGAAGATGCCTTGTTGTACACTCTACCCGAAATACCCTATCAAAAATTACGCAGCGAATACCGAGCATTTGACCGTTTTTTTTCTAGCCAGCGCAGTCGCCGTTTACGTCGCGCCGCCCGCTATGAACCTGCACCCAATGATATGATGCGACCGATCAGTGATTTAATGAGCACTGAGCTTTTAAGTGTTGAGCCCTTAACCAGCATCCAAAAGACCGCCATGTTAATGTCGAGCAGCCGCTTTTCATCAATTTTGGTGATGGAAAACCAACAATTACTAGGCATTGTTACCGATCGAGATATTCGCTCGCGAGCCGTGGCCGAAGGCATGGATTTACAACAGCCGATCAATACCATTATGACGACTGATCCGCTAACGTTAGCACCCGATTTATCGATGTTTGATGCGACTTTATTCATGACCCAAAGAAGCATTCACCACATTCCTATTATGGATAATGGCAAGGTCGTTGGTATTATTACGGCTTCTGATCTAATGCTAGCCCGCAAAGACGATCCGGTTTTTTTAGTGCAACATATCGGTCGTCAAACCAGTACTCTTGAATTAAAAAACGTCGTTGCCTCAATGCCAGACTTACTAGTGCAATGGGTAAAGTCTGGGGTGCGCTCTAATCAATTAAGTCATGTACTGACTGCGTTAAGCGATGCCATTACCGTGCGCTTGATTGAGCTAGCGATCGAAAAATTAGGCCCAGCACCAGTGCCATTTGCTTGGCTGGGTTTTGGTTCTCAAGGGCGTAAAGAACAACTGTTAGGAGCCGATCAGGACAACGCCTTATTAATTAGTGACGATTTAAAACCCGAGCATCAAGCTTGGTTTGCTGACTTGGCAAAATTTGTTTGTGATGGATTAAATACTTGTGGTTATGTTTATTGTCCAGGCAATATTATGGCCACCAACGATGACTTACGCTTGCCCTTAAAAGAATGGTTAAAAACCGTTGAGCGCTGGATGCGAACGCCCACCGAGCGGGCTGTTATGGAAGTCAGTATTTTCTTTGATATTAGAACCATTTATGGTGATAAAACCCTCACCAATACCCTGCAAACACAAATGCTAAAACATACCCAAAGCAATAGTATATTTTTAGCCGCTTTGGCAGAAAACGTATTAAGTGTGCACCCTCCTATGGGTATTTTCCGGCGCTTTGTGGTTGAGCAAAATGGTGAGCACGCCCATGAACTGAATTTAAAAAAACGCGGCGTTATCCCGATTATCGACATCGTAAGAATTCATGCTTTGGCCAATGGTTTGTTTGAAGTCAACACGATAGATCGCTTGCGGGCATTAGTAGACTGTAAAGCCATGACCATTGTTGACAGCCGCAACATTCAAGATGCTTTGCAATTATTAATGCAACTGCGTTTGAATCACCAGGCGCAAGATATCGTTCAAGGCAAGGCGCCCAGTAATTATATTAACCCCGCGTCTTTATCAAAAATTGTTTCCAAACAATTAAAAGATACCTTTGGTATTGTAAAAGACGCTCAACAAGGTATTAAAACAAAATACCGCCAGGGGCTTGGCTAATGCTGTGGTTACAATTTTTTTGGCTACGCGGGCAACAGTTTTTTTATCAACGGCGCTTAGAGCAATCTCGACATGGTAATTTGTTACTTGATTGCTGGCACAAAAGCTTCAACCCATTTAATAAAAATTCTTTTATCGACTGCAATGATGCCGAATTTTTAGTGGCGGATTTAGAAATGTCGTCGCTAGATGCAAATGAAGGTGAAATTCTAAGTATTGGTTGGGTTATTATTAAGCAAGGAAAAATCGAGTTATCCAGCGGCGAACATCATCTATTTAAAACCAAAAAGTCAGTAGGGCAAAGTGCGACTATTCATAATTTGCGTGACTGCGAGTTAGATCAAGGTCGCAACATGATGTTTGTGGTTGAGCGTTTTTTACAGCTAGCAGCAGGTAAAGTACTGGTTTTTCATCACTCACCCTTAGATATGGCCTACTTAAACAAAGCCAGCCAAGAGCTTTTTTCTAGCCCTATGTTATTACCTATTGTTGATACCATGGAGATTGAAAAGAAACGCTTATTGCGTACTCAAGATCACATTAAGCCTGGAGAACTCCGCTTAGCAGAATGTCGGTCTCGTTATAATTTACCGGCATACCCTGCCCATAATGCATTAATGGATTCACTTTCTGCCGCTGAATTACTACTGGCCCAGCTGGATCATAAAGGTAAAAAAGTACCGTTAACCGACGTGTTACAGTTGTTTTAATGCGCTAGTAGCGCTGTTCGCTGTCGTTCTTGTTAATAATGTCTATAATGCAGGCATATACACTAATTTATTATCAATCAAGGAAGAGCATGAAACGTCGTCAATTATTGATTACCGCCTCATTATTACCCTTCACCAAATTTGCCATGGCTTCTGATTTTGCTGATTATATGAAAGCACAAGAAGACGGCGCAAAGGCTCTAACAACTGAGTTTGAAGCTTACCAAGAGGCTTACTTAAAAGAATTCGCCTCTTATAAAAAAGACATTGAAAAAGAATGGGACGAAGCCAGAACAAGCTCGCCTTCTACTTGGGTTAGTTATCAAGACAACAAAAAATCACGCACCACCCTTGATTATGAACAAAACACTGTTGAAGTCGCCATTCGTGCTGACGAAAAGCCCACCCCAGAAATAATCAAAAAAGAAATCGAAAAGGCCATTAAAGCACCCGCTGCTGAGGCTATTAAACAAGACCCTGTGCTTAGCAAAGTTAACACTAAGCCTGTTCCTGTAGGTGATGTATTAATGGCCGGTGTTGCCTTATCAACTAAGGTTATTTCAGACCTTATTGATAAAGCCAAAACAACCGTCGATCAAGATTCTAAAGGTGAATACGTCAAGGTAACGGTCAAATTGCCAGAAAAAGCGAAGTCTGGCCGTGTTAGTCAATTTATGCCCGCCGTTAAAAAATACAGCCGCGAGTTTAAAGTAGACCCAGCTTTGGTGTTGGCGGTTATGCATACCGAATCTCATTTTAACCCATTAGCGCAAAGCCATATTCCAGCTTTTGGTTTGATGCAAATTGTTCCTAACTCTGCGGGTAAAGACGTACAGCGCTTAATTCATAAGCGTGATAAAGCGCCTTCTTCTAGCATGCTATTTAATCCGGATATTAATATTCAACACGGCTGTGCTTACTTGCACATTTTGAATTACCGCTATTTAAAAGCGATTAAAAATAAGCAATCTCGCGAACATTGCTGTATTGCCGCTTACAACACCGGTGCTGGCAACGTCGCTAGAGCTTTCACCGGCAAAACCAACGTCAATACTGCGGCTAAGATTATTAACCGCATGTCACCCGATGAAGTTTATCGTCACCTTCGTAAAAATTTAAAATATGAAGAAGCCAGAAACTACGTGCGTAAAGTGAATAAATACAAACCTTTGTATATGGCTTAACAATTACCAAATTTTGAAGACTCGACTACACTGAAATAAAGTGATTACATTACATACAAAGGTCTTCATTCAATGTCTTATTCTATCAAAAACAAGCTAGTACTCTCTTCGGTGGTACCCGCTGTTGTTACCACCTTAACAGTACCTTTTCTCGCGGTAAGTGATATGGAAGCCCAGCGCGACCATATTGCGAATGCCAGTAAAGATTTTTTAACACAAACACCTAACCCATCTCCAGATGCGATGTATGATTTTGTCATGCAGCAGTGGCAAGTCATTTTTGATATGCAATTTGTCTCATCATTGTTTGGTATTTTTGTCTTAGTAGCCTTGCTGATTATGGCTTCGCTCTTCTTGGTAAATACTGTGACTTCTGGATTAAATAATCTGATCAAAGGCGTACACAGTATGTCGCGCCCAGAATCACCGTTGAGCTACCGTATTCCCACTAATAATACCAACGACATGACTCCTTTAGCCGAGCAGCTGAATCAGATGATGTCGAGAGTTGAAGAAGTTTTGATACGCATAAAAGATACTTCTTATGGCCTCCAAGATTCTGCCGAAATTTTACAAACGAACGCTAGCAGCAACCTACAAAACTCTGAAAGCTTACATCTAAATATGGACAGCGTAAGTACCGCCATGACCGAGCTCGAGACAGCTTCGTCGGAAATTGCCCACAATGTTCAATCTGCACACCAAGAGGTAAGCGACGTTAACCAGCGTGGCCAGTCGATTAACAGCCAAATTAGAGAGCTAGACGATCAATTTGTTACGCTTAACCAAATTGCTTCTTCAAGTGCTAGTGATGTGAGTGAACTGAGTAAGCAAGTAGAAGGCATTTATAGCATTTTACAAACCATTCAGGGCATTGCTGAACAAACCAACTTGCTGGCGTTAAATGCCGCTATTGAGGCTGCCCGTGCGGGTGAACAAGGGCGCGGGTTTGCCGTGGTTGCTGATGAAGTGCGTAATCTAGCGGGTAAAACTCAGCAAAGTACTGAAGAAATTCAAAATATGATCGAGAACTTAAAACAAAGTGCCGATCGTTCAATGAAAGCCATGACCGAGAGCAGCGAAGCCACCGACTCGTTATCAGAGTCGTTTAAACAAGCCAACGAAGAAGTCTTGTCTTTGTTTAATCGTTTAGAGCTGGTTAATAATATGAACGCTCAGATCGCCACCGCCAGTGAAGAACAAACTCAGGTTATTTCTGATATTAGTCAAACCATGGTTTCTACTAAATCACTATCAGAGAATACTCAAGCTTCTTCAAGTTCAACGGGTGAACAAGCGGCTATTTTGATCGCCTCATCCAATAAACTGAAAGAAATGGTGGCCGACTTTAATTTTAGTTAACCGGCATGAGTAAACGAGTGGGTAAAAATAACGAGCTCACTCGTTTAGATATGAAATTTGTCAAAAAAGCGTATGATACCGCTTTTCTTATATTGTACGTTTTTTTGACAGGCACTCCTCTTGAACAACCACTCTGTTAAAGCTGATTTTTTATTAATTATAGTGACCCTGCTAGCCGCCGTTAGTTGGATGTTTTCTAAAGAAGCTTTGTCTGTTATGCCACCACTGCTGTTCATTGGCAGCCGCTTTTTACTTGCGGGCATTTTTATCGCCTTGTTCAGCCAACGATCTTTATCGGGCTTATCGGCCCAACAATTAATGACTTCTGCAAAAGTGGGAATCTTATTTGGGATGTCGATGTGCTTATGGATTTTTGGTCTGTATTACTCCACCAGCCTTGGCGAAGGTGCTTTTATCACCAGTATTGCGTCTATTTTAGTCGCCCCCATCAGCTACTTAATATTTAAAGACAAGATAGAGCGCAGCAACTGGATAGCATTACCCATAGCATTAATTGGTTTAGCCATGCTGTCACTCGAAAACGGCTTTAAACCAGAAGCCAGCCAAATGTTTTTCTTTGCGGCAGCGCTTTTATTGTCGATGACTTTCATACTCAATGGCCGAGCGGCTGCCAGCATGTCGGCATCAGCATTAACGTCTATTTCACTGTCGTTCGTTGGCGTTATGGGTATTGCTACTTCATTTTTCTTAGAGCAATGGCCACAACAAACCACCAGTTCTATGGTGCAGTGGCTATTACTCAGCGCCATTATTGGCACCTCGGCACGTTTTTTATTACAAACATATGCTCAAGGGTTAACTACCCCAAGTCATGCCGCCGTTATTATGATTCTAGAACCAGTATGGACAGCACTGATTGCTGCGGCTTGGTTTAGCGAGAGAATGTCGACGACTCAAGTGCTTGGTTGTGGGCTAATATTTATGGCGCTACTAATCAACCGCTGGTCTAATGTGCGAGCTTGGCTTAAATTATTAACCTAATCCTAGCAAAAGCTTTTCAATTTGCTGCTTACACCAAATCATTGCAGGGTCTTGTTCGGCTTTATTGTGCCAGTACAAATGCACTTCTAATGGCTCGGTTTTAAAAGGCAGCGGCAGTACCACGTTATTGCTATTGGCATTGGATTCATCTCCCAAAGCATTTGCATAAGTACTGGGCAATGTGAGTAGCCAATCACTTTGTTCCACCACTTTTGCCGCCGCATAATAATGCTGGCAACGCATAGCGATATCACGGCTTACACCCAAGCGTGATAAGGCTAAATCTTCAATGCCTGGGCCGTCGGGTCGGCTCGACACCTGTACATGTTTAGCCGTTAAATACGTCGCTAAATCCAGTCTTTCTGGGTATTTTGCGATGGGATGATCTTTCGACATCATCACCGACAAATCTTCACTGCCCAGCAGAATATGATTTAGCTGTTTCGATACCGGAATCAATACATCGGCAACAAAATCAACACGGCCTCTCACCAGCGCACTTTCAATTTCACGGCGTGCAATCGCAACACTGCGAAAACGAATGTTGGGCGCGATTTTTTTTAGTTTCAAGGCCAGCTCAGGCAGCGCTTTGGCTTCTAACACATCGCGCATGGCAATGGTGAAGGTTCTCTCAGCGGTTGCTGGGTCAAATACTAGGCCATCGCTGAGTGTGGATTCTAAACTGCCTAGGCCCTCTCTTACCCGCTCCACAATGGCTTTGGCTAAAGGCGTTGGTACCATTTTTTTCCCTGAACGCTCAAACAAGGGGTCATCGAAGCGGTCACGTAATCTTGCCAAGGCATGACTCACCGCTGGTTGAGATAAATTCAGCGCTTCACTTGCTCTTGTAAGGTTGCCTTCACGATAAATCACTTCAAAAACCACAAATAGATTTAGGTCTACTCGAGAGATATCCACATGCGCCATATACTTCGCCTTTATTTTAATATGGGTAAACAGCTAAAATCATAAACAATAAGAATATAGTCTCATTAATACTATTCAGTTCATAGATAGTTGATGCCATTTTAGTATAGACTGATCTAATTGTAATCAGAGTTAATGAATCATGAGTCGAGTATTAATTACCGGTGCAGCCAGTGGCTTAGGCCGTGCTTTAGCATTACGTTTCGCCCGCGAAGGCGATGATATTTGTATCGCAGACATTAATATGGAAGGCGCTGCAGAAACCCTTGAGCTGGTTAATCAGGCTGGTGGTTCTGGCTGGACATACAAACTCGATGTGACTCAGCCAGAAGAATGGCAAAATCTGCTTGGCGAAGTAAAACAGCGCTGGCAGGGTATCGACGTGGTGATTAACAACGCCGGTGTTGCTACCGGAGACCGTTTAGAGCAAGGCGATTGGGACACCTGGAATTGGGTTATCGACATTAATTTAAAAAGTGTCGCACTAGGTTGCCGTGCATTTACGCCAATGATGAAAGAACAAGGCAGTGGCTATTTTATTAATACCGCCTCTCTTGCAGGTTTAATGGCTGCACCTTTAATGGCCTCTTACAACGTCACCAAAGCGGCTGTTGTTGCTTTAAGCGATACCATGCACTTTGAATTAAAGCCTTACGGCATTGGTACCACAGTGTTATGCCCAGGATTTTTCCGCACCAACCTTGATAAAGGCATGCGTACTAGCGATCCACAATTGATGAAAATGGTGGATAAAGTATTTGAATCGTCAGAGCTAACAGCAGACGATGTTGCCGATATTTGTTACCGCGATATGAAAAACAATAAGTTGATTTGTAACCCACATAAAGTTGGCCGCCGAGCGTATTTTGTGAAACGCTACTTACCTTGGTTGTATGCTAGCATGGTGAGTAAAACTGCGGCTAAATTGAAAAAGTACGACCCGCTTTATTCAAAAAAATAAATGCCAAAACATAGTTTTTTAAAATATTAGCACCACCCGGAAATCATTATGACTCAAGCTCAAACCAGCGAAAAATTTATTGACCAAGCAAAAGCATTACGCAGTAGTGATGCTTTTGATATACAAGCCGTGCACGATTGGTTAACAGGGCAAGGGTTGGCGCTGGGTAATGAGCTACCAGAGGTAAAGCAATTTTCTGGCGGTGCGTCTAACTTAACCTATCACCTAAAATACCCAGACAGCATTCAGGATGGCGATTTGATTTTACGCCGCCCACCGCCTGGACACAAAGCCGCCTCGGCTCACGATATGAAACGTGAATACAACGTTATGCTGGGTTTAAAGCCGGTATATCCGTTTGTTCCCAAGATGTTTGCTTTTTGTGATGATCACTCGATTATCGACTGTGACTTTTACGTAATGGAAAGGTTGCTGGGTATTATTCCGCGTAATAATTTACCGCGCGGCATGACACTTACCAAAACCGAAAGTCGTAACTTTAGTATTTCTGTTTTAGATAAATTAATCGACTTACACAAGGTTGATTATAAAGCGGCTGGCCTAGAGAACTTGGGCAAAGGCGAAGGTTACGTTAAACGCCAAATTGATGGCTGGAGCGGCCGCTACCAAAAATCAAAAACCTGGAATGTACCAAGCTTTAAAAAGACCATGGACTGGCTTAATCGTAACCAGCCAGCCGACATCGCTACTTGCATTATTCACAACGATTACCGTATGGATAACGTTGTTCTAGATCCTAATGATCCGCAAAACATCATTGGTGTTTTAGATTGGGAGATGGCAACACTGGGCGACCCATTAATGGATCTAGGCAGCAGCCTAGCTTACTGGGTACAAGCGGATGATGATTGGGTTATGCGCCAAATTCGTCGTCAACCAACACACCTTCCTGGCATGTTAACTCGCGATGAAGTGGTGGATTATTATTGCGAAAAAATGGGTTTCGATAAAACCAATTGGGCATTTTATGAAGTGTTTGGCTTGTTCCGTTTAGCCGTTATTGTGCAGCAAATTTATTATCGTTATCACCACAAACAAACCGATAACAAGGCATTTAAAAACTTTTGGGTTTTTGTGCACTACATAAACTGGCGCTGTAAAAAAATCATGAAAGAGTCGGGCATTAAATAGTGGCATCTATTTATTTAGTACGTCATGGCCAAGCTGGTTTTAATAAATTGGATTACGACCAGCTGTCTGACCTTGGCCACCAACAAGGTGAATTAGTTGGTGGTTCGTTAAACGTGCGTGGTGTCGAAGCTGGCTTAGTCGTGCATGGAGCGATGCGCCGACACCGTGAAACGCTAGCAGGCGCACAAAACGTTTGGCATGCACACGGCCCTGTTTTCGAGAATGCTGGCTTTAACGAATTTGATGGCGATGCCATTATTGCTGCTGCCCACAGCGAATTAAACATAACCGGCTTTAAACCAGAAGGCATTGGCAGCCATAGTTTGATCCAAAAAACAGCCCTAGGTGTGTATTTAGCGAAACAAAAGAATCCCAAAAAAGCCTTTCAAAAATTATTCGCTACCTCGGTAGATCGTTGGGTAAGTGGCCAACACGATCAGGATTATGAAGAGTCGTGGAATGAATTTACTCAACGCTGTCGTGATGCTTTGATGAATACTATCGAACAAGCCGCCGGTAAAGACGTTGTAGTATTCACCTCGGGTGGGCCAGTTACGGCTATCGTGCAATATTGTTTAGGCTTAGATGACGAGCATGCGTTTAAATTAAATTGGTCGTTGGTCAATGGGGGGATTACTCAATTGCTTTACAACCAACAAGGCAAAGTGAGCCTTGCCAGTTGCAACGAACAAGAACACTTAATTCGTAACGGAAAAAAAGCGTTAACTTATCGATAAAAAAATAAATTTTTTATCGAATAAAAATTATTCTGCATAACCTTCTGTGAAATCTTCTGCATAACCTTCTTGAATATGCTTGTCTTTTAGCTTCACATAATTAGCAGCAGTATAAGGAAAAAAACGTAATTCTTTTTCCGTTAACGGCCGTGCTTTTTTCGCAGGGCTGCCCACATACATAAAGCCACTCTCTAGCACTTTACCCGGAGGCACTAAAGCCCCTGCTGCGACAATGACTTTATCTTCAATCACCACGCCATCCATTACCATAGCTTTCATGCCAATCAATACCTGATTACCAATCGTGCAACCGTGCAACATAGCCTGATGCCCAATCGTTACATCATCACCAATAATTAACGGATAACCCCCTGGGTTAAAATCACTGGCATGAGTAATGTGTAAAACCGAGCCATCTTGCACACTGGTGCGTTTACCAATACGGATTTTATGCATGTCACCACGGATCACGGTTAACGGCCAAACCGAGCTGTCTTCACCCAGTTCAACATCACCAATCACCACCGCACTGCGATCAACAAAAACACCCTTGCCCAACTTAGGCTGCATTCCCTGATACGTTCTCACCGAATGTTGTGACATACCACTTCCTCAATTAACGTCTAATTTGCTTACTTTACCGTAAATGCCATTGAAATATAGCTATTCGCCATCATCTATCTATTAATAGCAAATAATCAATCTAGCCGGAAATTATTTACCGAGCCATTCGGAGCGAGTCTCTATTTATGTCAAATACAAGCAATAATCCACTACTCCAACCTAGTCGCAATAATGCGCTTCCCGCTTTCTCTACTATTAAAGCTGAACACGCACTACCGGCGATGGAAAACTTGATTGCCAGCAACAAACAGCGTATCGAAAATTTATTAACCGCGATTAATTCTGGCGAAATCCAAGTAAGCTGGGATGCCTTAGTGACACCAATGGAAGCCTGGGACGACGAACTTAGCCAAGCTTGGTCGCCCATTAGCCACATGAACTCGGTAGTCAATAGTGACGAACTGCGTGACGCCTACAACGCCTGCTTGCCGTTATTAAGTGCTTACTCTACCGAGATGGGTCAAAACCAAGACCTGTACAAAGCCTATAAAAAGCTAGCCGATAGCGAAGAATTTGCGACGTTAAGCACCGAGCAGAAAACCGCCATCGAACACGCACTACGTGACTTCCGTTTAGCCGGTATCGCCTTAGAAGGCGACAAAAAAACGCGCTACGGTGAAATCAAGCAACGCCTATCCGAACTCACCAGTAAATTTGGTGAAAACGTAATGGACGCAACCCAAGCTTGGACCAAAGTCATTACCGACAAAGCCGAGCTAGCAGGTTTACCTGATTCCGCTTTGGCATTGGCCAAACAACAAGCCGAAGCGAAACACTCTCAATTTAAAGACAAGGAGGGCTATCTATTCACTCTAGATTTTCCTTCATACTTCCCAATCTTAACCTACTGCGAAAACCGCGAACTGCGCCATGAAATGTACAAGGCGTATTTAACTCGTGCATCCGATCGCTACAGCGAATCCGGCGGCGATGACAAGTTTGATAACGCCGAGGTGATGAACGAAATTTTAGCCTTGCGCCACGAACTTGCGCAGCTATTAGATTTCAATAACTACGCCGAATATTCTGTCGCCAGCAAAATGGCAGAAGACCCACAGCAGGTCATCGACTTTTTAGAAGACCTCGCCAGCAAAGCCGTTCCGCAAGCCAAGCAAGAATTTGCCGAACTGAGCGTCTATGCCAAAGACACTTTTGGTTTTGAAACATTAGAACCTTGGGATGTAAGCTACTGCGCCGAACAATTACGTCAGCACCGCTACAGTATTTCACAAGAATTAATTCGCCCCTACTTGCCGATTGATACCGTACTAAAAGGCATGTTCGAAACTGTACAAAAGTTGTATGGGATCAGCATTGAAGAGCAGTCAGAGTTTGATTCTTATCATGCAGACGTGCGCTTCTTCCACATCAAAAAAGATGGCGAAGTAATTGCCAAGTTCTATTTAGATTTATACGCCCGTGATAAAAAACGCGGTGGCGCATGGATGGATGAGTGCCGTGTTCGCAGAACATTAGCCGATGGCAGCTTGCAGCTTCCTGTGGCTTATCTTGTGTGTAACTTTAGCCCAGCGGTTGATGGCAAGCCTGCGTTATTAACTCACGACGAACTCACCACCTTATTCCACGAGTTTGGCCACGGTTTACACCACATGCTTACCCAAGTTAAAACCGCAGCGGTTAGCGGCATTAACGGCGTTGCTTGGGACGCGGTAGAACTGCCCAGCCAATTTATGGAAAACTGGTGCTGGGAAAAAGACGCACTGGCGTTTATTTCAGGTCACTATGAAACGGGCGAGCCCCTACCCAATGACTTGCTAGAAAAAATGCTAGCGGCGAAAAACTTTCAAAGCGCGATGATGATGGTGCGCCAGCTGGAATTCTCATTATTCGATTTCCGCATACACAAAGAATACAATCCAGAACTCAACACAGCCGAACAAACCAACTACATTCAAAGCATACTGGACGATGTACGCAACCAAGTCGCCGTAGTACCGATTGTAGATTACAACCGCTTTCAAAATAGCTTTAGCCACATTTTTGCTGGCGGTTATGCAGCGGGTTATTACAGCTACAAATGGGCAGAAGTATTAAGTGCCGATGCGTTTTCTCGCTTTGAAGACGAAGGTATTTTTAATACAGAAACCGGCCAAAGTTTCTTAACTGAAGTTTTACAAAAAGGCGGCAGTGAAGAACCCGCCGTTTTATTTGAACGCTTCCGCGGACGCGCACCAACAACCGACGCACTACTTCGCCATAGCGGCGTGCAAGCATCAGGAGCAGTTTAAACATGGGACAAAAAATGATTCAAAAACGGTTTATCGCGGGTGTCGTTTGCCCAAAATGCGGCGAGATGGACAAGATACGCATGTATCGGGATGAAAATGACGACGAACTGCGCGACTGCGTAGCCTGTGGATTTACCGAAACCTACACCCAACATAAAGAAGCCAAAGAAGCTGAACAACCACTCTATGAAGAACTCACTACCCGAGTAACCCCCGAGGGTAAAGTGTTATACGACGATGAAGAAAAGCCGCTTAAAATAATGGACCCTAGTTCCAAACGAACAGATCATTAATTAACACCCATAGCCCTAAGGACGACCCACATTGTAGCGCTTAGCAATAAATGTGGGTTGGCCTTTAGGCTAACACCCATAATGAAAATATTTTTTATTCTTTTGTAGGTTAGTCTTTAGACTAACACCCATAATGAAAATGTCTTTTATTCAAACAACTAGATAAAAACCAACATTAACAATTTTTATAAAAGCACACAGATCAGTTATAAAAGACTAAACCTTGGGATAATATTAAAACTTATGAGGTATTGATAAGTTCTAGGATTAAATACCAATT
>OJGH01000007.1_pt1 | contig 115086 bp, 104 predicted proteins | sample 1594641 | NCBI WGS metagenome assembly OJGH01 (sample SAMN05416894, study PRJEB24817) | seawater metagenome | isolation source: Sea water | place: Canada:Atlantic | collected 2013-11 | reverse complement strand
TTCATGCCGCTATTCCTTTATTAAGTATTTTATCCTTGAAAAATAATCGAATCGCCTGAACTTGCTCAGCTGAGCTTTCCAAACGATTAAAATCTTTGCGAAAGGCTAAGCCTTCGCTGTGAGTCTGTAAGTACCAACTCACGTGTTTGCGTGCGATGCGCACACCTAAATAATCACCGTAAAAGGTGTAGAGCCCTGCAATATGCTCTAATAAAATGCTTTCGATTTCAGACCAATCAGGCGCTTTAATCAGTTCGCCGGTTGCTAAATAATGAGCAACTTGTTTGAAGATCCAAGGTTGTCCTTGGGCGGCGCGACCGATCAAAACACCATCGGCGCCGGTAAAGTTCATGACTTCAGCGGCTTTAATCGCGCTGGTGATATCGCCGTTCGCAAACACCGGAATGCCGGCCTGCTGCTTGATATCACGAATGGTATGGTATTCAACTTCACCTTTATAACCACAGTCACGGGTTCGGCCGTGGACCGCAAGAGAGACAATACCGGCCTGCTCTGCGATTTCTGCAATTTTGGGTGCATTTTTATGCTCAGGGCCCCAGCCCGTGCGCATTTTTAAACTTACCGGAACATCAACCGCTTCAACTACGGCGTGCAATATTTCACTGACTAGCACTTCGTCTTTCATCAGTGCTGAACCAGCGGCTTTGTTGCACACTTTTTTCGCCGGGCAGCCCATGTTGATGTCGATGATTTGCGCACCATTTTCAACATTAAATATGGCGGCTGCAGCCATCGATTCAGGGTCACCACCAGCAATCTGTACGGCAATCGGTTCTGGTTCACCTTCATGATTTAAACGAAGCTGTGACTTTCGTGTATTTCGTAATTTAGGGTTGCTCGAAACCATTTCTCCAACGACCAGCCCTGCACCTAAGCGTCGGCATAATTGCCTAAACGGAAGGTCGGTTACCCCTGCCATGGGTGCAAGCACCACGGGGTTTGGCAGTTGGTAAGGACCGATCATTAACATAAGAATTATGATTTCTGGTTAAAAAATGCGCGATGAAAAAGTCGGCGTATAATACTCATATCAAGGGTATGAATAAAGGCCTATTAGGCAGTTTTTAGTGAGATATTTGCAACTAAAAAGCTTGACTCGAAGAATTGAGCCCTTTATCAGAGTTTGTTGATAAAGTTGGCTCAATTAAATGATGATTAGTGATTTGCCGATAACTGTATGCGGTAACTGACGGCTTCTACCCCTGGGTTTTTAATTTCAAAGGCAATATGTATCGGTACCTGTTGTGGCATGACGGTGGCACCTGCCAATTCACCCGCTAAATATTCTTTCGGCTTAAAGCTACGCGATGCGACAACTTGATCTTCTAGGCCAGTAAACAATAATACTAAATTGGGAAAAGGCTGTTGGTAAGAAGCGTTATTGATTAAAAGTGTATCGATATACAGTGCGTCATTGACATCTGGGTGAGGCCGCACCATAAAATGCTGAGTATTCATCTGACCGATATCTTGCACCGCAGGAAGCTCGCAGCCAATGGCATCGCAAATTAATGCGTAAGCGGGGCGGTAGTCGGGGTGGCGAGACCACGATTCAAATTTAAAGTAGCCGACTTGGGCAATCATTACAAACAGCATCAAGACAGAGGCACTGAACCAAAGCCATGGGAAGTCGAAAGAATTGACACTGCTATTAGGTTTTTTGCCATTCTTGTTAAAGGCTAACGGTTCATCTTGCAGATCGTTAATTGTGTCGCTGATGGTGAGCTCAACTTCTTCTTGCTGTACGCCGTCATCACCTCCCAAATGGAAACTCGTGTCTTCTTGGGGGCCATCTAATGAAGGAACAAAGTCGTCTTTTTCTCTTGGGGTATTGGCTTTAGCGAAGGCTTGGTCAATTTCTTCATCTAGGTTGTCGACTAAGTCATCGTCAAAGTTTAAAAGATCATCGGCCCAAGATTCATCGTCGGCGCTAAATTTGGGTGATGGTGATTCATCTTCAATAAGGGTAGAAGCCCAACTTTCGTCATGAGCTGAATCAGAATCAAAGCTGCTAAAGGTATCCGTTGTGGAAAAATCGAAATCGTTGGCTTTGTTGCTTTGTGAGTAGCGAGCCGAGGAATCTTCGTCTTGCATGCCAAAAATGGAGTCGTCGAGTTGCAAGCCACTGTCAAATGTTTCATTGGAATCGCTATCGGGCTGGCGAATACCAAAATCTTCTAAAGGGTTGTCGGCTATTTGATCGGGGATGTCGTCAAATGCCATTTCATCTTCAGATTCTTGCTGGGGTGGAGAGTCAACTTCTGGGTCGGCCACCGCTTGAGTCACAATATGCTCTGTCGCTTTAAATACTTGCAAGCAAGAGCCACAGCGCACCGCGCCTTTTGCAGCCGACAGTTGTTCTGTGCGGATACGAAAGGTGGTGTGACAGTGTGGGCATCGAGTAATGTGTGTCTCAGCCATGCCGGTGTTAATCCTTTATGTGAAAGTTGTAGGGTATCTAGCCGTTATTTTTTGCGGCCAGTTAAGATAATCCAATCATCTTGTTGTTGTATACCGTTCATAATAAACCAAGGTTCATAGGCCTGTCGCACTTCATCTGCTTGGTGGCTCAATAAACCAGATAAGGCGAGCTTGCCACCTTGCTTTGTTAGTGTGGCAATATTCTCAGCCAATGACATCAGTGGCCCCGCTAAAATGTTAGCAACCATAATGTCGGCTTCAATTTTATGAGTATTTTCTGGTAAAACAACATCATAACGGTCTTCGCTAATGCCGTTGCGTTCAGCATTTTGACGGGTTGCGATGAGCGCTTGCGGGTCGTTATCCACTCCTAGCATCTTATCACTCCCTAGCAGCAATGCCGCAATGCCCAAAATACCACTGCCGCAGCCGTAGTCGATAATCAGTTCGCCCCCTTCAACTTCTTGATCTAAAAAGCGCAAACAATGAGCCGTTGTTGGGTGGGTTCCTGTGCCAAAAGCTAAACCAGGATCAAGCATTAGGTTGACGGCGTTTTTATCCGCCGGTTCTTTCCAGCTTGGGCAAACCCATAGGCGGTCGCCAAACGGCATTGGGTGAAAGTTGTCCATCCATGCGCGCTCCCAATCTTTATCTTCAACTAATTCTAATTTATGTTCAGGAAACGCTTTGCCATTCATCGCTGAATCTGCTGCATACAGGGTTTTCATATTCTCTATTAGGCGTTCACCCTGTATTTCTGCATCGAACAAACCGATTACAATGGTTTTGTCCCACACAGGCATGGTGCCTAATTCTGGTTCTAATATAGGTTGGTCGGCACCGTCTTGTAGGGTAACGGCTTGTGCGCCTTCCATTAACATTGAATCTTCAATAATTTCAATTTGGTCAGGCAAAACATCAACTTTCAGTTGTATCCAGGCCATTATGCAGATCCTTTTAACTGTTTTAGTGCACTGGCGAGTGCAAATTCATAACCCGCAGGACCAAGGCCACAAATAACGCCTACGGCTTTATCGGAAAAATAAGAGTGAGCTCTAAATGCTTCACGGGCATGAACGTTAGAAATATGAACTTCAATAAAAGGAATATTCACGCCTAAAAGCGCATCGCGAATAGCGACACTGGTGTGGGTAAATGCAGCAGGGTTGATGATGATGAAGTCAACCTGTTCTTGACCCGCCTTATGAATACGTTCAATGATTTCAAATTCAGCATTTGATTGAAAGCAATCAAGCTCAGCGCTGGCTTTTTCGGCTTGTTGTTTTAGCGTTGTTTCAATATCTGCTAAGGTGGTATGCCCATAAACACCAGGTTCACGGGTACCTAAAAGATTTAAGTTAGGTCCGTTTAAAACTAGGATGGATGTCATATTGGGCTCCACGATTTTTACCAAGTCGATTAATTCAGGCTAGTTGTCTCTATGTAACTGGCGAGTGTGCCTAAAAAGCACCTTTTGGTCTAGTTAAGAATAGAGTTAATCGAGAGATGGGCTTGTTTTTACACAATTTCGCCCGTCTCTTTTAGCAAAGTACATAGCTTGGTCGGCAAGACCAATCAATTCACTGCTCGATTGCCCCTGATACAGCGCAATACCACAAGAGAAGGTGGCATTAATTGCGGCTAAACCACCATGCAATAATTGAGAAAAATTAATACGCACGTCGTCCATGATTTTATAAGCATCTTCTATGCTTGCATTGGTTAATACAACGGCGAATTCTTCTCCACCATAGCGACCAATGTAATCGGTTTTACGCAGTCTTTGAGATAGAAATAACGCTAAGTTTTTAATGACTTCATCGCCAGTGGGGTGGCCATGGTTATCGTTCACCTGCTTAAACAAATCGATATCAACCATAACAAAGCACAAGGGGGTTTTGTGTTTCTTTGCTTGGTTAATCTGTTCGTCTAGCGCTTTTAAAATATGGGTATGATTAAACAAACCGGTTAAACTGTCTCGTGCAATAAGGTGATGCAGTTCTCTTGCGCGTCTGCCACGAGTACGAACCGTAGATAGCAAGTGCTGTGGATCAACGGGTTTGGTTAAAAAATCTTCTCCGCCTTCTGCCATTGCCGCTAACTGCAGATTTTTATCTTCTTCTCCGGACAAATAGATAATGGGGATGTTGATGTAATGCTTATCTTGGCGAATGACTTTGGCCAGTTCCACACCATTGCACTGTGGCATGTACATATCCATTAAAATTAACTCTGGTTGAAAAGCCTCAAGTGTTTCCCACACCATCATTGGATCGATCACTGTTTTAGTAATCATACCAGCTGCATTAAGGGCTCTTTCGGTAAACATGGCTTGAGATTTAGAGTCGTCGACAACTAACACTCTAAACGGTTTTTCGGGTACCAAATTAACCAAAGCTTCAAGCTGGGTGATAATGGCCTGCGGCGCTAGACTTTCAATGCTGCTAATACCGCCTAAGCGTAAACCCTCGAGTTTTTGAGGTAAGCTCATCGGATCTGCTGAATAAAAAATAACCGGGGTGGATGAGGTATCTTTATTTTCATTGAGATGTCTTTTCACGATCGTCAAACCGTTATCACTACTCTGAAAATTAATATCCATAATAATGGCTAAGGGGCGACGTTTGTGAAGGGCAATATCAAGGCTTTCTTCACTGCTGAATAATTCCGCTCTTAAACCAAAATATTCCATTTGTTGTGCCAATAGCACAGCGTTATCCGTATCATTTAGAGCAACATAAACGGGTTTTTTGACAACAACTTGAGTAGGCGTTTTATCGTTATCACTGCGGCGTAAGACATTTTGGCTTAGCTGCATCATTAAGTCGTTGAGTTGGTTTAACTGTTCACTATTAGGTAAGCCTGAATTTCCAGAGGCTTTGACGCTTTTAAGAATTGTATGAACCTGTTGGGCGATTTGTGAAAATTTATCTGATTCAAATCGTTGGGCAAAGCGTAATAACTTTTCATTAGCCAAGAGTAGATCTTGCATGCGATCATTCTGCCATTGATCGTCGTGTAGGCAGCGCCATAAATCGAGTACTTGTCGTGCTTGATTAATTACCCGAGTAAAAAAATGCTGTTTTAATTGATCGGCTTTCGATGTATTCATGACATTCAGTATCGCAAAAGTTGTAATGAGTTTAGCAGTAATTTTTATAATAGGACCATTACCCTTTTAGCTGAGCAAATTAGCTAAAAATATCGGCCTAGAGCGCCTGTTAGGGTGATTTCTAATCTATAGTAAAGACAATGAACCAATAAAACACGTTAGTGATAAGAGATAAAGAGAGAAAATTGTTGTTTGAGCGCTTGTTTGCAAACCAAGATACGTGTTTTTTTGAAAATTTCAAAAGAACCACGGCTGTCTGCTTGTTACTTTGCTTAATGATGGTATTGCGTGCTGATGATGCGAATTGGCTCAGTAAAGAGTTGTTAGCGGAGGCAAAACAAAACTTTGGTAGCGAAGCAGAGCAGCGTTTATTGGCCTGGCAGTCGTTATATCACAGCCTAAAAAATAAAACAGAGCAAGAGCAGTTAATCGCGGTTAATCATTTTTTTAATAACAACGTTAATTTTATAAGTGATCAAAAGCATTGGGGGCAAGAAGATTACTGGGCGACACCTTTTGAGGCACTCACCACTCATGGTGCAGACTGCGAAGATTATGTCATTGCTAAATATTACACCTTAAAAGAATTGGGTGTAGAAGTAGAAAAAATGCGCATTACCTATGTAAAAGCATTGCGTATTAATCAGGCTCACATGGTGCTCACGTACTTTCCAACCCCAGATGCGATACCGTTAGTTTTGGACAACTTGATTAGTAAAATTGTCTCAGCCGATCGCCGTAAAGACTTAGAGCCCGTTTATAGCTTTAATGGTTCAGGAATGTGGTTAGAGCGTATGAGGGGTCAAGGTATCCGAATGGGTAATCCCAATAAACTCGATTTATGGACTGGGTTACGAGCTAGAATGTCAGAGCAAAATATGGAGATATAATTGTGGAAAACACGTTTAAAACAATAATAACAATGATAATTAGGACACTGATATGACTCTCCGACGTCAACTTAGCTTAATGGCAAGTTTGCTCATACTGTTGTTGTTAACGGGTAATTTATTTTTAACCTTAACCAAATCAAGTTTGTATTTTGAGTATCATCTTAACGGTCGTGCTTATGATGCCGCTACGTCGCTGTCTTTGTCGATGTCGAATGCCGTTGTAGATGGCGATAAAATAAAATTAGAACGCATAATGGATGCCTTATTTGATCGTGGGTTTTTCTCTGAAATACGCTTGCAATTTAATGATGGCAGTGAACTTTTACGGCAATCTCATCAAGCCACAGAAAGACAACCGGCACCGCAATGGTTTATTGATCTAGTTGATTTGAGCGTAGTAACGGCTCAGGCAGATGTCACCCAAGGCTGGCAGCGATTAGGTAATTTAACGGTTAAAAGTCACACTGATTTTGCTTATCGAGATTTATGGAGCATTGCACGTTCTGAAGTGATGTGGTTTCTCTGGATGGCTTTTGTCAGTTTGGTGAGCTTAGAGATTTTATTACGCTGGATGTTTAAGCCTCTGCAAAAAGTTGAACGCCAAGCGCTGGATATTAGTGAACGCAACCTTTACGAATTAGACCACCTGCCCAAAGCACGAGAACTAAGACGGGTAGTCTTGGCGATGAATCAAATGGTTCGCAAATTAAAATCCATCTTTGCTGAGCAAACCGCCATTACCGAAAAACTGCGCGAAGAAAGTTATCTTGATGATGTGACTGGGCTATTAAATCGCCGTGGCTTTGATCAGAGATTGCAGCATATTTTAGAGGATGCCGATGGTCATAGTGGAGTTTTAGTATTGCTGCAGGTAAAAGATTTTTCTGTTTTTAATCAACAGCAAGGCCGAGAAGCAGGAGATGAATTACTGATACGTATTGGCGAGGTACTTAAACAATGGAATGAAGAGCGACCTAATATCATGGTTGGGCGTCGAACAGGTGCAGATTTTGCCTTGTACATCCCCACAACTGACAGCACACACAGCGAAGAACAGGTTTGCTTTTGTTTCAACTTATTGTCGTCAACGGCACTTAATCCTAGGGCGGAAACGAGCTTTCATATGGGTGCAGTTTATTTGCAACAATCCTTACAAGCACGTGGTCAGGTTATTACCCATCAGTGGTCAATGGGAGATGTTTTGAGCAAAGCAGATGCGGCTTTACGTCAGGCTCAGTACCAACCTCAAAGTCGTTTTGAATTTTATCGTGACGATCGTGAACAGAATGAAAAAACAGCGGGAGAGTGGAAGCAAGAATTAGAAAAAGTGCTAGCAAACGAGTCCATTGAATTGCATTTTCAGCCTATCCTAAATGCCACAATTGAAAGCGTTGTTCATTACGAAGTTTTAAGCCGCATTAAAGATACACAAACAGAAAACGGCATGATGTCTGCATCTCGATTTTGGCCAATGATAGAGCGTCACCAGCTTGCCCCTCAGTTTGATTTGCTGGTGGTAAAGCGTTTGTTGAAGCAATTACAAACGACACCTAAGTTAACCGCTAATCAGGCGGCGTCATTCAAATTTTGCATTAACTTATCGGCCGCTTCTGTGCTAAGTGAAGAGTTTCAGCATGACCTTGAGCTACTGTTAAAAGACTATCCTCAGTGGCATCAACACTTAGCCTTTGAAATCGCTGAATTTTCTATCGCCACGATTGAATCGGATCTTACCCGTTTAGCACATATGCTCACTTCTAAAGGAGTTGAGTTAGGGGTTGATCAAGTGGGAACGGGTTCTCTTGCTTTTGCTTATTTACAACGACTGCCATTTAGTTATTTACGCATAGCCGGTAGTTTTAATCGCGGCTTGCACTTATCGCTAGACCATAAGTTTTTCATTCAATCTATGGTGCAAATAGCGCATAACTTAGATCTCTCTGTGTATGGTGAAGGCGTAGAAAATAAGCAAGATATTGTAGCGCTGCAACAAACCGGCATAGATGGCATGGGAGGCTATTACTTTTCATACCCTATTGATAATTTAGCGCAAGCACTCGAGTGGCAGCCAGAGCGTTAGTAAGCACTGCGACAAAGTGTCACTGTCGTTTTATTTCGCAATCGGTAAAATGCAACAATTGATACTCTGCCACGTAAGCTAAAGTGAGAATTTAAAACGATGAAATTGATGAAAAACACCTTATGTCTAGTCTGTTTACTAGGGTTATCAGTAACGACAATAGCGGACTTGGTGGTGAAAGAAGGCTATGTGCGTAAGCCAATTCCTGGGCGAACTATGACTGCCGCTTTTATGGATATTCACAATACAGCAACAACAGAGGTTGTGCTTACTCGTGCCAAATTAGAAGGTGCTAAGCGTGTTGAGATTCATACTCACACTCATGAAGATGGGATGATGAAAATGCGAGAAATTTTTGAGTTACCGATTAAGGCAGGGCAAACCGTAACCTTAAAACCCGGTGGCTTGCACCTAATGATATTTGGTATTACCCACTTACCCGAAAACCCTAAGTTAGAATTGTGTAGCGCTGATAAAATCTGCTATTCAACCACTATAGAATCGCGTTCATTGGTAAAAAAGCACTAATCCCAGTTTAGTGCTTTTTCTTCTCCGCGAATCAGCTTAGTCCAAGCAGCACCTTCTTCGTTTTCTTGCCAAGCGGCATTCGAACAACGCACTTCTTTATCTAGTGCTAGGTGTAACGACCAGCCGCATTCTAGATCGTTATTCCAGGGTGTTTGATTATTTTTAAACCAAACACTGGCGAAATTTTTGTTACTGTTGGCGGTAAACAAAACCTCAATACCGTCGGCCAACCAAAGTACTGATTTAGCACTGCTGGTTTTTTCTTCAACCTGTTTAAAGTTTGCATTTAACCAGGTATAAATTTCATTGATTTCTGGTTTTAAAACATACACTTCAATATCTGGAAAACGTTCGCTCATGGTGACTTCTTTTGTGTGTTTTAGGTGTTGTCGGTATTTATATCAGAGCCAGGAGTTTTAACTTTTTCGCGGTTAACAAAGCGGAAAAAGCGCAACAAACTCAGTGATAAATAGCCAATAATGGCGGCTAAGCCACCCAAGGTTGCTAATAAAAAACCAATAAGAACAATGACTTCTTGTCCTAACGAAGGCGTTAAGCGGTTTTCACCGTACAAAATAATGCCGATACCGGCAAAGAAAACAACCGCACCCACGCTAAATATGGCTAAATTACGGGTATGTTGATCAGCGCGCTGCAATAGCCACTGGTGCAATTTAGTACCGTTTATCATAAAACAAACTGTGTCATAAATAGAAACCAGAACTTGCTTATTGAAATTAGTTAACCAGTATTAAAGCAGCTGGTTAACTAATACGCTAAGCATAACTTTTAGCTAGATAGATTAGGCCGATAAAAACTCTTGAATTGCTGGCATAAGTTGTTTCTTTCTAGAAATTAAGCCAGGAAGTTCCATCCAGTTATTAGAGGTTGTTGCAGCGTATGCGTTGGTCGCTAATTCGGCTTCAGCATCAGAGTAGATAACTAAATGAGTAGTTTTATTTTTAGTATCAACAATCGCAAAAAAGATAAAATCTAAGCCTTGTTTCGCTTTTTCGCCTTTCATTTCAACTAATAAATCGGCTTGGCGCTCGATAAGTTGTTCGGGTCTTAGTGTTTCTGCTACGCCGTAACCCACCTTTTTACCATTGATTTCATAGTGCTTGAAATCACCTTTTAAGACATCGTAAGTCGAGACATCGGCTAGGTCGGATTTGGCTTCCATCATGTCATTACCAAAGGCGTACATATCATCGATACCAGCGATTTTTGCTAGTTTTTCAGCAAACGGTTTGTCGAATACAGAAGTCGTTGGCGACTCAAATACTAAAGTATCCGATAAAATACCAGCAAGCAGAACACACGCCGTAGAGGGTGTTGGCACTTTACCCATTTTTTCAAAACGGTCTGCCAAAATAGTTGCTGCAGAACCCCAAGGGCGAATATCCATTGAAATAACCGTATTGAAGGTAACCGGCTGATCCTGAATGGCGTGATGGTCAATAATGGCAACGATATCGTGCATATCAACAGAAGGGTGCAGTTGTGTTTTTTGGTTAAAGTCAACCAAACCAACTTTTTGCCCTTCAACAACAGAGATCATTTTTGGCAGTTCTGCACCGCAAAAATCCATAACAAATGCTGTTTCTTTATTCAGTTCACCGGCACGACGTGGTTCACCGCCAAATAATTCAGCGGCACCAATTGCAGAACCAATAGTGTCGCTGTCTGGGCTTAGGTGACCTAACCATACAAGGTTATCAGTGTCATTAGTTTCCGGTGTTTCTAAATCAAATACAGTCATTATTAATAATACCTAAAAGTGCGCTAATTTGAGTGGGTTTCTAGCCCGTTGCATTACCCCATTACAGCGGTGATTATCTTATTGTGTAATCAAGCAAGCCTTGGCTGAAAGAGTATGATTTTAATGCGCGATATTATACCTGAATTTGATCAAAATATTCACTATTTGGGTGCATAGATTACGAAAATTTACTCATGAATGACTGATCAATTTTTCGTTTATATAGCCAAGGTAAATACCCTTGCATGCTCCAACGACCTTTTTCAGCTAAAGCAAAACAACTGCCCATATTGATAATTGCAAGTACATTAGGCTGGGGCTTAAAGGGTATTAGTTTTGATGACGAGGGTGCCAGTAAATTTTCAAATAATATTTTGGCTTGGCGAACCGCATAGACACCAGCTTTTGGTAAAGGTTGGGGGTTAAAATGAGCACAATCCCCTGCTGCAAACACTCCAGGAAACGATGTCTGTAAATATTGATCAACACAAATGAATCCAGAATCAGACAGCACCAAGTTGGTTTTTTGAAGCCACTTGGGTGCAGCCGATTGCGTGCACCATAAAGTATAAGTATGTTTAGTTTTTGTATTAACGGGCATTACACTGTTTTTGTTAGCTTGCGTGTTGATAAACTCAATGCCCATTTTATTAAGTTGTTGCATGCACTTTTGCTGAGTTTTGAGGCTAAAGCTTGGCAGTGGTAAAGGGGATCGAGCGAGTAACCTTACCTCGCAATTGGGTTGCGATTGTTTAATAGCACACGCAATTTCGACACCTGCTGCCCCAGCTCCCACTACTTGAATAATCGTTTTTAACTCCTGCCCAGTGAGTGAATTAGCTGGCCGAGAAAGTAGGGGTTTTAACGATTGCCAGTTTTCAAAAAAATGACTAATCGGCTTTACCTTCCATTGGGGGCTTATGGGTGAATTGTGAGTTGTTGAGTCATTCACTCTAGGCTGACTGCCAATATTAAGGGAAAGTCTTTCGCAAAAAATAGACACAATAGATGAATCATTTTCATCACTGCTATCATTTTTATTGTTGATATCAGGATGTGCCTTAGGTGACTGCAAATCTAGGCGGTATAGAGTAGGATAATCGTTACTTCCAACTCTTTGAATATTAATGCATTGACCTTGTAAAAAGTCACTGCCGCTGTTAGCGCATAAGTTAACAAGATCAATATGACAGTCATCAAAGCTGTATTCGTCTGCTAGTAAGCCAGGCAACATACCAGAATATGGGCTGGTGGCTTGTTCGGAAATTAGCAGCGGTCGCACTTTATCGTGCTTATCAGGGTTTAGACTCTGCCAGTATGTCAGTAACAAAGCGTGACTATGGCCACCTCCGAGTAATACCAGCGGGTAAACTGTGGTGGTCATGGCATTAAGACTCTGGGGCATCCGGTTTTAATTGTTTTAATAAGCGAGTGGGTAAGTTTTTAATGGTCAAGCTGTTGTCGTAAGGATCAAAACTAATATCAGATCCCAAGGCTGTTGCAGCAAAACTCAAGGTGACCTCTTTATTTTTTCCGCTATAACGCAAATAATTCTTTAAACTTTTACGATCAGGAATCAGCTCAGTTTTAATCACACTTTCGCCATGCGCCAACTCGTGTGACACATCCTCATTCATAGTAGATTCACTGCGAGGACGAACAGCACGACGCTCACGTTTTTTAAGCGCTACAAACTGTTCGAACTTTTCTGGGGCGCTGCTATCTAGTTGCCCTGATAGCGTTTTGAATTCTACTGTTTCGCCTTGTTTATCTTGCTCAACACAATATTCAATAACTTTAGATTTTGTTTCTACAGACTGTTCTTCTGAAAGAGTCGATGCGTATTCTTCTACAATCTCTAAAAATTCTTGAGTTTCTTGTTCTGTGTCTAAGGTATCAATAAAACCGCTAAATTCAGCAAAGAGTTTTTGCACGGGCTTATCGCCACGGCCAAAACTAAAGGTGAAATATTTTTCGCTGCTGCGTTCACCGGATTCTTGTTCAGTTTTAAGAGCAGTTAAATCGATAGACAAAGCAAAGCCAGTATTAGAAAAATCGAGGACACGGCTTTCACTTAAAGTCATATCTGCGGTTAAACAAAGCGTGCTTTTTTCTCGAATATGAAAAATATACAACTTATCAATATCGGCTAACGCTTCTATAGTAAATGCTAAGTAACCCTCTATTTCAAGTTCGGTGTTGTCCATCATATCGGCAAACTGTTCACTGATTTTTTTTGTCCAAGAGACAAAGCTTTGCTGATCGTTAAGCCAATTAAGGGTTAGTCCTTTAAAGCGAGTGACTTCTGGATTAAAACAACCATAGCGTTTACTGGCACGCTGCACAAAAATGCCTTTAAGCTGACTCATTATTAAGTGGCAATAATCATCCACGACGGCTTCTTCTGATGTTGCCGTCACTATCGCCGAAGGTTTTTGCATTTCTTTATTAATTTGATGGGTAATAAAATGAGTTACAGGCATGGCAATTCCACTGACGCAAAGAGTAAATAAAGCTACTAATAGCTTGATTCTATCATCTTGAACACGCAGCGGCGACGTAATCATTTAAGCAATTATTGATCGGTAAAAGTCGCTGTTTATGGCACTAAATTACTCATAAAAGGTTGTTAAAACAGTTTATTTATTAATTACTCACAAGTTCTGTGTATAAGACTGTGAATAAACTAAACATAACTTCATCTTAATCCCATGATACATAGCTTTCAGACAGATTGCCTGATTTTTAAACAATTGGCTGATTTGGCTAAAAGCCAATGAAGTCAAGGGGTTAAGGGATATTTTAGAAAAAATACTTTGCTTATAAAGTGTCCAATTTAACTGCACATTAATACCCAAAATAATACAAAAAAGTCTTGATTTTTTATTAAATCTTTCAAAACACACATAGTTATCATAACTTTACCCACAGATACTGTGGATAAGGTTGGGTATAAGCTAGTTACAAGTTTCTGAAGGGCCTACTGATATTAGCGTTGCTTTAAACCGATGGTTTTTTGATCGATTGCATCAATTTTTTAGTAAAATACACACCTTGAAAAAAGCACTGTTTATCTATACAGTTTGTTTTATGAAACTGTATATCGCAGAAAAACCCAGCCTTGGGCGTGCCATTGCCGATGGCTTAACTAGCCTATTAAATAAATCGCAGCGCAAACAGCAAGGCTATATCGAGCTGGCTAATGGCGACGTGGTGAGCTGGTGTATTGGTCATCTATTAGAACAGGCAGAACCCGACGCTTATAACGAAGCTTTTAAATCGTGGAAGCTAGAACATCTACCCATTGTGCCGCAAGAATGGCAATTAAAAGCCAAGAGCCAAACCCGCTCGCAGTTAACCGTATTGCGTAAACTTGTAAAGCAAGCCGACCACATTGTTCATGCCGGTGATCCCGATCGAGAAGGGCAGCTATTAGTCGATGAAGTATTAAGTCATCTAAAAATCAGTGCGCAAAAAAGAAAGGCCACCCAACGTTGCTTGATTAGTGATTTAAACCCGCCTGCGGTAAAGCGTGCATTGCAAAATCTGCGCAGCAATCAAGAATTTGTACCTTTGTCAGTATCGGCGTTAGCTCGTTCTCGCGCCGATTGGTTGTACGGCATGAATATGACCCGAGCTTATACTTTACAAGGACAAAAAGCCGGTTATAAAGGAGTACTCTCAGTTGGCCGTGTACAAACCCCTTTATTGGGCTTAGTAGTTAAACGTGATGAAGAAATTGAAAATTTTGTTAGTCGGGATTTTTATCAGGTTGAAGCCCGTCTGAAAAATACAAAGGATGAATCGTTTTTATTAAAATGGCAGCCCAGCGAAGCCTGTAAGCCTTATCAAGATGAAGAAGGCCGAGTTTTACACAAGCCGTTGGCCGAAAATGTTTGCCAGCGCATAACAGGCCAGCCTGCTGAAATCACCAAGCTCGGACAAAAAGATAAACAACAGCCACCACCACTGCCGTTTAACTTATCCACTTTACAAATCGAAGCGGCCAAAGCTTTTTCGATGAGTGCCCAGCAAGTTTTAGATACCTGCCAAAGCTTGTATGAACGCCACCAACTTATTACTTACCCAAGATCCGACAGCCGTCATTTACCAAAAGAGCAGCATAAGCTTGCCCCACAAGTGATTCGAGCGATCGGCCACAACTGTCAACCGCTAACCGAATATGCCCAGCAGGCGCAGCCAAATTTAAAAAGCAAAGCCTTTAACGACAGTAGAGTAGAAGCGCACCACGCCATTGTGCCGAGTGAAAAATCAATATCGGCGGAGCAGTTTTCTAAATTGAGCCAGCTTGAACAAAAAGTGTATCGCCACATTGCTCGCCAGTATTTAATGCAGTTTTTTCCTGCTTATCAATATGCCGAAACCAAAGTGGAAGCAAGCATTGCGGGTGGGCAATTTAAAACTCAAGCCAAGCAACCGCTTAAGTTAGGTTGGAAAGTGCTCTATGGTGATAAGAAGGGTGGCAATAGCAGTGAAAAAGGCAAAGGTAATAAAAACAGTGCTTCCCAAAAGCCCAGTGCAGAGCAGTCTTTACCACCTATTACTTTAGACCCAAATGATAAAGAGTACGGCAAACATGCGTGGACGTGCGATAACGCGAACTTAGTAGAAAAACGCACCACGCCACCAGATTATTTTAACGACGGAACCTTGCTGGCGGCTATGACAGGCATTGCCCGCTACGTGACCAGCGCTGCAATTCGTAAAACCTTAAAAGAAACCGACGGTTTGGGCACAGAAGCGACGCGCGCTGGTATTATCGAACTGCTATTTAGACGTAACTTTTTACAGCGCACAGGCAAGCAAATACGCAGCACCGACATTGGCCGTGGCTTAATCAACAGCTTACCGGAGTCGGCGATTACCCCAGACATGACCGCGTTGTGGGAGCAACAACTGAACGCAATTAGCCAGCGCGAGTTGAATTACCAAGGATTTATGCAGCCGCTAAATCAGCATTTATCGACACTGATAGAGCAGGCTAAGCAACATATTCCTTCAGGACTGCAAGGCTTAAAAGGCCAAGGCGCAGGTTTTAAAAAGAAAAGTAGTGGATACAAAAAGAAGGGTGCTGGCTTTAAAAAGAAATCGACTAGTAGTAAACCTGCGGCTCATAAGTATGCAAAAAAGACTTAAAATCTGATTAAAAATTCAAGACTAGGTATTTTCACTGGCATACGCATCTTTTAAACGGCTAATAATTTCAATGCGTTTCTTGGCAATAGCTTCACCAATTTGCTTACCCGTGATTCCTTGAGCCACAAACTCTTTGGCGGTGACGGCTAAACACGCTTTTGCTAACGATGTTAGGTATTCGACTTGCGGATAATCTACTTGTTCAAACCCGCTGCGGCCGCGGCTGTCGGCCTTGCAGGCAAGCAATATTTGCGGCAAACGCTCGGCCTTTCGCCACAGATCAATATTGTTAAACAGGCTTAATATGGTGGTGGGTTTTAGTTCAAACGCCCGGTGAACATGAGTATGGTATACGCACACTAAGCGTGCTAAATCTCTAAATTCGTTGGGTACTTTTAGGCGTTTGTTTAAGGCAATGACCAGTTTTTCTCCAGATTGTTCGTGACCATGGTGGCGGGGTAATCGTTCTTTAGGAGTGATGCCTTTGCCTAAATCATGTAGCAAGCTGGCCCAGCGAACGCCGATATCGTTGGTTAACTGGCAAGCTTGTTCTAGCACCATTAGCGTATGAATGCCGCAGTCGATTTCGGGATGGTGAAGCTCGGGTTGCGGCACGCCAAACAAACGATCAATTTCTGGGAAAATAACCGCCAGTGCACCGCAATCTCTAAGCGCTTGAAAATACACCCAAGGCTGAGATTCACCTAAAGCACGCTCAGTTTCTTGCCACACTCGTTCTGGGGTTAATAATTCAAGTTCGCCGCTATCGGCAATGTGCCGCATTAACTCCAGAGTTTCTTTAGCAATGGTAAAACCCAAGTGGGCAAAGCGCGCGGCAAAACGTGCGACTCGCAGAACTCTAAGCGGGTCTTCTGCGAAGACATTGGATACATGGCGCAACTTTTTTAATTGAATATCTTGTTGGCCGTTATACGGGTCGTAGATTTTGCCTGACTCATCTTGCGCCATAGCATTAACGGTTAAGTCGCGGCGCAATAAATCTTCTTCTAAAGTAATGTCTGGGTTGAAGTCGCAATTAAAACCCTGATAACCGCCACCTGATTTACGCTCGGTGCGCGCCAAGGCATATTCTTCTTTGGTTTTTGGGTGCAAAAATACTGGGAAATCAGCACCGACTTGGCTGTAACCGAGTTGAATTAACTCTGCTGGGGTGCTGCCGACCACCACCCAATCTTTGTCTTTAATGGGAATGTTTAAAAGCGTATCGCGTACCGCGCCACCAACTAGATAGATTTGCATGGGAAGCTCACAAAAATTAAATAAAAAATGAACAGAGATAAAAAGAAGCCAGAAACAAAAAAGCCCTAATCCGAAGATTAAGGCTTTTTGGGTTTGGAGTCTAAATAACTTTATAAGATTTCTTGAGTGTTGGGCAGAACTTCTGAAGCTGGCTTCTCTGTCTCTGTTGCAGTGTTCTCTTCAACCCAAGTTGTACAGGCTTCTTGAGAGGTAATGACTTCGGATGGGTCATTTATATCTTCAAGGTCTTGATCACTGGTAAAGTTTGAAATTTCGTTATTAAAATCAAAACGATAGTCTGTTTCGGTACCGCTACCGCTGGGGTCAGTAAGCCCAATTTTTTTCAGTACAGCTGAGCGGCCACCCAAATAATCCAGCTCGAGTAGCACCGTATTGTTTAATGCGGCAAGTGTTTCCCAAGAGCCTGAAATGTAGTCACCGTCTAAACGGTTATCTATATCAGAGTTATCTACATACTTAATACACAGATGGATATTTCCTTTATTGGCGTTTTCAGCTCCAGTAAAGAAAATAGCGGCTTTGGCTTCAATGTCATCATCATCGTCTTCAAAACTAAGGGTTTTACCAGCTAAGTCACTGGCTAAGTCACTGCCACTGGTATCTTTTGCATTGGCAGCTGCATTTATAAAGTTAGATTTACTCCCCGAAGTTTCGACTAACTTAGAAAAGTTAATATTACCTTCACGACCTTCTGCGGTGTCACCCTGTAAATTAGTGAAGTAACCCTCATTAGTACTTGTATCACTTAGCGCTTCCAAAGCACCTACGTGTGCATTTTCATTACCAGAATCGTCACGAATGATTTTAAGCACTACAACCTCAACGCCACGAGTACGACCTTTTACGTTATCAAACGTTAAGTCGCTCCCCAAGCTTGGATTGTTACCAAAAGCAGCCGTTGTTGCGCTATTAACTGCATTAAGGCGAGCAACTAAGATATCTATATTTTCAGTGCTAGGTTCGATGGGTTGGGCTAGGTTAGCATCTTCATATAATTCATCAATATCTTGTCTAATTTCACCCCAAGCCAATTTGTAACTGGATTCAGTACTTTTAATCAGCTCAGCAAATTGACGATAAATTAAACCACTGATATCAGAGGTGATTTCTTCGCCATCTTCAATTTCAAAATAACCAGGTTGATCTTTTACCCAGTCAGAAATAACGGTAACGTATTTGTGCATTTGATAGGTTGTAGCAAATGCTTCGGCATTGAATTTACTTGCACTTTCAAGGAAGTTTAGATTGATAATGTCGTTTAATGTAATATTTTCTAAACCGACTAGCGTATTAAGATATGTAAGGAAGTCATTAAAAATATCGGAGCTAGCTTCTAGCATAGAAGTTAAGGGCGTGATCGCAATATACTGAGATGCGCCATTAGACGATTTTGCTGGAAACGAAATAGAGCCTTCAAAGGGTTCGCCGGTGTAAAGGTCATAACCACCTGATACAACAATCTTGGTATCGTCTGTCAACGCTTGCTGCTGAGCGCTCGTTAAGGTTAAGCAAAACTCTGGTCGGGCAGAAGCACCTGAGCAGTAATTAACACCATTGATAATGTCATAATTATAGTGTCCCGCATTATCGGTTAATGCCCCCGGTTCAAACGAGTCTTTTTTCTTGTTGCCGTTTAAATCGTAATACACTTGTGCTCGAATAATAGGGCCGTCGATGGCAACACCCGAGCTGATAGTGGCGTTGGTTGATTTGCTGCCACTGTCTTGTTTATCAGTACCGCAACCACTTAGGGTTAATGCCGCGGCTGAAGTAATGGCTAAGGTCAGTAGGCTTTTTTTAAATTTCATAATGTAATTCCTTATTTATTTTTTTGATAAGCTGTTAATTCATTAGAAGTTAAAAGCTGTTTTCAAACCCTAAGTTAATGCCAAAGGCTCTTGGGACAGTTTCACCGTCAATGTTGATCTGATCTAAGCTGTAGCGAACATCCAGATTCATACCACCAAAGAGTGATAAACCTGCACTTAACATGGTCAGTTCACTACCCACTTGGTTTTGGCTTAAACCAATACGGCCACCAATAATCGAAGAACTAACGTAGGCAGCAGATACCGAAGCCCATTGATATTCGTCACCAATAGGGTCTCTTATAGGCTGCATGTCGAAAGAGGTGGCTAAGCGCCAGCGCTTATTGGCAGTATTTAAAGCTGCATCAATCGTGGTTTGAGCGGTCATTACATAGGTTTCGTTTAGCGCTAAGCGTTCTTGCGAAGCGAAATACAAGGCGGTAAAGCAGTTGCTAACAGAAGTGGCACTGTCTTTTGCGATGCAGTTATCACCCAGAGAGCCGTAATCAAATTCTGGCTCGTTGATATTGCGCCAGGTAAAACCCACATGGTAGTTGTCGGCTTGCCAAATTAGGCCTAAATCGACCCCAACGGCAGTAGATGATTTTTCATTGCTGTCGATGTCGTCTTGAATAACATCGCTTAGCTCGTCGTCTTCATCAATGCTTAATAAACCAACAACTTGCTTTGATAAGCTCATGTTGTATAGGTTACCGCGCACACCGGCCAATAAACGGCCACCCAGAGGATCGGTAAATTGAGTAATGAGTGGTTGGTTTATTACTCGGCTGTAACCTAATCCAATCGTTGTGTATTGAACGCTTTTAAGATAAACCGCGGTATTGGTTTCAAATTCGTCGGTGACGGTATTAACGCTAATGTCGTCATCTAATACCGATGCTTTAACCGTTACCCCAGCCATGGCATCCAATGAAATAACGCCTCCTAAGGTTTCAGAGCGAAATGAAAAAGGTGCGATAGGAGCAACAACGTGAGCATCGACTTTAATAAAGCCTTCATCCCCCAATTTTTGACGAATGTTGTCATTATAATTATTGATGACTTCGTCACCTTTTGCTGCGGTAACCGTATCTTCTTCTAAATCACTGATGAGCTGGTCAACATCATCACCAAAGTCATCCGCATCGCCTAATTCAACGGCCAGACCGATGGAGCCTAAATAGCCCCAGCGAAATTTCTCCCCTTCTTCAATCACGGTTTCACCCGCCGCCGGATTGTACATAACCGATAAACCCGTTTGTGGGGTCGCGCCAGTCCCTAGGGTGAGTAACGATGCTGGCTGGGTCATAACAGGGGCAGCATGAGAAAGAGCAGGTAGTATGCCACCTACTAGCAATGGGATGAGTTTTTTCATGGGATATTGAATCCTTCAATAATGGGATTAATGCAACACTATGTTTTAAAAATAGCATGTAATTGAGTGTAGCTTAAATGACTTTGATCACGAAACTTTACAAAACTTCTATTATCTATAAGTCCTCTATTTTTAGAGTATCCGGTTTTTAAAGTATCCCGTTTTTGCAGAGTATCGATAAAATGGCTTTGTAAAAGTAAATAAAGCCCTAAATTTTTAAGTTTTGGTGCCGATAACGCCTTTAGATTAATAAAATCGCTACTGTTGTTGGAGTCGCAATGAATAAATTTAAGTTAGGTCAATGTGCCTTGGTGTGTGGCAGCTTTTTTTTAACAGCATGTTCAAGCATGTTTGTCGAAGAAGACTCCATTAACGAAGAGCCTGAAGCGTTTTTTCAAGCGGTAGAGCAAGAAGTGGACCCTATTGCACCTATGGTACTTAGGGTGATGGGTTATGGCGCTATGGTGCCTAATAAAGCACTAACATCGGCACAAAGTAAATTAATGGCGATTCGTGCGTCTAAGTTAGACGCTTACCGATCTATGGTAGAGCGTGTATATGGAACATCCTTACAGGGCAGCACCACGGTAAGAGATTTGGCCGTACAAAATGATCGTTTCCGCACCTATGTTGATTCTTATATTCATGGTGCGCGGGTTGTATCGAGTGATGCGATGCCCGATGGAACGGTTGAAACGGTATTAGAAATGGTGATCGACCAAGGTTTTCGTAATTGTTTACAAACCATGGACAGTCAGCGCTTTAATGTAGATTGCCGCGCGCCATTATCGGGTAACCCGACTAGTTTTGCGCATAGTCAGCGTCAGCGTATTCAACAAGAATCCACCATGCCAGAAACGGGTTACTACTTTATTGATTAATATTGTTTAATTAATTGTGGGCTTGTTTTGTCGTTTTAAGCAGGAGTTTGTGATGAGATATTTAGGTTTTTTGATGATGATTTTTGCGTCATCCGCATTCTCTTTTGTGGTGGAGGTAGAAGGACAAGCGTCTATCACTGGGGCGATTAGTGTTGCCCGCCAACAAGCATTAGAAGATGCGATGCGCCAAGCGAGCTTGCGCGCCGAAGCTCATGTGGTGAGTACGCAGTTAATGACCAAAGGCGTTATCAGTAAAGATGATGTTAGCGTTAAAAGTCGCGGTAAAGTTAAAAATGTTGAAGTGTTGTGGGAAGATGCGATTGATGGCATTTACAGCGTTGCTATTCGCGCCGATGTGAAGCCTGTGCAAATGTGTCAAAGCCAAGGTAATAACTTACGTAAAGCGGTTGCAGTGACTGGTTTTGGGTTGGTATCGGCAAAACAAACGTCGTTAGGGCAACTGCAAAATATCGAACAAGACCTTGCGCGTGTTTTCATTAATACATTAAACAGCACTGGCCAGATGCATGCTTTGGATGCCAGCCATATCGGTTTGTATGCCAACCCTGCTCATGCACCTTCATCTCAAAACCAACAAAGTCATTTAACCACATCGATGACTTTGGCTTCTAATTTAGGTGCACAATACATTGTGTCAGGCACGATTAGAGGGTTAGACACCTTGTCGTCGGTATCTGCCAAAGCGCCAAAAGAAGGCACTTGGTTAAGTCTTGTTGGCTTAACCGATGAGCCAGCACAGCGCCAGTTTGTTTTTGATGTGTTTGTGCACGATGGTTTAAGTGGTGCGCTTATTTTTAGTAACAGCTATGCCACTCAAGGCCGTTGGAATTTAGATCGTATGGCCAACGTGCGTTTTGCTAGTCCTGCATTTTGGCAAAGTCATTATGGCGGCGAAGTGAGAGAGTTATTAAACAGTGCCATTGATGATGTATCTATGTCGCTAAGATGCCAGCCATTTATGGCAAAAATTATTAAAACAGAAGGTAATCGTTTGCACATTGAAGCGTTAGCCGGTGCGGGTATTCGACCCGGCGATAAATTCAGTATTTACCGCAGCGGGACGTTTTATAATCTTGATCTTGAACCAAGAATTGAGCTCACACAAACAGATTTACAAGCCACTGTTAAGCATGTTCAGCCACAGTTTATTGTTGCTGATTTAGCCATGTCGGCACAGCAGTTATCGATTCAGCGTGACGATATTGTTATCGCTTGGTGAGTTAAGATTCACAGTTTTCTGGGTACATGACTTTCCATTGCTCAAAGCCACCGTCTAAGCTATAAACTTGTTTAAATCCTTGTTCGCAAAAAAAATGGGCGGCGCTTTGGCTAGCGTTGCCATGGTAGCAGCATATAATCAAAGGCGCTTGTGTATCGGCGCTGGCCATAAATTGGCTAAGGTTGTTGTTATCTATGTGCGTTGATTGTGTAATGCGTGCAGATTGAAAGCTCATAGGATCACGGATATCAATAATTTGGCTACTGCCTTGGTCAATCAGTGTTTTAGCATCGTTTGCGCTGATACGTTGTGCAATGTTGCTGTTGTTAGTCATTATTATCTCCGAGATTCAAAATTTAGCTAATCAAAATGCCGCTATCTTAGGTGTTGCTTGATATTAGTGGTGATGTTAATTGTGCTTTTTGTCGATGGCTTTGGTACGAAACCATGTTTCATCTTCAACCCGAATCGCACTCAGTTTGCCACCCCAGACGCAACCCGTATCCAAAGCAAAAACATTGTCAGCATCGGCCTTGCCTTCAAGCGCTGCCCAATGGCCAAAAAATATGCGGGTATCTTTAGCGTCGCGTTCTAACTGAAACCAAGGTGAAAACCCTTTAGGTTTAGTCGATAAACCTTCTTTCGATACTAAATCCAATTCACCATTTTGGGTGCAAAAGCGCATGCGAGTAAAGTAGTTCACAATGACACGTAAGCGATCCATTCCTGCGAGTGATTTATGCCACTGTTTAGGTTTATTGCCATACATTACATCAAAGAAATCATTAAAGTGGTCTGATTGTATGTAGGTTTCTACTTCTAACGCGCGCTTACGGGCTGCTTTGGCACTCCACTGAGGGGGGATGCCTGCGTGCACCATCAGTGCATTTAATTGTTTATCGTGATGCACAAGTGGCTGTTGCTTGAGCCAATGCATTAGCTCATCAGCATCGTTGGCTTGAAGTGTTGCTTGCAGCGTATCCGATTTTTTTGAGTTGTGTTTGTTGTAATACAAAGCTAATAAATGAAGATCATGATTACCCAAAACAGAAATGGCTTTGTCACCAAGACCTTTAATAAAGCGCAGTGTTTCAAGAGATTTAGGTCCACGATTTACTAAATCACCGGCAAACCATAAAGTATCTTTTTGGTCGTCGTAGTCTATTTTTTCTAACAATGCCATTAAAGAATCGTAACAGCCTTGAACATCTCCGATTGCGTAGGTTGCCATTACGTTCCTCTATTTATTGCCTAAGTTTTGGGTTAATTTTTTATAACTTGTTTGTAAGCGAACAGGGTTAGTTAAGTGCAGAAGGAATTGCGAGTGTAAATACCGGTATATCTGCTTTAAACATTAAGCCGCTTTGCTCTGCCGTACCTTCTGCTTCGTTTTCTGCTTCGTTTTCTGCTTTGTCTTCTGCTGTTAAAATAACACGCATGCCATAGTGACCGCTCATACTGCCAACTTGGGTGTTTAGTACTGCGCCGCTGGAGTACTGAAAACTTTCCCCTGGTGTCAATATGGGTGTGTTGCCGACAACACCGTCACCTTGCACTTCTTGCATTTTGCCGTTGCCATCGGTAATCAACCAGTTACGGGTAAGTAACTGCACGGTATGGTGGCTGGGGTTATAAATATCTACATGATAAGCAAAAACGTATTTGTCTTCATCGGGTAGTGATTGATTTTGAATGTATTGGGTTTTCACTTTAACAATAATTTCGGGCATTAAGTGAGCAGGCAATACTTGGCTGGCATCCATCATAGGCATGGTTATGTCTCCTCCGTTGCACGACTGCCACGATCTGGAGAAGGCTCAAGCGGATTGTCATTCACAAAGTCTGCAATTTTAACGTATTCTGCAAGCGTAAGGCGCTCTGGGCGTAGACTAGAATCGATACCTAAACTATCGATGTTTTCTGCAGTGATCATCGACTTCAAGGTGTTGCGCAGTGTTTTACGACGCATACTAAATGCTTGGCGTACGACATTTTGTAAAATAGTAATATTTTTTGTAGGAAAGGGCAGCGTATCATGTGGCACAAGGCGCACAATGGCAGAATCCACTTTAGGTGGCGGATTAAATGCTCCCGGGCCAACAATAAATAGTGGTTCAACTCTGCACCAATATTGCGCCATGATACCTAAACGGCCGTAATCAGATGTACCAGCTCCAGCAGCCAAACGATCAACCACTTCTTTTTGCAGCATAAAGTGCATGTCTTGCACGAGTTTTTCTTCGGTATAGCTTAAAAGATGGAAAATCAACGGTGTTGATATGTTGTAGGGTAAATTACCGATGATTCTTAGTGGTGCTGGATTTTCCGCATCTTTGTCGATCAATTGAGTAAAGTCATACTGTAAGGCATCGCCTTCGTATACTTTAAAATTAGGAAAGTTGAAGAATTGTGTACGCAGGCGAGGAATTAAATCGCGGTCAATTTCAACTACGTTTAAAGCCCCTGCCGCTTCTAAAACGGGTTCGGTGATTGCGCCCATTCCTGGGCCAATTTCTACTAAGTTTTGACCTTGTTTGGGGTTAATTGCTCGTACAATTTTGTTAATGATATTACTGTCGTGCAAAAAGTTTTGACCAAAACGTTTACGCGCTTTATGGCCTTGGTTGGCACTCAATACTTTTTGCGCTGCGGTTTTTTGGCGATTAGCTTTTTTACGCACATTGCCCGTTGAACGTGGGGCATTATAATCAGTCATGTTGTGTCTTTTTCACTCATTAATTCTTTTGATGTTGCGATTAAGCATTTAATTTTTTTGCCGCCAGAGCCATTTGTGCAGCGACTTTTAATGCCGTTTCTAAACTGCCAGCATCCGCGGTTCCTTTACCGGCTAAATCTAATGCAGTGCCATGATCTACCGATGTTCGCACAATCGGCAGTCCTAAAGTAATGTTAGCGGCTCTACCAAATCCGTGAAATTTTAGCACTGGCAAACCTTGGTCGTGGTACATGGCTAAAGTCGCATCAGCGTGTTCTAAATGCTTTGGGGTGTAAAGTGTGTCGGCGGGTAATGGGCCAACCAAGTGTAAGCCTTCTGCGTTGAGCGCCTTTAAAGTGGGCTCAATAATATCGATTTCTTCCATTCCTAAATGGCCACCTTCACCGGCATGGGGGTTTAAACCGGCGACCAGCACGCGTGGATTTTGTATACCAAAAAAGTGCTTTAAGTCATGGTCTAAAATGCGCGCTACGCGGCTAATGCGGTCTGCTGTAATAGCGTCGGCAACTTCACGCAAAGGTAGGTGAGTAGTGACTAATGCCACGCGTAAATCTTCGGTTGCCAGCATCATCACGACTTCATCGCAACCACAAAAATCACGCAAATATTCAGTGTGACCAGTAAACGAGCCGGTTGCGATATCGGCAGAATCGTTAATAACACCTTTATGCAAGGGTGCGGTTACCATGGCATCCCATTCGCCATCTAAACAACCTTGGGTGGCTATGTCTAAAGTTTTAAGCACATAAGGGCCGTTGCTTGTATTTAATTCGCCCGCATTACAGCTAGTAGCTAACGCTACATGTTTAACGAATAGCTGGCCTTGACTGTGCGCTTGTTTTTTATCCGCATCAAAATCGATTACCGTGAGTGGTAATTTCAATTGTTTGGCGCGGTCGAGCAGTAACTGTTTATCTGCTACCACAACAATTTGATAATCCCAATTCTGCTGGGCGATTTGCACACATAAATCAGGGCCGATACCCGCAGGTTCGCCAGCAGTGATGGCAAGAATTGGAATGGTCATGGTTTGTCTCTCTATCTTGTAGCGCTAGCTATTCTCTTTAATGTCGACGTAGGCTTCAACCCGAATTTTGCGTAACCAAATGGGCAGTTCTTCTTCAAATTGGCGTGCCTGAAGCATTTGACGAATTTGGTTTCTTTGCACTTGTTCGCCTAAGTCGGTTTCTTTGCGCTCTTGAACTTGCAAGATGTGCCAACCAAACTGACTTTTAAATGGTTTGCTGACAATACCCGGTTCGATTTCACCCATAATACGGTCAAATGCGGGTACCATGTCTCCTGGGTTTACCCAGCCTAAGTCGCCGCCACTCACCGCACTGCCAGGATCATCACTGTATTCTTTGGCTAACTCGGCAAAATCTTCGCCGTTATCAATCTTTTTATACACTTGATTAATACGTGCTTCTGAATCTTTATCAGAGCGAATTTCATTGGGCATAACTAATATGTGGCGTACCTTGTTTTGGAGCACCATCATGGTAGAGCCGCCGCGTTGTTCAGTAATTTCTATGATGTGAAAACCACTTGCACTTTTAATAGGGCGAGATACTTCTCCAACTTCTAATTGATCGACCGCGTCTGAGAATATTGACGGCAGCTGTGCCTGCTTACGCCAGCCAAGATCACCACCTTTAAGGGCGTTGCGGCCATCAGAATTAGCCATAGCTTGTTGTTGAAAGTTTTTACCTGTATTGATTTCAGCAACAATTTTATTGGCTTTGTCACGGGCGCGTTTTATTTCTGTTGATGTCGCTTGGCTAGGAATAGAAACCAAAATATGGCTTAAACGATATTCTTCTTCTGTTGCCATTTCGCCTGCTTTAGAAGCAAGGAAATAATCAATGTCTTGTTGTGATATTTGCACACGATTACTGACCTGAAATTTTTGCACTCGGCTAATAATCATTTCGGTTCTAATTTGTTCGATAGCTTCTCGGTAAGATAAACCGTCTTTTTCTAAGGCTTGGCTAAACTGCGCAATGGTCATGCCGTTTTGTTGAGCGATGCGTTTAACCGTATCGTTAAGCTGTTGTTCAGTGACTTGCACGCCGCCGCGTTCAGCCATTTGTAGTTGTATGTTTTCTAAAATAAGACGTTCTAGTACTTGCGGTGCTAGCAGGCTATCCGGTGGGATTTGGCCACCCATCTGACGCTTTACTGAATCCATTCTGGCATCCAGTTCACTTTGCATAATAATGCTGTCGTCAACAATCGCGACAACGCGATCAAGCTCTGTTGGGGCAGCCTGCAACTGTAAGGCGGTGCAAAGTGTGGCTAGACCCAGTAATAATGCTTTTTTCATGACAATCTAAATCCTTGTTTTCTTGTGTGCTTTAAATCAATAGCTTTCAAAATCAAAATAACGGCGCGATGAATAGCCGCGAATCGATTGGTTCATAATATCATCAGGGTTTGACCCAAAGCTGGATAAACCTTTTAACTCAATGCGTAACAACCAGCCGTATTGCTTGTCGGTATTAGCATCTTGGTCGGTGATGCGTTTCGATTGTTCTTGATATAAAAATTGTAAACGCCAGCAGCAACTTTGATATTCAAAGCCCGCCAATGCTTCTATGACCGGGTCGACGGGTTTCAGTTCATCACTTTCATAATTCCATAAATCTTTTTTGCGACTACCTATTAACGCCCAAGAATCATTAAGTGCCCAAAATACTCCGATATCTAGCTGACGAACTTTTTCACTTTTATTCTCACGCAAACCAATATTGGCCATGTGATTTAAATTATCGTTGTACTCAATGCTGAACTGTTTTTGTAGGATTTCATCGTTAAAGTCTTCGCCTTCAATTTTTGGGCCTTTGCCCCATTCAATCATGCTGTATAAGCGCCACTGATCAAATGGGTTCCAAGTACTTTCGACAATAGTAGACGAGTTTGAACGCTGATCTTTTTCATTTGTACTCACGCTGGTTAATTTTACTTGGCGGTCTTGATGATAATAAATTTGGCCAATGCTAGCGTTGAATTTTTCTATGCCGCTGCTGTCGCTAATAAAGCGGGTTGTAATACCCACGGTAGTTTGGTGTGTGTCACCAATGCGGTCGTTGCCGTTAAAACGATAATCTCGAAACAGTTGATTAGCGTTGAAAGTGAGTTCGCTGCTATCAAAATTAGGAATATCGCTTTGGTCTACATACGGTACTTTTAAGTGCAGTATGCGTGGCTCAAGTGTTTGTAAAAATTGATTATTGAAGGCGTCACGTTCAAAAAATAAACCAGCATCTAAACTGAATTTAGGCACACTAATGATTGGGTTTTCATCTAAGCCATCATCAACTAGCCCTTGCTCAATATCGTCTAACTGATATTGGCGCACCTTGTATTCTGCCTTTGGAGTAATAAAAGCAAAAGGCCATTCAAAGGTGTAGCTAACAGCGGTGTCAAAAACAAAACGATTACCGTTAATTGCATTTATGCCGGTTAATTCTTCGTTATCACGCTGAAAACGCGTGGCTTGAGTAATAAAGCTACCTGATAATCCAGAAAAAGATTCGGGTTTGTAGGTGAGGTTTAGTTGCGGCACGCGCTGGTAGGGTCGTGAAGCTTGGGTAATGGTATCATCTACTGTTTGATAGCTTTCGCCGGTAATATCAAAATGCCAAGCGTTTTTATCGAAGTAAATCTCACCGCGAGTTGGCATGTGGGTTTCGCGATTAATCGCGAGGCTAGGGCTCATATCGTTTAGATAATCGTTGTCGCTTAAACGGTTATAAACCCAGCGATGACGCCAGTACTGGTTGATTTCACCGCGTTGCTGAAAATTAACTAACCAGCGATCTTCTCGATCTGTATCTAAGGGAGTAATGCCATCGGCTTCGGTTTGATCCTGTAAATAACTGCGATCACCTTTTAAAATACCGTAATTGAATTCACCTTCACCGAACAAACTAGTGAGCTGACGTAACTGAAACTGCCACAACAGGCCATGGTCTAAAATTTCTTTTGGGGTGATGGTAGCATCGGCTTGCGGATGAAGGTTGATATAAAATGGAATCGACATTTCACTGGCTTGCACTTCACCATTAATACTAAATGTTGGGTCAAGAAACCCTGTCATGCGGCGATCATCAATTGGGAAACGGTAGTATGGAAAATACAAAATGGGTATTTCTTTAATTCGCAGGCGGGTGTGCCAAGCGCTGCCAATACCGGTTTCTCTATCGAGATGAATTTCGCTGGCTTTTAAATCCCAGTCATTGCTGCCTGGCTCGCAAAAAGTGTAGGTTGCGTCCGACAGTTGAATAATAAATTCACCTTGGCTATCGATACTGCCTGCAGTGCCACGAACATGACTGCCAGGAATGGCGTAAATGCTATTAGATAATGTTGCCGTTTGGAGTTCGGGATTGGGGTTGTTATTGATTAAGGCGCTTTCGCCCGACATCACTAAGTTAGGCGTTAGCATATTGACATTACCGCTAAAGCTAGCGCTGCGATTGTCCTGAGACCATGTTGCATGGTCGCTAAAAATACGGCGGTCTAACTGAGAGAATTCTACATTACCTTTAAATACCGCCTCTCCTGTAATTGAAGCTGTGGATTCGTTTGCTTGCACCACAAGGTTGTCATCGCCACGTATCTGAGTGGCGACTGGACGGTATTTGCCGGAACAAAATTGTGGCAAGGTTGCTTTTTCTGCAGTGGTTAAGTCCTCTAATGGATACCAAGATAAGGGCTTAAAGGCATAACTTGAGGCTGCTTCATCTGCGCTTGCAATTTGAAACGAAAATAAGCTGATAATTGCAATTAACAGGGAAAATACTTTGTTCATGTTAAATCGGGGAATCCGATCGATCCTTATGCTATTGTGCGTAAATAATTACTAAATTTTTCTGACTAACTCACATCAAGAGGCCAGTATGGATCAGCGTCAGGACACTTTAAGCCAATGGGCCGCCGATCAGATCGAGCAACTTTATCGACACAGTATACCTGCTGAAATGATTACCGTATCGGGTGATGCTAGTTTTAGACGATATTTTCGCATCATTTTTACTGAAAATGGAGTTGAAAATAGCTGGATTGCGGTGGATGCGCCACCAGAGCATGAAAATAGCTGTCAATTTGTCGAGGTATCTAAAGTTTGGTCAGCGGCAGGGGTAAAAGTTCCTACAGTTTTAGCATTTGATGAAGCGCGCGGGTTTATGCTGCTGGAAGATTTTGGCGACACTCTGTTGTATCCAGAATTGAATGATAATACGGCTGATGAATTATACAGAGCCGCGATTGATGCTCTGCTGTCATTGCAGCAGTTACCTCGAACAGACAATATTCCTCAATACGACCGAGCATTACTCGACCAAGAAATGGCTTTATTTCAAAACTGGCTTTGCGAGCAGCATTTATCGTTAATTTTAACAGATACAGAAAAAACCATGCTTGCTAACGTATTTGAAACACTGGCCAAGAGTGCATTAGCCCAGCCGCAAGTGATGGTACACCGTGATTATCACTCACGTAATTTAATGGTTTGCACTGGCGATAGGCGCACTACTTTGCATAACCAAATAGGTATCATTGATTTTCAAGATGCTGTTTGGGGTGCTTATACTTATGATTTAGTGTCATTGTTAAAAGACTGCTATATCGAATGGCCTCGTCCACAAGTTTTGGCCTGGTTGGAGTATTTTGCTTCGAGTTCTGATGTTTTTAAAGATGTTGATGGTGAGAGCTCGGCCGAGAAAAAAGCACAGCTCGTGCGTGATTTTGATCTAATGGGGATGCAACGACACTTAAAAGCAGCGGGTATCTTTGCACGCCTGAGTATTCGCGATAACAAACACGGCTATCTAAATGATCTACCAAGAACCTGTGGTTATTTATTAAAAACAGCAAAGCTTTACTCGCACAACCCAGAATACCCTGAATTTTCTGTTTTTGCCGATTGGTTGCAGCAGCGCTTTTTACCTGCGCTGCAACAACAAACGGCCTAATTGATTATTGAATAAGAAGATAACAACGTGAAAGCAATGATACTGGCTGCGGGCCTTGGCAGCCGAATGCGACCATTAACCGACAACTGCCCTAAGCCCTTACTTTTGGTCGCTGGTAAACCGTTAATTGTGCATCACATTGAACAGTTGGTTGCCTTGGGAATTACCGAGATTATTATTAATCATGCTTATTTAGGCCAAATGATAGAACAGGCTTTAGGTGATGGATCGCAATGGGGTTGTTGTATTCAATATTCGCCAGAAAAAACACCGTTAGAGACGGGTGGTGGAATATTACAAGCCTTGCCTTTGTTAACCGCTAATGAAGATCCGCAGCAGCCTTTTTTATTAGTCAACGGAGACGTTTGGCTGGAATGGGAAAAATTAACTTTGCCAAACGATGTCAAAGGATTATGCCATTTATGGCTGGTGCCAAACCCGGAGCACAACCCCTGTGGTGATTTTGTTTTATTAAACACCCACTTACCCTTTGCAGCGGTGGTTGATAAATCCACTGTTTTGAATGAGGCAAAGGCTCAGCAAGCACTTACCTTTAGCGGTGTTAGTTTAATAAAACCGGCTTTGTTTAATGATATTGCGCCTAGTCACCATAACCAAGCCTTTCCACTGGCCCCTTTATTGCGCAAAGCAATGGCAAGTAATCTCGCAAGTGGTGAAGTTTTTTCTGGGCATTGGGTTGATGTTGGTACACCTGAACGCTTAAAGTGCGTGTCAGAATATATATTACGCACGCACACAGACAGTGAAGCGGATAGGAATAGGTTGGGTGCATGAAAATTTGGTTAGGAAAAATCACCGGGGCAGTTTTAGGGCTTTTTAGTGGTGGTCCATTTGGTATTGTTATTGGCATGATTGCGGGTCATTTACTCGATCAGTTTATCGAGCGCAATATGTTAGGTGTGACTGCTTCTAATTCTGAAAAAGGTTTAGGTGGCGAAAATACTCAACAGCAAATGCAGATACAGCAGGTGTTTTTTCGAACGACCTTCCGAGTTATGGGGCGAATTGCTAAAGCCGATGGCCATGTGAGCAATAAAGAAATTGCTACCGCTCAGGATATTATGACCCAAATGGGCTTGAACGAACAAATGCGTCAACAAGCCATTAATTTTTTCACCGAAGGTAAAGATCCATATTTTGATCTTGCACCAGATTTAAGCCGGTTAAAAGAAGCGCTCACCAAGCAGGCTTCTTTGTCTCAGATGTTTTTAGAAATACAACTAAGCGTTGCTTATAGTGATGGTAAATTGAGCCTAGAAGAGCGTCGAGTATTTGATCGTTTATGTCGAGATTTGGGGATTTCTGCGTTTCACTTTGAATACATACATTCTCGGGTAAAAGCCGCAATGAGTGGTGGCTGGCGATCACGCAGCGGCGGGTCAAACTCTCAAACTCGCGGTAATACGCATTCTGAATTAACCACGGCTTATGCTGTGCTTGGCGTAAAACCAGATGTTAGCAACAAAGAGTTAAAGCAGGTTTATCGTAAACTTATGAGCCAGCATCATCCCGATAAGTTGGTGGCCAAAGGTTTGCCCGCCGAGATGATGAGATTGGCAAAAGAGAAAACACAAGAAATACAGACGGCTTACGATAAAATCCAGCAAGCCCGCAAAAAGTAGCCAAACTCGTTCAAAATTTCGACAATAGCCCAGACAATTAAGACCTGTTATCATGCGCGCCCTGCATGACTCTATGTAGGATACTCCCAAAGAAAGAACATAAAAGAGACGGCTATGCCTCAAATTGTTACAACAGAACTCACAGAACTAGTGTCCCCAGGAATGGCTAATTTTTCTGGAAAGATGCACGGTGGGGAATTGCTTAAGTTGCTTGATAAAGCAGCTTTAACTTGTGGTATGCGTTTTAGCGGTAAATATTGCGTTACGTTGTCGGTGGATCGCGTGGTATTTCGTGAACCCATTTTTATTGGTGAGCTGGTAACTTTATTAGCCACGGTTAACTACACTGGCCGCACATCTATGGAAATTGGCATTAAAGTAATTGCCGAAGATTTAAAAGGCAAGTCAGTGCGTCACACCAATACTTGCTTCTTTACTATGATTGCTGTCGACGACCATGGTAAACCAACGAAAGTGCCACAGCTTATTTTAAATACCGATGAACAGCGCAGTCGCTGGGTAAGTGCCGAGAAACGTCGTAAATCAACGATGAATCTAGAAAAAGATATTAAAGACGCTAGCTAAGGGTTAGCTACAAAACCAAAAAAACCGCGTTATTTATCATGTTGTGAGTGATAAATAACGCGGTTTTTTTTGTTTGAGGCTATTTTGTTTTTTCTGCTTCTCTTGCGTGCTCAACAAGATCCGCTGCAATAGCGGTTTCTTGAGACAGGTTTTCTTCCGTCTCTTGTGTTTTCGGCAATACCGCATTTAATGTAATTGCTACTAAGCCACATAAGCTAATACCGGTTAGGCTGAATTCTGCGTTACCAATAGCCATACCACCGATACCAAAAACCAGTGTAGTTGAAACAATAACTAGGTTGCGCTGTTCGGCTAAATCAACTTGTGCTTTAACCAAGATATTCATCCCCACACCCGCGATAGAGCCAAATAACAAAATTAAAATACCGCCCATCACTGGCGTAGGAATAGTTTGCAGAGCAATGCCAAACTTGGCGACAAACGCTAATGCAATGGCAAAAGCTGCTGCCCAAAGCATAATTCGAGGGTTAAACATCTTAGTTAACATGACCGCACCCGTGACTTCTGAATAGGTCGTATTAGGTGGACCACCAAATAAAGAAGCCAAAGATGTTGCCAAGCCATCACCTAATAATGTGCGATGAAGGCCTGGTTTTTTAGTGTAGTCTTTTCCTGTTACGTTACTGATCGCTAAAATATCACCCACGTGCTCAATGGCAGGGGCAATAGCTACCGGTAACATGAATAAAATGGCAGCGATATTAAACTCAGGAGTAATAAAGTTAGGCACAGCAAACCAGCTGGCATTTGATACTTGTTCAGTGCTCACCATACCCATGAACGTCGCCATAATATAACCAACCAAAACCCCCGACATAATAGGCAGTAAGCGAAAGATGCCTTTACCTAGAGTCGCGACTAAAAGCGTTGTGATTAGGGCCGACATAGAAACAAATAACGAATCAGCGTAAGGGAATAATTCAACCGAACCATCACCTGCTTTACCCATCGCCATATTGACAGCAATAGGAGCTAAACCTAAGCCAATTACCATAATGATTGGGCCAGTAACTACCGGTGGCATGAGTTTATGTAAAAAACCTGCGCCGCGCACGGCAACAATAGACGAGATAACCACATACACTAAACCGGTGACAAACAGAGAGCCCATGGCGGCAGCAACGCCCCAAGTTTGAACCGAATAGGCAATCGGGGCGATAAAAACAAACGACGAAGCTAAAAAAATAGGGACTTGCTGCTTGGTAATAAACTGGAACAAAATAGTACCAATACCGGCTGTAAATAAAGCAACACTGGGGTCTAAGCCAGTAATTAGCGGCATAAGTACCAGAGCGCCAAAAGCAACAAATAGCATTTGTAAACCGGCCAACGCGTTGCGCCAAGTTGGCTGGGTAAAGCTGCTATGTGTATTTGAAAGATCAGACATGTTTAATTTCCTAGAGTGTCATTAGTGACTGTTATTATTTTTATTATCGAGTGCCAAAAATTTTATCGCCGGCATCACCTAACCCCGGAATGATGTAACCATTTTCATTTAAGTGACTATCAATCGAGGCGGTATAAATATCGACGTCAGGATGCGCTTCTTGTACTTTTTTAATGCCTTCTGGGGCAGCAACAAGAACCAATGCACGAATATCAGTACAACCTGCTTTTTTGATTAAATCGATGGTCGCATTCATAGAACCGCCCGTTGCTAGCATGGGGTCGATAATAATCGCCATGCGCTGACTCATATCACTTGCTAGTTTTTCAAAATAAGTAACAGGCTCAAGAGTTTCTTCGTCTCGATATAGACCTACCACGCTGATTTTAGCGCTAGGCATCAAATCTAAAACACCATCTAACATGCCAATACCAGCGCGTAAAATTGGAACAACAGTCGCCTTTTTACCGACAATGCGTTGGCCTGTTAATTCACCATCCCAACCTTCCATTTTAAAGTTCTCGAGCTCTAAATCTTTGGTAGCTTCGTAGGTCAGTAAGCTACCCACTTCAGCGGCAAGTTGACGAAAGCTACGGGTGCTCATGTGTTTTCCGCGCATAAGGCTGATTTTATGTTGAACGAGTGGGTGTTTGATTTCGAATACAGACATTTTTAAGATACCGGAAGGAAGTTTTGTGCATTTTCCCATAAAACGAAGACAATGTGATGAGCAAATTGTTTCAAATTGTCTATCTGGTCAGGAAATTTCGACTTTTTAGCTATTTAAGTTCAAACCAATAACTATTTAAACTAACAAAGAGTCATTAAAACTAGAGAACTGATAAAATATTAGCGATGTCATTTTACAGTTTCTTAATTAATTAAAGGTCATTAATATGCCAGTAGCCGGTGTTCGCCACATACTTGTTAAAACCAATGAAGAAGCCAATCGTTTACGTGAACGCATTGTAAAAGGGGCTGATTTTGGCAAACTCGCCAAACAGTTCTCGCAGTGCCCGTCGGGTAAAAAAGCCGGTGGAGATTTAGGCGAAGTACGCCCAGGCCAAATGGTGAAACCGTTTGATAAGGTGGTATTTAAAGGGGAGTTGCTAAAAATACACGGCCCAGTGAAAACCCAGTTTGGGGTGCATTTGATACAGGTTTTGTATCGGGCTTAAGGTGAGGAATTATTACCCATAAAAAAGCCCACGACCAAAAACAGCGGGCTTGTTGTATGTTCTGGTGGTAATTGTGTTTACCACATCAAATCATCAGGGATTTGGTAATCTGCATACGGATCATCTTCTTCAATCTCTTTTGATGCATTTTCAGCAATGTAGATAAAGCATTCTTGATCACGCTGGCGAATTTTTTCTGCAACGCCCAATGGAATAATCGCAAACGTTTTGTTGTCTTGGTTTGGGCTGGTAATGGCCAGTTTACCGCGACTTAAACGATCTTGAATGTCTTCGTTAACGTAGACTTTTTTAATCTTAGTGCCCGCAGTAAAGTTGTAGGCTAGGTCGCCTTCAACGGAGATGGTATTCATTTGGATTAGCTGTTTGATTTGAGCAATTACCGCTTTGGCTTCTGCTGCTGCTTTTTTCTCGTCGTTTAGTGCTTTATCGCGGGCTATTTTTTCTTGTTTAGCTTTATCGGCCAGTGCTTTGGCTTCGTCGACGATGTCTGCGCCTTTACGCGCTTCTTTAACGTTTTTCTTTTTTTGCTTTTCAGCCTGTTTGGCTTTTTTCTTATCCGTTAGCCCCATGGCTAGCAGTTGTTCTTGTAATGTTTTTGCCATTTTATTCTCGTAAAAATCGTCGAAATTTGAATTGCCAAAAGCCTTCTTTAATCGGTATTAGGTGCGTCGTTTAAGACCGTCAGATCCCAGGGACGGGATCTACGAGCCCCCATGGACAAAACTGCAGGAGCAAGTTTTGTACAGCGAAGCTGCCCGTAGGGCAAAATACATGCATGTATTTTGTACGGGTTTACGGCGTGTCGACACACGACGTACCTAGTGGCGATGGCAAGAGAAGGCGTTTCGAAGCCAACGCTCTAGGTGCTTTTAAAAGTTCTGTAACTTAAAGGCGGCGAACGCGGAAGCGACGGCCCTTCATGTTTTTTTCTTGAATCAACTTTAATGCAATGCGCGCACTTGGCCGAGCAATCGCCACATAAGCCTGATTGGGGAACATGTTGATTTTACCCACATCGCTACCCGGTATACCGCCGTCTGCGGTTAATGCGCCTAAAATATCACCTGGGCGTAACTTGCTCTTTTTACCACCATCGATGCACAAGGTCACCATGTTCGGCTTCTTTGGTTCGTATGGGCTTTTTAGTTTGCTGATATCGCTGGTTTCATACTTGGTATTCATGTACTCGTTAATCGCAAACATCTTTTTAACTTCTGATGCCGCCATTAATGAAAGCGCTAAACCTTCTTTACCTGCACGGCCTGTTCGGCCAATACGGTGAACATGAACTTCTGGGTCGCGGGTGACGTCGTAGTTAATCACTAAATCAAGATCATCGATATCCAAGCCACGAGAGGCAACATCGGTAGCAATTAAAATAGACGCACTCTTGTTAGAAAAACGCACCAATACTTGGTCGCGCTCTCGCTGTTCCATTTCACCCACAAGAGCGAGGGCATGATAACCACGCTCGCGCAAAAACTCTAATACGTCGTAACAAGCAATTTTTGTATTACAGAAGATCACTGTCGATTCTGCCGCCTTGCTGCCTAGCAAGGTTAACAAGGCCTCGTCTTTATCTTTCATCTTAGGTACATCATAAAAGCGCTGGGTAATCGTGCTTTTTGATTGTTCGTCTTTGATGGTGATCGTTGTTGGCTCGTGCTGAAATTCTTTACTCAGCGCTTGAATGCTTTCTGGATAGGTTGCCGAGAATAACAACATCTGGCGATCATACGGTGTAAAACTGATGATGTTAGTAATTTCATCAACAAAACCCATGTCCAGCATACGATCGGCTTCATCCAATACCACGGTATTGACTGAGTTTAAGTCTAAGGTGCCTTTTTTAATGTGATCAGAAATACGACCCGGAGTACCAACAACAATGTGGGCACCATGCTCCAAAGATCCTATTTGAGGGCCAATAGACTGGCCGCCACATAAGGTCAAAATTTTAATATTTTGCTGATAACGCGCCAGTTTACGAATTTCATCGGCAACTTGCGTCGCTAACTCGCGGGTTGGGCATAATATGAGTGCTTGGCAACCGAAATTTCGTTGATTTAATCGCGTTAAAATACCAATCCCAAAAGCCGCTGTTTTACCACTACCGGTTTTGGCTTTAGCCAACACATCACCACCTTCGATCACAACCGGTAATGCTTGTACTTGAATAGGAGTCATGTCGTGATAACCCATATTGTCTAGGTTATCGATCATGCCTTGCGGTAGCGCAAGTGAAGAAAATTTGGCTGGTTGGCTCAAGGTGAAACTCCAAAGAAGGGCAAAGAAAGGAACTGGCGCAGCAGAAAGCGATATTATAGCAGGTAATAAATCGATACGGCATGGCTAAACGCACCGGCCATAACAAATAAGTGCCAAATTTCATGGAAGCCAAAAGACTCTGGCCAAGGGTCGGGCCACTTAGTGGCATAAACGATAGCGCCTACGGTATAAGCAATACCGCCATATACTAACCAGTCAAAAGAGACTGCCGGCATGGTGGCTTTCATAGTGGATAAACCAAACACACAGGCCCAGCCCATGGCGAGGTAAATGACTGTGGATAACCAGCGTGGTGCGCCGATCCAAAAGATTTTAAGCAAAATGCCAGAGCCCGCAATGCCCCATACCGCAGCGAACAAGGTCCAACCAATATTGTCTCTTAAAGGAATGAGGCACATTGGGGTATAGGTGCCTGCTATCATGGCAAAAATTGCCATGTGGTCAATGCGTTTTAGTTGGAGTATTTTTGCATCACTGCCTTGGTACAAATGATACAAAGCACTGGTGCCAAACATGAGAACCATGCAAATGCCAAAAATTGTAAACGATACAATGTGCCAAGCATCGCCACGCAAACTGGCTTGGAAAACTAAAAATGCCATAACAAGTAGGGCAATGAAAGCGCTTGCTAAGTGACTTAGGCCACTAAAAGGATCGCGAAATCGTGCCTTGGTTACGGGTGATGTATCCGACATAATGGACTCCTGAGGTACTATTTATCTTAGTGTACACTTGTTTACTCAAATGTTTGTTAATTATTATGAAATTAAGTGGCGATGCCTGCTGTGAATGATGCAACTATTGAACAGCTTGTTCAAAAATCTGATTGGTTCCTGTATTTAATCAGAACTAAGCAAGGAAATTTATATACAGGCATTACTACGGATGTAGAACGTCGGTTTAAGGAGCATTGCTCGGGTGGCAAAAAATCAGCCAAATACTTGAAAGGAAAAGGCCCCTTGGTACTGGTTTATTGTATACAGGTTGGTAAACGGTCACAGGCATTAAAACTTGAGTATCAAGTAAAGCGGCTGAGCAAACAGGCAAAAGAAAACATTATAGGTAGTAAGTGTGACCTGGCTTCAGTATTTCCAGAATTATTTGATCGCTAAACCGTGCAAAAATTGGCATAAAAGCACTCGATAAATTTATCAGAGATCATTACAATACCTTCAAGTTGGTACTAACGTTCAGAATAATGAGCGCCGCGACTCATAACAACAATAACAATACTATTAGGATCCTCATCATGCGCAAATTTACGCTGCTGATTCTTGCCACCGCTTTAAGCGCGTGTGCCAGTGTTAAACAGATTACCGTTACACAACCTACCCCTGCTGTGGTAGAAAAGACAGGAGTTGCCAGCGCCGGTGCCGTCTCTGTCGATGTCACTCCACCACCCGGTATGCCGATGGGCGGATACTCGGTGATGGCCAATGCGGGTAAAGGTTTCCGTACTCGTTTAAAGGCTCGGGTTGTTTATTTAAATGATGGTCAAGGCAATTCTACAGCTTTGGTTCAAACCGATTTAACTGCAGGATCGTTATTGGTTCAGCACATGGTCGTTGAAGCCGTTGCTGAAAAAACAGGCCTTAAAGCTAGCGACATTGTAATTACTTCTTCGCACAGCCATTCTGCGCCGGTGAATCATTTTGAAAATGATTTTTACAATAAGCATATGTCGAGTGGACAAGGCCTTGAAGAAGAGTTTTTAGAGTTTGCCAGTCAGCGCATTGCCGATGGTATTTTAGAAGCGTTTGAAAATCGCCGACCAGCTCTTGTAGCAACCGGACGTAAAGATATTTATGGCTACAATCGTAACCGTGCATTAGATGCCTACGTATTAAATGACAATGTTGAAAAATACAGTCTAGAGGATCCAAAGGCTAAGTTTGATGCGATTAATCCAGCGATGTTTATGATTCGTGTTGATGTGCAAGATAGCCAAGGGGATTACAAACCATTAGCGGCGTTTTCTAGCTTTTCGGTTCATGCCACTGCATTGAGTGTGCCGGTAGAAGTTTATAATGCCGACTTGTTTGCTTATGCTCAAAAAGATTTGGAGTGGGCCATTGCAAGTAAATACCAAACGTCATGGAAAGTGGTGCATGGTTTAACCACGGGTACTCAAGGCGATATGGCTCCAGCGCTTCCAGATCATGGGGATAATACGTTTGGTCATCATGATGTGAACTGGAAAGAGGCCAAAAAACTTGGGCAAGGCATAGGTCAAGAAGCCATAGCTTTATTTGAAGAATTAGGCTCTCGCTTAACCGCTAATGTGGAAATTAAAACGGCGGCTCGTGAGTTGAATATTCGTCAGAACAACCGTGTCGAAGGTATTGAGTTGTGTGAAGACCCGGCCATTGGCGCGCCGGTTGCTGCAGGTGCTTACGAGCGAAGAACACCTTTCTTGGCAGCGATTCCTTTCTTAAAAGGCGGCAATATTATGTCACGCAGCTGGGTATTTACAGACGGTTGCCAAGGTAACAAAGCCCACTTAGGTTTTAAGTATTTGCAGCCTCTATTAGAGCCAAAAGATAGCTTTCCTAATACGGTTTTGTTTCAGCTAATTAAAATCAACGATACGGTTGTTTTGCCTTTACCCTTTGAAGTAACAACAGAAGCGGGCCGCCGAATGGCAGAACGTGTTAGTGCAGAATTTGCAAAAGCCAATAACAACGTTGAGCATACTTGGATTGCAGGTAATGCGAATGGTTATTTTGGTTATACAACAACCCCAGAAGAATACGCTCTGCAAAATTATGAAGGGGGGCATACCTTGTATGGCCAGTATTCAACGCCTTATTTAACTGCCCAGCTGGGTCAGCTAGCAAAAGATGTTAATGAAAAAGGCAGTGTTTTAGAGCTGTTACCAAAATGGGATTACACCTTAAAAGTGAACGAATTCTTCCCAAAGCAGGTGGTAAGTTCTGGTTCGCGTAAAGTGTTAGAGCAGCCGGAAATTCACTTTGCTGAAGCGGCTAACGAAGAAGATTATATTGAATTTGAATGGTTAGACGTGGGTGCGAGTGAAATCAAACTGCATGAGCCGTTAGCAAAAGTCGAAGTATTACTTGATGGTCAGTGGATCACGATGAAAAACGGTGTTGAGCCCATTAATGATGAAGGCTATGATTTAGAGATTCGTTTAGAAGACGAAGAAGATAACGGCATGGCTGAGTATCAAGTTCGTTGGTACAACCCCGTTGCTGGTGGTCAGTATCGTTTCGTGATTGAAGCCCGTGGTGGTCAAGACGTTTTGAATTCCAAGGTGTTTACTGTCGAAGGAGAAGCGCTGGCGGCTCAGGGTGAACAAGTGATTTCTTTGATCGATTAACGTTTTAAATCTGCGTTAAAAAAATAGCCAGAGCGAAAGCGACTGGCTATTTTTTTAATCTTTTTTAATCTTTTTGGATTTGAGCTGGGTCTTTATTGATTAGCCTTTTGCGGTATCGTCTTGCAAAGAGGCATCTTCATTCGAGTTACGATATTTAATCTGTAACCCTTGTAAAAAGTTACGCAAAATTTGGTCTTTGCAAATTCGGTAATGCTTGTGCCCTGGGCGGCGGAAAAATGCGGTTAACTCTGGCTTACTGATGCGGAAATCGGCCAGCTCCATAACCGCTAGCATGTCGTCATCAACATAGTTTAAGGCAATTCTTAGCTTGCGTAAAATGATGTTGTTGTTGAGCTCTTTTTCAATGGGTGCCGGTTCACCTTCTTTAACACCACGCTTATCGTTAATAAGCCCGTTTAAAAAAGTGGCTAACAAATAATCTTTTAAGCCTTTGTAGTCTTCGTGGCTGTCCTTTTTTAACCAATCACTGATTTGTTCGCGAGTGACGGTTTCACCGGCTAAGGCAAATAGAGAAATCATTTTGCTGTCGCTAAAATCAAAGGTATAGCGAATGCGGCGTAAAATATCGTTATTGGTCACTGTGTTGTGCTCATCGTTTGTGCTTGTAAAAATATGCCGTTAACTTTAGCAGAAATAGCGTGCTATTTCTGCTAAAACTCAGATATTAATATTGTGAGTTTACGATGACGGTTGTTGCTTGCTTTTAGCCTCCGCCTTTTTTTTTCTTTCGGTCTAAGAACATTAATAGAGGGGGTAAGAATAAAAAATCCACCAACAATGCCATTAAAATGGTCACGGCCAATAAGGTGCCCATGTTATTACTAGGGTGAAAGTGAGAGAACTGCATGATCAAGAAACCGCCGACCAAAACCGCAGAGGTAACCACTAGAGCATTACCAACGGTATTAAAAGCATAGCGAATAGCGTCTTCTGTCGCCAACGATTGCTCGCGCTTGGCGCGTAGGTACTTACTTAAAAAGTGCACCGTGTCATCAACGACAATGCCCAAGCTCAAACACACAACAACAGATACCGCGGTATCAATTTGGCCATTAATCATGCCCCAGATTCCATAGGCTAAAATAGCGGGCATGATGTTGGGAATTAAACTGATCAAGCCAATTTTGAAAGAACGTAATGCAAAGATCAGTAAAAATGAAATTAAGATCAAGGCGATAGACGTACCGTCAATCATGCTACTGATATTGCGGAAAGTAAGGTTGGCAAACACGATATCTAAGCCTGTTCCTTCTGAAACGGCAATGCTAGGCGCATTTTGTTTAAGCCAGCCGAGTGCTTTTTGTTCTAGCTCTAAAATGTAGGCTGAATCGGCTTTTTCAAAAGACACCGATAACCGAGTCGCAGAGCGATCGTTATTAATTGTGTCGTCTAAACCTAAGCCTTGGGGTAAAGATAATTCATACAAAAGTAAGTATTGAGCGGCTAACTCGCGGCTTTCAGGAATTTTAAACCAGTCTTCCTCGTTGTTGTGCAGATTTTTATTCAGACGCTTAATAATATCGGTGATGCTTTCTACGTTTGATACCTTGTCTTGCGTTAGCAACCATTGAGTAAATTGATCGGTTTGTTGCAAGTATTCTGGGTTGTTAATGCCGCCGGCTTCTTGGCTATCTAAAATAAAGTAAATACGGTGCAGTCCACCAAGGGTGTCGTTAGTGGCTTCAATGGTATTGCGAACTTCAAAGCTATCATCAAAAAACTCATGCCAGCGTTCAGAAATTGAGTTTTTACTTAACTGGCTACCAATAGTAATAATCATAATGGCCATAATGACAAACAAAGGTTTGTAAAAACGAACAACAATGTTGGCGAAAACCATCATGTAAGAAGGTTTGTTATTTTCCACTTTACCTTTTGGGGTGGGCATAAGGGCAAGCATTGCGGGTAAAAAAGCAATGCTGTAAAACCAAGCAAAAAATACTCCGGCGGCAATCATATTACCCATGTCACGGTATGGAGGAGAGTCACTGGTGTTTAAGCATAAAACCCCAATGACAGTGGTAATGCTGGTAATGAATACGGGCGAAAAATTAATCCGTAGGGATTCTTGAATGGCTTCAAATTTTGATTTGCCATGATTCAGTTCATAGTAATAACTGATTAAGATATGAATGGTATCAGCTACCGCAATGGTCAAAATAGCAGTGGGTACAAAGCCCGTTGGTGGTGTCATGGTAAAGCCCATCCAGCCAAATAGTCCCATGGTGGCCAAAACAGAAAAACTAATAATCAGTAAGGTCAAAAACATACCGGAGAAGGTGCGCAGTAAAATCAGCATAATGACAATCATCACCAGATAAGACAGCCCCAGTAGGTTTTTTATGTCTTGTTCTATGGCTTCACCCATGGTGACGTTGGATGTTAATGAACCACCCACAAGAATTTCAAAATTTGGGAAATCTGGGCGTATGCTTTCGGCCAGTGCACGCGCTGCGGCAACGGCTTCTTTGGACGTGGTTTGGCTGGTACCTTCGGGTAAAATCGTACGAACATTGATCCCTGTGGAGGCTCCGTCTTCTGAGATTAAGTTGTGTAACAGGGTTGGCTCGGCAAAGACATTACGCCGTATGTTCTGCAAGTCATTAGGGCTAAGATCAAGCGCCTCGTAATAGAGGTAGTCGATAATTAAATCATCTTCTTCAACATCGGTATGTTGGTAGTTTTGTAGTGACGTAACGCGCTGCGAATAGGGGAGTTGCCAGGCTTCATCGGTTAGACGTTCTATGAGATGGAGGCCTTGAGTTGTAAACAAGTCTCCTTCGTTGGCATGGAGGTAAAAATACACGTTTTCTTGTTTTGAAAACGTCCTTTCCATATTTTCTAGAGCCAGTAATTGAGGATTTTCTGGTCCAAAATAAGCACGAAAATCACTGGTAAATGATAGTTTGCTAGCGCCAGCACTTAGTAAAACCACGCTCAATGCAAGTAATGGAGCTAACCATTTACGCTGAGCAATAACCCAGCGTATGTAATTTTCTAAAATAGTATTTGAGTTCATAAGATTTTAATAAACGCTTTCAATTATTATATTTGTTTCTTAGAGGGTGATTGGGTTTGTCTAACCTGTGGCCAGTTTATTCCGCTAAGGTTGGCTTGCAAGGTGAATATGAGCCTAAAAGCTTAATACTGAGCGCTTTATTTACAGTTGAGTTATTATGTCGCCAATAAATAGCCCATCCTATGAACTTTGAACAGTTGTAGACATCATGACACGTAATGTTTGGACCCTAATGTTAGCGCAAGCGTTTGCTATGTGTGCGGCGCCCTTGGTGGTTTTTGTGGGTGGTTTAGTGGGAAGCCAATTGGCAAGTGACAGTCGCTATGCAACCTTGCCATTAGCCGCTATGGTATTTGGTACGGCTTTAGCCGTTTACCCAGCTGCAGCTTGGGCAGGTCGAGTGGGGCGTAAAATGGTCTTTTTAAGCGCCATGTTGTTAGGGGCAGCAGGTTCGCTATTAGCTGTTTTATCCTTAGAGTTAGAGAGTTTTACTTTATTTGTTGTTGCCGCAACACTGATCGGCATGGTGTTGGCCTGTATTCAGCAATTTAGGTTTGCAGCAATGGAAAGTGTCGAAACCGATTTAATGCCGACTGCTGCGTCGCGATTATTATTAGCCGGTATTGTCGCGGCTTATCTTGGCCCCGAATTAGTCACCTTGGGGCAAAGCTTGCATCATAATACTTTTGCAGGCGCTTTCTATTTGTTAACCGTGTGCTTTTTAGTTGCTTTTATAGCTTTGTTGATTGGCTTTAACAACGTGGTTATTGTCCAATCGAGTGAAGCTGTGAGTCGACGAAGTGTTGCTGAAATATTATCCAATCCGGGCATTTTGTTAGCCGTTGGCAGTGCTGCGGTTGGCTATTCAGTAATGACGTTTATCATGACAGCAACACCTATTAGCATGCATGAAATTAACCACTTTGGCTTAGAAGAAACAAAGTGGGTTATTCAAAGCCACATTTTAGCGATGTTTGTGCCCTCTTTTTTTTCGGGCTGGTTAATTCGTAAGTGGGGTTTTGTTCCTATGATGTGGGCTGGTCTGGCTATTTACGCACTGTGTTTGTTTATAGCTTACTGGGATCAAGCGCTGATTCATTACTGGAGTGCTTTGGTGCTACTGGGGCTGGGTTGGAATTTACTATTTGTTTCTGGCACAGCATTGTTGCCGCAGATGCATAACGCCAATGAAGCGCACCAAGTTCAAGGTTTGAACGATCTGGTTATCTTTAGTGCACAAGCTATCGCTTCATTGGCTTCGGGTGTGTTGCTACTGGTACTAGGTTGGCATGGGCTTATATGGGTGGCCGTTCCGATCGTTTTAATTCAAGTTGGCTTGATATTAAATTGGCAGCAATCAAAAGGTAGCCTGTCAAAAATAGGCAATTAATCAATTTGCTTAAATGATTAGTACTTTAACCTTAAAACCTTAAAGCCATTGGCTTGCACAACCGTCTCTACGCTGTGACAAACTCTATCTGCCCATTGTTCGTACGCTAGCTGACGGTTAGCCACAATCCATACTTCTCCTCTGGGCAGTAAGTGCTGTTTTGCGGTCCCAATCAATTGCTGAGTAAAATTGTAATCGGTATCTTTACCCTGATGAAAAGGGGGGTTGCAAATAATCGTATTGAATTTTTTGGTATTGATTAAACCGTCGCTGGCAAATACTTGGCAATCAAGACCCATTGACTGGGTATTAAGTTCGGCAGAGGCTAAGGCCATGCCATCAATATCAACCATTTCGACATATAATTCAGGTTGGCGTGACTTACACGTTAACCCTATTACTCCGCTGCCGCAGGCTAAATCTAATACACGGCCACGCTTGTTTAGCACAAGATTATCCAGTAATAGCTTTGTGCCAGCGTCTAATTTACCGGTATTAAAAACACCCGGGTAAGTGGTAAAGGTTAACGCAGGGTTGTCTAAGTTATCGTAGGTAAAGGTACTGGCTTCTTGCTGCCAACTAAAGTCTTCAAGCGGGTTCAATTTGAACGCCCATAATGAGCATTTTCGTGCCATGTCAATTTTGTTAATGTCGTCGCCAAACTCTTTAACTGCATTATTTAAGCTTTTACCACCAGCATCATTGGCGGCTAATAAATAGACGGTTGTTGGTTGTTTGATTTGGCTAGCAAGCCAGCGCAGCAAGCTATGACCAAAGGCTTTTGACTTTGGCCAATACAGCAGAGCAGTTTCAAATTGATGGTGACTAGGCAAACCAAATTCAGAGCGCAATGTTGCTTTTTCGCAAGCCTGATGGATGCGAGTATCAAAATTAATTAGCTGAGTATTATGGGGTTTAAGCAGTTGAAACAAACCGTTATCTTGAGGCGGATTCACTACCAAAAGTTGATCGTTAATTATTTCTAGATTACGCAGTAATAATTGGTTTATAGGCAATGAAGTCATAATTGGCCGTGGTTAAGAAACAATAGATAAAAAGCTGCTCTAAGAAAAAGAGCAGCATACGAGGTTAGCAGGCTTTAACCTTTACATTAACCCTTATAAGCAGCGGCTGATTTCACAATGGCTGCGCGCGCAGCATCTGCATTTTCCCAGCCTTCAACCTTAACCCACTTACCTTTTTCAAGGTCTTTGTAATGCTCAAAAAAGTGCACAATTTGGTCTTTCAGTAGTTGAGGCACATCGTCAATGTCATGCATGTCGTTATACAGCTGAGTTAATTTTTCGTGCGGCACCGCTAGTAATTTTTCATCACCACCGGCTTCGTCAGACATTTTTAATACGCCAACAGGACGTGCACGAATAACTGAACCCGGCATAACAGGATAGGGCGTGATGACTAACACATCGAGTGGATCGCCATCGTCGGCTAAGGTGTTGTTGATGTAACCATAGTTAGCAGGATAAAACATGGGAGTCGCCATGAAGCGATCCACTAACAGTGCATCCATATCTTTATCGATTTCGTACTTGATAGGCGAGGCATTTGCTGGAATTTCAATAGCCACATAAATATCGTTTGGTAAATCCTTACCCGCTGGAATCGTATTATAACCCATGATATATCCTATAAATTAGCGTATAAATTAATGATTGATGTACAATAATTATAGACTTATCTGTAGCTTATGTCAGTTAGCTATGGCTATATAGTTAGAGCCTTGTTTGCCTATTTATGGATTAGAACTAAAATAAATATTTTAATACCTTAAGGTTTGTTCAGTGACCGACCGTAAAGTGCACGTTAACAAAGTATGTAACAAGTTAATTAACAAGGTATTTAATAAATAGTCATTTACCAAAGCTGGCTTCGAAACAAGTTTATTAGGATCTTCATTAGGAAATACAAGCATGGTTAGACAGCTGCTATTAATTGCAATCTCTTGCTCCACTCAACTGTCTTATAGCCAATTCGACGAATTTGCTCTTGATGAAGACTTAGCGTGGGAAGAAGACAGCATTTTAGGCGAAGCGCTTCCTACTGTGTTAACCGCAGCCAGGCTTAAACAACCTAAAGCCGAAGTGCCTGCGAGTGTCACTGTCATTAGTGCTGAACAAATCAAATTATGGGCTGTCAGAACGCTGCCAGAACTCATGCAGTTTGTACCCGGTATGTTTGTTGGTCATGCTGATAACGATAATAATACCTCGGTTGCTTATCACACTTCTAACCCTAACATCATGCGTCGTTTGCAGGTATTAATTGATGGCCGATCTGTTTATAGGTCGGCCATTGCTACTGTTGTTTGGGATGATATTGGTTTAGCACTTGAAGATATTGCCCGTATCGAAGTAGTGCGAGGCCCTAATGCTTCTGTGTATGGTGCTAACTCGTATTTGGGTGTTATTAACATCCAAACCAAACACCCAGAAGATAGTCAGGGGGTTTTAGTATCTTGGCGCAAAGGTAATAAAGGTCGCCAAGATGTACATTTTCGCCATGGTTTAAGTTATGACCGAACCAGTTTAAGAATCAGTGGTTCGGTTAAAGCGGATGAGGGCTTTGACGGTGATCGTGCTGAAGCAAATAAAGATGAAATTAGAGACGGCCGCAAACATGGTTTCATAAATGCCTATGTCACCCACGAACTTGATAACAGCAGTAATTTAACGCTGCAGATGGGTTATAAGTCGGGTAAAACCGAAATGCGTCAAATAGATTATGACCAAACTCCGCCGGATAAAACCACCCAAAATGGCTATGTTTATGCCCGTTGGCAAAAGGAATTTTCTAATAATCATCAGTCGCACTTACAGGCATACTGGCAAAAAGACGAGTTAAAGCAACCACGGGATGTTTGTATACCCACGTTAACGTTAACGCCCGGTATGGTGCAATTGCATAAGCAAAATACCGAGTGGGCAAATGCAGTGGGAGCTTTGCCCATTCTTTATAAAGACCCAGATCCAGATCCAGGTTTAGACCAAGCCACGCTTGATGGCTTAGTTACTGGCTTAAAAGCTGGGGCATTTGACCGTGATTTTATTAAAACCGAGCTTGGTTTTGATGTTAGTCAGCAAGACCTAGACTTAACGCAATCGATATTAAATGTACCAGCTGATCAGCAGTTGATTTTTGATGATTTTGCTTGTGGTGATGCAGATACCGATCTTGCTGAGCAAAGAATTGATATTGAGTGGCAAGACACAATGCGCTGGAATGATGCATTGCGAACCGTATCAGGATTCAGCTTTCGCCAAGACTCTGCTTATTCGCGCACGTATTTTAACGGTAGTGTGCACAACAATACGTGGCGAGCGTTTATTAATGCAGAATATAGAGTGGAACCTTGGTTAATATTTAATGCTGGTGGTATGTATGAATATGAAACCTACAATGACCCTGCTTTCTCGCCTAAGCTGGCGGCTAACTTTTTGATTGATCCTCAGCAAAGTATCCGTTTAGTGGCTTCTCAGGCGGTACGATCTCCTGATTTGCTAGAAACACAACCAGAGTATGTGGTGAATATTTCAGATTTAACTAGCAACTATTTAGGTGTATCACAAGCGAATTTCTACCAACAAAATATTGCCGGAGACAATGAAAAATCATTGAAGCCTGAAAAAATCACCAGTTATGAAATCGGTTATTTTGCTGCCGGTGATTTTAACGGGGTTAATAGTGAATTTGACATTAAATTCTTTCGAGAAGAAATGCGTGACATGATATCCGACCCAATGACCTTGCAAGCGGCGTTTATCAGTAACAATAACGAAGCTGATGTTAAGGGTGTTGAATTACAATTTGTTAGTCGTATTAATTACAATCATTCTTTAATGGCGAATTATTCTTACATAGATGTTGATAGTCGTTATGTAGGTAATAATGTTGACGAAGACAGAAAGGTAAGAATAGAGTTGGTCGAAAAACGTTTAACATCAACTGAAAGTACATTGCTCAGCTGGCTGTATAGTAGCCCTAGCTGGTCGGCAAGCTTGAGTTATTTCAACCAAGATAGAAAGCAGATAGATTTTCCTTATGAGCGTTTTCAATTAAATATTAGTAAACCTTTTACGATTGCAGGTTTGAATGCAGAGTTGTCTTATTTTGTTCAGCATAATAGACAACCTGACTCGGCTTTGACCTATAAGAATCAAAAGCATTCAACACCCAATGTATACTATGGCCAATTGGCAATAGAATTTTAATTAAAAGGGCTGCACGGAAGCAGAGACACTATGATCACTTTATTAAAATCCTTTTTAGTAGCACTGATAATTACTCCGCTGTTGGCGCTGAAGTTAACCCTTGCTGTGGCTGAAGAAGTGGCAGCGCAGGATACGCTTGTTTTGATTGCAGAGAATGATTCGCCACTGCTGTCTCGCTTGTTAAGTAATTTAAAAGACGCGGCGCCTGAAAATATTTATAAAATCAGCACATCAAGGGCTCCTGCTCAACTTGCTGATGATGATTATGCAGTACTGGTAGGATCAAAAGTGCCTGCCCACTTTGAGCCTCAAACCCACAAAAAGACCATTGCGGTTTTTGTTTCTGAAGAACAAGCCAGCCAGCTGCAAGTAAAAACCAGTATTTGGGTAGAGCCTCCACTTTCTCGACAATTAACTTTGGCAAATTTAGTTGTACCAGGTGACAAAAGAATAGGGTTGCTGGTGAATGGTGAAGCGGATAAAAACAAGCAGCTTGAAGGTTTAAGTAATCTTCAAAAACAGCAACTTAAAGTGGTCGATTTAGCTGAACACCAAAATATTAACCAAGCTCTATATCATGTACTTAAAAATACACGTTTGTTATTGGGCACCTATAACCAAGAGATATACAGCCCAGCGAATATAAAAAATATTCTTATTACTTCTTACCGCCAACAAAAAGTCTTAATTGGTCCATCGCGAGCGTATCTAAAAGCAGGAAGTTTTGCTACTAGTTACAGTAACCTTACCCACATTAGTCAGCGCTTGATTGACATAATAAAACAGCACAAGGCTGATAGCAGTTGGATTAGCTCGGGTTACAACCCTTATTATCGAGTCTTGTACAATAAACAAGTCGCGCGTTCGTTGAACTTGCCTGTGATGAGTAATAAGCAACTAGAGCAAAATATGGCTGAACTAATGGGGGAGCAATAATGATGTTTAAGTTATCCCATTGGACCATGAGAAGCAGAACCTTGTTACTTGGCTTGTTACCCGCTGTGTTGATGTTTACTTTAATTGCAGGATTGTTTTTTTGGCAACGCTTAAACGATGCAAAAGTTGAAGTAGAAACGGTAGGAAAAATTTTATCGAGCCAATTGGTGTCATCCATCGAGTACCCCGTTATTTCTGGTAATTATGAGTTATTAAAGCTTCTAGTCAGCAGCGCTATGGAGGCTCCATCTGTGGTTAAGGTGAGTATTGAAGATACTCAGGGCAAGGTGATTTATAAAAACGCCACTCCCGATTATGAGCGGATTAATAGAGAAGACATTGAAGTCTACAAGCGCTCTTTAGTACAAGAACGCAGTTCTTATAATGAGTTTTCAGAGTTTGATGATGTCAATGGTAAGCAACCGGTGATGGCTCCTATTGCTTATGTCAAAGTTGAAGTAAGTTATGTTTTAGGGAGGGATCGAGCGTTAATAATTGCTGCTAAATCCATGGGCTGGGCAAGCTCGATATTACTGGTCTGTTTGCTTTTAGCGCGCTTCATGGCTGAATCTATCGCTCGCCCCATTGAAAAAGTATCGCATTCACTTTCACGCATTGCTAATGGTGAATTTAGCAGCGAATTAGAGGTAACTTCAGGAGCAGAAATTGGCGAGTTGCAAAAAGGGGTTAACACCATGGCACTCGCGCTCAAGCAATCACGTGATGATCAAAACCAAGCGATTTATGACTTAGAGCAATCACGAAAAAAAGCAGAAGAGGCCAATGAAGCAAAAAGTGATTTCTTAGCCATCGTAAGTCATGAGTTAAGAACACCGATTAACGGCGCTATGGGTGCAATGCAATTAATGTCATTGCCAGAACAAGATGATAATCGTGAATATTTGAATATTGCTAATAGATCATTAAATAATTTATTAGAGCTTGTAGAAGACATGCTGACTTTAGGTTCTTTAGAAAAGATGGAGCAGTCACTTGATCAACAGTCATTAAATATATCCAGTTTATTGCATCATACACTTTCTGATTTACAAGAGAAATCACACCAAAATGACAATGAACTAACTTTATCTATAGATGATCTTTGCTCAAGCGGTTTAATAAAAATTGATGGCATTAAGTTTCGACAGTTAGTTCGTCATTTATTAGGTAATGCGATTAAATTCACGCGCCAAGGTCGAATTTATTGCTCAATTTACGTAGAAAAAACAAGTCGTGGAGATTTGTTGAGGCTAGACATCAGTGATAACGGTATTGGCTTTCCAGAAGAACACAAAGCCGCAATGTTTGAAGCATTTAAGCAAGAAGATTGTTCGTTAGCTCGTGAATTTGATGGGTTAGGCATTGGATTAACCATTTGCAGTGATATTATCAATTTAATGCAAGGTCAGTTAAATATTAGAGATAATTCACCTAGAGGAACGGTGGTTAATTGCTCTATACCCATTCAAGTCATCGCAGATAAGCGCCCGTCATTAGAAAGTAATGAATTATTAAATTTAATAGCAGAACGAGAAGATCAGCGATCTATTCGAGTGCTGGTCGTTGAAGATAATCGTGTAAATCGGATTGTTGCCGAAAAGATATTAAAAAAATTGCAGTTAGATGCAATGAGTGTCGAATCAGGCGTTGAGTGTTTGGCGCTGTATAAGTCAGAATCATTTGATTTGATTTTTATGGATTGCCAAATGCCCGATATGGATGGTTTTGAAACCACTAAGGCAATAAGAGCATTTGAAAAACTACGTAATAAAGCACCGGTTCCTATTATTGCTTTAACAGCAAATACCTCTAACAATGTTCGCGAAGATTGTAAATCTGCCGGCATGTCTGATTATTTAGCTAAGCCGATTAAAATTGAGGTATTAAGCGAAATGGTTAATCGATGGTTATCAACAGAATAGTTAATGGTAAATTTCAGCAGATTATTAGATAGCATAATCAGCCTAATATGAGTTCTCAGTATCGTAACAGCATGTTAACCTTATTCGCCTCAACGACTTTAGAAACTCATTTACATAGGATTGAATCATGTTTCAAAAGCTAGCTGACTTAGTAGAAATTATAAAAGAGCGATTTGAAGATATGAACACAGGTAGTAGTTTAAGAAATACCCTCATGGCTGGATTGGCAGTTTATCTGTTGGTGTCTCTGGTATTAGGGTATATCTGGTCTTCGGAGCCAGACACTTTTCCTGTTCAACAGCATGCTAATAGCTTAGCCGAAGAGCTGGGTATTGAACCTGTTGTCGGTTTTACCACTTCGGTAACCCTTAAGAAAATTGCTGAAACCATGTTAGATAAGCCGGGCGGTTATTTGAGTAACGATGTTTTTCCTCCGGGCTTGTGGTTAGATAATATCCCTAATTGGGAATACGGTGTGTTGGTACAAGTGCGTGATTTATCCCGCGCATTACGCAAAGATTTTAGCCGCTCTCAAAGCCAGTCAACCCAGGATACAGATTTAGAAGTGGCTGAACCGCAGTTTCATTTTGATAACGATTCTTGGGCTGTACCTTCAACCGAAAGTGAATATCGCCGTGGCATAAAAGCGCTGACTAATTACAGTGTTCGATTGGCCAACCCTGCGGATGATAAATCACAATTCTACGCTCGTGCAGACAATTTAAACCAGTGGTTACTGGATGTTGAAACACGATTAGGCAGCCTTTCACAGCGTTTAAGCGCATCGGTTGGTAAGCGCCGATTGAACACTGACTTGGCTGGTGATACCGCTGCTCGACAATCAACGGCAAGCCCCGATGATCAAGAAGTTAAAACGCCATGGAGTGAAATTGATAATGTATTCTATGAAGCGCGTGGTGCATCTTGGTCGTTATTGCATATTTTAAAAGCGATTGAAGTTGACTTTAGAGAAATTTTGGTGAAGAAGAATGCTTTAGTAAGCTTGCGTCAAATTATACGTGAGTTAGAAGGCGCGCAAGAAGAAGTGTGGTCCCCTGTGATTTTAAATGGCAGCGGCTTTGGTTTATTTGCTAATCACTCTTTGGTGATGGCTTCTTATATATCGCGGGCTAATGCGGGTATTAGCGATCTAAGAAACTTACTGTCTCAGGGGTAATACCTCTAGTATTTACAAGCGTTATACAATAGCCAGGGGGTAATCTTTCTGGCTATTTTTTTGTTCTCTTGCTAATCATTTTTTTCTATTTTTTATTTGGCTGACTACAACCATGAACTCCAGTTCTGAATATACGATTCAGCAAACCTTAACCCAAGCAACGCAGTTGTTGACCGACAAAAGTGATTCGGCAAAACTAGATGCAGAGTTACTGTTAGCTTTTGCTTTAAAGCAAAACAGAACGTATTTGGTCACTTGGAATGATCGCTTAATTTCTGATGCCGATGCAGATGTTTTTCAATCACTTCTTTCTCGCCGTTTAACCGGTGAGCCTGTTGCGTATATTTTAGGTCAGCAAGAGTTTTGGGATCTAACTCTGAGCACGAATCAACACACCTTGATTCCTCGCGCTGATACAGAAACATTAATTGAATGGGTTCTTGAACTAGCTCCTGAACTAGCTTCTAACGCACGAGTTCTCGATTTAGGCACCGGTACGGGAGCAATTGCTTTAGCGTTAGCCAAAGAATTCCCTAAATGGCAAGTTAGTGCTGTTGATTTGATATCAAAGGCCGTAGAACTCGCTCAAAAAAATGCTAAGGATAATGATTTATTAAGGGTTAAAATTTTTCAAAGTAGCTGGTTTGAAAAAGTGCAAGGACGCTTTGATCTTGTTGTGAGTAATCCACCGTATATTGATCCTATAGACGAGCACTTGAGTCTGGGGGATGTTCGTTTCGAGCCTAGGTCTGCATTGGTTGCAGGCAATAAAGGCTTGGCAGATATTGAAATCATTTGTAAACAAGCACGTGATCATTTAAGTTCTGGTGGCTGGTTGTTGGTCGAACATGGTTATAACCAGCAACAGAGTGTGCAGGCAATTTTCACTCAACTTGGCTATCATCAAGTAACAACCCGCTTTGATTTAGGCGGCAATCCAAGAATAACCGGTGGGCAATACTTTTATGAATGACGACGAATTGCTGCGCTATAGCCGCCATATCTTATTACCGCAAATAGAGTTGGATGGTCAGCAAAAACTGTTAGAAAGCCGAGTATTATTGATTGGCTTAGGAGGGTTGGGCAGTCCAGTATTGCAATATTTAGCTGCTAGCGGTGTGGGTCAGCTGATTTTAGTTGATCATGATGTGGTTGAACTTTCTAATGTACAGCGCCAAATTTGCCACGGAACACAGGACGTGGGCAAAACCAAAGTTCAATCGGCGATCGAAGAAGTCATGCGAATTAATTCGGGTATTTTCGTTGAAGGTTTTGAGCAAAAAGCCGACGCTAAATTATTATCCAGTTTATTGCCAAAAGTTGACTTGGTATTGGATTGCAGCGATAACGCAACTATCCGCTATTTGATTAACGACGCTTGTATAGCGCATCAGGTTCCCTGGGTATCAGCGGCGGCAGTTGCCTTACAAGGTCAAATAATTTGCTTTGATCCGCGCTTAGCTGATCAACCATGCTATCGATGTTTGTATCCAGAAATTCACGACGAGCAAAAAAATTGCGCAACCAGTGGTATTTTAGCCCCCGTTGTTGGCGTTATAGGTACATTGCAGGCGGTTGAAGCGATTAAAATGCTTACGGGAATTGGCGAACCTATATTGGGTAGGCTGCAAACTTTTGATGCGTTGGCTGGGCAATGGGCAAGTTGGGGACTGCAAAAAAATCAGAGTTGTGTATCTTGCGCTAAATAGCAACTTAGCGCAGTTTACGCGCTAAGAATAAATTCTTGCCAAGATTTTAGCACTTGTTGAAAGTCTTCTAAGCCACATTCAGAAAAAGATTCTTCGTCATACGGGTTAGTATCTTCAGGAAGCTCATCATCGATATCAATATCAAGGGATGCAGAACGCACTTCTGCATCTTGCTGGTTAAGTTTTAATTGATATTCACGCCCTTCAATTTGGCGTTGTTCAATTCGGCGGTTGATGAGCTGATCAATTATTTCAATAAGTTCTTCAATGCGTTGGTGATCGGCTCCGAGCTCTTCAGTAAACCAACTCCCCAAAGCTTCGTGGCCCATAGAAAATTCAGCGATTGGTTTATCGTATTCATCAAAACTAAATTCGTAATCCACAGGTATCTCATTTACAACAAGTTAAAGAAGCTTATTCTACCTTAAAAGTGGCGGTTGCTCAGCTATTCTTCGCCAAAGAGAGAGCAGTCAATAAGGTCACACAAACAGTGAATCACTAGCAAGTGTACTTCTTGAATACGTGCAGTAACATTAGAAGGGACTCTAATTTCAATATCGTTCTCGGTAAGCAATGAGGCCATGTTACCGCCATCTTTACCGGTTAAAGCAACCACTTGCATATCTCTGTCGTGAGCTGCTTTGATCGCTTCGATGACGTTTTTAGAACCACCGCTGGTAGAAATGGCCAATAAAATATCGCCTTCATTACCGAGTGCTCTTATTTGTTTTGAAAAGACTTCGTTATAACTGTAATCATTTGCAATCGAAGTTATGGTAGAGCTGTCGGTGGTCAGAGCAATGGCGGGCAGTGAAGGGCGTTCACGCTCAAAGCGATTCAGCATTTCCGATGAAAAGTGTTGCGAATCACCCGCAGAACCACCATTACCACAGCTTAGTATTTTGCCTCCGCTAACTAAACTAGCGACCATCATATTAGCGGCATGCTCGATATAAGGTGGCAAAACTTCTGCAGATTGGGCTTTAGTTTCTATGCTGGCATTAAAATGTTGCAGTAAACGATCTTGCACGGACAACGCTCCTCAGAGGGTATTCATTATAGGTAACATCATACGAAAATCTTGCGCACTGAGGAAGGACTTTGAGAAGGTTTCTCAATAATCTATTTTAAAGTGTTTTAAAAAGCGTTCTTAACCCATTCAATGCGGTTATCGCCTTCGATGCCAACCGCATCAATGCGACACGGCGGTGGTGAGTTATGAAAGTGTTTAAGTAAATAAAATTCAGCGGTGCGATGCAGTTTTCGCTGTTTACTTGGGGTTATGCTGGCAAGGGCTCCGCCAAACTCATTGGTCTCTCGATAGCGAACTTCAACGAATACAAGATAATCATCGTCTTTCATGATGAGATCAATTTCACCGGCTTTGCAATTAAAGTTACGCTCAATTAATTGCCAACCCTTAGCTAGTAAGTAGTCTTCTGCAAAGCGTTCTTTGTTATCACCTTTAATGCGTTTATCTGTACGCTTATCAGAGTTTTTATCGTTTTGATTAAACCACATAGCAATCCCTGCCTTGGCGTGTGTTTTGAGAAACAAATTTTAAAATATTACTCTTTGTCGAGATTAATCGCTACAGGACGGCCACGATTAAATATAGCAAAAGGCATTTCTCTATGTATTTTGCCCTCCGTATCCATTGATAAATCACCGGTTACCCCAAATATTTTACTGTGGGGTAGGGCTGATAATTGCTTGAGGCGCGGGTATAGACGAAAGGCATCAACACCCATTGCATATAAACGTGCGTAGCCACCTTTGGCTCTTGGGTGGTTTTTTTCAATCTCTTGTTTGAGAGCTGATTTTTCTAATAACCAGGGTAAATCGGTAAATTGAATACCGTTTAGATCAACGTCTTTTTTACGGTTACTTTTACCGCTAAAAATGTGCGAGGTTGAATAAATAGGCAGATCACCGGCAAAATTAAAATCAAACATAGGGCGTATTTGGCGCCCTTGTTTAGGCAATGCTAATAGGAAAACCCAGTCTGCATCCTGACGGCGGCGTGGTTCAAACTCCATGGATTCGCGCATTAAACGACGAATTACACTGTAACGTTTTTGGCTATCGTCTACATTCAACAAGGCTTTAATATCTGGGTTGTAATCTTTACGCTGTTTATAAAACTGCTGGCCGGCGACTGAGCCTCCAAGGGATAGCCAGTGTTGTTCGAACACGCTATAAATGCGTTTTCCCCAAGAGTTGTCGGGTGCTAAGGCTAATACGCGTCTATGCCCTTGGGTATAAGCACGCTCGGCAATTAAGCGGGCTTCATCTTCTGCAGACAACCCGTATTGAAACAAATCATCTGGTTGTTTTGCCATAGCTTCGTGGTCAGAATAATTAAGTGCTAGTGTCGGTAGCGGTAAACGCTGTAATTTAGCGAGTTCATTAACTTGCTTTTTATCGAGAGGGCCCACTACCCATTCTGCTTCTAATGCCAAAGCGTCGCCATAGGCTAGCTCTAAACTGCCGGCAGAGTTGGTATCGATAATACTAATCCTTGGAACCTCATAACCGCGTTGTAATGATTGGTAGTAAGCGGCCATAAAGCCTTCACGAACAGCCTTACCACTGCTGGCTAAATTACCACTTAATGGCAACATTAAAGCAATGTGCTTAGGTTGTTCTTTCATTGACTGTGACAATAACGACAGCCCACCGGGCAACTTTATACCCGCAGGATGTCGAGGGTTTGCTTGCTGCCAAGCATTTACAGCTTGAATGTGCTCTTCTAGGGTAAAGCGTGGGTTTTTAGCGATGGCTGCTAACTCAAGCCAGTTTGAAAATTGCGTATTAGGCGCAGCTGTTGACCATTTCAATAAATTATCACGTGAGATGTTAATTAAGTTTTGCCAGATTTTTTTATGGTTAGTCGCTTGAGTATCACCGCTTAAAATTGCCGAAAGAAAATCACGCTCGCGGGCTGCGGTTAAAAACTGACCGCTTAATTCATAAAACTCGGCCTTTAATAAACCGTACTGAATTTGCAGGCTTTGTTTGCTTTTATTTAACTGACCGCGATCAATCTGATTGAGAATTTGCTCTGATTGATCAACGTCTTTATTCTTCAAAGCATATTGAAGTGTTAATAAATTTAGCTGCAACGTTTCTGTCGACGTACGGCTGGCTGAGTTTAGTTGTTGCAATAATGGGTCAGCATTGCGAAACTCCCCTGCATTGATGGCCTGCTGAGCTTTTTTAATCAACTTCTTAGTGGTTAAAATAGGTTTAACCTGGTCATCTAGAACCACATCGCGGCTTGGTTTTTGAGCACAACCAAATAGGCTCAATAAAATCGCTATGATCAACCAACTTTTAGAGTTCATCCTCAATATGCATCCACAGTCTGAGCAACAGGCGGGCACGCTTTATGTAGTGGCCACACCAATAGGTAATTTAAACGACATCACCGAGCGCGCAAAAGAGACGCTGCAGGATGTTGATATGATTGCTTGCGAGGATACCAGACACACGGGAAAATTACTCCATCATCTTGGCATTCAAAATCGATTAGTGGCGGTTCATGACCACAACGAAAGAGATAAGATTGATTGGATCGCTAGCTGCCTAGAGAAAGGCCAGTCTATAGCCTTGGTATCGGATGCAGGCACACCGTTAATTTCTGACCCTGGTTATCCGCTGGTATCGGGTTTGCGTGAGCGTGGCATGAGCGTTCAGCCTGTGCCAGGTGTTAGCGCGATTATTACCGCATTGAGCGGTGCAGGGCTACCAACCGATCGTTTTACCTTTGAAGGCTTTCTTGCCCATAAAAGTGGTGCAAAACGAGAGCGATTAGAAACACTTGCTCAAGAAACGCGCACGATGGTTTTTTATGAATCTAAGCACCGCATTTTAGATACCTTAAACGTGATGGCCGAGGTGTTTGGCGGTGATAGAAAAGCCAGTGTTGCGCGTGAGTTAACCAAGACATTTGAGACTTTTTACCCAGGCTCTTTAGCTGAAATTATTGAACTGATCAGCGCTGATAAAGATCAACAAAAAGGCGAGTTTGTGGTGATGATTACTGGTAACCCAGAACCAACTCCCGCCAGCGCCGTGGATAGTGAAAAGTTGTTTAAGCTGTTATTGAAAGAGCTGCCACCTAAGAAAGCAGCGGCAGTAATTGCGGATTTAACCGGCGAGAATAAAAAAGAGTTATACCAAAAGGCGCTAGAAATTCAGGGGAAGTTATAACCCCTGATGTTGAGTGGCTGATAAAAAACTAAAGTTCAAAGTTCAAAGTTCAAAGTTCAAAGCTAAAGACTGTTATTAAGGATTTTTCGCTTGCATCTTTTTCTGCGCCTTTTCTTGCAGTCCGGCTTGCTCAATTTCTAGCGGCGTTAAGCCTTGCTTTTTACCTTTCAGATAACGCAAGTAAGCAGGAATATGAGTCTTACCTAAATACTTATCTAAGTAAGGTAAAAATCCCGCATAATTGCCTTTGAATCTTGCGTGATGAAAATCGTGATAAACCGGCCCTTCATACACTGGAAATAAGTGTGCAGGGTTCCAAGGAATATCGTAACCAATATGACCATCGGCTCCTTCGATTTGTCGTAAAACTACCCATAACCACACCACATAAATATGTGCTCCCAAAAGCATAGGGCCTACCAGTGTGAGCGTTGCGGTGAGGCAGTATTCAACCCAGTGCATGTAGTTGCCATTGATGCCACAAGTATTACGAATACGGTGGTGCACACTGTGGATATGTTTGAGTAACCACTTATTCTCGTGCATGTAGCGATGCATCCAGTAGTACAAAAAATCATCGAGCAGCACAAAAAACAATAACTGCGCGACAATAATATACCAAACCGGCATTTCGCCATTATGCACGCCGGTGAGTTTTAACAGTGGCCAACTGATGACTAAAAGCGCCGCTAAAATAATGTTATTAACAATAATGCGGCCAATGGAAGGTAATAGAAACTTTTTCATTTCGAACGGTTTTTGCTGAATTTTGTATTTACGCAGGGCAACCGGATCAATCCAGGCAACAATTGTCCAAGGAATAGCGACCGCTAAAAACGCCGCCATGCTGATCGCTAGGGTGGCCATGGGAAATTGCCAAAACCATGGATCATTATAAAACTCATGCCAGTAAGAGAATAAATCCATATTTCACCTGTTGTTATTGTTATTGTTATTGTGAAAATAAAGTGATTGAGCAAGCTGATATGAAACTCGCCTGCTAGGTTTAGTAATTTAGAGTAAAAAACTGAACCTAGTAGGCGTTAGATCGAGATGGCGTTAACTTTTAAGGGTTAAGTTACCAAAGTGTAAATCACCATAAGTCACGGTAGGTTTATAACCAGGGAATCCCCAATAGCCTGTCAGTTCTGATGAGTTCGCCATGTTCGGAAAATCGCTGTACTTTGGATGGTTACCGGCAATGGTTTTTTCAACCACCATCGAAATGTATTGTTCAAGCCCACCTTCTAAAGTATTACCATTCAATATCACTTCCATACCGGTTTGCTGAGCATATTTTTTAAGACCCGGAATACGTGAGTTTTTAGGTTCGTAACAATCTGGACCAACACCATTTTCGCTGGTGACTTTGAGACCTTCTGGGGTATGAGCAACAAAAGAATGATTGCCCACGGTGTGTCCTGGGGTTCTAATTAGTGCCAAACCGTCGCCAATCATCACATCGTCGTCTAATTGAATAACGCGGTCTTCAGGAACACCTTGTAAACCATTAGGGCAATACCAGTCATTTAAAGGCGCAATTAAGTTATTAGCCGATACCCACTCGTCTTTCATTACCAATAATTTAGCGTTGGGTAATATCCCTGGATTGGTTCCATTACCCAGCCATTTACGTAGGTCTTGAGTGTGTAGGTGGTCATAACTAATGTAATCTACGTCTTCTGGCTTGATATTTAACTCTTTTAAGCAGCCTTCAACGGTATTCATTTGTGGCGCAATGAATTTTTTTAACAGCCCCTGAGCAGGGCCCGCTTTATCGGTCATACGCTTAAAATACGGCGTTTCGGCATTGCCTTCTGTGTCTGAAGACGACAATAAAATAGTTTTTATGCCTTCTTCGGTATCCACTTGCACGACAAAAACACGGTTAAGAATGTGGATAAACGGCATAGGAATGACGTTACAGTTTAAAAACGCGTATTTACTCGGGTAGGGAACACGGATCAGCTCCATGCTGCGGTAAAACTTAACTTGTGGTTTGGCCAACATGCTGTCACGAAAAGAGACGGCGGCTTTACGCATCTCATCTAAGCGATAGTGTGCGGTGTGGCATTTTCTCGCTTCGGTAAAATGCGTAATCGGTTTAATAATGCTGTTTTCTATCGAATCGTTCATGGCATAACCTTTAATGTACTTATTTATAATTATATTTTTCTGTGTTGTTTGTGAGAGTGTTTAAACTAAATGCAATCTTTTGCTGTAACAGTAACTGTGCATTTGATAAAAATAATAACCTGCTTTACTCTGTTCTTATTTCTAAATTACGACATTTATTTGTTAGAAGGCGACATGAGCACACTGGAGTTTTACGTAAATGGGTCGTTAGTTAAACCTGTTTTAGATGCCTATTTACATCAAAATGGCCGCTTCTCGGCTTTGGCAGACCAGTTAAAAATTGCTGATTCATGGTTGTTTAACCCCCCAGATAAAATATCGATGGAGCAGTACTTTCAGTTGTTGTTAAGTGCCAGTGAGCTGGTTAACGATTCACATTTAGGCATAAAGGTAGGCCAATACTCTGGGTTGGCCAGTTTTGATGTATTAGGAAAAGCCTTAGAAAATACTCAAAAAAATAAAGCGACGCTCGCGAAAGCACTGCAACAAATGATGTTATTAGAACGCTTGGTGCATCGCTTGGGAGACTCTCGGGTGGAAATGGAAGGTAATCATGTACGAGTGATTTGGCGGGCGCGTTTTCAGCAGCATAAGGCATCCCGTTTGGTGAGCGAAAGTATTTTGGCGGGTATTGTTCATTTAGCGCAAACCTTGGCGGACCGCTTAATTCCTATTTTAGACGTTACCTTTGTTCATCATCAGCCTACGGTTTATTCTGAAAGCATATATCAACAAGCGTTTGGGGCGCAGTGTCGATTCTCACAAAAATACAACAGCTTGTTATTGGCCGCAGATGTTTTAGCTTGGCCACTTAAACAGAGTCAGCAAACTATGCAGACAACCCGCAACGCTATTGAGCAAGCGCAAGAAGAAACAACGGTAGAGCGAGTGGTCAACCAACTAAAGTCGAGCTTGGTAAGTGCGCCTAAATTATCACAAATAGCCGCTATATTAGGCTTAAATGAACGTAGTTTACAGCGCAAACTCAAAACAGAAGGCTATAGTTATCAGCAATTGTTGGCACAAGTTAGAATGCAACAAGCGTGTGATTATTTGCAATATTCAAATTTAAATATTTTAAATATCAGTCAATTATTGGGCTTTAAAGAACAAAGTTCTTTTAACCATTTTTTCATGCAAGAGATGGGAGTGTCGCCGCTGAATTACAAGCACCGTAATAACAAGCACAGAAATAACAAGTAACGATTAATACTCAACGAGTTAAATCCAACCAAGCTTGGTGATGGCTCAGGTACACATTGCCTGTTAACGACTGCAAAAACTGGCTGCGTTTAAGGCGATCCATTACGGGGCCTTTGACCTCAGATAAATGAAAGGTAATACCTGCATCGCTTAAATATTGGTTTACTTCTAACAAACTCTCCATCGCACTGGTGTCGATATCGTTAATAGCAGAACACGATAATACCAAATGCTTGGCTTGGGGATTTTCGGCAACAACTTGGTTTACTTTATCAGCCAAAAAGCGAGCATTGGCAAAATATAAACTGGCATCAATGCGCAATGAAATTATTGCTTCATTTGTGATGACATTATGGCGTTCTATATTGCGAAAATGTTCGGTATTAGGTACTTGACCTAAGATAGCAACGTGAGGCGAGCTAGAATGATAAAGGTGCAGCATAATAGAGAAAAGAATACCGGCAATTAAACCCCATTCAAGCCCTTGTATTAAAGTAAGAAAAAAAGTGAGTATTAGCGCGGAAAAGTCTTTTAAACTATAAGCAAAAGTCCGTTTCATTGCGGCAAAATCAAATAAAGAAGTGACTGCGAGCAATATCATAGCAGCCAGAGTAATCGTGGGTAAATAATAAAGGTAAGGGGTCAAAAACAAACAGCAAAGAACAATGCTTATAGCGGTTAAAGCACTGGCCGCTGGGGTTTTGGCGCCTGCCGTAAAACTCACTGCGGAACGGGATAAGCTAGCAGAAACAGGAAAAGCAGAGCTGCACCCTGCGGTTAAATTGGCAACACCTAAGGCAATGGCTTCTTGATTAGGTTTAATGCGTTGTCGTTGCTTGGCGGCAAAGGTTTGCGCGGCGGATAAAGAACTGATGAACCCAATAATACTGATTAACAACGCTGAATTTAACAGGCCTTGCCAATCTTGTTGGTTAAATGACAGCGTTTGCCAATTAGGAAGGCTGAGGTTGGGTAAACCACTAGGAATATTGCCAACAACCTGAATACCGTAGGCGGTTAAATCAAAGGTATAGACAATTAACGATGAAATTAACATAGCCAGCACCGGCGTTATCTTGCTCAAACTTTCAGCAAGTAATGTGTTTTGGCTAACCGACAATACAATATGCCGCAATAGTTTGGGTACACCATACAAAAAAGCCACAAGCGCGATTGTAAATAGCAGCGGCAAAAGTTGAATGGTGCTTATTTGTGTAACTACGCTACTTAACGTATCAAAAAAATAACCGCTGTTTAACGAAATCCCCAATACGGTATCGAACTGGCTGGACGCTATGATCAAAGCGGATGCTGAAATAAAGCCGGTAACCACGGGGAAGCTAATAAAGTTAGTTAAAAACCCTAAACGAAAAAAGCCAAAAAATATCAGTAATAAACCACTGCCTAATGCCAATATAGAAGCAGCAATTAACATGTTTTCTTGACTGTATTGAGACTCGGCAAACAAAGCCGATAGTGCCGTTGCCGTCATGATAGAGGTAATCGCAAACGGCCCAACAGAAAGGGGGCCACTAGAACCTAATAAAGCGTAAGCTAATAAAGGCAGCAAACTGGCATAAAGCCCTGCTTGTGGTGGCAGCCCTGCTAGCATGGCGTAAGCAAGAGACTGCGGAATTAGCATCATACTCACAACAACAGCCGCAATCACATCATCAAGCAAAGTGGCTTTGTTATAAATCTTTGCCCAGCGTAAAAAGGGCAGAAATGTCTCCAACTTGAGTGGCTTCATGAATGTTTGGCTTATTTATGGATTGGCGTTAAACAAAAAACTGTAAAGTCAGTATAGCAGAGGCGGCTATGAGAAGATAAACGCTAAAAAATTAGCATGATTCACCATTAAATGTGCATAATGCGGGGAACTATGATTATTAAGGCAATAATATGAGCAATATTTCTTCGAGAGTCGCACTTGATCGTACCGACCGCCGCATTTTGGATGAACTGCAAAAAGATGGAGCGATATCAAATTTAGATTTAGCCGAAAAGGTAGGCTTATCACCTTCTCCTTGTTCTCGTAGGGTTAAAGCGTTGCAAGATTCAGGCATCATTCAAAAGACCGTCGCTGTGCTTGATCAAAAAGCATTAGGTTTAGATTTGATGGCAATGATTTCAATTAGTATGGATCGCCATACCCCCGAGCGTTTTGAGAATTTTGAAACCTTGGTGGCCAGTTTTCCCGAAGTGCTAGAGTGCTTTCTTATAACTGGTTCTAGCGCCGATTATTTATTAAAAGTAATTGTGAAAGATATGGAAGGTTATCAGCAGTTTTTACTAGGAAAGTTAACTCGAATTGAAGGTGTTACTGGAGTGCATTCAAGCTTTGTGATGCGCAAAGTAGTGGACTCTTTGCGCGTACCGCTTTAGGTTAATGCCAGATACATTTTAATAAATTAAGATTGCTTCAATAATGAATTATCTCGCTGCGTAAAGGCGCTAACGCCTTTAATATTTTATTTTGGTCGCGGTAGCTTACGCCCACTTCTTCCATAGCAGCGATTAATAACTCTACGGTGCGATTAAAGTCTTTTTCATTGATATTCATTCCGGTATGGATATCAATCATAGAGTCGCCTTTGTATTCGCATGGGCCTTTTACCGTGGCGCATAAGTGGCTAATAAAGCCTTGTTTAAAATGACTCACACTGGATTTAGCAAAATAAGGCAAAATGTCGGGGTCGCGGGCAATTTGTTTAATAAACGCATCCGTAATGCGTTCAATACCTTCATCACCACCTATGCTGTGGTAGAGCTGGTGGGAGTTTTTTTGTGTTGTAGTTGTCTGTAATGTAGTTGTCTGTGCTGTAGCTGCTTGTTTAAAACTTGTACCAGAAGGAAGTAATCCGCAACCACTTATCAACAACGTTAGCGAAAAAATTAAACAATATTTCATAGTGAATAAGACCCTGATATAGAAAGATACCACCCAGTTTGATCGGGTACTTTGGCGATAGCGCCTAGATCAAGATAAGCCGCGGTGATATTAATATATTTGTTGGGAAACCAAGCAATAAATACATCTTGCCAGTCGCTTTCATTAAGACCTAAATTATCCGGTTTTTGTCGGTATTCACTGCCAACTGCTAGGTGTTTGTTGAGTAAAATCGCCACAGACCCTTCGGTGTGTAAAGACGGTGTTGAGTTTGGGCCGCCAAAACCTAGTAACCCCATTTCATTAGCATCGCTATAGCGAGTGGTTAAGTTCCATAAAACGTTATAGCCTGCCAATAAACCCAGATGCAATTTGCTGGCGGCCAAATAGGCATCGGTGCCAGAAGCACGCGCAGCGCCTAATGAGTAGGGTACTTCTTTACTGGCTAATGATTTGTGCTGGATGCCAGCCGACAACTGTGGCCACGAGCTGTAAACTAAATCACCGTAAATTCTAACTTTGGCACCCATAATATTTTGTGAAAGCGTTAATGATAATGGCTCTACATTAAACGTTTGCTTAGCAAAAGACAGTTCCAAGCGATCGTAAAAGTTGACTTGGCCGCCGCAACTGTTTAATTGAAAATCTTTAACATTGGCTTGGCTACAAAACGTTGATAGTGCAATTTCATCTTCGGTGGCGTAACCGGCTAGTTGTGCCCAAGGTACCAAGCCGCCGCCACCAGAGCCTTCTACTTGAGCAACTCCGGGGGTGGCTAACAATTTGCCACCCGCGACGCTCATATTTGCTGCTAGCAGCATGGGTAATAGTAATAACAGTTTAATGACATGCATTTTCATAATTCATCATAACTTTTTTTCGTGATGTCTTTATCGCGGTAATGGAGCTGATACCATTCAATAAAGTTTTCTGCACTAACTGGCCGTGATAAATAATAGCCCTGTGCGTAATCACAATTAAACGCTTTCAGCAATTCAAGACTGGCTTCATTTTCTACGCCTTCTGCGACCACGCGTAAGCCTAATTTATGACCCAGAGAAATGGTAGATGCGACAATATCTTGATCTTGCTGACTTTGGTCTAGGGTTAAAATAAAAGTTTTATCAATCTTTAGTTCATCAACGGGTAAGTTTTTGAGTTTTGCCAGTGACGATTGACCAATACCGTAATCATCCACCGATACTTCAAAACCCAGTGATTTTAAATGGGTTAAACGGGAAGCTACTAAGCTTTCATTATCGGCTAAATCACGCTCAGTCAGTTCTAGGGTAATGTGTTTTGGCGTCACGTCGTGGTCATTTAATGTGGTTAATAAATAATCAACAAAGGTGTCGTGTTGTATATCTTGAGCAGATAAGTTAATCGACACTTTAAAAGTGTAACCTTGTTGATTCCACTTACTTACCTGCTTAACAACGTGCAAAATCACCCAGCGAGTTAGCGTTACAATTAAGCCTGATTGTTCTGCTAAACCGACAAACACTTCTGGATTAACAAATTCGTCTTTTTTATTAATCCAGCGGATCAATGCTTCGAGCTTATCTACTTTGCCAGTATGTATATTTAACTTGGGCTGGTAATGCATAAACAGTGGGCTGTTAGGATTATCGAGAGCGGCTTTAAGCTCTTCGATTAGGGTTAATTTATATAAATAAGCCTCATCGTCACCTTGTTGATAATATTTAACCGACACTTGCTCTTCATGAGTTGCCAAAGCAGCCATGGCTGAGCGCCTAAGTAGTTTTTCAGCGTCGTGACCGTGTTCAATCGAGTTTGCAATACCGTAATAAAAAGACAGCTTTAGCTTGATATCAGCGATTAAAAAGGGTCGTTCGATATCTATCTTTAATTGTTCAATTAACTTAGCCATAGCGTCAGTTTCTTGAATAGGTAGGCAAACTAAAAATTCATCTGCATTGAGTCGCGCAGCAAAACCGCTGCTATTTAAATCATTATCAGAGTTTGCATCCTGGTTAGAATCTATAGTCGTAGTTTTTAAAAAACTTTGAGTGCGGCGGGCAATTTCTTTTAAAATTTCATCAGCATTTTGGGTGCCCACAGTATCGTTCACTGTTTTAAAACCTTTAATATTAAAGGTGATTAACACCACAGATGAACCGTTATTAATCTGACTACAAATGAGAGATAAAATTTTATAACGGTTGAATAGCCCCGTTAAGATGTCACGTTCTGACTGGTATAAAATCTCTTGTTCTCTGAGGCCAATTGCAGCTCCCATGGTAACAAAGCCTTTATATAGCTCGGTAAATTCTGCTGGGAGTTTGTTACTCAGCCTTGGTACTTCAAGCTTTCCTTTACCGATATTTTCAGTGATATTCATTAAAATATTGAGCGGGGTAGTTAAGCCTTGAGACAGTAAACGAGAAAAAGTAATCGAAACTAAAATAACAAAAACCGCAATAACAAACATCGACAATAACAGCTGGCTAAAGTCATTTTGCACTTGGGTTAATGAGGTAGAAACAATCGCATAAACATCGTTAGAACTCTGCAATTTAATGCTCTTATGATAATACTGTGATCGATCTAATAATAAATTAGGTAACTTGCTGGATGTTTTTAATAAAATGTTTTCTCTGATTTCAGCGTCATCAATGGTTGACTCAAGAAGCATCAAAGAAGCCGTGCCTGTTACAGGAGTGGACTTTTTAACTAACGTTAATTCCAAAGATAAAAGATCGGTAAGCTGTAATAAAGATTTTCGATTAAACTCAAAACCAATAACAGTATAGGCAATAATACGTGGTGCTTTTACAGGCACAACAATTACCTGAAAAACTTTATTGTTAATCGTTAAAATTTGAGCATGTACCCCATTAAAAGGTAGTTTTGTGACATTGTTTGTAATTACTTCGGGAGCAAAATCATAGCCTGAACTGCTGGTTATTAACTTTCCCTCGAGGTCTAGGATCATCATTAAATCTGCATTAATGCGATTACCATGATTGATCAATACACTATTAATTGTTTGCTTATCCTGAGTGGCGATGGCTCTTTTGAAACCAAAGTCGGTTGCCAGTACACTGGCTGAGGTTGATAGTACTTGCTCTTGCAGGTTCAGTGTTTGATTTAAAACATTTTGAGCCGACGCGATCTTTTGTTCGATTTGAACTTCAGCATAATTAGAGAATTTTAATCCATGACTCACGGTTAAAAACATAACTGTAAGCAGAATTAAACTGGTGGATAGCCAGGTTATTTGTGTTTTAAAACTTAAATTAGAGATCATTAAAATTTAACTCTTCAAAGCTGTTTCTTGGCTTTGGTTTTGTAATGTCGAGAACAAATACGGCTTCTTTATTAGCAATCATCGCCGAAGTTAGTGTGACTTTTTTATGATGGTTTAGTCCTTTTGATTGATCTGGATGCCAGATATTTATTTCAATGTTTTTGTCAGTGTCAGCAAATATTAGCGCTTTACCTTCAAGGTCAGTTTTAGCCGCAGTTGTATTTGAGACATAAATATATCCCACCATGGCATCATGAATATTACAGCCAATGGTCACTATGCCGTGCTGGTCAAAAAGAAGAGGCTGCTTAGGTCTACCTGAATACAATTTGAGTTCAAAGGTTTTTGTCGGCGAAAAAGAATACACATGATGACGAATATCGTCGCTGTTAGGAAAACTAACCAAGCTGTTTTGAGGCACAATGAGTACATGAGGTTCAAATTGTTTATTTATTTGATCCATTATGTAGGTTGTATCGTTGCTTGAGTCGGCTTTTTGATTGATGTTTGAGTCTTTATCGACTGGTTGAGATAAAGCGTATTCTATAACCGCATTCGTTAGCGGATTATTATTCTGATCAACTATCGTGATCTGTGTGGGTTCTATTGGGACAGAGGTGGTATTGACCTCTGCATTAGCGGTGAATGAAAATAACCACATTGAGACAAATAAGCTAAGGACAGGGCTCAAGAAAGAGCAAAAAAACGATAGGATTCTGAATCTGAAAATTTTTTCCACTTTGATACTCTCTTTACTTTGTGTCTTATGTATATTTTTCGTTGGTTAGCGTGTTCTTATCCTTTGAGACATATTAAAAATTTCCTTATCAGTGTGTTTTAATCTTACTGTAAGTTTTGCGATTATATTTAGCTGATGAAGCATAATGATCATTATTATTATAATTCTCATTATTTTAGCGTAGTCTTAGTTGTTAAATATGTCCAGTTTGCATTTATTGTGTGTTAACCCAGATTTTATTCCAACCTATACCTTGTTGAATTAATATGTATATTTTTAAGAATTACTATAGCCATACTTTTGCTTTTTAAACCTTTTTATTTTCCTTAACTAAAAGATCTCTATTATGGATTTAAACTCTGCTTTACAACTTATTTCGACTTTTAATAATAGCTTTAGTAAGGATGTTAATCATCAAGACGAACCTAGGCTTAAAGTGCCAAATTTAGCCAGTATTGTTAACGACAGTAATAAAACATTACCGAAAGAGTTAGCTGAATACATCGACCGTATTTGCCCTAAAGATGACTGGGTATTTGAAGGTGTTGGGCACCCTGTTGAGTTGCTAAATGTTGCTGATTTGTCTTTTTTTAAGCCTTCCATGTATGAAGGTTTAACGGGTGATCTAGGTAAATGGCAAGATGATTGGTTTTTGATAGCTCATGAAGGTGGTGACCCCATTATCGTAAAAATATCTGAGCAAGGTGAGACTAGTACCGTATACAGTGCCATGCAGGGAATGGGTTATTGGGATTTTGCCCCTATTGCAGACTCTATTGGCCAGTTTTTGGTGTGTATTTTTGCCATTCAGCATGCACTGAACTTTCCCGCAGTACAGGAGCCTTTAGATGATGATTTTAATTTGGCCTCTGCAGCCGCAAACTGGTTGTTCCCTTTATTGCGCCAGCATGCTGGTGCCCACTATGAAGAGTGGGCATCGGTGTTTGAGAACTATATATAAGGGCTATGTATAAGGGCTATATTTAAGGGCTATGTTTAACAGCTGCTATGCGCAGCACTTTTTATATTTTTTACCACTGCCACATAAACATGGGTCGTTGCGGTTTGGGGTTTTATCTAAGACAACGGTTTTGGGCTTATTCAATATCATTTCTAATTCACCGATATTTTCTGCGGCGTCTGTATCTAAAGTAATATTAGCAAACAGGTTGTGCTCTGTTAGCACAGCCTTGATCTCTGCTTCTCTGGCCGCTGAGTTAACAGTAATAGAAATAGGATGTTTTTTACTGCCATGTTTAGTACTTGGATCGGTATTGTAGTTATAAGTACTGTAATCTGAAGGAAGCTCTATGCGCCCTTTGAAAAAGAATTTAGACATAATGATGGCCTGATTAACCTGACAAAAGAGTAACTGATATAAAAATAGCAGCACCTTGTTAAATATCTTGCCAGTTAGCAAGTCATTAACGAATAAGCCAATATTTTGAGGAAACGCATGATACAGTGTTTATTAAGTTTTGGCAGTAATATGACTTTTTTTGAAAGGTTTATATGAGTTATTCACATCGATTAATGGTACCGAGCCCACTGGGTGACATTGTGGTGCAAGGCACGCAAACCCACATTCAATATTTGAAGTTTAGTACTGTGGATAAACAGCCGCTTGAAACACAGCTTGAAACACAGCTTGAGCCGGTTGATGATCGTGCCGACTGGAGTAAAGAATGCTGCTTGCAACTTAAACGCTACTTTTTATCTCAGCAATTTGAGTTTGATTTACCCATTGACCCGCAGGGTACAGAATTTCAACAAAGAGTGTGGCAAGCGTTGCTTAGGGTTCAATACGGGAGTATCGCCAGTTATCAGCAATTGGCCACTGACATCGGTAATAAGAATGCAGTGAGAGCAGTGGCCAGTGCCAATGCTCGCAATCCTATTTGGTTGATTATTCCTTGTCATCGCATCATAGGCAGTGATAATGCATTACGCGGTTACGCTGGAGGCATATCGCGTAAAGCTCAACTATTACAAATAGAGCATCATCAGTTAGACCTAGAGCCAAAACAGTTAGAGCTAAAACAATTAGAGCTAGAACAGCCACAGGTGATTAATGCTAAAACTAAAATTCTGCGTTAATTATCCGCTAGCTCTAATTAATGTATTCGTAATTTATTAAATACCCCAATAACAAACCAACCGATGAATCATGCATACCAAATCTTTCCGTATTGATCGTTACATTAGCCAACAACTTGGGATAAACCGTCGAGATATTAAGTTGATGTTGGCACAAGGTCGTGTGGTCATTAACGGTGAAATAATCGTTGAAGTTACTACCATGGTAGCAGAGTTTGATCGGGTTGAATGTGATGGCAAGGTTCTACAAAATAAGACCCCACTGTATATTATGCTGAACAAACCAACAGGGGTGGTAAGTGCAACTAAAGATGATCAGCACACTACCGTAGTGGATTTACTCGAAGGCTATTCTAGAGCTGAACTTGAAAGCCTGCACATAGTGGGCCGATTAGATTTAAATACCTCTGGATTGTTATTGCTAACCAACGACAGTGCTTGGTCTCGTAAGCTGATGTCGCCGCAAGCTAAGGTCCATAAAGTGTATCAGGTCGAGCTAGCAAACGACTTAAACGAAGATTACTCATTAGCCTTTGCTAAAGGCATGTATTTTTCTTATGAAGATATAACGACTCAGCCTGCAGAACTTAAAATTTTGTCTAATAACGTGGCTGAGGTGGTATTAACAGAGGGTAAGTACCACCAAATCAAGCGCATGTTTGGGCGCTTTCGTAACCCTGTATTGGCTTTGCATCGCAGTGCTGTTGGGCATCTTTGCTTAGACCCCCTTTTAAAACCCGGGCAGAGCCGTCGGCTCACCCCAAAAGAAGTGAACGCGATATAACCAATAGGTTTGGCTACCCGGCTACCTAGATACCCAGCTACCTAGCCAACACTCACTTTAGAAATCCCCCCATTGAAACTGAAAGACACTCAGTGCGGCTAGAGCGGCTGTTTCTGTGCGCAAAATACGCGGCCCAAGAGTAAGACCGGTAAAGCCTTGTTGAATGCAAAACTCGACTTCTAAATCGGTAATCCCGCCTTCTGGGCCAACCAGTAAAGCAACCGATTTGGGCACTTCAATATTGCGCAGATTTTTTTGATCTCGGGTATGCAGTACCAATTTAGCATCGCTTTCAACCGACCGCGCCCATTCATCATAATTCAATGCCGGGTGAATCGTTGGGATACGATTGCGACCACTTTGCTCGCAGGCTGATATAGCAACTTTATTCCAATGCGCCATTTTCTTTTCTAAGCGTTCACCTTTTAAGCGCACATCACAGCGTTCACTCCATAAAGGTGTAATATCGGTAATGCCCAGTTCGGTAGCTTTTTGTATGGTGAAATCCATACGGTCGCCCTTAGACACCACCTGTCCTAAATGCAGTGGAAGGTTTACTTTTGCATCGCTAGAAAATATTTGTTCAATAGTGACTTGCGCATTTTTTTTGCCTGCCACACTGATACGCGCTAGGTATTCGTTACCGTCACCATTAAACAATCGCAGCTCGTCGCCTTGTGTGAGCCTGAGTACTTTAATTAAATGGATACTGGCCTGAGTATCAAGCTCGATGGTGCAGGATACCGCCAGTGTTTCAGGTGTGTAGATGCGAGGTCGAGTAGCCATAATAGGGTATTACTGTTGCTCGGCAGTTTGTTGGATTTTTTTCACCATGGCGGTTAAACCATTACCACGAGTGGGGCTTAGGTGTTTAACCAAATCGATTTGAGCAAAAAAACCATCAATATCAAAAGCCAATACTTCGGCTGGGGTTTTGTTGTTGTAGGCGCTCATTACGACCGCTAATAAACCACGTACGATGTGAGCGTCAGAATCCACTTCAAAAAATAATTTACCATCAATATAGTGGGCGTCGATCCACACTTGGCTTTGGCAGCCACGTAATAAATACTCTTCTGTTTTTTTGCTGTCATCAATGGCGGGTAATTGCTTACCTAAATCAATGATGTACTTATAACGTTCTTCCCAATCGTCAAAAAAACCTAAGGTATCTAAGATTTCTGCGGGGGTAATTTCGCTACCAAAAGGGCTGGCTGTAATATCTGTCATAGTCTTTCCAAAGAGCCTAGATTAACAGTCAAAGGCTTTGTTTAAATTAAGGCTCACACACTTTGTATAAAGCGTTTAATGCGTTCAGCCGCTTCAATGCACTCTTCGACACTGGCTACCAACGCCATGCGCACTCTATTTTTGCCCGGATTAATGCCCTCTATTGTACGAGATAAATAAGAGCCGGGTAACACGGTAACGTGTTGTTGAGCAAATAACTGTTGGGCGAATTGTTCTTCATCCATACTGGTTTTAGCCCATAAATAAAAGCTAGCATCGGTTTGCGTCACTGCAAAGCGATCGCTTATGCTCGGGTCGTTTAAAATTTCTAACACAGCTTTAAACTTTAGGCTGTATTGATGACGATTTTCTTTAACGTGTTCTTCATCATTCCAAGCTGCAATACTGGCCAATTGTGTATGTACCGACATAGCACATCCATGATACGTACGATAAAGTAAAAACGGTTGTAATAAAGTGGCATCACCAGCAACAAAACCAGAACGTAAACCGGGTAAGTTAGAGCGTTTTGAGAGCGAATGAAAAGCAACGCAGCGGCTATAATCATTACGCCCCAAAGCTTGGCAGGCTTGTAATAAACCAATGGGGGCGGGTTTATCATCGACGTAAATTTCTGAATAACATTCATCAGAAGCAATAATAAAATCGTGCTTATCGGCTAAAGCAATCAGTTTTTTGAGTGTCTCTAAATCAATAACAGAGCCGGTTGGGTTGCCTGGTGAGCATAAAAATAACAGTTGGCATTTGTCCCAAACATCCGCTGATACGGCATCAAAATCTGGGTTAAAGCCATTTTCTTCCAGACAGGGCAAAAAGTGTGGCTCAGCTCCCGCAAGGTAGGCCGCTCCTTCGTAAATTTGATAAAACGGATTAGGGCTTACTACTAAGCCCTCTTTACTACGATCAATAACGGCTTGAGTAAAAGCGAATAATGCTTCACGGGTGCCATTCACCGGTATGATTTGATTTTCACTGCAAACGTCGGTTAGAGCGAAACGTTGCTTTAACCAACGGGCAATAGCTTCACGCAGTTCTGGAATGCCTTTTGTGGTTGGGTAGTTTTCGACTCGGCCTATGTTGTCGATTAAGCATTGAGTTACAAAGCTGGGTGCTGGGTGCTTAGGTTCACCAATAGAAAGGGCGATTGGGCGTAAATCAGGATTGGGTGTCACTTGTGATTTAAGCGCGGTCAGTTTTTCAAAAGGGTAAGGCTGTAGCTTTTGTAAATCTGGATTCATGGGAATGACCCTAATTTTTAGATGATAATAAAATTAAGGTCATTATACCTATTATTGTTTAGCTTTCAGCTTTTCGCGTAGAGTTTGCAATGCAACAAACAGTGCAGGAATAAAGAAAATGCCGACAATGGTTGCCAGTAGCATGCCACCTAATACAACAAAACCGATAGAAACGCGGCTCGATGCGCCTGCACCGGTAGAGAATACTAGAGGTAAAACACCCAAAACAAAGGAAAGAGCTGTCATTAATACTGCACGAAAGCGCAAACGCGCCGCGTCTGCTGCGGCTTCAATAATACTGTAGCCTTGCTCACGACGTTCTTTGGCAAATTCAACAATTAAAATGGCGGTTTTACTGGCCAAGCCAATCAGCATTACCACACCGATTTGGGCATAAATATTATTACTGAGTCCTGGAATTAGCCACAGCGGTAAAATAGCTCCAAACAGAGCAACAATTACCGATAGCATAACGGCAACGGGAATACTCCAGCTTTCATACTGCGCCACTAAAAACAGGTAAGCGAATAAAAAAGCCAATAAAAAAATGCCCAATACCATATTGCCGGCTTCTTGTTCTTGCGCGGTACTGCCCGACCATTCTAACAAATAGCCATCGGGAAGAGCGTTTTTGGCAATGCGTTCGAGTGCAGCAATACCTTCTCCCGAGCTGAAACCGTCGGCCAGAGTCGCTTGTACCGCGGCGCTGCGATATAAGTTATAGCGATTAAGACTCTGCGGCCCCAGTACGGGTTTTATATCAATTAAGGCGCTCATAGGAATCATATGGCCTTTATTGCTGCGCACATAGAGCGCGTTAATGTCTTCAACCGTATCGCGAAAGTTAGCATCGGCCTGCAGCATCACACGGTAATTTTTACCAAACAGATTGAAGTCGTTAATGTAACGTCCCCCTAGTTGGGTGGAAAGCGTAGAAAATATAGCAGCCACCGGGACATCTAAGCTTTGAGTTTTTACTCGATCAATCAGTATTTCTTGTTGGGGTACATTGGCAGAATAGGTTGAGTAAACACGAGCAAATTCGGGGGCTTGGTTGGCGCTAAAGATAAAGTTATTTACAATCATTGCTAATTCTTGTGGCGAGCCATTATTTAAATCCAATACCCGTGACTCTAAGCCGCCTGCTGTGCCAAGCCCGGGTATCGCGGGAATAGGAAAGGCAAAAATATTGGCGGCAGCAATGGCTTGTAGTTTTACATTAATCTCCTGCAAAATTTGATGCCAAGCTAATTGTGGATCACTGCGTTCGTCCCAATGATCCAAGGTTGGAATGGCCATGCCGCCGTTTGACGAAACGCCCCCTAAAATACTGAAACCATTAATAGCAATGACGTCGCTTACCCCTTTGGTAGCCAATACGATATCTTGTACTTGGCTCATAACCTCTTCTGTTCTGTTTAGTGAAGCCCCGTCGGGCAGTTGAGCGTTAATAAAAAACGCGCCCATATCTTCGTAAGGCACAAACTCTGTCGGAGTAGTCGCAAACATATAGCCGGCGCTTCCTGCTAAAGTTGTTAGCAACGCTAGCGTTAAAGCAATATTACGGTTAAGAAAGCCCACTTTTTTCACATAACCATCTCGAATGCGATCCAGTGATTTATTGAACCATAAAAACCCTTTGGCTTGACTGTCGCCATCTTTTTTCAAAATCAAAGCGCACAATGCAGGTGAAAGCGTCAGTGCGTTTAATGACGATAACGCAACGGCCACAGAAATAGTGATAGCAAATTGTTGGTAGAGTGCGCCACTGATGCCCGGCATAAAGGATACTGGTACAAAAACCGCCAGCAATACCAAGGTAGTGGCAATAATAGGCCCAGTGACTTCTTTCATGGAAATACGGGTTGCTTCGCTGGCCGATAAATCGTCTTCTTTCATGTGTCGCTTTACGTTTTCGACCACCACAATCGCGTCGTCCACGACAATGCCAATGGCCAATATTAGGGCAAAAATAGAGATGGTATTGACGCTAAAACCAAAGGCTTGCAACGCAATAAAACTACCAATAAGCGATACCGGAATGGTCGCCGCTGGTATTAGAGTGGCACGCCAATCGGCTAAAAATATATAGGTAACTAATACCACTAAAAAGAAGGTAATCAACAAGGTCGTGGCCACTTCATTGAGTGACGCTTTTACAAAGCGAGTGGTATCAAACAATATGGCGTGCTTCATGCCCTCTGGAAAGCGCAGACTTAATTCATCTAATTGCTTATACACTTCGTCAGCCACTGCTATCGCATTGGCCCCAGGGCTTTGATAGATAGCAATGGTCGCCGCAGGCTTATTGTTAAGTTCACTGCTAGCACCATAAAACTGCGAGCCCAGTTCAACCTTGGCTACAGATTTAAGGGTGACATGGGCGGTTCCTTCTGAACGAATAATAATATTTTCAAATTCTTCAACCGACTTTAACCGCCCCTGTGCTCGAAGCGTGTATTGAAATTGTTGCTGCTCGTTTAAAACAGGTGGTGCGCCTACAGTACCTACCGACGCTTGAATGTTTTGGCTTTGAATGGCATTAATAACATCATCGGTAGATAGCCCTAATGCCATTAAACGGCTGGGGTCTAGCCAGACGCGCATGCCGTAATCTTTAGCCGCCATTTGCGCAACATTGCCGACACCGTTTATGCGTGATAGTGGGTCTTGAATATTAAGTGATGAATAGTTACTTAAGTACAATTCATCAAAGCGCGCATCTTCGGCATATAAATTGACCACCATCAGCATATTGGAGGCTTGCTTGCGCGTTGTTACACCTTGGCGCACAACTGCTTGTGGCAATAAATTGGTGGCAAGAGCAACGCGATTTTGGACGTTAATGGCGGCTTGATCTGGATCGGTACCAACAGCGAACGATATGGTTAAGTGATAGCTGCCATTGTTGCTGCTGGTAGAACTCATATACAGCATGTTATCCACGCCATTAACCTGAGCTTCAATAGGCGTAGCAACCGACTCTTCTAATACCTCAGCGTTGGCGCCAGGGTAAAACGCCTGAACTTGCACTTGTGGCGGTGATATTTCTGGAAACTGAGCCACGGGTAAGCTGTTTAATGAAATTAAACCAGCAATAACGATCAGCAGTGAAATCACAATCGCAAATTTGGGGCGAGTAATAAAAAAAGCAGAAAACATAATAAGTAACGCCTAAAATTGGGTTAATGAGCTGACGAGGTAGGCTATTAATCTACCGGGTTCACGGTGATTCCCGGGCGCACTTTTTGTAAACCTTCAACAATAATTCGCTCACCCAGCATTAAGCCTGTGGCTACTTCCCACTGGCCATTTTGTTGTTCACCTAACTGCACGCGGCGAACGCTGACGGTATTGTTTTTGTCTACCAAGAGTACGTAGTAGCCGTCTTGATCTTTTTGTACGGCAGATTGTGGAATCGCGATCAAAGAATCATCATGCTTAGCCTGTATTTGAACTTGCACAAATTCACCGGGCAATAGCAAGTCGTCGGGATTGGCAAACGCGACTCGAATCATCACAGTGTTGGTGGTGCGGCTTACTTCTGGGCTGATAAAGGTGAAGGTGCCGTTTTCTGAGTAGCGACGACCGTCGGATAAAATCAGTGTAGGTGGGTTGGTTTGATTCACATCTAAGCCATTTCGACGTGCTTCCAACATCAGCTTTTCACTGATATTAAGTTCAACATAAACAGGATCGGTTGTCACAATGGTAGCCAAAGGCTGATTACCTGGGTTGATAAGGTTGCCGACACTGAAATTAGCTACACCAATGCGACCTGCAATAGGGCTTTTGATTTGGGTATAAGAGAGGTTGAGGTTAGCATGATCTAAACCAGCTTGGGCCAGCATAACTTGAGATTTATTTTGATCGCGGCGTGCTTCGGCTAGATCCAAGTCGGCTTTTGATGCAGCTGATTTTTTTCTCAGCTGTTGCACCCGTGCTAATTCTGCTTCTGCATTTTTTAACCCCGCTTGGGCACCCGCTAAATTGGCGAGAGCTTGCTGCACCGCAATTTTGTAAGGTGCTTGTTCGATACGGAATAACAATTGATCTTTATCGACACGGCCGCCTTCCACAAACAAACGCTCTTCAATATAACCCGATACGCGAGGTAATAACTGCACGCGTTCTTTTGCTTCGATTCTGCCCATTACCTGAAAAACAGGTGCCAAGGTTGAATGTTCTACCGCTTTTACCACAACCCCGGGTAACGGGGCCGTGTCGCTGTGAGCTGAATGAGTATAAGGTACTAGCAAACAAAACGCATAAATGGCAGATGTTAAGCTGAAATGACGAAACATTGAAACTTCCTTGCTTGGTATGTGAGTGTAGCTGAACGGTTAATTAGTTAGTTGATAATTAACTTTATTGTAGCGTTTTTGAAACAATATTCGTAGTGCGCTCAGTGTTTAATGCCCTAGTCTTTATTACGACTTCGCTCGGCAGGAACATAAAGCTGGGTCATTAAATAGTCACGAAAATCTTGCGGGTATGGTTGCTTATTAACCGCGACTTGCATGCAGGCTAACCAAGCATCACGCTCTGCTGGGCCAATACTTAGGTGGCGATGAGCAACCGGAATTCTAATGGGGCCGTATTTTTCACTGAACAGTTTGGGGCCACCTAGCCAGCCGGTTAAGAAGCGGGTAAGTTTGTCGCGCGATTCTTCAAGGTTTGGGCTGTGCATGTCGCGTATGTGTTTTGCTTGCGGCAGGGTATCCATCGCGGTGTAAAAATCATCAACCAGCTGCCTGATGCCTTCAAAGCCCCCAGCGGTTTTAAATGAGTGATCTTGTTGGCCGTAAACGACGCTTTCCATAAAATTAGTGGTCCTTTTAGTAGTGGTCCCTTTAGTAGTGGTCCTTTGCGGTGAGTGTTTGGTTCAGCTGGTGTTGACTATAACTGGCTAGGCATTGACCAGAGAAAATAGACACTAGGCAATAACCGGTAAACCAATAAAAACCGCTGTGTAGATTAGACTGCAATTCGGCGGTGGCTTGGGCAGTGAAAAACGCCACTAATATGGCTACAACAAACACATCGGCCATTGACCATTTACTCACCATAGCAATTAATTGCCAGCGCCAGCGAGCTGGGCTTAACCATGCCCAAACAATAAGTAAGCCTTTGCTTACAGGAATGATAACGCTGAAAGTAATCACCATAAAACCCACACTCGCGTATCCGGCGTCTTGCAGGCTGTAAACTGTTTCTAAAATACTGCGAGTTTCGGCAAAAATAGTACTTTTTAGCCCAAACATGTTGATCGTTGCTTTGATCGTCATGATGGGCTCAGTAACACCCGGGTAGAGTAAAAAGAAGCTGGCAAAGGTCAGAATTAACCCTAACCGCGGAGGCCAGCCGGCCTGTTTCCAAGTGTGGGTAGCGCGGGCTAAAAGGTTCATTCTTCGGGTAACATTACATTGAGCTCAAGTACCGAGGTATTACCTTGTTGCTCTAGGTTTAGCTGTACCTGATCGTCGCCAATATTTATGTATTTGCGAATCACTGCCAACAGCTCTTGCTGCATTTTAGGTAAATAATCTGGGCCACGACTGTTAACACGATCGTGAGCCACTAAAATTTGCAGGCGCTCTTTGGCAATACTGGCGGTGGTGTTGTTGCGTTCCTTACGGAAGTAATCCATTAAACTCATCATTAACCTCCGAATACACGTTGCAGAAATCCTTTTTTCGCCGCTTCTAAAAAACGGTGAGGGCGGTCTTCACCCAAGTAACGAGCAACTGCATCTTCATAGGCTTGGCCTGCGTCACTTTCAAAGTCGTGAATAACTGGCACACCTTGGTTAGAGGCTTTTAATACAGCTTGAGATTCTGGGATAACACCTAGCAGTGGTACCGCTAAAATTTCTTCGACGTCGGCAACGGATAGCATTTCGCCATTGGCAACACGCTCTGGGTTGTAACGGGTCAATAATAAGTGTTCTTTAACACGCTTACCTTGTTCGGCCATGCGTGATTTGCTTTGTAAAATACCCAAAATGCGATCACTGTCGCGCACTGAAGAGACTTCTGGGTTGGTGACAATAATGGCTTCTTCAGCAAAATAAAGTGCCATTTGAGCGCCCGCTTCGATGCCCGCGGGTGAGTCACAAATAATAAAGTCAAAGTCTTGCGCAAGTTCGTTTAAAACTTCTTCTACCGCTTCTTTTTTCAGCGCGTCTTTATCACGGGTTTGTGAAGCAGGAAGAATATAAAGATTGTCTAATTTTTTATCTTTAATTAAAGCTTGTTTAAGATTCGCTTCTTTGTGAATGACATTTACAAGGTCATACACAACACGGCGTTCACAGCCCATAATTAAATCGAGATTACGTAAGCCTACATCAAAATCGATGACGACTGTTTTTTGTCCTTTCAGAGCTAAACCAGCTGCGATAGCAGCACTGGTGGTGGTTTTACCCACGCCTCCTTTACCAGAGGTTACAACAATGATCTTGGCCAAAATTTCAATTCCTTACAAAAAGTTGCAAAACGCAGTATTCATTAAAGCGACTCTATGTTCAAGCGCCCGTTATCTAGTTGAATCAGGCTTGGCTGATTACAATGCTGTTGACTGTCTTCAAAAAGTTTATATTCACCAGCAATAGCTACTAACTCTGCTTCTAAAGCGAGGCAGCTAATGGTTGCCGCAGTGTCACCATTAATACCTGCTAATGCTCGGCCTCGTAATGGGCCAAAAATATGGATGCTACCCCCTGCCAGTACTTCTGCACCAGTACTGACCAAACCAAAAATGATCAGATCACCCTCGGCTCTAAGTTGTTGACCAGAGCGAACCGGAAATTTGTGCACAGTGGCAACTGCGCGTGGTTCTGGTGCTGTTAACTCACTGTGCGTAGAGAATGCAGGCTCTGTTTGCTCAGACTCTATTTGTTCACACTGAACTTGATTTTGCTGAGCAGGTGACTCGATTAGAGCGTTTTTTTGTGCAATAACTTCGGCTTGTGTTGGCTTGCTGTTGCCTTTACCAAAGTCGGCTAATTCAAGCTGTTCCAGAAGTTCAAAATGTTCTAGCTGTGCGTTTTTAACACCTATCGGGAGCATGCCAAATTCGTGGCAGGTTAAACATAAAGAGGGCAGGTCGATGGTATCCGTAAGATCAACAAAATCAAAGATACAAGGAAGCCGTACAAACATATTGGGTGCTTGTTCTACCTTGGCTTTTAATTCTTGCTGAATTAAACCCAAATCGTTGCTTTGAATCAGCAAGGTAGTAATGGGGTTTAAGCCCGCTTTTAATTTAAAGGCAGTCATTAGCTTTCTTCTTTTAGCTCAAGCGGAAAGTGATCAAAATGAATGCTACCCAAACCTTCTTTTAATACACGACGTAAATTGTGGTGGTTATCAACGTTCGGTGTGGCTAATATATCGCGATAATGTTGCCCAAAACACTGCAAAGCTTGTTGCTGGTTTAATTCTAACAGTTGCGCCAATGCAAATACTTTACAAGAGCCTTGATTTTGTTCGGCGCTGTTTTGAACGCCACCATTATTAAATGCGGTGGCTGTAAAGTTGAAATATTGTTCAATAAACGTAAGAGACGTTTCGAATTGGAAATTATCATTAGATAGTTGGGTTAAAAATGCCTGTTTGGCTTGTTCGAATGCTGACATTGTAAAAATTCCTTTCAAATTAATGTAAGGCTAACACCAGATGCCTTGGGTGTAACTCTCATTTTTAGAAAATTATTCAACAAAATGCCAAGTCTAAGCAAGTCCTAGCTTGATGCTGTTTGTATATCCAGTATTATTGGTGGATGAGAAAAATACTGCACATTGATTGCGATTGTTTTTTTGCGGCTGTCGAAATGAGGCAAAATCCGCTTCTTCATTCTATACCAATAGCAATTGGTGGCAGTGCAGACCGGCGTGGGGTTATTTCTACTTGTAATTACCCGGCCCGAGAATTCGGGGTACGATCTGCCATGTCGACCGCATTGGCATTGCAAAAGTGTCCTGATTTAACATTGCTACCCGGAAATATGGCACTTTATCGCGAAGTTTCACAACAGGTAATGGCGGTTATTCAGCGTTATGGCATTGCTTTTGAACAAGTATCGGTTGACGAAGCTTATGTCGAGTTAGATCCACAAGATTCCGCAATTGAAATTGGTCACACTATTCGTGCAGCCGTTGAGGCCGAAGTGGGCATCACGGTTTCTGTCGGCGCCGCGCCTAATAAATTTTTAGCTAAGGTTGCCAGTGATTGGCATAAGCCTAATGGTTTGTTTGCCGTTAAGCCTCATCAAGTTGATACATTTGTTAGCCAGTTACCGGTGCGTAAAATCCCAGGCATTGGGCCAAAAACAGCAGAACGCCTAGCAGCTAAAGGCATAGAAACCTGTGCCGATGCTCGCCATTACAGTGTGATTGAACTAGTGAACTTGTTTGGTCGTACCGGAGTATATTTGTACAATCGCAGCCGTGGCGAGGACGATCGCCCTTTAGCCACCGATAGGGTCCGTAAATCGATTAGTGTAGAACGCACTTTTGCACATGATTTATTCGATTCTAATGAGCTTGATGAAGCGCTTGAAAGATTGTGGGTTAAGTTTATTGAGCGCACAGAAAAAGCCAACATTGACCATTTACAGTTAGCCCCGTTTGTTAAAGTAAAATTTAATGATTTTAGTCAAACGACTTTAGCAGATCAATTTCAAGAGATTAGTCTGAGGTCTTTTCGCCAACTATTACAGCAGGCACGTTTGCGCCACGACCCTTCAAAAAGCAGAGGTATTCGTTTAATTGGGTTAGGAGGCCGTTGTCCGCAAATAAGCGAACAACAGCTAGCGCTGTTTTGACCGATTAAACAGCAGAATTGGATTTCGACTTGGATGAGCGTGAGCGAGCAGCGCGGGATTTTTTATAATCAAGCTTTGATGATCGGTAGTGGCTGGGTGGTTGTCCAGTCCAGCGTTTAAAGGCTTTGCGAAAGTTAGACGGGTCGTTATAGCCGATCAGCGCAGCGACTTCTTCGATAGGTAAACTTGATGTTTTAAGATATTCAATGGCCATCTCTTTGCGTACTTCGTCCAAAATTTTCTGATACGAGGTACTTACTTCTTGTAAGCTGCGACTTAACGTTCGAGTGCTGGTGGCGAGCTGGCTAGCAACGGTTTCAATAGCTGGAAAGTGCCCAGGGTTACTGAGTAATATTCTTCTTACCTTTACCACTATGCCTTCTTTTGGCCCCATGCGCGATAAGATATCGGCGCATTGAGATTCAGCCATTTTAGACGTTGATTCATCTGCTAAGGTGGTGGGAATGTCGAGCAGCTCAGAATTGATAATGATTTCTGTTCGTGGCTGATCCCAATGAATAGGGCAACCAGGGAAATAATTTTGGTAAATCTCTGAATATTCAGGTTTAGGCCGATTAATGTTAATAGCGTTAGGCATAATATCTAACCCGGTTAAAAAACGCCCTAAATTAACAAAGTTGGCTAAAAATATGTCGCTTAATAAATAGTAAATATTTTCTATCGGAATGTGAGAGGTTAAGCGAATCGAGGTCAGGTCGTCTTCTTCGTAGACTTCGAAGTTAAACGCAGGGTCGACTAATACATGATATTTTAAACCCAGATTTAGCGCCTGGCGTAAATTTGCACAACTCAAAATAGCATAACCTAGCATGCCAAATTGGTTAATTTTAATGCTATCACCAATTGCTAAGCCAAGGGTTGGGTCATTACATAGGCGTAATAAATTGTTGGTTAGAACAATAACTTGTTGATAGGTTAAGCGTGCTTTAGGGTCGGTGAACGCAGCGGGCTCTATCCCTGTGTGTTCAAGCAGAGATTCTTGGGAGACACCTTTTTCTTGCCCCATTTTTACCATAATGGCAGAAATATTCGCAGGCACTAAAGGCTCATGTAAACTCCAGGTTCCTCTAATCACTTAGGATTATCCTTTGTTGTATTTTTTATAATAGTGACGTTTATTGTAGCCATATTTGATAATTCGATATCTTAAATAGCGGCGATAAATAGCGGCGCTGATACACATGTTGAATAACGACAGAATGACCGATTTTGTGATTTTACACAAGATAGGGTGACATTTGGACCTTAAAACAGTCAAATCCTAATGAGTTTAAAACAATCATAGAGCAGAAATTTATTGAAAAGCCCTGATACTAGGATATTAACTAATAAAATTGGGTGGCTCTACAGCGCAGTATTTTCGTTATTGGGTATGTAAGGTGTGCTTTGAAAAGGAAAATGAGCTCTATTTAGAAATAAGCCCCAATCAATAATTTGTTTAGAAGAGTGATTAGCCAGCAAATTAACTATTATTTCATTCGCAATAGGATCGGTTTTGCGGGTAATAAAAAACACCAGATCAGACCGTCGCCATTCAAACTCGGCAATCTCACAAGACAGCTTGCCCTGATTCATTAGTTGGTAAAGCTGGTAGGCAAATTCTCGTTTCATTAACAGCATCCAAAAACCAGAACGCAAGCGCTCTAGCATTCGTCCTTGAACAGATTCAACATTGACCGTGCAGGTTAATTTATAGTCACGTTGTTGTTTCTTTCCCTGTACAAGTAATGCCGCTAAATGACGAGGCTCATCTTGGTTAATAAAAAAATAACGTCCGTCCCATTCGCGATAACACACATAGAACGGCTGTTGCTTTTCAGGAAAAGCTAACGTGATATTGCGGTTGTATTCGTTATCAGTAAATTGCGGTATTTGGTTTGCTTGCTCTAAGCCGTAGGTGATCAAATCCCGATAATCATAATCGCACTGGCTAATTTTTACGCCATTGATTGCAGCAATCGACAACGACTGTGGGTATTCATTTTCGACGATGAGTTTTTTTAATAGATCGGCCAGTGAATGCCATTGTTGATGACTACTGTTCAAACTTTCAGCTGCCGCTTCATGAGCGCTCGTTAGACTTAACCAGCGGTGGCAAAGGTAGCTTTTAGGGTTGATGTCACTGATTTCAGGGAAGGACATCTCTTTAACCGCTTGTCGTGCATACCAGCGCGGAAATAAGCGCTGTACGATTAAATTAATTAATTGCTCTAGGTCGAAACCAGAAGCAGATGCCTTTTCGTTATTCACTGTGTGTGCCTCATTGGGGTCGCCTAGATGAACGCTCTTTAGTGAGAGCGTTGCAAATAAGATAACGGCTGATGTCAAAAAAGCTTTAACAACAGCGCTTGGTTTAACGAGGTTTTAACGAGGCTTTAACACGGTTTTAACAAAATAACTCAGTTTATCTATAAGTTAGATGAGTTAAAAAATAAGCACGCTTAAAAAATATACTTTAGTTCCATGACTGTTTCGTGCACTCGCTTAGCTTTATCAGAAGGTGGGCGACTGTCCCAATTACTTTGCCACTTCCATTGGAAGTGCAGTTTTTTATTAATAGGTAGTGAAACTTGCCCTTGTAATAACGCTTTTATGTCGTCGGTGTCGGCTAAATTAGGTTGCACATACAAGGTAATACTTGTGCTTAACGGACGTTCGCCAGAGTTTTGATACAACCAGTGGCTGTAGATGTTAGCTCGGTATAGTTGATCTGTTTCGGTACGCCCAAAATCCACTTCGCGAACGTGTTCGTTAAACACGCCAAACCCTTGAAAGCTATCGCCAGAAGATTGTTTGTTATCGATATTAGGCTTGTGCCAGCTGTGCCAGCGCAGCCCTGCACCTTGTAAAAAGCGACGTTTTAAACCCGAAAATGGGTCTTGTTCATACTGTAAAAAATATTCACTGGCGATTACTTTGCGGTGATTATGAATCAAGCGGCTATGAATAAAGGTTTCGTCGTCTGTGGTATTACCATCATTGCGATCGTATTCGTGATTTGCCCAGTTTAGCCAGCTGATAGTATCGTTGCTCCAGCGTAAGTGCGCCCCTAGGCCAAGTTCAGTTTCTTCATTGTTGCCATCTTTACCTGAAAATTTAAAACGCAGGTTGCCGTTCCAACCTTCATCTTTTTTAGAGGTGCGCTCTTTTTCGATATTAGAAATAGCTTGAGACGGTTGAGAAAAAATGCCCAAGCATAGAACAAGTAAAAAAGGGGTAGCAGCCGTTGGCCTCATGGGTAAACCTAATGATTAGAAATTAAGAGACGCTATTCTAATCACAAACGATAAAAAACCCACTGTATTTTTCTATTTATTAACTTGTTAGTGCTAAAAGAAGAAACGTTATTAAGAAAGCTGGCGGGCAGAGGCCATGTTTTGGATAACGATGCTCATTTTGTCAACCTGTTGGCGCATACTGTAAGGTATTTCTAGCTCATCAAATTTTGCCTTAAAATTATTGAGAAGATCTACGGCGTTAATTTTTTCTGCTGGCTCGGTGAATTGGCGCGCTAATGATAACGAACGCATACCGTTAATATCCGCAGATGAAATAAAACCGTAGTCGTTCAGTTTTGTCTGTAGTTGATTTAGCTGCTCGCCGTTTAAAGCTGTAACGTCAAATTCTTGTGATAAGTATTCTAGATAGCTGGCGCGGTTTGATAAGTGAAGCTCCCCCGGAATATCCTCTTTGTTGTTTTTAGGCAGCACAGAGTTGGGTGTATTTAATTGCGCTTTGTTGGCTTCTTGTGCCTTGTTTTGGGCATTGTTTTGATTACTAAAGGGTTGGTTTTGAATGTAACTGCTCAAGCGGTCAAGAATCATGGTACGGCTCCTATACATGTACCGGACATGTATTTTTGACACATATTATTAACAAGTATCAGTAAACAAGCAGAAGCCGTGCCAATTGTGAGGCTAGGTTAAATAGATTGCTAATAAACCCTGTTTAACTCAGCGCATTTGGTTGTTAGAGGCTTTAAAATTTATACTCGACGAATAAATTAGGACCCGCAGCGGCAATATTCCAGCGACGAGGTGTCACTTTTGCCGTTTGCGCTGAATAATTGCCATTCATGTAAGCTTGTTGTGCGGCCATCATGGTTTGCGGGGCGGTATAGATTTTAAATTCTGTGACCGCAACGCCTGTGGCAAAAGTAAGCCAGCCATCGATCGGGCGTTTGTCATCATAAGCGACGGCCAAACCCGCCAAACCATTGACTAACCCAGATAATAAATGATTGGTCCAGCTTTGTTCGTAAGCTTCGCGGGCGGCGGCTTTGGCTAGCCAAGATTCTGCCTGCTGCAGCTTGTCAGTTTTTGCCATGTCGCTATTGCTGTTTACTTGTTGCAATTGGTCACTGAAGTTATGGCTTTGCATCGGATTGAGCAACATGTCGGCAGCTCCTAAAAAACTGGTGACAGCGCCAACGCTCATGTCGTATTGCAATTTGTCGTCATCAACCGTATTGGCAGCAATGCCTTGTACGGTGGCTGCACTGCCTAAAAATCCAAACCAGCCCCATTGCCACATTTCACTGTGATCACGAGTTTGTTCAAATTGTTGCTGAATAAAATCAATGCGTTGTTGGTCGTCGCCATGGCTGCTATTGGCACCTAGTAATAAGGCAACTGACAGTGTTACCGATGACAGCAATGACGCTGTCGGTGAAGGTTTGAATGGTTGCACAATATTTTCCTTTTTTATTTTTATTTTTTCTTGTTTTTTTCTTCTTTTATAAGAAGCGCTAAAATTTTTAAAAGTCAGATAAAAAAATAACAAGGCAGCTCTGCAGCCTTGTTATTTTAGGTGTGTTTTAATTTAAGCTAAGTATCTACGCTTAAAATTTCATTTTAACGCCAGCAGCAAGAGACAACACGTCTGTGGTGACATCGCCATCCAGCTTACTTAGGTTTTGGCTAGGATCGGTAATATCCCCCTGAGCAATAGAACGTTTTTGTTTAAGGGTTTTTTGAATACCAAAATCAAAGGCTAGGTCTTGATTCATGTCGTACGTTAAACCAAATGAGATTGCCTGATAATCATCAAAAGCAAAATCAAGTTTTGTTTGGCTATCTTTAATCGGTGATCTATCCAGTGCAAAACCGGTACGTAGGGTTAGAGATGGATTTACTTGATAAGAACCACCAATGGCGTAGCGATAAGAATCTACCCAGTCATACGTTTGTGGGCCAGCGACACTTTGAATAACCGGGTCGTCAGACTTGATCGATAGGGTTTCGAAGCTTGACCATTGTGTCCATTGTAAGTCGGCTTGTACCGAGAACTTGCCTAAGCCTTGGTAAAAACTCAAGTTAGCTTGGCTTGGGGTTTCTAAGGTAGCTGTCCCTTTTGCATTGGTATCAACTAATCCAGCAAGGCTGCCAAAAGGTTCCGCAGAAGCAGGAACTTCGAGTTTTGCTTTACCTTGAATGTCGTGACTGATGCGATTGCGGTAATGCAAACCTAAACGGCTTTCTGGGCTGAATTCATACAGCAAGCCGGCGGTGAAGCCAATGTTAAGGTCATCGCCTTCCATTTCAAATGGGCTGTCGTAGGTCGTGTCACCAACGCTGGTGATGCCTAAAGTGATACACGAAGAAGGAGGAAGTTGGCCTGCGTTTTCAGCACCAAAACACGCAGCGCTGGTGTTCAGATTTTGGGCAACGGTGGCACTTAGGTATTGCATCACCATGCTGATACCAAAAGATAGGTTATCGCTCACTTTAAAGCCTAATGCTGTACCAAAGTCGATACCGGTAATGCTGCTTTCGGTGGAAAAATAACGGCCAACAGAGTTGCTGCCAAAATCGGTGCCGGTGGCATAAGGTGCGTTTAAATAAGCACCAAATACCATGTTTTCACTCATTGGCGCTGAGAAGTAAATAGAAGGTAGAACATCAAGTGCATCGGCACTGACTTTTTTACCATTAACCGGAGCACCACCAAGAGTTGTTGAATCACCCTTAAACTCAGATTGAACCGAGACCGCAGATAGGTTGATTGTAAGTTGTGTGTCTTTTAAACGGGTTAAGCCTGCAGGGTTATAAAATGCGGTAGAGGCATCGTCTGCTTGAGCTGCACCACCAGAAAATGCATCCCCTAAACGTAAAGCTGATTGCTCATCAACGTAAAAGCCTTGTGCGAAAGAAAGTTGTGCACTGGCAAGACCAATGGCAAGCGCTAGTGTTTTTTTAATCATTACGATGTTCCTTTAAGGACAGATGTTATCTTATTTTTATTAGCGGTTATCTATAAGGTACTATAGTACTGTTTTAATCAATGCTTCAAGCAGATATTAAAAATTAATGGATAAATACATCAAGTGCGTTTGCCGCGGGTCATACTTTAGGGTGAAAATAGAGTAAAAACTCTATTATGGTACGGGTGTTCCTGCGAAAGTTGTTCAATTAGTGTGCCTCTTTGCACCATAATGCACTCGTGTGCACAGTTTTTCTTGTTTGAGGGTAATAATGTCAAAGTCATCAGATTCATCTAGCGCAACCAAATCAAGCAATGCGGTTAAGTATCAGGGGCGCAAAGCCAGCCGTACGGGCAGTGAACAGCGCCGTCGACTTATTTTAGAAGCGGCTTTGCGCATTGTGGTTCGTGAAGGTGTGCGCGGTATCCGACATCGCGCAGTTGCTAAAGAAGCGGATGTTCCGTTAGCGGCGACGACTTATTATTTTAAAGACATTGAAGAATTGATTAATGACACCTTCACCTTGTACGCGGAGCAGGCGCTTGGGGTGGTGAATCATTTCTCAACGCGGTTGTTTGAACCGGCTGCTAATGATCAGGGCCATAACTTCACCGATTTATTTACTAACTCAGAAGCCATGGCAGAAGTTATTGCCGATAAAATGACTCAGTATGTTGTTGAGCAAGTCACTGATCACCGTGACTCCTTGATCGCAGAGCAAGCTTTTCGTTATGAAGCTATATTAAGCCCGCGTTTGCGGACTTTAGGTCGTGTTCATAAAGAATCGTTGATGAAAAAGCTGATCGAAATATTAGGGTTCGTCAAATCGCCTAATCCTCTAGCGGACGCCAATATCATTATTGCAATCTTGCATCGTCTTGAGTACGAGTGTTTGTTAATTGAGCCAGAAGAAATTGATGCGGGTGATCTTCGTAATACTCTGTTGCGAGAGTTGTCGCTAATTCTCAACAGTCGTGATTGATCAACAACCGTTAAATGCGTTCAATTACATAGTCTGCTATTGCTAGGCTTGCTGTTAGGCCTGGGCTTTCTATGCCGAATAAATTGATCAAACCTTTTACTTGGTGTTGATTGCAGTCTTGAATTACAAAGTCTTTAGCAGCTTGATTTTCGCTGGATAATTTAGGACGAATGCCACTGTAACTGTAATGCAGCTTTTCTGCTTGTAGGCTAGGGAAATAACGTTTAATTGATTGGCTAAAGCGCTGTTTTAATATGCCTTCTGAAGAGTTTGCTGCTAACCCAATCGTGTAGTCAATATCGTCTATATATTGAGTGTCGGGGCCAAACCGCAGTTGTCCTGCGAGATCAAGAGTCGCATGGATGCCCAACCCCGAGGTGTTCTTGTTGGGTAGTGGATAAATAAGATGAGAAAACGGCGATTGCCCTTGATAGCCAAAATAATGGCCTTTGCAGTAATAATGTTGCGGAATGTGCACTGCAGCTAAAGAGTCAATATTGCTTGCGACTGTGGTCGCATGCAACCCTGCGCAGTTGATGATGTTATTACAAGCCAACTTATAAATACCATCACCGGTACCCAAACTCACTACAAACCTGTTGGCAGTTTCTGTTGCCTGTAAAAACTGCGTATTAGGGCTATAGAGCACATCATTTTGCTGAGCCAAGGTGAGCAATGTTTGCATATAACTGTGCGAGTCAATAATGCCAGTGGTTGCCGACAACAAAGCTGCGTGAGCGTTAACCGAGGGTTCTTTCTGGTAACAAGCTTTTTGATCTAAAAATTCTAACAGGACCCCATTACTGGCCGCTTTTTGTTGTAATTGCTCAAGTGCGGGTAGTTCTTGTGGAGAATGAGCAACGATTAACTTGCCGAGCGCACGGTGAGGAACCGCGTATTGCTGACAAAAATCATACAGCTGATTTTTACCTTGAGTACACAGAGCCGCTTTTAAACTATTTGCAGGGTAGTAAATCCCTGCGTGAATTACTTCGCTATTGCGGCTACTGGTCTCGCTACCAAAATGGGGGTGTTTTTCGATTAACAGAATGCTGGCATTTTTAGCAGTCTGGCTTAGCTTATAAGCAACTGCTAAGCCGACTACGCCAGCACCTATTATGCAATAATCAAAGTGTTCCAAAATTAGCCTTCTAGTTTTTCAACACACTCGTAATGGCCAGGGTCCGTTCTGCAACGTAGCTTAAACAAGATTTTAAGCATACGTTCATCGTAAACACCTTCATCTCTTAACTCTAAACGCACTTGGCGCAACATTTCTTTATATTCTGTTTTTTTGTTATCGGGTAAATCAATCCAATATTTTTCTGGAATGTTGTCTTCTGCAGCAACAATATGTTCTAGTGCTTTGGTGAAGTTTTTATAAGCGTATTCACGACTTTTTTGACCAAATTGTTGAGGGAATTTATCTTTGCGTAAAATCAATTGGCCGTTCATTTGAGCCAAATTGAAGCGTAAAATGCCTCCGCTATCTCCCATACCTTTGTACATTTCAAAGGGTTCGTAGGCAATGGCTGGCGCGTAAGCAATATCAACATAGCCATTGTTAAATCGCGGGGCGAAGGTAGCAATAGTAACAGGGACCATGGTTGCACCAATACGCTGCACTACTTTTACCGAAGCGGTATCGTAATCGATGGTTGCCAGGCGTTTACCAGCGGCTGCTTCAACAGAATCAATGGTTTTATCGCGAGTAAACACAAATACAGCACCCGCTGGCATAATTCCAGCGATTTCATAATCGCCTTCGATCATATACTTACTCGCGCGTGGTTTTGCCAACATGCCTACCAATTTACGCATTTGCTCATAATCATCAATTGCGCCGACAGCTTCAATAGAGGCTGTAAATTTATTAAAAGGACGAACACGAGTACCAGTTAACCCCACTGCATCGCAATGACCCGCTTTAAAGTCGGCTAAAGCGACAGCTTCGTTGGTATGTACTTTTAAGTTTAAAATAGCGCCCCATTCTAACGCAGCTGCTTTATAGTCCATCATGCCTTGGTAGGCTGGACCTTTAACCCCAATAGGATCAAAAACACAGAAATTAAGCTTAGGTAGGTCAGGGGTATTTGCTACGGTTAAGCTGGACGAAAGCGCCAAAGTTAAGCCGGTGATTAAGCCTGTGAGAACAGAATGTATTTTGTTAGTCATGATTGTGATTAGCCATTAACGTTATTATTATAGCCCCCATGGTAACGAATTAAATCGGAAGATTCTCGTCTAATTTTGTAGGTTTTATTTTTTAAAGGTGGTGTATGACAACAGAACAATTTGAAATGTGGTCGATGAATATCGGTGTTGGTGTACTGATTATCTTTATGTTTTTTATTATTTACGATTTAGGTAAAAAATCGGAAGCAGGCAACTTTGGTAATTTTATTCTATTCCTAGCCTTAGGCCTTGGTATGGTGGGCTTTTTGATTAAGGTCGTATTGCAGTATTTTATGGAGTAGCGCGTTCAAAAAGCTTATGAATTTATTAGAGATTAACTAAGGAATTATTCTGCGGGAGGTTGATTTAAATTAATGTCTTTTTAAATTAACGTCATACACTGTATTGATACAACCACTTTAAATAAAAAGGAATGCCACATGCCTCAACAAACAGATTCTTCTCAAGCTGTATCTGAGCAAAAAGTACAAAATTTATTAATGGAACTCCACCAAGAGCTGCAGCAAAAGCACAGTCTGGATGAAAATACTCAAGCGCTTTTGCAGCAAGTGTTAGTCGATGTTAAAGACAATTTAGGTCAGCAATCGGTTGAGTTAGAGCAAGATTTATCCGATCGAATTGAACAGCAAGCAGTAGAGTTTGAACAGGAGCACCCTACGTTATCGGGGATCTTACGCCAGATCATCGATACACTTGGCCGTATGGGTGTGTGAAAAACGCACTATTTCGGTGCAGTTTTGGTGATTGTGATTTAAAAAGAGGCACTTTTAAGTGCCTTTTTTGTGCATGATTTTTAGTAATCCTTTAAAAATCAGCTGTTTTAGGGCATTTTTTCTTTTTCAAAAAAATTGGTATAGATATTGCGATAAATGCTGTATTGCTAACAAGAGATGAGCCTTATGAACCATATAGCCAAAATTCAAAATTATCACGCAGTCGATAATAACCTTGAGCTGTCTATTGATTGGATGTCTCAGCTAAATCGCATTATTGAAACTCGTCACAATGATGAATTGACCATTGAGCAGTTATTACAACTAATGGTTAACATGACAGGCAGTGATAACATCAGTATTGCCGTCCCAGACAGTGATTGTTTATTTCAAGCCAAATACTGTTCGCGCCAAGTCGAGGGAGGTGTGTACAGTTTTACTGTACAAAATTACCTTTCGCAGGTATTTGATTCTGGCTCGGTTGTTTTGGTGCGTAAGGACACTTCGCGTGCAGAAGCTTTTTCGAGAGAAGCTCTGACAGCATTTGATTTTAAGCAAGGAGACCATTGCTTACTCATCCCTTTGCGACTTCGTCAAACGACCTTAGCTGTCATTGTGCTGGATTTACGTAAAACCCGCGCTGGTAGCTTATCTTTGAAAGAACTTTGGTTTATGAGTACTCAAATTGCACAAACCATCGCAACTCAGGTAGTGCCTAACTTTCAAACTTTATATGCTCGGCCTTATCAACGAGTTAATGAAAGCGAGCTGAGTGATATTCAGTGCACAGTAACCAAGTGTGGTGGTAATAAAACCATGGCGGCTAAAATGCTGGGGCTTACACCACGACAATTGCGTTATAGGTTATCTAAGCTGTCTTAATTCTTTTGCGCTGCCATTTTATAAATGCCTATTTTATAAATGCTTATGTTGTAAAAAGCTTATGTTATAAATAATAAAAAATTGGCAGCGCCTAAAGGATTTTATGAATCTTGTTAAAATAACGCAGCAGCGAGTATCTGTTTATTTAGGCATTTTATTATCCTCTTATTTTATTTATATGAGCTTAGGCGTTCATAACCACGATAGTCATTGGATAAACCGTTTAGATCATCTATTTTATGATGCTCGTTTTAATCTTTCTTTGGCACTGTCTGAATACTCTCCAACCGATACTTTATCCGCTTCTTTATCCAATCCTTCAAACCCTCCTATTGTTATTTTAGATATTGATGAGCAGTCATTAGCCAGCGAGGGTCGTTGGCCTTGGAGCCGACATAAGTTAGCGCAGTTGATTGCATCAGTAGCTGAGGCTGGTGCTGTTGTTGTCGCTTTTGATGTGGTTTTTTCTGAACCTGAGCGTAATCCAGTAAATGAAGTTAATCAGCATTTGGTCGATCACGACATTGATTGGGCGATGCCTGAGCATTGGCAAGAGATTGCTAATGCTGATCGCGTCTTTGCTAATCAAATGCGTCATCAAGACGTGGTGTTAGGCTATTTTTTCCAATCACCAGCAGATGTCAAAGTTGGCCAGTTAACTAACCCGGTTTATCAATTATCTCCGCAACAACTCAAGCAATTGGTAACTATTGAGCGTTTAGGTTTTACTGCAAATTTGCTCGGCCTTCAGCAAGCGGCAACAGCAGCTGGTTTTGTCTCTACCTTTACCGATGTAGATGGTGTCATTCGAAAATCTCCTTTAGTTATTCGCCATCAAAACCAACTTTACCCGTCATTGGCATTGGCCGTGATGATGCGATATTTATTGGTTGATGGTGTTGCGCTTGAAACAGAGTCTTTGGGTAGCGTTGATGTTATTACCGCTATTAAAGTAGCGGGTAAGCGCATTCAAACGGATGCTAGCGGTCGTGTGATCATTCCTTATCAGGGCCATGCACACAGGTTTCCTTACCTGTCGATTAGCGACGTTCTTCAGCAGCGTACAGATTTGTCGATACTGGACGGGGCTATCGTGCTAATCGGTGCTTCTGCGATAGGCTTAGCCGATTTGAAAACCACCCCAGTAGGTACTCAGTATCCTGGGGTTGAAGTACATGCCACCTTGTTACAAGCCTTATTGGATGAAGATTTTCCTTATCGTCCCGAATGGGAAGCGGGCTTAACCTTGGTCTTTTTATTAGTTCTTGGTGTTGTGCTGTCACTTCTGTTACCTCGGTTGGGGCCCGTTATGGTCATCATTGTCAGTGTTTTAAGTTTGTTTATCGCGGTTATTGGTAATGTGTATTTGTGGCATGAGATGGGGCTGGATTTACCCCTTGCGAGCATTGTTTTAATAATATCAGCGTTAACTTTGCTGAATTTGGCTTATGGCTATGTGCAAGAAAACCATAGCAGGCGTTTGTTGACTAATATGTTTCATCAATATGTTCCTAAGGCTCATATTGATCGAATGGTGGCTAATCCTAGTGCTTATCAATTTAATGGTGAGAGCAAAGAGTTAACCGTACTGTTTGCTGATATTCGTAATTTCACCACTATTTCAGAAGGGCTTACCGCAGAGGCATTAAAAGCTTTACTCAATCAGTATTTTACCCCCATCACCAAAATTATTTTTGATCATGAAGGCACCATTGATAAATATGTGGGCGATATGGTGATGGCATTTTGGGGCGCTCCTTTAGACGATCAATGTCATGCTCAACATGCAGTTTTAGCTGCGCTGGCAATGCAAAAAGAAACACAACGATTAAGCGATCAGTTTGTTGCTATGGGCTTGCCTGCAATTCATGTGGGTGTGGGGTTAAACACGGGTTTAATGAATGTAGGTGATATGGGATCTACTTACCGACGTGCCTATACAGTCATTGGTGACGCAGTAAATCTTGGTTCTCGTTTAGAGAGTATCACCAAATATTATGGTGCTGATATTTTGGTGGGTGAGAATACGGCTTCACAGTGCGAGGCTATAACGTTTGCGTTTGTAGATAGAATTCAAGTTAAAGGAAAAGATGAGTCCGTTGCGATTTATCAGCCGCTGGGCTTAAAAGCTAATATGAGTCAGCAGCAGCTCGATGAATTAGCTGAATTTGCTCATGCCTACCACTTATATTGCCAGCAGAATTGGGATGAAGCTTTACATTGCCTAACTCGGCTAAAAAGCACTTCTTTGAACCCTGTTTATGATATTTACATTGATCGTATAAACACTCTAAGACATCAACAGTTACCCGACGATTGGAATGGCGTTTTTAAACACAATAATAAGTAAATAGATGGCCTTGTTAGATTCGTAACCTTTTAGTTGGAAGTTATGTTAATTAAGGCTGCGCAGTATTAGCCCCATCATAATAGATGTCATCTTGAAAGCCTGTGTCCGATGGATACTCTGTTTGATCGTAATAAAAATTTGAAATATCTTCGGGGGTAATACCATACAAATCCATTAAAACCTCATAATTGCGATCGTTCGTCATATTGAAAATATCAGTCGCTTTTAATTGCTTATCCTGAGAAAGAATTTTGTCTAAAATATTACGGGCAGCGAATGCATTTGTATCTCTTTCAAATGGGCCTAAAATGTCGGTTATCGGGAGCGTATTGGTTTTGAACAATGTCCATAATGTGGGATCAATCGGCTGTTTAGGGTTGTTAAGTTGATCGACTAAGGTTAATTCGTTAGGAGGATTGAGCAAGCCTTTAAAAATACCTGTGGATGATATTTCTGCAAAATAAAAATCGGCATTTATGCCTAAGTCAAATTGCCCTTGCAAAGTTTGTAAAACAATACCGCCTTGCCAAACTGCAACAAGTAAACGCTCACTTACGGTTTGCAGTTGATATGACGTGCCACGAATACCAATACTGGCAGAAGGTGCTGTAACTTGATAAGCCTGTTGATTATTTTTGCCAATTTTACCAGATAGGGTTCTAAATCCACCTTTTACCAATTCCATTAGTACTTGATTGTCTTGGCTGTCGGTTCCATTAAAAATATACGTTTTAATGGTTAATTCCGAGTTTTCATTGAGTGCTACTAAAGCGTTATCAATAAAACGAATTTGTACTCTACTGTTTTCACCCGTTTTAATTGTGTCGTCGCGGTAAACAGTATTGCCACGTTTAAGGGTTCTTAAACCGTTTTTGTTATTAACGGCTTCAACGCTTCCGCTTGCCATAATTATTCTACCCGCAGATTCAGCAGCATAAGCAAGGTTAACTATTGTATTTGTTGATATCAGGGTAATTAGAAAAATTGAATACTGCAGGAGTAATTTCAGTGTATAGCGATCGCTTTGTATAAACATAATTAATCTCCGTGATTAAAAAGCAACCGTTAGTGCGGTTTCTAATAAAGTGCGTTGGTAGTCAAACAAAGCTAGGTTGCTGTGGTTGTTAATATGGCTAGCGCTCAAGTTAACCGATGTGCGGTAATTTATGCGGTAGTTATAACCGGCTATAAATTGATGTTCGTTATCTTGTCGGGTTTTGTTAGCAAAGAATACGTGATCATTGGCATAGGCATCGGCGTAAGTGCTTAGGCGATAATTAATTCCCATATAAAGATCTTGTCTCTGGCCGATAGGGCTCTGTAGTTGGTAGCTTAAAGAGTAATAATGCCGCCCCTGAAAGGCATACTTAGCCTTGTTTGCTCGATCTTGGCCACTTGTTATCTGTAACGTTTGCGATAAAACTTTTTGCCTGTGACGGATCGCAATTTTACCTTGCCAAGTGTTAAAATTAAGGCTGCTATTGTTAGGGTTGCTCTGTTGTCCAATTTCAAATGCAGTGAGTGATTGCCAGCTTTTAGAAAACCCCCATTGCCAGGTTATTTGGCTTAATAATTGATTAAGTAAGTGATCACCCGCTAACCCGTATTGGCGAGTAATAGCGCCTATGCGCATAGTTTGTTGGTTGTGCTTTATGGTGTAACCGGCTTTTATGCTTAGGTGGGTTAGGTCTTCTTGAGTGTTGTCTTTATGAGTAACAGCAGCCGAAGCATCGATTAGGTTGCGTTTGTTAATAGGTTTCTGGTAATAGCTGCTAGCTTGGAGTTTAGTGTAGCCGCTTGCTAGTGGCTGTTGTTTGCTATTTAGCTCTAAGTTACCGGTTAAAGCCGGTTCATCGTTATAAAAGAATGTTGCATCAATGCTGTCTATATTAGCCGCTGAATTTAAATTGGAATCATAACCCAACCCCACTTTTAGCTTATTTTCCCAAGCAGACTGATTGCGTGATTGTTGATAAGCAATGCGTTCTAAATAGACCTGAATTATCTGTTGTTGTGCTGTGATTTCTGACTCATTTTGTTGTGCTTTGGCCGAGCTATTATTTAGTTGATGTAAAGTGGTTATGAATGCTGCTTTTGCAAGAGGTAGCTGGTTAATAGTGTAGTAGCAGCGGGCTAATTCAATGCGCAGTAAGGAGTTATTAGGCTGTTTATTTAGCAATCTTAATAGTGTGAAAATAGCTTCATTGGTATTGGAAGTTCTTGCTGCTGCGATGGCAAATTGCACATCATAGTTATCATCCCCCTCCCACTCGGCCCTTAGTGAAAGAGCTAGCTCATAAGCCTGTTTAAACTTTTCTTGTTGGTTAAGTTCGGTTAGCTTTGTTATGGAGTCATTAATTAAAGTACGAGTACTAGGGGTAGTGCTTGAAGGTGATGACGGCGAATTTAATGACTTAGTGGTTACTTCAGCACTTAAAGTTGCACTATAGGTTAAAACGGATGCTGTTAAAAAAGCCATCAATGGTAAAACCAACTTCATTACTTTTTCCTCTGACAGTCAAAACCGCTAACGTTTTCTTGAGTCTTAAGTAAGCACTTTTTTTAAGCATAGTTCACTCTTTTTATGTTGCTTTTGTTTAATTGCGACATATTTAATAAAAGATATCTGTTTCATTGTTTGTCGCATCTTTATTGCACCTTTATCGCATCTTTATCGAGTTATTGATATTGATCAATCTTTGCTGCAAGTAAGTAAGTTCTAAGGATGTAAAATTGACCTACATCAAGCTGGATTAAGCGCTCCTTGATATTCTAATTACATCAAATTATTAAGTAGAAAGTAATTCACAGTTAATTCACAAAACTAACTCGCAAAGCGATATAAGTGAGTTGCTTAAATGGCGAATTACGTAAATAGCGAGTTACTGAAATAGTAAGTAACTCAAGAGTAGATAGAGGTATTAGTTATGTTTATGGATGAAGTGGTTTTTGCTGGTTTATTAATCATTGTATTAACGTGTGCGTTTTTTGGATTATTTTACGCAATGATTAAAAACGACATTGCTAAAAAAGGCACTGGCGCTCCTGATTCTAAGCCAACAAAGCAGTAGATGTTTTTTGTGTTGAGTACCTAGCTCGGGCCTCAAGTCTTTTGATGGCCCTTTTTTTGTTTCTGTATTTTTCAATCATTCCCCCTCATAATATCCGCATTATTAATCACTGCCCGTGTCCGAGATTTTAGATTTATCACGGTGGGTTTAGGCAATGTAATTGGACGATATAATGCGCCTTTTCTTATTTTTAATGTCTTATTCGCTAATGGCGCAAAGTGCAGCGGGCGCTAATCAAACTGTTAATTCTTCTGTAAGTAATCTCAATGAAAACACTTGGTATCAGCAAGGCGAGCAGTGGTTGCAGAACAAGCTCAGCAATTTACAAGCACTGTCAAACAGGACTGGCAATCTAGCTGCAAAAAATATTATTTTAGTTGTAGGCGACGGTATGAGTATTACCACGCTAACCGCTGCGCGAATTTGGCAAGGTCAGCAGCAAGGGAAGTTGGGTGAAGAACACTTTTTACATTTTGAACATTTTCCTCATACTGCGTTGATCAAAACCTATAACAGTAATCAACAATCGCCGGATTCTGCAGGCACCATGACTGCCATGATGACGGGCATTAAAACCCGTGCCGGATTAATTAATGTAGGCCCCGAGCAAGATCGATCTGATTGCCAAGGAAGCACGCTTCATCAGCAAAAAAGTTTATTGCAGTGGGCGCAAGAGGCCAACTTTGCTACGGGGATTGTAACCACGGCGCGTTTAACTCATGCAACCCCTGCGGCGACTTATGCGCATAGCCCAGAGCGTTATTGGGAGAGCGATTTAATGCGTTATCCTAGTGCGTACTTTTATGGTTGTGATTCTATTGCCAAGCAATTAATCGATAAGGGGTTTGCTGCGGGGTTAGATGTTGCGCTAGGGGGTGGAGAAATGATGCTTGATTCACACTACTCTCGATTTAAGCAAAAACTGCCAACAGGGCGGCTTGTTCATACCGAAAAACAATTGCTCGAGCTAGAGCAATCCTCGGCACCAATATTGGGTGTTTTTGCTAGTAGTCATATGGATTATGAAATTGATCGCAAGCGAGATTCAAAGACTCAGCAGCCATCATTATCATTAATGGCAGAGCAAGCGCTATTGCATTTGCAAAAGCAAAATAAACGTTTTTTGCTGGTGGTCGAAGGCGCACGCATTGATCAAGCGCATCATAAAGGAAATGCTGCTCGTGCTTTAACCGAAACCGCCATGTTAGCCGATACGGTTGCACGTTTAGACAAATTAACAGCGGACGATGACACCTTAATCATAGTGACCGCCGACCACAGTCATAATTTTGTGATGGCAGGTTACCCCGCACGAGGAAATCCAATTTTAGCAATATCTAAAAATCAAGCAGGAGAAGAAGTATTAGCTAACGATGGTTTACCTTATACCACTTTAGGCTATGCCAATGGCGATACGTTTGGCCGCCAGATTGGTTCTCAATCTTCTGCGCATAATCATTCATATACTCAGGATGAAGGCTATCACCAAGGTGTTGCCGTTTCTTTGGATTCTGCCACTCACGGGAGTGATGATGTTGCTTTACATGCAAAAGGGCCTGGAGCGCATTTGTTTTCTGGCTTGATGGAGCAACATGAAATTTTTCATACCATGATGCAAGCATTGGGAGTAAAAGAAGGGGCTGAATTATGAAACTTGTGAATTGTATTTGCTCGTTGCTAATGGGGCTTGGGTTAATACTCTCGTTAACCGCTTGTAGTCCAGAGCTACCGGTAAAAGATAGTAAAACTTCTTTACAGTGGTTTCAGCAAGGGGCACAGAGCGTTGCTGATAGAAAAATCCAATTAGATTCGGCTTATGCAAATACCCAAAAAGCAAAGAATATTATTTTTGTATTAGGTGATGGCATGGGGGTTAGTACGCTAACCGCCGCACGAATTTTTAGCGGTCAGCAGCATGGCATGTTAGGAGAAGAATATGCGTTAAGTTTTGAACAGTTTCCGTACAGTGCGCTAGTAAAAACCTATAATGTTGATTTACAAACTCCAGATTCAGCAGGCACAATGACAGCTTTGATGACAGGGGTTAAAACCAATGAAGGCATTATCAGCTTACCTCACACGGTCGATCGTGGAAGTTGTTTAGCAGCCCAAAATCAAAAGAGATTACCCACCTTAATCGACCTGGCTAAAGCTAAGGGAAAAAGCACTGCTATGGTCACCACTGCGCGGGTCACGCACGCCACTCCAGCGACCACTTATGCTCACAGTAGTGATCGTAATTGGGAAAGTGACGATGCGCTATCTGAGCCTGCAAAAAATAATGGTTGCCCAGATATTGCTAGCCAGTGGGTTGATGGGCCGCGGTCATCTTTGGATATATTGCTTGGAGGAGGGCGTCGGCATTTTTTACCTAAGCAACAAGGTGGTAAGCGTTTGGATCAGCGCAATTTAATCGCCGACTGGAAACGCAAAGGGCATTACGTAGCAACATTAACCGAATTAAATGAATTGGCTGGGCAACATGTCTCTGAGCACAGTGATTCTGACAAAGGCGTTAATGAAGTGCCTTGGTTAGGTTTGTTTGCTAGTTCTCACATGGCTTATTCTCATGAGCGCCCTGCAGAACAGCCAGGGCTTCAACAGATGACAGCAGCAGCACTTAAGCGTTTGCAAACAAATAAAAACGGTTATGCCTTGGTCATTGAGTCAGGGAGAATTGATCATGCCCATCATGAAGGTATTGCTTTTAAAGCATTAAGTGAAACTCAAGAATTACATGAAACCGTTGCTTGGTTGTTAACCCAAGTCGATTTAAATGAAACCTTAATAGTAGTTACTGCAGATCATAGTCACACCTTAACATTGGGTGGATACACCACACGGGGTAATCCTATTTTGGGAAATGTGGTGGCTAATGACCGTTATGGTAGACCTAAAGATAAAACGAGTGTGGATAATCACGGTAAACCTTATACATCGTTATCGTATCGAGATGGGCCAGGTGCAATTAGCATGAGAGCTGATGGTCTTGACGAAGATGGTCATCACGAAGATGTTCATGCTATCGATTATCAACAGATTGCTTTAGTGCCAATGGACTACGAAACTCATGGGGGTGAAGACGTTGCCTTATATGCGATTGGGCCACAGTCGCAGCTGTTAAGTGGAACACTAGAACAGCATTGGGTGTTTCATGCGTTAAAGTTTGCGCTGAAATAACGCGGTAAACTAGTGCTTTAAAATAGGGTGCTAACTTATGTCAACCTTCCGTTTACAACAGTTTTCTATAGAGCAAAATTTGTCAGGAATGAAGGTGTGTTCAGACAGCTTATTGTTTGGTGCAATGATACCGCTAACCGGAGCGCAGCGCGTTCTGGATATTGGTACTGGCACTGGGTTATTGGCATTGATGCAAGCGCAAAAAGCGGATGCATTAAAGACAAAAATAGCCTTAACAGCGATTGAATTAACCCCAGAGGCGGCAACTGAAGCAACCAAAAATTTTAGCGCAAGTAAGTGGTCTCATGCATTGCAGCTTATACAGCAAGATGTTCAAAGTTTTGCTCGCCAGCAAGCAGCATTGCGTTGCTCAACCGATATAAAAGAAGCAGCTAAAGCTCAAACGTATGACCTTATTATTTGTAACCCTCCTTTTTTTGTCGATCATAGCCGGACTCATAAAAAAGAAGCATTAAGAAGTATTGCCCGTCATACTGATACGTTATCTTATAGGCAGTTGTGTGAGTCTATGTCTAATCTCTTGGCTATGGATGGCAGAGCGTTTGTATTAATTCCTGCGGCTGCGATTGACACGTTTGTCAAAACTGCACGCATATCGGGGTTGCTGGTTGCTGAAATAACGTATATTGCAGAATCGTTAAAACACGCGGCTAAAGTCGCTATTTTATCGCTAAACCACAGTCAAAACAGCGTTGCGGATGATATGCAGAAAAGCATGAAAACTCACACGGTGTATAAATTTGACGACAATAAAAGTCATACCCGTGAGGTAAAAACCTATCTCCAACCTTTTTTATTGCGCTATGGCGAAGATGCTAGCCTTTAATGCAGTTAAGAAATAATTTAAGCACTTAAAACCTAAACTTTTATGGTCTGCTAGCAGTCTATAAAGTGTCACCATTTAAATACATTGGCATTCTTATGCAGCTCAATAACCAAAAAAGTATAAACGGCAATAAAAAACAGGGGGTTAATTCTATTTGGCTGATTGCCCAACAAGAGTTATTAAAGTCTTTTGCTAGCCCCCGAGGTCTTTTTGTTAGCGGAGTCTTCATTATCATTTGGGGGTTGCTGCTTGTGTATCCTATTCGAATTTCTGCAGCGGCGATGACAAGCCCAGACAGCGCTTCTTTATTTATGGTCGTGTTGCATTTTTTAGGATTAGAGGCACTTCAAGATTGGTTATTATCTGAATTTGCTATTTATTGGGTGGTTGCTCTGTATCTATTTCCCACTTTTTGCTTAGTCAGTGCGGCTGATCAAATGATCTCTGATCGCCAGCGTGGTGGTTTGCGATTTTTAACCTTACGCTGTACTCGTGGGCAGTTATTTTTTGGCCGCTTTGTGGGGCAGATGATAATCCAGTCGATACTTATTTGTGTCACCTTAGCCATTACTTATAGCTTATTAGTATTTAATAATCCGCAGCATATATTAAAAGGGCTCGGTCTTGTGCCCCTGATTTTTTGTCATATTTTATTAGTAACTGCGCCTTTTGTTGCACTCATGAGTTTGCTGTCGATTACCGTGGATTCAGTTCGAATGGCTTCTTTAATCGCTTTTATTATTCTGGCATTAGGTGGGTTGTTAATTAATTACTTTGCCAGTTATTTACAGATTCTTGCTGTTTTTAAATACGGGATACCGGGAGGCCAGATTTATTCAATGGCACAATCACATCCAACGATTGCATGGGGGGCGTTAACTCAACCAACATTACAGACGATGACTTTTCTACTCATTGGCTATGCAATTTTTAAGAGGCAAGACATATGAGTGCCTTAATCGAGTGTCGTGATTTATCAAAAAATTATGGTAACCAGTTCGCTTTAAACAAGGTTTCTTTTGAAATACAAGCGGGTTCCCCTATCGCTTTAGTAGGGGCAAATGGCGCAGGCAAAAGCACCTTGTTATCGATTTTGTCGGGTTATATCAAGCCCAGCTCTGGACAGGTAAGAGTGCTAGGGCACACAGTTGGTAGTGAAAAGCTCATTGGCTGTATTGGCGCTTTACCCCAAGATGCTTTATTTGATCCAAGTGTAACGATTGTAAAGCAGTTGACTTTTTTGGCTCAGCTGCAAGGTTTTAAACGTTTAAAAGCAATAAAAGAAGCCGAGCGCTGCTTGGACTTAATGCAATTGTTACATATTAAAAATGACAAGGTGGGTGCATTAAGTCATGGCATGAAAAAGCGGGTTGCTATTGCACAAGCGCTAATGGGAACACCTAAATTGATTTTGCTTGATGAGCCCACAGCTGGCTTAGACCCCGAAAATGCGCGTAATGTTCGTCAGCAAATCAGTGCTTTAAGCAATGAAACTACGTTTATTGTTAGTTCGCATAACTTAGCCGAGCTAGAAAAAATGTGCTCTTTGGTAATGTACCTTGAGCGTGGAGAGTTGAAATCATTGCAAAGTATCGGTGAATCCCAAGATATGGGGAGTGTTCAGGCTTATGTTAGCGAACCTCAGGTGGATTATTTAACTCTTATTTTAAAGCAAGAACCGATTGCTTCAGGCTTATCGAGTGGGTTTTCTAGTGAGTTTTCTAGTGAGTTTTCGAGTAATGCAGCTTTAGCTACTAAGATAAAAAACCTCTCTAGTGTGTCTCAAATTAAGGTGAATACAAACCATGAGTTCGTAATTCAATACAGCCGCTTGATAAACCCAACTTTAGATCAACAAGTGCTCAAATTACTGGCAGCAGAAAATTTAGAATACCGACAAATAACTCAAGGGCAGTCTCTGGAAGACCAGCTATTTAAGGGTTAATCCTATTGCCAATTTTGCTTCATGGTATAGGGCAAGTTTTACAGTAAGTTTTATTGTGGTTTAGATGATAAGTAGGTGCAGGGTAGGGTACAATCTTGAGCTATTTCACTGCCAAGCTGATTTTGATTTATGTCTACGCCTATCGATACTGAAGAAACGGTTGAAAAATTGCCTGCTCCTGCGAGTTTTGTCCATTTAAGGGTGCATTCAGAGTTTTCGTTGATCGATGGCATTGTGCGCATAAAAGATCTGGTTAAAACAGCCTCTAAAGATAGTATGCCAGCGATTGCTCTTACTGATCAGAGTAATATGTATGGTTTAATTAAATTCTATAAGGCGGCCTTAGGGGCGGGTATTAAGCCCATAATGGGTGCAGATATTTGGTTAGAAAACCAAGATGAGCGGGATAAGCCATTTCGCTTAACCTTATTAGCGCAAAATAAAGTGGGCTATCGTCATATTTCTGAGTTGATTTCCCAAGCTTATAGTGCAAATCAATATCACGATAAAGCGATAGTACGTAAAGAATGGTTATTTGAAAAATCCACAGGAATTATAGCCTTATCAGGCTTTCGTGATGGTGATGTTGGTCAGCAGATCATTAAAGGCAATTTAGACATTGCCGAGAATTTACTGACGCATTATGTTGATCACTTTGGCGATCGCTTTTATTTAGAATTACAGCGTACTGGCCGTGAAAACGAAGAAATTGTGATTAAAGCCACTATGGGGTTGGCCAGTCGTTTAACGATTCCTGTAGTCGCCACCAATGATGTTCGATTTATTGCCCAAGATGATTTTGAAGCTCACGAAACTCGTGTATGTATCGGTGAAAGTTATGCCTTGGCCGATAAGCGCCGCTTAAAACGCTACAGCGATCAGCAATACTTCCGCAGTGCCGATGAAATGATCGAATTATTTCAAGACATTCCTTCGGCCATTGAAAACACCTTAGAAATTGCCAAACGATGCAGTGTCGAAGTAGAACTGGGTACTTACTATCTTCCCGATTTTCCGATTCCAGATGGCTTAACCGAAGCTGAATACTTTCGTAAAATTTCTTACGAAGGTATAGATGAGCGCCTTGAAACCATACTTAAGCCCGACCAACCCGATTACGAAGAGCGCAAAAAAGAATATTACGATCGCTTAAAGTTTGAGCTTGATATTATTATCGATATGGGATTTCCCGGTTATTTCTTGATCGTGATGGACTTTATTCAATGGTCAAAAGACAACGGTATTCCAGTAGGCCCTGGGCGTGGGTCCGGTGCAGGCTCGCTGGTGGCTTATGCACAAAAAATCACCGACATTGATCCACTGCTATACGATCTATTATTCGAACGTTTTTTGAACCCAGAACGTGTTTCCATGCCGGATTTCGATATCGATTTCTGTATGGATCGTCGTGGTGAAGTGATTAATTATGTAGCCGATCACTACGGCCGTGAGGCAGTATCGCAAATTGTTACCTTCGGCACTATGGCGGCAAGGGCTGTCGTGCGTGATGTTGCTCGTGCGCAAAGCAAATCATTTGGTTTAGCCGATAAGATTTCTAAGCTAATTCCTGGCGACCCTGGAATGAGTTTGGCAAAAGCCCTAGAAGTCGAGCCTGCACTAAAAGAATTCATCGACGAAGACGAAGAAGCACAAGAAATTTGGGAAATGGCAACGCGCCTAGAAGGTATTGCTCGCCAAACCGGTAAGCACGCCGGTGGTGTGGTAATCGCACCTACCAAACTCACCGATTTTTCACCTACAGCCTGTGATGAAGATTACACAGGTTTGGTCACCCAGTTTGATAAAAACGATGTCGAAGAAGCGGGCTTGGTTAAGTTCGACTTCTTGGGGTTGCGTACCTTAACCATTATTGATTGGGCGTTAAAAACGATCAACCGCTTTAAAGATAAAGCCGGTGAGCCGCACATTCGCATTGAAGAAATTGACCTAGACGATAAAGCGTCTATTGAATACTTAAAAACCGCACAAACCACCGCGGTTTTCCAGCTAGAATCGCGCGGCATGAAAGACTTAGTGCGCCGTCTGCAGCCTGATAATTTAGAAGACATGATTGCGCTGGTGGCCTTGTTCCGCCCTGGGCCACTAGAGTCTGGCATGGTTGATGACTTTATTAACCGTAAGCATGGCCGTGCGCAGGTAGCTTACCCGCATCCAGATTTTCAGCACGACAGTTTAAAAGGCATTCTTGAGCCGACCTACGGGGTAATTGTTTATCAAGAGCAGGTCATGCAGATCGCTCAGGTTTTGGCTGGTTATACCCTGGGTGGCGCTGATATGTTGCGTCGGGCCATGGGTAAGAAAAAACCCGAAGAAATGGAAAAACAGCGGGGTACCTTCCGCGAAGGTGCGATTTCGGTTGGGGTTGATCCCGATTTGGCGATGAAAATTTTCGATCTGGTAGAGAAATTTGCCGGTTACGGCTTCAACAAATCTCACTCGGCGGCTTACGCGGTTGTTTCTTATCAAACGCTTTGGTTGAAGTGCCATTACCCTGCGCCCTTTATGGCCGCGGTGTTAACCTCGGATATGCAAAATACAGACAAGGTCGTCGGCTTTGTCGAAGAATGCCGCGAGATGAAACTCGATTTAGTATTACCGAACGTAAATGAATCGGAGTTTGGTTTCATTGTTAATGACGATGGTGCCATTGTGTATGGCTTAGGCGCAGTAAAAGGAGCTGGTGAAGGTCCGGTGGCAGCGATTGTTGAAGCACGCAGCCAAGGTGGGCCATTTAAAGATTTATTTGATTTTTGTAAGCGTTGCGATCCCAAAAAAACCAATAAGCGCGTATTAGAAGCATTGGTGCGTAGTGGTGGCTTTGATTGCTTTGGTGAAGATCGTGCAGTGATTATGGCCAGTATTGAAGATGCAGTTAAAGCGGCACAACAAAGTGCTGCCAATGAAGCCTCTGGTGTATTCGACTTGTTTGGTGATGTTGAAGCCGAAGCCGCTGAAGATTTGCAATTTGATGTCTATGAAAAACATCGTCACTTGCGTGGCTGGACACTAAAAGAACGCTTACAAGGCGAAAAAGATACCCTAGGTCTGTTTGTGACAGGCCACCCGTTTGACGAATACGAAGATGAAGTTCGTTTATTAGCACCAACCAAATTGTCGAATCTACGGGATGATAAAAAAGTACAAAAACTGGCCGGTTTAATTGTTAACCTTCGCATAATGAAAAATAAGCGCGGCGAAAATATGTGCTTTATTACCCTGGATGATCGCACCGGGCGAGTGGAAGTTTCATTATTTTCTGAAGCATTTGAAAAAGTGCGTGAAGTGATTGATAAAGATAAAGTAATTATTATTGAAGCCAATGTGCGCCACGACGATTATTCTGGTGGGCTTAAAGCCAACGCCATCAATGCCATGGAAATAAGCCAAGCACGTTTAAATTATGCCCAGTCATTACGGGTTAATATAAAGCGAGATCAGCTCGATAATAAATTCATAAATAATTTAAAAAATATGTTGCAGCCGGTCAATACGCAACAAGGTGAGCACGGTTGCCCGATTATTTTGCATTATGAAAATGAAACTGCTCAAGCGGATATTCAGTTAGGAGATAACTGGCGTATACGACCAACCGATGAACAAATATTGGTTTTAAAATACGCATTTGGAGAAAATGCTGTTGCCATGGACTATGCTTAAATGTCTGTGGAGCAGTGTGTTTTTTTATCTTGCTTTGACCGATGTTTTGCTTTTTTGCAATCAAATAGTGATGCGACAACATATGAGAACCCACCAAAAACACTTTGGGTAGGGTTGAGCGCTGGGGTGGATTCAACAGTATTGCTGCACAGTTTAGCAAGTTGGCTATCTGCAACAGCAGTTATGGATAAGTTCGCGGTTAAAGCGCTGCATGTTCATCATGGTTTATCGACTAATGCCGATGCATGGGCAGAGCAAGCGAAACAACTGTGCGAGCAGGTATCGTTGCAATTTGCTATAGATATTGAGTGCGTTGTAGAGCGTGTAGATTTAACTTCTAAAAGTAATGGTATAGAGCAGGCTGCACGTATTGCGCGCTATCAAATGTTTGAGCAGCATTGCACAAAAAATGATTTTTTATTACAAGGCCACCACCTTGATGATCAGCTTGAAACTTTTTTCATGCGAGCCTTGCGGGGCAGTGGTTTAACTGGCTTGGCGGGCATTCCTTTTAGACGGCCATTGTCGCGCAATAATGATTGCCAAATACTTCGGCCATTATTGAATATAGAAAAAAATCAAATAATCGAATACGCAAAACAGCATAACTTGATTTGGGTTGATGACGAATCAAATCTAGATGACAGTTACGATCGAAACTGGTGGCGTAATGAATTATTACCAAAAATCTGGCAGCGCTACCCTAATAAAAAACAAACACTAGCGCGCAGTATTAATACACTTCGTGATGAACAAAAATTATTGCAAGATTTAATTATTGAAAAAATTGATTACGATTCTAAGCTGCAAGAAAAAAAATTAATACACCCGGCATTACAACAGATCCCTCATTTTAATATTTCATTAATAGAGTCTTTAGATCAAGCAAGATGCTTTAGTTATATACGGGCATGGCTTGCGCAGTATATTGATATCTTGCCATCAGCTACGCATATGCCAATAATTTATAATGAACTGGTTTTATCAGGCTTGTCATCTACACCGATTTTTACTTGGGATAATTGGGCATTGTGTCGATATAAAAATTTTTTATATCTTATAAAAAATAATAAATTCCAAAAAAATAAAAAAAATATTATTAATTGGCAAGGAGAAACACTAGCTTGGCAAATGGGGCAGATAGTGTCCAATAAAACACAGCATGACTTTTCATTAAAGCCTGGAGCTTACACCATAAGAAACTGGCAGGCAGGAGATATTGCTAAACCCGTAGGTCGATCAACAAGAAAAATGAAAAAGTGGTGGCAAGATTATCACGTACCTGCTTGGGCAAGAGAAAAATGGCCGATTATCGTCAATAAAGAAGACACCATTGTAGCGGTTCCTGGTTTATTCGTATGCGACAACCATGTGGTAAAGTCGGGGCAATTAGGCTGGCATATTGAATACAAATTAATAGATATTTTATAAGTAATTTTATATCTATTAATAATAATACTTTTAATTAAAATTATTAATAGCGGTAAGTGTCATCAATGGCATATAAAACAACAATCTTCTTATGATAAATAACGTTATAATCACTCCAAATTATTGTGCGTACATTCTGTAAAATAAACACGGCAAATGTAAAAGAATCATCCTTATTTCAAATAACACTGATATCTTGGTGCAATCAATAAACTAGTGCAAAAATCAGCTAAAAACCAAAGCTGCTTTCGCTGAAAAACTATCCTATCATTATTAAAGCTACATATGATAAGTCACCACTTGGACTGTAAATTATGAAAACAAACACACTTTGTTACGATATATCGCTTAAATTGCTAGCTTGCGTCTGCATGGCTTCGATTTCAGTTTCGTCATTTTCAGCATCTCCTGGTGGTGTAACAGACTCTTTAGAGTTATGGGTGCGGGCAGATAGCGGTGTTACTGTCAGTAATGGAGGAGTCGATGAATGGTCTGACCAATCAACACTTAGCAATGATGCCTCTCAAGTTACGTCAAATAAACGCCCCGTATTAAGTGATGATTTAAGTGTTGACGGTGAAACCCTTAACTTTAACCCTTCTGTTGTTTTTGATGGCAGCAATGATTTGCTTGATGTGCCAAATTTACAATTAGATGATGGTGCATCTATTTTTGCTGTAGCATTCAACGGCCAGCAGGGAAGTGGTGGATCTCAATTCAAACCCTTTATTATTTCTAAAGATGATCATGATGCCACCGATGAAGATAAAGGTTTTTTGCTGATTGCTGGTCGTTCTAATTCAAATGACGGTGATGTGTTTTTTATTCCACCGCATTCTAATTCTACTGCTGATGAGTTTGTATTTGATGATGTTACCGAGCGTAGTAATCGTTCTGCAATGTGGCTTGGGCTAGACGATACTAATGATCAGAGTTTTATTTATAGAAACGGTGAGTTAAAAGATTCAAATCTCAATGTTCCAACTGACCCAGGAGCCCCTTACACAACGGGTTACGATATTGGTGGTACTGAATTTAGCACAGAAAGATTCTACAAGGGCGGCATTGCTGAAATAATTGCTTTTGATGAAAAGCTCAGTCCGGCCAATATTGCAAAAGTTAATAGTTATTTAGGTATCAAATACGGCATTACATTATACCAGCAAGACCTAGTATTATCCGATGATACGATGCTTTGGGATTATTCTGAGAATACAGCTTATCACAATGACGTCGCCGCTATCGCAACTGATACTGGATCAGAATTACAGCAAAAAATATCCCGTAGCTATACCAATACGTTAGCAGATCAAGCTTTTAGTATCAGTATGTCGATGGAGAATACGTTTAATACGCTAAACAACGATGCCGGTAGAACGCTGGCGATGGCGGATAAATCAGGATTGGTTTGGGGGCGAAATAGTGGCGATACCGGTTTTGGTATTTCGTTATTATCATCTGGCGACAATAAACGCATCAATCGTATTTGGAAAACACAACAAACAGGTACGGCTAGTTCAGTATTTATTGCTATTCCCGGTGCTGTATATTTTGATCAATCACTTGATGGCGGTAATGGAGCAGTTAAGCCAGGTGAGAAGCTATTGTAAGTTTCTTCAAATGAGTTTAGCAGCAACGCCAGTGATTTAGATACAACAAATTATGAAATCATTGAGCTTACCTACAATGCCAGTGAAGATTATTATTTTACTGAAATAACGTTTACCGACACTCAGTATTTCACATTAGCTATTGCACCAGATCCTTTTCTTGTATCTGTTGAACGCAACACAGCTGGATCAGAAGTGATTGATGGAAACATCAATCAATTAGAGTATTTATTTACCTTTAGTAAAGATACCACGGATGTTGATCTTGCTGATTTTATTAAGAGTGGAGATAGTAACGGTTTATTCGATCTGGATTCAGTTAGCCCAGTTTCAGGCAGTACAAGCCAGTATGTTGTGACTTTAACAAGAAACGCCACGGCATTTAATGGTTTACTTGATAATTACGAGGTAGGAATATTATTAAAACCAGCATTCACTATTAACAGTACTGCCGTAGACGGTTCAACGGTGAGTGTTATTGGGCGCGAAATCACAAATGGCTCTGTCACAGGGATCGGTGGTACTTTAAATCAGCCCTACCTTCTTGATGATGATTTTGATAATGACGGCACAAAAAATAGTGACGAAGCACCCGGTGCAGAAAACAATCAATGCTTGCCAACTCCTAATGAAGACTCTTGTGATGCAGACGGCGATGGCGTAACTAATGAAAATGAAGTAGTGGGTGAAGAAAATGACCCTTGTGCTCCAAATTCTGGTTCAGCAGCTTGTACATCAATAACAACGATAAAGAACTATGCTGATAATAATGGTGGTACTACAGCCCCTGCCTTAAGTGATTTTAGTCAGTTAAATATTGTTGGCGTTAATGGCGTAAATATCAATGAAATTAACTCAGTGATTGCTGGCCTTGCGGGAAGTGATGTTGATGATACTGCTGAGATCCAAGCGATTGTTGATGGCATTGTTGCTAAGAACGCCGCGTTAGCTAAGATCGAAGCGTATGCTGATGACAATGCTAATCCAGCTCCTGTATTGGCTGATTATTCGGCCGCTGGAGTAACAGGAGTAACTGCTTCTAATATAGCTGAAATCAATGCTGCGATTGCTGCATTAACCGGTACTGATGTTGACACTCAAACTGAGATCCAAGCGATTGTTGATGGCATTGTTGCTAAGAACGCCGCGTTAGCTAAGATCGAAGCGTATGCTGATGACAATGCTAA
>OJGH01000006.1_pt1 | contig 117144 bp, 102 predicted proteins | sample 1594641 | NCBI WGS metagenome assembly OJGH01 (sample SAMN05416894, study PRJEB24817) | seawater metagenome | isolation source: Sea water | place: Canada:Atlantic | collected 2013-11 | reverse complement strand
TTTGTGTGCATTCTAACACCTCTTATTACGTGTCCAAATTCACTGTACCACTACATTGTTACGCTAAAAGCCATTTGTTAGCTGCTCTTTTAAGAGTAAACGGAATACCCGCGGGTTTGTGTTATCAAAGAGTAACAATTACAAATGAGCCGCCGTTTTGTTTGCATGGATTAAATGCCGTGTATTTAAAAAAATATGGCTGGTATCGTATAGATGCAAGAGGAAACAAAGCGGGTGTTGATGCAGGGTTTTGCCCACCATTAGAGAAGTTGGCATTTTCTACTATTGCAGAAGGTGAGCTTACTTTACATGAAATTTGGTCGGAACCACTTGCGATAATCATTAAAACACTTGAAGAAAACTCAACATGGTCGCAGGTAGCAAAAAAATTACCTGACACTGAAACTCCTTGAAAGCACATTGATTACCATTTAACTGAGTCTACCGTTTTGGATATGAACCTAAGGCTTAAGCAGTGGCGTAAGCAGGCATATAAGCGGGTACTTAGGCGCGGTAACAGTTGTTGGTATGAGAGTTCGGGTATTTGATGGAATGAAGTGCCTTTAATACTTGTTTTAAACCAAAACAGTATTAGTCTATTTAGCAGTAGGTTTACTATTTATTACTGCAGAGTGTGGTTATGGAAGAAGGTGTTATAGCAGTAGAGGGTTTTGTGGAGGCAGGGTACTGGGTTAGTCCGTATGTATTCTGGGGCGTTATTATCATTCTACTGGCTTTAGTCGTATCAGGAATCGTTTTTTTACTTTACCACCGTCGTGTAATATCTGCCCAACATTCACTGGTACAGAAGTATCGTGAGGGTTCGGATACGTTTCGCTATCTTGTCGATACGGCGCACGAAGGAATTGCAGTGGTGCAAAATACTCGCCTTGTTTACCTGAATCCGCGAATGTGTGAAATGAGCGGGTATACTAAGGAAGAGTTGAAAGAATTGCCGTCTTTTTTACCGTTAATTCACCCTTCAGCGCGAGAAGAAATGATGGCTAATTATCAGCGTCGTGTCGCCGGGGAGTCTGCCCCAAAGCGTTACGAGAGCTTGTTTCTCCGAAAAAACGGTAGTAGTTACCCTATTGAATTAAGCGGTGTGCCAATTGTTTGGAGAGGGAAACCTGCAACTCTCAATATGCTTACCGATATCTCTGCTCGTAAGGCGGCAGAGCAAAAGATATTGTACTTGGCTCATCATGATTCTCTAACCGGCCTTGTTAATAGAGCCGTACTGAGTGATCGCATTGAGCAAACCATAGCTTTGGCCAAGCGCAGTACAGACCCCTTTGCTGTTTTGTTCATTGATTTAATAGCCTTCAAAGCGATTAATGACACCTATGGCCATGATGTAGGAGACCAGTTATTACAGCAAGTGAGTGAGCGTATTCAACAGCAATTAAGAGAGACCGATACGCTGGCACGTGTTGGTGGTGATGAATTTGTAGTTTTGTTGGCTCAAATTAAAAATCATCAAGAGGTGGCTCAAGTAATGGAGCGAATCAAGCAGTGTTTAGTGGAAGCCTTTCAAGTTAAAGATCATAAGCTGCACTGTTACGCAAGCCAAGGAGCTGCTTTGTATCCAAAAGATGGCGAATCAGTACAAGAGCTATTGAGCCAAGCTGACAAAAATATGTATGAAGAAAAATGCAATTACTACGGGAGCCTAAGTAGTCAATAACCGCTATTTATACAATTGAGATTGATTTCTACCGTTATTTTTTGACTCGTATAAAGCTTTGTCTGCACAATCAATGGTTTGTTGTAAATTGGGCGAAGCAGGATCCACTTCGGCAATACCCGCGCTAATGGTAATGTTTATAAACTTATTTTGGTCAACTTCTATATTTGTTTTCTCTAACATCGTTCTAATGCGTTCTGTTAAAATATGGGCATCATTAAGAGAAGTATTGGGCATTAAAATAATAAATTCTTCTCCGCCATAGCGTGCCAAAATATCCTCTTGACGAGATTGCATTCTGATTAATTCGGCAACGCATTTAATAGCTTTATCACCGCAAGTATGGCCATAAGTATCGTTTATGTTTTTAAAGTGATCTATGTCGAAAATCGTGATCGAAGTTGGGGTTTTTATAGGGTTTTCATTCGTCAACAGTTTATTGGCGGCGTTACTAAAGTGGCGACGGTTAAATAAGTGGGTTAAAGGGTCGGTAGACGCTTGAATTTGCAAGTCTGCTTGAGTTGTTTTTAAATTTTCTAATGACCTAATTCTATGAGCAATGATCAGCGACAGTAAAAGAGCTTCTAATAGGATGCCAATACCAACTCCGTGGCTATTAATGTAATTAAATTCGGCCATTCCTTTATAAAATAAAACGGCTAAGCCACTGAATAAAACAAATAACCCGTGAGCAATTAGAAAAAATACAGCTACTGGATGCTTTCTAAATAGCATAGAAAAAGTGACAGAGAGGCTCACAGCCATCATAACGGCCGCTAAAGTGCTGGAATATTTAAGCGCGGTGACGATATCAAACAAGCCGTAGATAAAGTTAATAGACAGCAAAGCCAATACGATAAGCAAGGACCAGTGTTCAACGGGGTAACGTTTCTTTGTTTCAAAAATATTGGTCATGAATAAAATTAAAAAGATAGGCATTGCGACCAGTGATAAATGCCATTTCATTGTATTGTAGCCAAACACATTAAAGATATCTGCTAACAAACCATAAGACAACGCGATCCAAAAACCTCCCGAAACGAGATAGCAGGCGTAATAAAAATGCTCTTTAAGGCGAGAAGAAAAAAACATCAAAAAATTATAGATAATAAGCGCAAGTAACATACCTACGACAAGTGCAATATAGGTAAACTGGCCTAATAAAGCTCTTTTTGATAAATCTTCGCCATATAAATTAAGAGCGAACCACTGGTGTGAGAAAGAGGTGCTATTAACAAACAGTGTTTTGATCTGATTAGGTTCTAAGGATATCTCAAATACGGCGCTGCCTCGGTACATCCACTGCCATGTCGTTTGATCGTCTAAATCAAGCACGCGTTCATTGATGAGCTTGTTATTAACGACCTCGTATAAGCCTACGGCTTTATTGTGGTACGCATGAGGGTGATGAAGATAAACCTTTGTTGGCACAGCCGTGGGGTTATTAAGCGTTATTTTTGACCAAGTAACTTTAGAAGCAGTCCCCAAAGAAAGGCTATTTGGCGAAAGTATAAAATCTTGTTTTTGTACGGTCTCAAATGGCATTGTTTCGCTTTTATCAACAAAGTACTCCATTTGAAATTGTTCTAACTGTGTATGATTGTCTTTTATAATGTGCACTGGTGCAGCCGCCAGTACTTTTGAAGTCAGTAATAAAGTGCATAGAACAAATAAGATCGAAATAAAAGAGGCTGGCCGAATGCTAATCATTAACGTTCCGTTGTTTTTTGCTTTTAAACCTATTATCAGTGTATCACTAACTTTAGTTTTTACTAATAATTGACTCAATGTAAAATGCAGTATTGATTTAGTCTCATAAATAGAAAAAGAAATGGCGCTAGATGAATATTTAACTAAGGATTAACATGAGTATTAATTTACGGCCATTGTTAGCGTCTGACCCGAATTATGGCCTAGTCATTGATCTATACAAAACAGCTTTTACCACTGTACGCCATATCCCCGCTTGGGTTCTTAGATTAACCATGCGTAGGTCTAATAATGGTTTTAGTATGATTTACGATCAATATAAATGGGTTGGGCTTTTAAAAGTTACCGAGCATGCAGATTTTGTGTTTGTACACTTTTTTGCGATAGCAGATTCAATGCGCTCCGGTGGCTATGGCAGTCGAGTGCTTGACTTTATTAAGGCTAAATACGCAAATAAAATCATTATTCTAAACGTTGAAAATCTTGATCCTCAAGCTGCTAATTATAGGCAGCGTATTAAGCGTCGTGCTTTTTATGAAAATAACGGTTTTATTACCTCTGGTTTGGTGGTGCAAGATTCGAGTGAGCAAATGGATATGTTGGTCTTTGGTCGCGGTGTGTCTAAAAATGAAATCGAAGATATTTATAGGCAATTGTACAAAGGGTTTTGGGGAGCTTTATCCAGACCCAAGGTTATGTATTTGAGCTAGTCAGTGTTAGCGTGGTCTATTTCTTAAATTCTGAGTCACTTTTGTAAACGGCGCATTAACTCGGCGACAACAGTGTTATAATATTTTTTATTTAAAATCAGTTATTACGGTATTCGGCATGTCAAAAAGTTTTGAAACTCAGGGAATCATTCACTCTATTGGTGATACTCAATCATTTGGTCAAAATGGCTTTACCAAACGCGAGTTTGTTATCAAGGTGACGGGTGAGGGGGAAAACCCAGCCTACCCTAATTACTTGTCATTGGAATTATTAAAAGATAAGTGTGCCTTGATGGATCAATACCAAGTTGGCCAAGAAATTGTGGCGCATTTTAATCTGTCTGGCCGCCTTTGGAACCCAGGCAATGGTCAGCCTGAAAAGTGTTTTACCAGTTTGCAAGCGTGGCGCATAGAAAATGCAGCGACGAGCTTTGGTGGCCAAGATGCATCAAGTGGCTTTGCGCCAAGTAGTTTTAATCAGAGTGGGTTTGATCAAACACCGCAACAAAACAATCAATTTCAAGCACCCTCTAACGATTTTGGTGACAGTAATTTTGATGACGATGTTCCGTTTTAGAGAGAACTCTAATGGCTTAGCCATAATCTAAATCGCATTCCCCATAGGCTGGTCATACCAGTACTGATCGCGGTTATTTCGCCTTCTGTATTTACATAGAAGATACTTGGAGTAACCGCGACACCCCATTGCTGGCTAATCTGGCCGCTGTTGTCGTTAATGGTTAAAAAGTGATAATCCCTGTCTGCTTGATAGGTTTTTATTTCTTGATCGCTGCCGGATGACAGAGCAACACTAATGACCTGATAATTATCTTCTTCTGCTAATTTACTCACTGAGGGTGATGTGGTTTTGCAAATAGGGCACCAGCTGCCCCAAAAATACACCAAGGTTGGGCCTTGGCTAAAATCAATCAAAGCCGAAGGCGCAATACCAGAAGGCATATTACGCTGCTGGTAATGGGTAACACCAATCACCACAATAGCCATTAATGCTAATGTTTTTAAATGGCTGACCCATGCCTTCTTAGTGGTAAATTGGACTATTAGGTAGTTGTTAATGCGCGTTAAAAGAGGTTTAAACATAAGGGTTAGATAAAGTGTTACATAAGTTATGTATAGGGGTTGTTAAGTAAATCGTTGAAGATTTAATGATGTGACCAGTGTAGCGGGATTTTAGTTCGTTATCTTTATTGTTTACTGACTTGTGTAGTTATTTTTAACGCCCCTAAGGGTAGAATACGCTCAATTTATTTATTAAAGCATTTAGACACCGTGGTTAAGATAGAGATGACAGAAAAAGAAAAGAAGCATACCCATGATTTAGATAATAAAGACGCTGTAAATGATGCGCTTGTTAATGATGCGCCTAATCATTCAGCTAGAGACGGCGTTGACGACGAGCTGTTTGCAGCTGATTTACAAGTGCGCTTAGAGAAAAAGTTAGCGTCAATTGATAAGCGTGATTTTCTATCTCGGGTAACCTCATTTTGGTTGGGCGTCTTTTCAGTCATAGCCGGAGTGATCGATAATGTTAAAAATCGCCTGTTAGCGCTATTAATGAAAATTCCAGCCCCCGAAATCATTAAGCAAAGTCTTCACACAGCAGGGGTAGTAACCAACTTTAAAGCCATGATCGATTTTATTCGTATTAAGTATTATGCCTTTAAAAAAGCCCCCTACAATGAAAAACTTATCCACAGCTTCGAAGAACTGCAAGCAAGAGCACATCAGCAAGGTGTTGATTTTAAACAGCAATTTCCTGATCTAGTAGAGCGATTTGTTGAAGGTAAAAATCAGATTTTACAACATTCATACTTCAAAGAGTTCAACAAAAGTGCTTCTGAACGAATATTAGCCATCCCTTTTTCTTTTACGCGCTCTTTGTCGCCAGTATTACCCGACCGAGCTTTATGGCATAAGTTATTTGGCCTGTTAGAAGCGCGTTATATTCAAGATGTGGTGCTTGTTGATAGTGATGGTAAGCAAACCTCGTTAAAAAATGACTCTAAAAAGCGAGTTGAATCCAGTCACAGCGTCCGTTATTTATACGAAGCTTCCGTGTTTAAGGCTCATGGGCATCGGGTTTTTATCATCGGCCATCACGAAGGTTACCTAGGGCCGTATTTTGTTCGCAGCGCACTGCGCCGTATGGGGTTTGATAATTTAGCGGAAAATTGTAATACCGTGGTTGGTCCACGAATGTTTTCGAGTTTATTGTTAAAAAGTGGTGCCAGTAATGTAGGTAATTTATTTTTAACCTTACCGTCTCAGAAAACCACAAAAGTCAATGAAAGTGGCCTCGCAGAAGCCTTAAAACGCAGCGCCCGGCGCACTCAGTTTTTAATCAAAATGCCCAACGTTGGTCTAACCGTAGTAGAGCAATTTAGCTATCGGGATTTTATGGAGTTAATTACTCATTACCAAGATTTACAGCCAGAATTAGATAAACACAATACCAGCTTAGGCTGGTTAGACGAGGTGCTTTCTAGTGCAGAAATTGACGAATTAGTTGCGTACCTATGCGCTCACGACGCCGTCAATGTAATGTCTGACTTTGACAAGCAAGATTACGATCTATTTAAACAGGTGATGCATGAGCCGTTTTTAATTTTCCCAGAAGGTTCACGCTCTTATGTGAATAACAATGGCGATATCACACTCAAGTATTTTAGCCCCAAATTTATGCAAGCTTATCTACGCCCTGGGGATGTTATCTTGCCACTCAGTTTGGTGGGGGGATCGGATATTTTAGAAGGCATTAAACTGAAAAAAGGCAAATTAGGTATGGCGTTGGGCAAACCCTATGAAGTAACGCGTGAGATGATCGATAACTATGAAGTTGAAGGGGTTGATGTAATGCGTAACATTACTCGTTTAACCAACCTTAAAAACGTTCATTTTGATGAAAATATTCAGGCTGGCGGAAAGTTTGAAGCGTGACCTTGTTTGGATAGTTTGTGACTTATTAGACCTTAATCCGTATGATCCTAACCAGTAATTTATTTTTGTAATTGTGGGTTTTTCATGTCGTCTTCTATTAAGTTAACCGAGTACAGTCATGGCGCAGGTTGCGGCTGTAAAATATCACCACAAGTATTAGAAACCATAGTCGCTTCTAAGTTAGACGTAAAGATGGATCCTAATCTGCTGGTGGGCAATAGCAGTAAAGACGACGCCGCCGCTTACGATATGGGTAATGGTCAAGTAGTGCTAAGTACCACTGATTTTTTTATGCCTATTGCTGATGATCCCTTTGATTTTGGCCGCATTGCAGCAACTAACGCGATCAGTGATATTTATGCAATGGGCGGTAAACCTCTAATGGCGATTGCGATTTTAGGTTGGCCCATTAATACCTTACCTGCAGATGTTGCTCAACAAGTAGTGGATGGTGGACGCCAAGCCTGCATGGACGCTGGCATTATGTTAGCAGGTGGCCACAGCATTGATTCCCCAGAGCCAATTTTTGGTTTAGCAGTTACTGGCCAAGTTGCCAAAGAAAAACTAAAACAAAACAACACCGCTACAGCAGGTTGTCGGCTATATCTAACCAAAAAATTAGGCGTAGGCATTTTAACCACAGCACAAAAGCAAAAAAAATTAAAACCCGAGCATGAAGGTTTAGCCGTCGAAGTGATGTGCCAGTTAAATAAAATAGGTGCAAATGTCGCCGATATTGCAGGGGTCAAAGCCATGACCGATGTCACCGGCTTTGCCTTAATGGGACATTTAATAGAAATGTGCGAGGGTAGCGGTGTTAAAGCCAAAATCCATTTCGATGCTATTCCATTCTTAGAACCAGTAAAAGAATACTTAGCACTGGGCTGTGTGCCTGGAGGTACTGTTCGCAACTTTGATTCTTATGGTGAAAAATTAGCGCCACTAACACAACAGCAGCGTGATTTATTATGCGACCCTCAAACCAGTGGCGGTTTGTTAATCGCAGTTGCACCAGCCGCTCAAACAGAATTAGAAACACTATTAAGCAATGCCGGTTTGTACGCGCAAGCGATCGGTGAATTGGTAGATGATTCAACTGTCTTTGAAAACAATGCTGACTACCTTGTTGAGGTAGTGTAATTATGTCAGACCAAAGCCAGCCCCCTACTATTGATGTTCGCCCGGACACCGATGACTATGAATCACTGTTCTTTAACGATACGCCGATGTTTGATACTCGTGCGCCTATCGAGTTTAAAAAAGGTGCGTTTTTGCATACCCTAAGTTTGCCACTAATGACGGATATTGAGCGCGCGAAAGTGGGCACTTGTTACAAACGTGACGGCCAAGACGCTGCGATTAAATTGGGCCACCGTTTAGTTTCTGGTAAAACCAAACAAGCACGCATGGCACTGTGGTTAGATTTTGCTAACAAAAACCCCAATGGTTATTTGTATTGCTTTCGAGGTGGCTTGCGTTCTCATACCACTCAAGCATGGTTAGCCGAAGCAGGCTGTCATTACCCGTTGGTTAAAGGTGGTTATAAAGCCATGCGTCGTTTTTTAATTGACCGTCTTGATGCTATTTGTGATGCAGCGGTTAATGCCCAGCAAGAAGAAAAATTCTATATTGTTGCTGGCCAAACTGGCGCAGCGAAAACCGATTTATTATTAAAATTTAACAACAGTATCGACCTTGAAGGTATCGCCAATCATCGCGGCAGCGCCTTTGGAAAGCGTGCTGCAGGGCAGCCAAGCCAGATTGATTTTGAAAACCATCTAGCGGTTCAGTTTTTACGCCAACATCACAAATCCCCCAGTACTCCTATTTTTTTGGAAGACGAAAGTCATTTAATTGGCCGTTGTGCGATGCCGCTTAAATTACGCAGCGCCATGCACGAGTCGCCTATTGTGGTGGTAGAAGCGGATTTAGAATCCCGAGTTGAACATTCGTTCCGTAACTACATTTTGCAAAAACTGTCCGAGTGGCAAGAGTGGGTGGCGGTTCAAGCAGATGATGAAATTGAGAAAAAAAGCGCTTTTGAATTATTTGCCGAAGAACTGCAAAAATCCATGTTTAATATTCGTAAGCGTTTAGGTGGCGTTCGTCATCAGCAGCTAACCTTATTATTAAACCATGCCTTAGTAGCCCATAAAGCGGGTGATGACAGCTTGCATCGTGAGTGGATACGGATATTGCTCAACGAGTATTACGACCCTCAGTACGATTATTTATTAGCCCAGCGTAAAGAGCGCATTGCTTTTCGTGGTAATGCACGAGCTGTAGAAGAGTATTTATTCTCTAAGCTGCCTGTTAACTAGCTGCCTGTTACTAGCACTGGGTTACTCGCTTATATGTCTTCAAGCTTAACGGGGGGAAGCTGTATGCTTAAATGAAATCCGTTATCGTTGTCTACAATTTGTAAGCTACCTTGGAATAAGTTACTCACAATGTTGTCGATGGCATAAAGACCTAGCCCTGAAGTTTCTGACTTACCTCGACTGGTGGTAAAAAAAGGTTGAAAGATTTGATCCTTAATATCTTCTTTTAAGCCAATGCCATTATCATGGTAATTAATTTCACAATGATCCTCTTGAACCAATAATTCAATATCAATTTGCCCTTGATCGCTATTAGCCAAACCATGTTTAATGCTGTTATCAATAAGCCCAGTGATAATAATAGTGAGTGGCTCTTGATAGCTAATAAAAGATTTTGGCCCTTGGTAGTGGCTGTTAATAGATAGGTCTGCTGGTATGTTGCTAGTATTCTCAATGAAGTTTTTGGTTAGCTCTTCAAGAAAACGTTTACCATATATTTTAGAGGCACTGGCCTGCAAGTAACCACTACTCACCATAGCAAAGCGTTTTACTAGCTGATCAATTTTCTGCTCGTTTTTCTTCAAAATGACAAAACTGTCGCCAAGGTTATTTAACGCATCCAGTTGATCTGGCTGGCTGTTCTCAGTTAACTCTTGATGAATAGAATTAAGAAACGACAGGGTGGTTAAGTTATTACCCAGCGGGGTATTTATTTCGTGAGAAATACCTGCAATTAATAATTTAAGAGACTCTAAACGCTTTTTATGCTGTTCTTCTTTTTCTTGTTGGCGGCTCATATGGTCGTGAATATCTGTTATATGACCTTCGATGCTTTGTTCTACCCCTTCACCTTGCAGTGACAGCGTTATACTTAGCCAGCGTTCTTCCTGCTTGCCATTGGTACATAAAACAGGAATGCCTTGTACGGTTCTGCCAGCACCTAAATGCTCCATCAATTTTATAATGGCACTGGGATCTTTGCTTAGATTTTGGAAAATGTTTAATTCGTTACTTTCGTAATGATTTAATTCCATAATTTGAGCGAATGCATGGTTATGATTAGCGATGCTGCCATCAATTTTAGCGGTAAAAATACCCGCAGGAGAATTATGATAAATATCTTGGTATTTGGATAAATGCAGCTCAGATTCAAGTAGTGCTTGATTTTTCTCATGCACACTTTCGTTAATTCTACGAGCCAGAGCCAGCGAAATAATAACCAGCTCTAATAAACCACCAACAGCAAAAGCTTGGCGGGTATAGGCGCTGCTGGGAATGATGTTGTAAATAGACAAGGATAACAAAATCAAGCTAATTACTAAGGCCAACCAAGCGAGGGCAAAAATTGCAGCTCCCGGACGTTTATGCCACGCAAAATACAAAGCAGTGATTAAGATAACCGGGCTAATGATGATATTCATCGCGTTCATCAGCTTAGAGCCAGTTTGATAATCAATTACAAATAAGCTCAAAATACTTAAACCAACCAATGCGTACAAACCTTTAAAAAGTATGCTAATAATTGGCGAGTAGCGGTTAATTTTCAGAAAGAAATAAGCCAGCGGTAAAGTGAATAGTAACGACCAAGCGGCTCCGATTAGCGGCGTAAGATTGTTAAAATTAGGATAACTAGACCATACATACTGAAACCCTAAGCCATTCAATGCAGCAATTAATAAAGTAAACCCAGATAAATAGCCGACATATAAATAGTACGTTAGTGAATGCAGTGAAATGGCAATGATTAGATTGTAAAGCCCCATAATGATCAAGCTGCCAAACAAGGCACCAAACCAATAATTTTCGATCGTTTTAGCTTGAACGTATTCATCCTCAGAGAACACCACCACAGGCAATGTCATAGAGCTTTGTGTTTCGACTCTTACATAGACGGTGTAGTCTGTTTGGGGAAGCAGTGTGTAACTAAATAGGTAGTATTTATCGTGTTGTCGAGCTTCGGTAAAGGGCAAGTAATCGCTAAAATGGGTGTGTTTAATAATGCTACTATTTAAATGTTTTACCAGAAATGCATCGACATGATCCAGCATGGGGTAATTGATTCGAACATGCTGCTTTTGCGGTTTAATATCTTTATTACTTAACTGAATACGCAGCCACACAGCATCGTCGGTAAAGCCAAAGTTGGCATTGTTGCGAGATACATGCCGCCATTCAACCTGATTATTTAAATCACTATCAATAATATCTTGGGCTGTTAACTGGGTCGTACTGTCTCGATAAAATTCCAGCACAGTATCTTCAGACCAGCTAAGCGAAGCGATAACGGCGAATAGATTGAATACCACAAATTTGAGAAAATTAACCATGCAAAAACATTTTCCTATAACACCGTAATCATCGTATTTTTATTATTAGATTCTGAATACTGGCAATTAGTACAGTTTAATAGAAATTAAAGCATTTGGCTCTTATAAAGACTCAATAAAAACCTTTTGACGAAAAGTTGCGTAAATACAAATCAGTGTCCATTGTATGATTACCAAGACTTAAAAAGCATATCAAAGAGGATCAATATTGAGCATATCTCAACTTGAAACCGTTCTAGTTTGCTATTGGTGTTATAAATAGATATTCAAATGCAAGGTTTGGTCATTTACCCGGTGGCACTTCCCGCCTATATTGGTCGCATTATCAACTTGTTCGTTTAACAATAATTAAAAGGTCAACTCCCATGGCTCAAGCCCAAAATAAGTATTATCCACACGTAATGGAACCGTTAGATCTTGGTTTTACAACCTTAAAAAATCGCGTGATTATGGGTTCGATGCACGTTGGTTTGGAAGATCGCCCATGGCACTTTGATGAAATGGCAGCTTACTTTGCAGAGCGAGCCCGAGGTGGGTGTGGTTTATTAGTAACCGGTGGCTTCTCTCCCAATCGCGCAGGTGACTTGTTGCCTTTTGGCTCAAAATTAATGCATAACTGGCAAGTTCATTTTCACAAGAAAGTGACCAAGGCCGTTCATGCAGAAGATGGAAAAATCTTACTGCAAGTACTGCATGCTGGCCGTTATGGTTATACACCGCTTAACGTTGCGCCATCTGCAGTTAAGTCGCCAATCACACCGTTTAAGCCTAAAGAACTTTCTGCAAAGCAAATTATTAAAACCATTGGTGATTATGTTCGTTGTGCCAAATTGGCCAAAAAAGCAAATTATGATGGTATTGAGATCATGGGCAGCGAAGGCTACTTCATTACTCAGATGCTAAATAAGCGCACTAATAAGCGCGAAGATGAATGGGGTGGTTCTTACCAAAATCGCATGCGATTCCCCTTAGAAGTTGTGCGTCAAATTCGTGAAGAAGTAGGAACAGACTTTATATTGATGTTCCGTTTGTCGATGCTTGATTTGGTTGAAGATGCTTCCGATATTGATGAAGTCATTGAGCTTGCTAAAGAACTAGAAAAAGCCGGCATTAATATCATTAACACAGGTATCGGTTGGCATGAAGCTCGTGTACCTACTATTGTAACCTCTGTGCCACGTGCAGCGTTTGCCGATATAACAGGTCGGGTTAAAAAAGAACTTAGTATTCCTGTGGTGGCTTCAAACCGCATCAATATGCCGGATATTGCCGAAGATATAATCGCCTCTGGTAAGGCAGACATGGTATCAATGGCTCGCCCATTTTTGGCGGACTCAGAGTGGGTTAATAAAGCCGCTGAAGGCCGTGCTGATGAAATCAATACCTGTATTGGCTGTAACCAAGCCTGTTTGGATCACACCTTCCAAATGAAACGCGCGAGTTGCTTGGTTAACCCGCGCGCAGGCCATGAAACTAAATTAATTTATACGCCAGCCGCTAAAGCGAAAAAAGTTGCAGTTGTTGGTGCTGGCCCTTCTGGACTGGCGTGTGCAACTGTTGCAGCGCAGCGTGGCCATCACGTAACTTTATTCGAAGCTCGTGATGTCATTGGTGGGCAATTCAATTACGCCAGTAAAATACCGGGTAAAGAAGAATTTCGTGAGACCATTCGTTATTTCTTAAAGCAAATCGAAGTACTAAACATAGACCTTAAATTAAATACTCTGGTGACTTCTAAGCAATTAAAAGAAATGGGTTTTGATGAAGTCGTAATTTCTTCTGGTGTTGCTCCGCGTGTACCTAACATGCCAGGGGTTGATCATGAAAAAGTCGTGACTTACCAACAAGTATTGCAAGATGATATGCAGTTAGGTAAGCGTGTTGCGGTCATGGGCGCTGGTGGTATTGGCTATGACATGTGTGAATACTTAACTCATCAAGGCCCCTCGTTAACGTTAAACAAAGAGTTATGGATGAAGGAGTGGGGAGTGGATGGCACTAACCAAAACCGCGGTGGTTTAAAACCTATGGAAATTGAAGAATCTCCGCGTCAGGTGTATATGCTGCAGCGTAAAACATCCAGCTTTGGTAAGGGTTTGAATAAAACATCAGGTTGGGTTCATCGCGCAGTTGTTAAAATGAAAGGCGTTGAAACTATTGGTGGAGTGTCTTATGACAAAGTAGACGACGAAGGTTTACACATCACTATAACCACGGGTAAAGACGACAAGCAGACAGTTGAAAAACGTGTGCTAGACGTTGATCACGTGGTGTTATGTGCCGGTCAAATATCGGTAAACAAACTGCACACCGAACTAGATAACGACATGGGCAAAAAGTTTAATGTACATTTAGTAGGGGGCGCTGAATTTGCAGGCGAGCTCGATGCTAAGCGCTGTATTAAACTGGCCAGTGAATTAGCCGTAACACTTTAGAGTTTATAAAAAGGGTGTGTTTAAATACACATCCTTTTTTTATGCAGCTTTGTTTAATTAATAATCTCTTATTTAACAAAGTAGTGCCTTTATTAATATCGCTAGCCGATTGGATTATTAACCTCATGCATAATGATGAAATTTTAGCTGCTAAGATAAACTCTGCACGTGTGGCCGTAAATGTGATCACTTTTTTTGGTTTATTTATGGCTTTATTTACCGGGGTTATGCTGGGTATTTTTAATTCAACCGTGCCCGATGCTGGCCCATATGATTTTGCTTTAGGGTTTTCGGCTTTCTTTTTCGGAATTGGTATTCCATGTTTGGTATTTCAGCAACTGGTAAGAAAAGCGATTGCAAAAAGTGGTATTTGGAGCCAGGCGATTGTTTGGTTTTATTGTCTAATATTATTCCCATTTTTTCCTATGGGAACCGCTGCATCCTGTGTGATTTTGTTTGCACAAATCAGTTGGATGCGAGCGGCATCTAAACCAGTTTAAGTAAAAAACAACCCAATAATACAAGCAACGCCTAAGCCCCAAGCAAGGCTTCTTAATACCGCCAAATCAGCAACGTAAAGTGCTGCATAGACAAATCGAATCACGATATAGCTAACCGCTAACATATCAATCGTTGCCTGATCCCCAGCCATTTGATGAGCAATAATCACTGCAGCCATAAAGCCAGGAATAGATTCAAACGTGTTTTGTTGAGCCCAGTTTGCTCGTTGTTGCCAACCTGTTAGGGTTGATAAATAAGCACGTGGGTTGTGGTTATCTTTGGGTCTGAAACCACTGGTGAATTTAGCCAAGCCTGTTAGCAGAACGGGCATTATGATAGCAATAATGACGCACCAATAAGCGGTGGTCATGGTTGTGGTCATGGTTGGAGTCATGCAAGTTACCTTTTATTGTCGTTGTTATTGTCGTTGTTATTGTCGTTGTTATTGTTGTTAATAAACACTACTTATTCTAAAGCAAAAAAAACCGCTGGCTAGAGCGGTTTTAGATAATCAGATACAACTTTTAATAGATTTATTAATTTTGGCTTTATTAAAGATTACTCAGCTTCAATACCTACAATTACCCAATCTGCATTTTCAGTACTCAAATCACGCTGTAAGTGCCAAATATCAAAAATACCATCTTGTGATTTTTCTAAATCATCTTTGCAAACACCACGGAACAAGATACTGATTTCGGCAGAATCACCTGCTTGGTCGGCCCGCACAATTTCAGCATTCAAATCAGTAATTTCAGTTTGAGGCGGCACCATTAACTTATTGCGCTGTTCAGACAAGGCGGCAAATAATTCAGGGCTCACATATTCTTCAATAACACTTAATTCGCCTTTATTCCAAGATTCTTGCACCGTACGGTAATGATTAAGTGCACCTTCAATAAAAGCCTGCTGATCAAAACCTTCTGGTAAATTAAAGGGAACTTCATCTTGGTTAAAACCCGTTGCCTGAGTTTCTTGAACTTCGTTAACCACGCCAGATTGAAAAGCGCTGTTATTATCTTTTGGCATATCAAATGAACGACTATTGGGTGTAGTAGCACCGCTTGCCATTCGAGGTTGAGTCTGCTGCTTTGAACTCATAAAGCCTTTGAATAACTTAACTGCTACAAAAGCCAACAAAGCTAAAATAATGATATCCATTATTTGAATGTCTTCAAAAGCACCACTACCCAAAAGTGCAGCAAATAAACCGCCGGCTAACAGTCCGCCCATTAAACCACCCATCATGCCGCCTTTCTTTTGACCGGCTTGATTTTGGCCAGCTTGGTTCTGTTGTTGATCTTTTTTAGTAGGTGCGGCTTTTTTAGACGCAAAAGGTGATGTTTTATAGCTTTTACCAAAACCACCGCCTCCAAAGCGCTTAGCATCGGCTTCGCTAACCATAGCAAACATTAAAAAAAAGGCAGTGAATGCAGTAATAATGGACTTCATAGAGATCTCTTTTGAGTTGTTTTTTAACATAATAACGACTTAAAGCTGAGCTGTAAGTTGATCAAAAATTGATAAATAAAATTTAATTACATGTTAGTTTGTTCGTAAAAGGAGTCAATCCTTATCAAAGATAATCGTGTCAGTAATTGTCTAGTTTTTATTGATACGGTAGCCTTTAGTTTTTAACATCTCCAGTAACCCATCTCCCCCTACCAAATGTAATGCTCCCACTAAGATAAAAACACTGTTTTCTTGCTGCAGTAGCGTTTCAATTTTTGGTAACCACTCTTCATTGCGCTCAACCAGTAAGCTTTGATAAACATCGGGATAGTCTTGTTTCATTGGTTCAATGCCATACTCAAACAAGGTCTGTTGGTCGCCATAGCGCCAGGCGTGTAGCATTTTATCTAGGTCTTCTGGCAGTTTCTCAAGATCCTTGAGTGTTTGTAAAATCAGAGCGCTCTCATTGTTCTTGCTCATGCTGGCAATATAATCGATTTGCTGATCGATGGTTTCTAAGAAGTGCAGTGTTTTAGAATCTTCAATAGCTTTGTTGGCCATGTAACTGTCAACCCCAGAGGCGTTTAATCCCAGATTTTTTAACTCTTCTACGCTAATAATTAAACTAACCATTTGTGGTCTTAGTTGCTGTAAGCGACCTGTGTCTATGTTGTTTTTGGCAGCATAGCGTATAAGTGCTGCGTAAGCTTTGGGGGAGAGTTTGTCTGCTAAAATTTTACCGGGTGGTAAGCGCATGGCGCGCAGAAACCGCTGCTGAAATTTAGGTTTATCTAACTGGGTAACATCGGTTTCAAAAGCCAGTTGATTTACTTGCTGATAAACTTGGTTAAATTCTTTAGGTAGGGGATAGTCGGTTTCTTTTAGTAAATGAAAGGTACCGCCAATATAGTGAGTATTTCCGTCTTTGCTAATTGTCCAAATACTGGTTTCGGCTTGGCTGGTAGTTGCCAGTAAAAAAGTAAAGAGCAAGGCTGCTTGCTTAAAGAGATTTTGCCAAGAAGAGTGAGTAAATAGATTGGTTGAAAGTGTCATAGCGCTGAACCTGAACATAAAAAAGCCAGTCTAGCATATTTGCACAGACTGGCTATTTAACTCACTAATCGTAAAGCTAAGATTAAACCAAGGTTAAAACCAAGGACTAAATTAAGGCTAATTAAGAATCTTCAGCAATAACTTCAATGAATTTACCCGGAATATAGTCGTTGGTATACGCTAAGCCCAAACGATCACGGTAGATCATACGGTCAGCTTCGCGCGGATCAAAGTCGTCTAAGTCATAACCGTTGTTTTCAAAAATGCCTTTTAAGTACGTAACATAGGCATTGTTAGGTTCCATGATGAGAGCCGCGCCGCCAGCGTCAGGGTTTACTTTGGCATTGTCTTCGTCGTTTAAAGTAACCTTCAATACGACTGGGGTTTCATCTTTTTTGAAATAAACATTGCGAGAGTGAGCGCGTTGCTGCGCCCAAAAATACGCTAACTCTTTGCTTTGCGTTAAGAATACAGGGTCTTTACTTTCAAACGTGCGATTACCAATAGTTTGTAAAGTGCCTTGAGTGCGCTTAATCCAAGCGGCATCACCACCGCCATGAAGGCCTTTGTGCTTAATCGTTTTCACTAGGCTAGACGTTGTACCGTGATACCAAACATTCGATACAGGGAAGCCGTCTTTAGTAATTAAAGAGGCTGCATCTTTTAAATAATCCGGTGCAATAACGTTTTCTTCAGAACTCATGTGCTTCTCGTTTCTCTAAAAATAGGGTTAAAGTACGCGCATGCCAGGCTGAGCGCCTGCGTGGGGCTCTAAAATCCATAGGTCGCTGCCACCAGGGCCTGCTGCCAGTACCATGCCTTCTGACATACCAAATTTCATTTTGCGTGGGGCTAAATTTGCCACCATAACGGTTAACTTACCTTCTAGGTCCTCGGGCTGATACGCCGCTTTAATGCCTGAAAATACGTTACGTGTTTCACCGTTACCAATGTCTAAAGTGAGCTGTAATAATTTATCAGCACCTTCAACGTGGTCGGCTTTTATAATTTTTGCGATACGCAAATCCACTTTAGCGAAATCTTCAAACTGAATTTCATCGGCAATCACTTCGTTACCGTCTTCACGCAGTTTAGGTGCGTTGGCTGCTTTCTCTGCTGCGCGACGCTCTTTCTCGATTTTCTTACGTTCTTTAGCGCTCAGCTTCTTCTCTTCAGCAGGTTCTGTTTCGTTATCATCTGCTTCTAAGGCAGAAACATCGCCATTTAAGATCGCTTCTTTACGCAAATCGTCTTTGGTTTCTGCCAAAATCGCTTCAACGTGTTTTATTTCAGCACGACCTAACATCGGCTTAAACTTGTTGATCTCGTGGTCGGTTAATATATGGGTGCGAGCAGCCCAATTTAAAGTGTCTAAGTTTAAGAAAGCTTTTGTTTTTTCTGCAATCTCAGGTAAAACAGGTGCTAAGTAAGTAATTAACTGGCGGAACAAGTTAAGTGCAACCGAGCAAACCTCGATCACTTCTTGCTGGCGACCTTCTTCTTTATTCATCGCCCACGGAGCTTTATCTTGTATGTATTCATTGGCGCGATCAGCAAGAGTCATGATTTCTTTCATGGCTTTACCAAATTCGCGATTTTCATACATTTCTGCAATCACATCACCTTGGTCAATGAAGTGCTGAACCATTTCTGGTTCAACACAAGTGCTGCTTAATTTACCACCGGCTTTATAAACAAAGTTGGCAGTGCGACTGGCAATGTTAACCAGCTTATTAACGAGGTCGCTGTTTACACGCTGGACAAAGTCTTCAAGGTTTAAATCGAAATCATCGACCTTGTTGCTGAGTTTTGCAGCAAAGTAATAGCGTAAATAAGTGGGGTCTAAGTGATTTAAAAAGGTGCGGCCTTTAATAAAGGTGCCGCGAGACTTAGACATTTTTTCACCGTTTACTGTCACAAAACCATGAGCAAAAACCGCGGTTGGGGTACGGTAATCGGCGGCGCTTAGCATGGCTGGCCAAAATAAAGCGTGGAAATTGATAATATCTTTACCGATGAAGTGGTAAACCTCGGCATCAGAATCCGCTTTCCAGTAGTCATCAAAGTTTAGGCCTTGAGCTTTGCCGGCTTCACTATCACAAAGATGTTTAAAACTGGCCATATATCCAATCGGTGCGTCTAGCCATACGTAAAAATATTTACCCGGTGCGTCGGGTATTTCAAAACCAAAATACGGTGCATCGCGGCTGATGTCCCATTCTTGCAGACCAGAATCTAACCATTCGGCAAGCTTGTTAGCGACTTCTTCTTGAAGGGTGCCAGAGCGGGTCCAGTCTTGCAGGAATTCTTGAAAATCAGGCAGTTTAAAAAAGTAATGCTCCGATTCTTTCTCAACCGGAGTTGCCCCAGAAATGGTCGAAAAAGGTTTGATTAACTCTGCTGGCGTGTAGGTTGCACCGCAGCTTTCGCAGTTGTCGCCGTATTGGTCTTCGGCGTTACATTTAGGGCACTGACCTTTTACATAGCGGTCGGCTAAAAACAGTTCTTTTACCGGATCATAGAGCTGTTTGATTTTGCGCACGGCAATATGGCCTTTGTCGTGGCAAGCCTTGTATATTTCTTCGCTGAATAAACGGTTTTCTTCTGAATGCGTTGTATGAAAATTATCAAAGTTTATCTGGAAACCGGCAAAATCTGCTTCGTGTTCAGCTTTAACATTAGCAATTTGTTGCTCTGGGGTTAAGCCTTCTTTCTCAGCGCGAAGCATAATAGCCGTACCGTGTGCATCATCAGCACAAACATAAGTACATTGATGTCCGCGAGACTTTTGAAAACGCACCCAGATATCTGTTTGGATGTATTCTAACAGGTGGCCAAGATGGATCGAGCCATTGGCGTAAGGAAGTGCGCTGGTTACCAGTATCTTTCTGCTTGGGGATGCTTGATCAGTCATGTTCTACAGGCTTAATTTGTCGGTAAAAGAAGGCGGGGATTGTAGCACTTAATTAGAGGGCGCTAAAGTATCGCTATGAGTGGCCCTTAATAGAATTTTCGAATGCGCCAGTTACAGCGCATTCGATTTTATTTTTCCGATCTATTTCTCGAAGACTCGGCAGAGCTTAACCAGGTTGTCTTCAACTTTAAGAATTTCGATACGTTTGTTATCCAGAGTTAAACAAGCAGGGCCATCGGGGATGGTTTCTAAATATTCAACAATTAAACCGCTGAAGGTTTTCGGTCCGTCGGTATTAAAATTCCAACCCAGCGCTTTATTTACATCACGAATATAAGCCGTGCCGTCAACCGAAATACTGCCGTCGTTTAAGCGTTTAAAATCTGGATTCTCAACCGAAGCCATGTCGGTGGTAAATTCGCCGACGATTTCTTCCAAAATATCTTCTAGCGTACAAATACCCAGAACATCACCGTATTCATCAACTACAAATGCGATGCGGCGTTGTTGTTTTTGAAAGTTAAACAACTGCGTATGCAAGGGCGTACTTTTTGGAATGAAATAGGGGTCTCTACATTGTTCTAAGATATCATCTTTTTTGAAATCTGGGTTGGTCAAAAAACGGCTGGCGTTGCGTGTGTGTAACAAACCCACTACCTGATTAATATCACCACGATAAACGGGTAGGCGGGTATGTTGCGTGGAATGCAGTTGTTCAATAATGTCTTCAAGGTCATCATCTAAATCAATGGCCACAATTTCATTGCGTGGCACCATGATGTCGTTAACGCCCATTTTTTCTAGATCTAAAATACTGATCAGCATGTGTTGATGGCGTTTAGGAATCATCGCCCCAGCTTCATGCACAACCGTACGCAGTTCTTCAGTACTTAAATTATCTGGCGTTGCTTTTGTATCGACATTAACTAACTTTAACAAAGCGTTGGCAATGGTGTTTACAAACCACACAAATGGCGTTAACAGCCATTGTAATAAAACCAGTACTCGTGAAGCAGGGAACGCCACCTTCTCTGGGTGAATCGCTGCTAAAGTCTTAGGTGTAAGCTCAGCAAAAATAAGAACTACTAAGGTAAACAAAATTGTGTTTACAAATACCGCCAAGTCGGGGTTATTGGGCCAAAGGCGCTGGCTGATAATAGTTGCAAGTGCAGCGGCAGCAAAGTTAACCAAGTTGTTTCCGGTTAAAATAGTACCGATTAAGCGATCAGGCTTCTCAAGCATTTTAGAAGCGCGTAGGGCACCTTTGTGCTTATTTTTTGCCATGTGGCGTAGACGATAGCGGTTAAGCGACATCATGCCGGTTTCAGAACTGGAAAAAAAACCAGAGAAAATGATCAGAAGTGTCAGTATGCCAAACAGGATACCGAGGGGGACGTCATTCAAGACGAGTTCCTTGCGTTATTATGGGAACGCAAGGATACCAAAAAATCGACTTAGAGTACTAATTCCAAAACAAATTTAGAGCCAAAATACGCTAAAACTAAAAATGTTGTACCTACTAGCGTCCAGCGGCTGGCTGTAATGCCACGCCAACCAAAGTTAAATCGGCCAAAGAGTAGCGTTGCATATACCAGCCAAGACATAATGCTTAGAGCTGTTTTATGAATCAAATGCTGTTCTTTTATATCTATGATGTAAGGCCAACCAATCACAAAAGCCGCTGTGAGCAATACCATGCCAATCCAGATCATTTCAAATAAAAGTGCATCCATGGTTTGTAAAGGAGGCAAGGCTTTTATAAGGCCTCTGGTATTGTGGCTTTTTAATTGCTTGTTTTGTAAGTACAACAAAACGGCTTGAATTGCTGCGATTATTAAAATGCTGTAAGCCAAAATAGACAGAATAACATGCAAACCTAAACCGCCAGTTAAGGGTGTGATTTTTTCTGTATTTGGCAGTATCAAATCAATAAGGATAAGCGTGGCTGCCATGGGATAAACGCCAATTAATAAATTTTCTAATGGTTTACTGGCGCTGCTTATAATAACCAGTAGGCTGATTACTAAGGTTATGAGCGTTCCGACATTAAAGAATCCAAAGTTAAATCCTTCAAATTGCACCACAGAACCTGCGATGAGTAATGAATGAAATACCCCAGCAATTAAGCCAAGCGTTAAAACCAGTTTTTTATTAGCTTCTTTTTTGTTGTTCAGTGTTTGCCATTGTCGGTAGGCTGCAAATAGATACAAAAGTGCTGCTGGAAATGCAAAAAAGGCTGCGCTGTATGTTCCGCTCATGCCCGATTATTCCTTTCAATATGGTGAGAGAGTCTTTATTAGACCAAAAGTTTCTCACAACCAAGAGATAAGGCCAAGCTCGGGTAGCTATGTTGTGCTGATATTTGTACAATCGAGTACTTTATTTAGCAGTGATTGACATAAGCCCATGTTTGATAGCTTAACAGACCGCCTGGGTGGTGCTTTAAAAAGCATTACTGGCCAGGCCAAACTGACCGAAGAAAATATTAAAGACACGATGCGCGAAGTGCGCATGGCGTTATTAGAAGCCGATGTTGCCCTGCCGGCGGTAAAAGCCTTTACCGATCGAGTCAAAGAGCGCGCCATTGGTTCTGAAGTAATGACCAGCCTAAATCCAGGCCAGGCATTTCTTAAAATTGTAAACGACGAATTGCGCGACGTAATGGGTGAGGCCAATCAAGGCTTAAATCTAGCCGTTCAGCCGCCTGCAATTATCTTGATGGCCGGTTTGCAAGGGGCGGGTAAAACCACCACGGCAGCCAAGCTAGCGCGCTTTTTAAAAGAGCGCGAAAAGAAAAAAGTTATGATGGTGTCTGCCGACGTTTATCGTCCTGCTGCCATTAAACAGCTTGAAACTTTATCGACCGAAGTGGGGGCATTGTTTTTCCCTTCAGATATCAGCCAAAAACCGATTGATATTGCCAAAGCAGCCATCCAATCCGCCAAAACACAATTTGCTGATGTGTTAATTGTTGATACAGCAGGGCGTTTAGCCATCGATGAAGACATGATGGCCGAGATTAAAGACCTGCACTCAGCGATTTCTCCACAAGAAACCTTGTTTGTTGTTGATGCCATGACGGGTCAAGATGCGGCAAACACAGCCAAAGCCTTTAACGATGCTCTGCCTCTTACGGGTGTGGTATTAACCAAAGCCGATGGTGACGCTCGCGGTGGTGCGGCGCTTTCTGTTCGCCATGTAACCGGCAAACCGATTAAATTCATGGGTATGGGTGAGAAAACAGAGGCTTTAGAGCCTTTCCACCCAGATCGTGTTGCCTCCCGTATTCTAGACTTGGGTGACATCATGACCCTTGTCGAAGAAGCCGAGCGCAAAATCGACAAGAAAAAAGCCGACAAACTTACGCAGAAACTAAAATCCGGTAAAGGCTTCGATCTAGAAGACTTTCGTGATCAGTTGCGTCAAATGAATAACATGGGTGGCATTACCTCTATGTTAGACAAGCTTCCGGGTATGAGTGGCATGGCAAATATGGCCAAGCAAACCGATGCAGCAGAGAGTCAGTTTAAGCAAATGGATTCTATTATTTGCTCGATGACGCCGTTAGAGCGTCACTTCCCAGATAAAATCAATGGCTCACGTAAGAAACGTATCGCTAAAGGCTCCGGCACTCAGATTCAGGACGTAAACCGTTTGCTTAAACAGCACAAGCAAATGCAAAAAATGATGAAGAAAATGACCGGCAAGGGAGGCATGAAGAAAATGATGCGTTCTATGGGCGGGATGATGGGCGGTGGTGGCGGAATGCCTCCGGGCGGTGGAATGCCGCCAATGATGCGTTAATTCAGCATCGTTCAGTTTTACTAAAAGCGTGGATGTGTACTTATTTTGAGTGCACGTCCTTTTTTTTGTTTAGAATAAAAAATAATTTTATTAACGTGCTTTTCCAAGGAAGAATATCATGGCTTTTGATTATGGTTCCATAAATTTAGGGGTTAAAAATCCGTTTAAGCTAGAAGGCGCTATGGCGGCTATCCGCGGCGTTATTATTTTGCTTGCGGGTTTGTACATGCTCACTTCCGCCGCAGGTGCGGTTAAAGCCGATCCAGTGACAGGCTGGATTTTGATGATTTTTGGCATTTTTATTTTAGGTTCTGGTTTAAAAGATGCGGGCCAAGGTATTTATGCTACGTTGCGTTACTTTGTCGGTCGTAATCATCCAGCCTCGCTAGCCAAAAACAAAAGCGCCTCGGAGGCATCTAGCTCTTCCGAAGAAGCTCTTTACACTGCTTATACCGATAAACAGCTAGAAGAAATGTTAATGGGGCGAAAAAACATTACCTTTACCGAACCCCAAGGTTTTTTATCTCGTTTATTGCATACCTTAATTCCAAAATTATTGTTCGTGCCTTACCCAGTGCGCAATTTAGCACAGCGTCTTTTTGGTGCTTGGGTCGCCACTTTGGTGGCGCTTATTTCTTTTGCCCTAGTGGCATTTGTATCTGTAATGGGCTTTGCCGGTGAAGAAGGTGAGTTAGCGTTTCCAATTTATTCTGCCATATTACTAATGTATTTGCTGTTGACTTGGCGCTCTGCAAGCAGACCCATCGACCGTGATGCCCAAAAAACAGTTGAAAGCTTGGGTATGGGGTCGTTGGTGAAAGTCATTACCTTGTCTTTAATTTTACCCGTAATTGTTGGCATTGGGTTGTCTTGGCTGTTAGGGCAAACTAATAACTCGAAAAGCGATGTCGATGCGCTGATTGCTTTGCTCCCTTCTTTGCATGCAGGGTATTTCTTTATCGGCTTGCTCGTTCTGGCAACTATTTCTACCGTCATCTTATTTGCCATGTTACGCAAAAGATTACAGCATGCAGAGCCTTCAGCAGAAGTCTCTGAATTGCGTGAAAACTGGCAGGCTTCAATTCATCCTAATGAAGTTTTTATAAACTTAGATAACTTAGTAATGGCGAATCGCCGTTATAAAGAAGTGCCTAACCGAGTGTACCGAGAAATTGATCCAAAATTAGAAGGGCAAGTTGAAGGCAAGGGCTCTTTTAAAGGTGAATTAATTCAAGAGGTTCAGCCCATTGTTAAACCCATGGAGCTTGGCGGGTTATTCACAAAAATGCGCGTCTTGGCATTAATGTTGGGTAATGTGTTTTTCTTGATTGCTATCGGTTTAATGATGGCATTGGCATACAGTGCAATTGATGTGTATGTCTTTTTTTCGGGTGTGAATTTAGAAAACAGCAATACTGAAGCTGGTATAGCTTTGTTACAAGAAGGGGCTAACTTGTTAATGATTGCGCTTCATCTTGTATTGGCGGGTTTTCTAATAAAAAGTTTTGCTCGTTTACTGTCTAACAGTGCGCACCTTTTTTACTCTGAAATGCAGTTTGAGTCTTTGTTGGTGTATTTTAAATGTGAAGGTACCTTCACCGAATCTAAAATTTCCACGGGCATGAGTATTCACGACAGCACTCGTTCAGAAAATACGGTAGTACGCAGCAGTATGACTCCATGGATTATTGTTTCGCGCTTAACCACCAGTATTTTTGCTGAAACTGGCATTCGTAATTTAGAGTACCCAAGACACATTATGACTCTGAAAAAAGATGATAATGAATTGGCGGCGATTAAAAATGATGTCATGGACTTTTTCAACGAACGTGAATCTATTGCGGCAATTACCAACGAGCGTGATTTAGGCAATGCTTCTCAAGTACATCAACTTAACCAACAAACTCGCGCTGCAGTTTCTGAAAATCCGTCCTTAGAGCAAAAAACAGATGAGGCGGCAGGGTTTTTAAGACAAGAAAATGAGAGTGAAAGTGCTGATAGTCAAAAATAAACATTTTTATTGAAACAGCTTGTCGATAACGGCTTTTAAAACTTAATAATTTAAAAGCCGTTTTTATATAAATCATGATCTAGCAAACTAATCATTTCTCCCACATTGAAAATCGTATATCTGGGGTGCCATTAGCCTAGGCATAGCGAATTTTTTTGAATGGAAGTTGATTTCATAAAAACATCTGAAATCTTCAGCGCCGCCTAAGGTTCTCTCTAAAAAGCTAGACTTAAATTTATAAATGCGACCGGTGAAATTGAGGTTTTTTTTGGAGGGGATTTTATTAAATCCTTTTGAAATCTTACTATCTGCTATAACGCCTTCTATTTCGAATGACTTTAGGTCGCTTTTGAGTGATGACATTTCACGCATTGAGCCAGTATTAGCATAGTATAAGTCACGCTTTAAATTCAGCTCGCTGATATTAATCTCTTTAGGCTCAAACTCAGTTTTCAGCATGCTGAAAGGGGAGCAAGCAGAGAGAAAAATAACCGCTATAACAGAGGCTGTTAATGTTTTAAGGCGACGGTTAATGTTCAACTTTAATCTGGAGATTTTCATAAGCTCAATGACCCTTCCTTGGGTTTTCTTTTAGTGCATTAGGTTAGAGTTGGTCGATTGTTACGTCTATACGAATAATGTTTGAAAAACAGTCATGCGTGCAATGAACAAAATTAACAGTTTATAGTTAAATCAGTGAAGATCGGCTCTTTACACTTGATTGTTCGAGCTGTAACCTGCCATGCTTAAATTTTTGTGTTGCTGCTCACTGCATCTTTTATAAGTAGAAGAAGTTATAAATAGTAGAAGTAGCATTTTTTGTCATCACGTGACCTTTGGTAGGGGTCACCACTGTGAAAGGATAGTTTTGATGCCTGTTATTACACTCCCCGATGGTTCCCAGCGCGAATTTGAACAGCCAGTAACATTGATGCAAGTAGCCGAAGATATTGGCCCTGGCCTTGCTAAAGCAACTGTTTGTGGCCGAATTAATGGTCAGTTGGTTGATGCGTGCGAATTGATTGAACACGATGCGGATATTTCTTTAATTACTGGTCGCGATAGCGAAGGCTTAGAAGTGATTCGTCACTCGTTTGCCCACTTAATTGGCCACGCCGTTAAACAGTTATTTCCAACGGCTAAAATGGCGATTGGTCCGGTTATTGAAGACGGTTACTACTACGACATCGATTACGAACGTCCTTTTGTACCAGAAGATCTCGCTGCGATTGAAAAGCGCATGAAAGAGCTGGTTAAAAAAGATTATCTGGTTAATAAAGTTATGACGCCAATTAAAGAAGCGCGTCGTTTATTTGTTGATCGTGAAGAAGATTATAAAGTTGAATTAATTGACGATTTGATTTCTAAAGGTGAAACAGCAGTAGGTTTGTATCATCACGAAGAATACGTCGATATGTGTCGGGGCCCACACGTACCAAGTACCAAATCGATGCGCATTTTTAAATTAATGCGCGTGTCCGGTGCTTACTGGCGTGGCGATTCTCAAAACAAGCAGTTGCAGCGTATTTATGGCACCGCTTGGAATGACAAAAAAGATTTAAAAGCATATCTGCATCGTTTAGAAGAAGCAGAAAAGCGAGATCACCGTAAACTGGCGAAGCAGCTGAATCTTTTTCACTTGCAAGAAGAAGCCCCGGGTATGGTTTTCTGGCATCCAAATGGCTGGAGCATTTACCAAACGCTTGAGCAGTACATGCGCAAAGTGCAAAACGATGCGGGTTATCAAGAGATTAAAACACCTCAGGTGGTTGACCGCGTATTGTGGGAAAAATCTGGACACTGGGAGCATTATGCCGATGGCATGTTTGTCACCGAGTCGGAAAAGCGTACTTACGCCGTAAAACCGATGAATTGCCCATGCCATATTCAGGTATTTAACCAAGGTTTAAAGAGCTATCGTGACTTACCATTACGTTTAGCAGAGTTTGGTTGCTGCCACCGTAATGAGCCTTCAGGAGCATTGCATGGCATTATGCGTGTACGCGGATTTACTCAAGACGATGCGCACATTTTTGCGACAGAGAAACAAATTCGCCAAGAGGCCTCAGATTTCATTAAGCTAACCCTTGATGTGTATAAAGACTTTGGTTTCCATGACATTGAAATGAAATTATCAACACGCCCAGAAGGTCGTATTGGTGATGATTCGCAATGGGATGCAGCAGAATCGGCATTAGAAGATGCTTTAAATGACGCCGGACTAGACTGGGAATTACAGCCAGGTGAAGGTGCATTTTATGGTCCTAAAATTGAATTCTCACTGCGTGATTGTTTAAACCGTGTTTGGCAGTGCGGAACCATTCAATTAGATTTCATGTTGCCAGAGCGTTTAGGCGCACAATATGTTGATGAAGATAACGAACGTAAAACACCGGTGATGTTGCACCGTGCAATTTTAGGTTCTTTTGAGCGTTTTATCGGTATTTTAATAGAACACTACGCCGGTGCTTTTCCGGCTTGGTTGGCCCCTCAACAAGTCGCTATTTTGAATATTACTGATAATCAGGGTGAATATTGCCGTAATATTGAAGAATCTATGAAAATAGATGGTTTTAGAGCCTCAGCAGACTTGAGAAACGAGAAGATTGGCTTTAAAATCCGTGAGCATACTTTACACAAAGTGCCTTACCTAATTGTGGTAGGGGATAAAGAAGTCGAATCCAACACGGTAGCAGTGCGAACTCGTAAAGGCGACGATCTAGGAACAATGACCCTAGACGCCTTTAAAGAGTTATTAGCGAAAGACATCGCCCGCCGCGGCCAAGTTGAAACGGAGTAATTTAACATCAGACGTGATAATAAACGTGGTGCTCGCGCTGAGCGCCCATCGATCAATGAAAACATTAAAGCAAAAGAAGTACGACTCATTAATGCAGACGGCGAACAAGCCGGTGTAGTGGGTATCGACGTTGCTCTAGTAGCCGCTCAAGAAGCTGGCTTGGATTTGGTTCAGATTTCTGATGGCGACCCAATAGTCTGTAAAATAATGGACTATGGCCAAAAGCTATATGAAGAGAAAAAGCAGCGTAATGCAGCTAAGAAGAAGCAAGTTCAGACTCAGGTTAAGGAAATAAAATTCCGTCCTGGGACTGAGGAAGGCGATTACCAGGTAAAACTACGCAACCTGGTGCGTTTCCTTGAAGGTGGTGATAAAGCGAAGTGTTCTTTACGCTTCCGTGGTCGTGAAATGGCACACCAACATTTGGGTATGCAATTAATGTTGCGTCTTGAGAAAGATCTTGAGGCATATGGCAGCGTTGAGCAGCGTCCTAAAATGGAAGGTCGTCAAATGATCATGGTGCTTTCTCCCAACAAAAAGAAGTAGTTAGGTTCTAAAATGAATCTCATTTCCCTAGCATTCGTAGCAATACGAGGCTGGGGTTTTGTACGTTCTACCTGCTGCTGTTTAATTAACAATGCGAAGTGGTAACTTAAAATGCCTAAGATCAAAAGTAAAAGTGGTGCTGCAAAGCGCTTCAAGAAAACGGCTAACGGCTTCAAACACCGTCAAGCACACCGTGCCCACATCTTGACCAAGAAAAGCACTAAGCGTAAGCGTCATTTACGTGCTAATTTGATGGTTCACGCCTCAGATAAAGCTACTGTAATTCGCATGTTGCCGAACCTTTAATAAACCCCTTGGTATAATTTGTAGGAGAGTCTCATGGCTCGAGTAAAACGTGGTGTACAGGCGCGTAAGCGTCATAAGAAAATTTTAAAGCAAGCTAAGGGTTACTATGGTGCTCGTAGCCGTGTTTTCCGTGTAGCTAAGCAAGCGGTAATTAAAGCGGGTCAATATGCATACCGTGACCGTCGCCAAAGAAAGCGTCAGTTCCGTCAGTTGTGGATTGCTCGTATTAACGCTGGTGCACGTGTAAATGGCTTGTCTTACAGCCGTTTCATCAATGGTCTTAAATTGGCTTCTATCGAAGTTGACCGTAAGATCTTGGCTGACCTAGCTGTTAACGAAAAAGGCGCTTTTGCGGCTCTAGTAGAAAAAGCTAAAGCTAGCCTTTAATAAGAATGAAGTTTGCTAGTTTACTAGCAGGTAATCATTTTTAGGTAAGCCGGCAATAACAGTCGGTTTATTAAAATAAGGGAGTGGCTTTGCCACTCCCTTATTTTTTTGTGTTTTATATAATGATTAGAATTCAGAATTTCTAATTACTCGGTCGCCATGATTTTGAGTGAACTAAAAGCATTATTGGGTATTTGTGTAACCAGTATGGGAGGCATGGATGCCGAGCTTAAGGCTACAGGGACCGTATTTACGCCGTCTGGTGGAATAAATACCCAATCATGCTTTCATTCTGAGAATGATAGAATAGTTGTTTAATTTAAGGTTTTTACGGAGTAAACGATGGAAAACCTCGACGCGCTGGTTAATGAAGCGCTTGCCAAAGTTACCAGTGCTAGTGAAGAAAATGCGTTATACCAAGTTCAGGTAGAATACCTTGGTAAAAAAGGCACGATTACGTCTTTGTTAAAAACGTTGGGTAAACTATCCAATGAAGAACGCCCAAAAGCCGGTGCGTTAATTAATGAAGGTAAAGTAACTGTTCAGACCGCAATCAATGTGCGTAAGACCGATTTGCAAACCCTTGCGTTAGCAGAAAAATTGGCCGCCGAAAAAATTGATGTGACCTTGTCAGGCCGTAATGAACTGCAAGGTGGCTTGCACCCTGTTACCCGTACGCTCGAGCGTATGGAAGCTTTCTTTACTAATGTCGGCTATACCGTTGCCGAAGGCCCAGAAGTTGAAGATGACTTTCACAACTTTGAAGCGTTAAACATTCCATCGCATCATCCAGCGCGTGCAATGCATGATACCTTCTATTTTAATGCCAATACCTTGTTGCGTACTCATACGTCTCCTGTACAAGTGCGCACTATGGAAACTCAAGAGCCACCGATTCGCGTAATCTGCCCAGGTCGTGTTTATCGTTGCGATTCAGACATCACTCACACGCCAATGTTTCATCAGGTTGAAGGTTTATTGGTTGATGAAAACGTCAGTTTTGCCGACCTTAAAGGTACGGTTCAGCAGTTCTTGAAAGTATTCTTTGAAAAAGACTTAGCCGTTCGTTTTCGTCCGTCTTACTTCCCATTCACTGAGCCATCCGCAGAAGTGGATATGGAATGTGTGATGTGCAGCGGCAAAGGCTGCCGCGTTTGTAGCCACACGGGTTGGTTAGAAGTGATGGGCTGCGGCATGGTTCACCCTAAAGTATTTAAAGAGTCTGGCGTAGATGCTGAAAAGTATTCTGGCTTCGCTTTTGGAATGGGTGTAGAGCGTTTAGCAATGTTGCGCTACGGCGTTAACGATTTGCGTTTGTTCTTTGAAAATGATCTGCGTTTTTTGCAGCAATTTAGATGATCTAAAGTATTGACGCTTTAACAGCCACTTTTGTTTTCCTGCGTAGGCACGCCGTGAATACATCCCTGTAGGCTCTGCCATAGCATCCATGCTATGGAAGGCCATTGCAGAAATAACAAAAGTTGCTGTCGCGTCAAACGCTTATGTTTAGCCGAAGATTGATTGGATTGTTGGTATTGGATGCGACGGCCATCTACCGCAGGGATGCGGTAGTTGAGCTTATAGGGACATATTTACAGCGTGCCGAGCAGGTGATACCAATTATCCAAAACACAATCTTCGAGCTGATTAATAAAGAATTTGATAGCAGGTAAACAACATGCAGTTCAGTGAATTATGGTTACGAGAGTGGGCAAACCCAGCTCTTGAAACACAAGAATTAGTCGACCAAATCACCATGGCCGGCTTAGAAGTAGACGCAATTGAAGCCGCAGCAGGCGAGTTTAGCGGCATCGTTGTGGCGCAAATCGTAAGCTTTGAAAAACACCCAGAAGCCGACAAATTGAATGTTTGTAAGGTAACGGATGGCACAGAAGAATTTCAAATCGTCTGTGGCGCTCCAAACGTACGCGAAGGTATGGTTGTTCCGTTTGCCAAAATTGGTGCAGTATTGCCAACAGAAGACGGCAAAGGCTTTAAAATCAAAAAAGCCAAACTGCGCGGCGTAGAATCTTTCGGTATGTTGTGCGCCGAAGAAGAAATGGCGATTTCAGACAAATCTGATGGCTTATGGGATCTACCAGCGGATGCACCACTAGGTGTTTGCATGCGCGAATATCTTGGCCTTACTCGCGATGGTCGTGACGACAAAATCATCGATGTCGACCTTACCCCAAACCGCGGTGACTGCTTAAGCATTGCCGGTATGGCGCGCGAAGTGGGCGTATTGAATAAGGTAGATGTAACCGCTCCAGTCATCGAAGCCGTTGCTGCAACGATTGATGATGCTATCGACGTGCAACTGCAAGCCCCAGACGCTTGCCCACGTTATGTCGGTCGAATCATCAAAGGCATCAACGTTAAAGCGGCTAGCCCAATTTGGATGCAAGAAAAATTGCGTCGCAGCGGCATTCGCTCAATCGATCCAGTCGTTGATGTAACAAACTACGTTCTATTAGAACTCGGTCAGCCAATGCACGCCTTCGATCTAGCAAAGCTAGACGGTGGCATTGTGGTGCGTAAAGCGCAGCAAGACGAAACTTTAGTATTGCTAGACGAGCAAGAAGTTAAGCTAAATGCTGATACTCTAGTGATTGCTGATAATAGCAAAGCATTGGCCATGGCCGGTGTGATGGGTGGCGCTGACTCGGGTGTAGATGCTAATGATACTCAAGATATCCTATTAGAGTCTGCTTACTTCAACCCAATCGCCATTGCGGGTAAAGCGCGTAACTACGGTTTGCACACAGACTCTTCACATCGTTTTGAGCGTGGTGTTGATTTTGACTTACAGCGCACCGCAATCGAGCGCGCAACGGCTCTATTATTAGACATTGTTGGTGGTGAAGCGGGCCCTGTGGTTGAAAAAACAGCAGAAGCCGAATTACCAACTTGCGCAGAAATTACCTTGGTAGAAGCGCATATCGAAAAGATGCTGGGCTTAACCATTGAAACCAGCGAAGTTGAAGAAATTCTCACCCGTTTGGGTATGAAACTTTCACCTCATAACGACGCTAAAGAAAACGACGCTAAAGATGGCCGTGGCTGGAAAGTAGTTGCGCCAAGCTACCGTTTCGACATGGCAATTGAAGCAGATTTAATCGAAGAGCTAGCACGTATTTACGGCTACAATCGTTTACCTGTTCGCACGCCAATGGCCGCTACGCCATTGCAGCCAGCACCAGAAAATGAACTAGCGATGAAAGACGTTCGTCGTCAGCTTGTGGGCCGTGGTTATCAAGAAGCAGTAACGTATAGTTTTGTTGATCCAGAAACGCAAAAATTGTTAGACCCAGAAGTAGCTCCGTTAGCACTTGCTAACCCCATATCCGCTGAGCTATCGGTTATGCGCACCAACTTATGGGCAGGTCTAGTGCAGACTGCGGTTCATAACATTAAGCGCCAGCAGCCGCGTGTTCGTTTATTCGAAACCGGTTTGAGCTTTGTACCTCAACCGGGTAAAGATTCTAGCAACTTAGATGAAAGCCTAGTGCAAGATCCTAAGTTGGCGATGCTAGTTACCGGTAAACGCACCGAACAAAGCTGGTCAGAAGGCGATGAAAGCGTTGATTTCTTCGACTTAAAGGGCGACTTTGAAAGCTTAATCGCTCGCACAGGCAGCCAAGCACGTTATTCATTTGTGCCAGCAGAGCATCCATCTTTGCAGCCAGGGCAAACCGCTCGTATAGAGCTTGATGGCGAAGCCGTGGGTTGGATAGGAACCTTGCATCCTAACTTGTCAAAACCACTAGGTTTAAAACAAGCGGTTTATTTATTAGAAATCAGCTTAAAAGCAGTTCGTCAGGTAGAAGTGCCTGCCTTTGCGCCATTGTCTAAGTTCCCTGAAATGCGTCGTGACCTTGCGTTGGTTGTGTCTAACGAAACACCAGTCGCCGACGTCATGGCGTTAATTCGTGAAAAAGCAGGGGACTACCTCACAAAGTTAAACCTTTTTGACATTTATCAGGGCAAAGGCATTGATCCTGATAGAAAAAGCTTAGCTTTGGGCTTGACGTGGCAGCATCCTTCGCGCACTCTGAATGAAGATGAAGTGAACGATGCCGTTGACAAAGTAATCGCTCACTTGGCAGATAGGATTGATGCACAATTGAGAGGCTAATATGCGAGCTCTTACCAAGGCAGAAATGGCGGAACGCCTGTTTGAAGACCTAGGTTTGAATAAACGTGAAGCGAAAGAAATGGTGGATCTCTTTTTTGATGAGATTCGCCACTCTTTAACGCATAACGAACAAGTGAAGTTGTCAGGTTTTGGCAACTTTGACCTGCGTGATAAAAGTCAGCGCCCTGGACGTAACCCGAAAACGGGGGAAGAAATTCCAATTTCCGCGCGTCGCGTTGTTACCTTCAAGCCCGGACAAAAATTAAAAATCCGAGTAGAAGCTTATGCTGGAAGCGAGTCACTCTAACGAGCTGCCACCCATTCCATCAAAACGCTACTTCAGCATTGGTGAAGTCAGTGAATTGTGTGATGTGAAACCGCATGTTCTGCGTTATTGGGAGCAGGAATTCGCTCAACTAGAACCTATCAAACGCCGCGGTAATCGCCGCTATTACCAACGTGAAGACGTTATTTTAGTGCGTGAAATTCGTAATCTACTGTACTTAAAAGGCTACACCATCATCGGTGCCCGCCAAAAACTCGACGATCAAAATGCTGACGAAACCGCTGCTCACCATGATCGTGTCCTCATCAGGCAAATGTTGCTTGAGTTGGCCGAATTAAAAAATATCTTAGAAGGTTGATCGCATTAACCAATTTACCTGCTCAATAATCTATTAAATTCAATTTCTCAATATTTAACCGCAGTCAAGCGAGCAAGAAGCTTCCATTTATCAAGTACTTAGGTATAATCTTTTGTGTTCGGGATGTAGCGCAGCTTGGTAGCGCACTTGTCTGGGGGATAAGTGGTCGCAGGTTCAAATCCTGTCATCCCGACCAATTTTAACTTCCTCTGCTTTATTCTCTTCTTTTTTAAAATCTCCTTATTATCTTTTTATTGATCGGCTTTGCGGCATCCGCTGTTAATGGTCTAGTCTTATATGTGCAAATGGTTTTAGCATTGGGTTTGCTCAATAGGGAGATTGAGATATGAAAAGGCAATTGATAGCCACAATAATGTATTCAGTACTCTGTACCAGCTTAGGTTCTCTCCTGTTTAACAATGCCTCGGCTGAAGTTTATAAAGGTATCGATGCCCAGGGGCGTGTTTATTTTTCTGATCGGCCAATTAAATCCAGCCAAAGCAATAGCCAGCAAAATTTCAGCGCACAGGGTTATAGTGCACAGGGTTACAGTGAAAAAGCCAATCCAGCTCAAGCCCCAGATAATAGCCAGTTAGAAAAAATAGCGAATAGGTTAAAGGCCCAGCGCCTAAAACGCCAAGCCCAACGTGATAAAAAGCTTAAAAAAGCGATTAAAAAACAGAAGCAACAACAAAAGAAACTAGCAGCCGCTAAAAAGAAAAAGAAAGCCTGCGCATTAGCACGAAAAAAAGAAGACCAAGCTTTTCGACAACGCTCTCAAGCTAATAATTTGTCTCAGGCAGAAAGTGCATTAGCACGTTATGAAAAACAAAGAGATATTCGTGCTACAAAATGCCGTTAGCCAGCACTATTAAGCGCTACTATACTAATAAGTGCTTATATTTAGACTAAGAGTCAAAACTAATCCTCCTTTTTCGTTGAGGCTTGCCTCAATTTTCCCTTTGAGTAAGTCGGTCACAATATTTTGCATCTGATACATTCCCAGTCCCATTTTCTTTTGTGTACCACGAGCGTTGGTGTAAAAGGGTAAAAATAATTGTATTAAATCCTCTTGTTTTAACCCTGCTTGCAATAAACGATTGCCATTATCAGAAATAACTAAACGTAAGTTTTCCTTTGACTGTTCTAAGGTGATGGACACTTTGGGTTTAACGACGTCGTTATCAGTACTGCTGTTAGCTACATGATCGATCACATTATCAAACGACTGATTCAGTACCAAAATAAAAGCACTGGGGTGAGATATTATTAAGCAATGCTCAGGGAGCGAGGCATCAAATTTTATTTTTGTTTGGTAAGTGAGCATTCGATCTTGAATTAAATGCACCAAATCAAACTCTGTAGCGGGGTGGTCGGTTTTATTAACCGAGATGTTGCTAAAAACATGAGTTAATTCGCCTAAGGTTTTCTTCGAGTTCTTAATCGTGTGTATTGCTTCATTTTGTTGATCGATATAATCCAGCAACTCTTGTTTCATCGATTGATCAAGAGAATTAAATTGCTCACACCTAGCTAACTTTGCTTTTAGCTCCTCGTTTAATTCAAGCAAGAAAGAATTCGACAAAGCAATGTTACCAATAGGTGTATTCATCTCGTGAGAAATGCCAATAATTAATTGCTTCAGTGCGGTCATACGATCTTGTTTTTCTTGAAAGAGTGCTTGTTTAGATAATATGTGTTCTTGCTGAAGGCGCTGAATGCGTTCACCTAAGGCAAGAGACAAAAGAACAATTTCTAAAAAAGACCCAATTTGGTATCCATAACGGGTAAAAAAGTTACTCGGCACGACCCCAAGAGTTTTTAAATTAGCGGTCATCATACCAATAGTCAGTACCGCCCAAGCAATGGTGAAAAAACGCGCTGAAGACTGGCCTTCACGCCAATACTTTAATCCTAAATAAAAAGCAGAACCCGAAATAGTCAAGCTCACTAAGTTCATTAGCGGAATAAAAGACTTATAAGGAATAATAGGAACCAGCAATAAAGACATAAAAGATATCGCCAGCAGCACATTTAAATAATTAAAAATTGGCCGGCTGGTTTGTTTTATGTTTAAAAATGCTGTGATAAATAAAATCGTACAAATTTGATTGACCGAAAAAGCAATGGGTAGAGCATAGATATTCCACTGCGGCATATCGGGCCACAAATACTGAAATCCAGATCCTTCGTAAGTCATGTGAAAGATTAAAAAAGACAAAACAAAGGCGCTGTATAAAAAATAGGTGGATGAGCGGGTCATCAAGAATATAAATAAATTATATAAAATCATCACCAGCATCAGTGATAGATAAGCACCACGAAAAAAATCATTAATCGCTAAATAATCATCTAAAGACTGTTTATCTAAAATCGAAATAGGTAACTGATAAGAGCTAGAGGTATCAACTTTGAGATACAGATAATTATTACCTGGATTTAAACTAACCGGAATAATGTGGTTGGGGTTTGATCGCATGCGTTCATCAAATGCAATCCTATCCCCTGCGTGATAAAGCTCGCATTCATCTTCAACATTATTTACCGCCTCAAACTGACATAAATACACATAAATGTGATCTAAAGGAGGATAAATAATACGAATAAACCAATCGAGATCTGAACGTTGGCTGTTTATTGTTGCTTTGAACCAATAGGGCTGGTCTTGAAAACCAAAATTTAAATTCCCTGTGGTAGAACGTTGCCAGTCGTCAACTCGGCTAATATCAGCAACACTGGCATTCATCAAAGCAGAATCTTCTTGGCGGTATTCAATAAAGGGGCTTAATTCAAAATCACCTGCACGATCAAGATCGATGGCTAAGCTTGAGAAACTTAGCATCAGCAAAAACCAAAAAGCGCTTAATCGGGCGCTAAAATGCTTCAGCATGAGCTTTTACATCCTTATACAGTCATTATTATAATTTTTATTTTTTAAGTGTATCAGCATATAACACCATGCTCTACGAGAAATACTAGCCTTGAGCGCTCGCTTTCATTAATCTAGAGCGTTCGAATTTAGCAGCCTTATAATTAGAATGAAATATTTGTATGTTTTTTGATCAAGAACGCGGCCAGTTTTTCCGACCGTTAACCAGCAAGTATCGTGCTCAGGTCCTAGAGTGTCTTAAGGAGCTTTATAAACGCTTGTACAGCAGTAGCAGTGCAGATTATGGACAATCTTTGCAGCGCGACACAGTGATTGAAGTTTTTCAAGAAGCCTTGGTGCGTGCCCCTGTATTGGCCGATGGCGATGACGATGACACAGTAACCTCCAAAGACAGTCGTTTCCGTAACAGTCGCGAACAAGCGGGTTGGGTCTTAAATCAGCTCTTAGAATTTGGCTGGATGGAAAAACAAGTCGACGAAGCCACCCTGCAAAGTACCTTTGCCTTTAGCCGTTATGGCCGTCAGTTTGTTGATCCGTTTATTTCAGAAAGCCGAGCTTCTGCTCGAACGCGCCACCGCAATACGCGGAATACTCGTAACTCGCTAGAAGCTTTTATTGAACGCGGAGAAGTCTACGACCTGCTGGACGCTTACGAATATTCAGAGCGCATCATCAGTGATTTTACCGACGTTATTTCTGAACTCGAAGAACGTAAACGTGACTTAGTGCGTGAAATGGAAGACCAAATGCTGGTGCAGCGTGCCAGTGAAGAGTTTTTCGACTTTATGGAAAAACGCTTTCAACCCGATCTCGCCGTGCGATTGTCTGCCGACAACGTTGAAAAACACCGTGACCGTATCAGTGAATTGCTTAACCAAGTGCGCAATAAAAACAAAGCCTACAAAGCCAAAGCCGAAGGCCGTTTACGCGAGCTCTTACCCGAACTTGTGCAGCCGGGAACATCGGTTTTATGGACAATTTTAGATGGTATAGAATTGCGCATTCGTAACGCCAGTGAAATCATGCTGCCAGCTTTACGCAAAGCGCTGCAAGGTTTTACCAAGCGTGCGGATATCATCATTCGCCAAATGAGCTACCTGGCCTCGCAGCAACATAACGATGTGTTAAGTGTGTGCAAACGCCTAGCAGCACTCAATCCAGAAGAGCAAAATCAACAACTGTTGGCAGCAGCACAATTAATGAGTGTGCCAGAGGTAGCATTGGTTGATCCGGCGCAGGTGAAAATTGCAACGCCGCGCAAACGCACAACAATAGAAGCGGATTTAGACGAAGGCACAGACGATTTTGATATGGATGCTCGAAAAAACATTTACATTCAGCAAGTACTGGATCAAGCCTTTTTTATCAACAATCACTCGCTGCGCGAATATATGCACAAGCATTTAACCGCCGGCAAAATTGTCTCAACCAAAGATTTACCCATCGATAACGCGAAAGATTTCTTAGCCGTATCCAATGCCATTGGCTTAGCCTCTACCAGCAGCTTGTCGTCTGACTTTGACATTGTGATGTCTTATCAAAATACCGAAGTCAGCGATCTAGATGCTCAAAATGAACAAAGCTCCGGCCAATATTTTAGCCAAAAAGATCATTTTACCGTGCAAATAATACACAACAGTCGCATACCAGAGATGGGCACAAAGCCCAGTGCTGCCAGAGCTTAATAGAGAGAACATAAATGCTGAATTTTATTGAGCAACAATTAGAAAAAGAAGGCTTAGACAGCCGTGAATTATCCGAACTGCTAATTCGTTTATTAGATTATGGCGTCATTTGCCGAGACGAAAGCCAAGTAGAGCAGCAGCTGTATGATCGCTATCTACGGGTTGAAGAAATCGTTGCCGACTATTTGCAGTTAATTGGTGTGCGTGTGCAGCATGATAAACGCTTTCAGTTTATTCGTTTGTACCCACCGGGTGCGCAAATTCCTGGAGTACAAGACGAAGAAGGCATGGTACAAAGTTCGGGTTTGCGTATGCGCTTAAACCAGAATGAAGTGGCATTAATTTTAGTGTTACGCGCCCAATATGATAAAGCACTGCGCGAAGGACAAGTCGACGAGCAAGGCTGTGTGATGGTGTCGTTAGAAGCGCTGAGTATAGCGATTAAAAATTTATTAAATCGCACTCTGCCAGAAAACATCACCGAGCGTAAGCAGCTATTCCGACGCTTAAAGCAACTGCGCTTAATTCAAATGGCCAACGAAGACCACCTTGATAACGAAGATATGTGGATGCGCATTCGCCCTATGATCATGAGTTATGTGAGTGAACAAGTGCTTGCAGACCTGGTTGAAGACGGTACTGAAGAAAAAGGTGAAGGTGAAGGTGAAGGTGAAGAGGAAGTCATCAATACCAATGCCGTTGCGCAGCCAGAACCAGGGCAGCCAGAACCAGAGCCAATATCTGAAATAAGCGAAGAAGTTAAAGAAGAAGTTAAAGAAGAAGCTGCTGAAATAGCAGAAGATGCTGTAGAAGAGCAGGCAGACACCGAAAATAAAATCACCAGCTTGTTTTCGGAATAAGGAATAGACCGTGTTTTTAAAGAAATTTGTATACGTAAACTGGGGCAACATCCCAGCACTAGAATTCGACTTTGGCCCAATCAACTTATTATCGGGCGGTAACGGCTCGGGCAAAACCACCGCCGCCGATGCCATCCAAACGGTCATGACTGCGGCTCATGATACCTTATTCCACTACAACCCAGGTCAAGACGAAGCGACCCAGCGTGGTCGGGGTAAAAACGTCCGTACCTTAGCATCTTATGTATTAGGTTGTGACGACGGCAGTTACGCTCGCCCGAATGGTGCAGTGGGTTATTTAGCCGCTATATTTCATCCAACCGAGGGTGAATCTGGAGAACCCTTTACCGCAGTTTTGGGCATCAGCGCCTCTATAGAACGCTCAGGCAGCCAAGTGACAGCGCGCCAGAACGACATGCAGTTTTATATCATGGCCGGTGAACAACTGACCTTGTCAGACTTTCTGCAAGAAGACGAAGCCGGTAAACGACAGGTGATTGGTTTAGATAAAATCAATAACCATTTTAAAAGTCGTATGGAAACCAACAACGTAGAAAAATACGATACTAAAAAACAATATTTACGTCGCTTATACGGTGCATTAAGAGGCCGTCACGATGCGGTTTCTGAGCGCGAAGCAATGAACGCGGCGCGAACTTTCTCGCGCTTTATGGCTTACAAGCCGGTAAAAAGCATTAACGGTTTTGTGGCTAACGAAATCTTAGAGAAAAAAGATTTAGGTGATGCCATTCGTTCGGTATCGGATTTAATGAAAACCATCTATTCGATGGAATCCGACGCCAAACGTTTGCAAGAAACCATCAATATTTTAAGCTCGACCAAACAAACGGCAAAGACTTACATCGACCAGTGGATCGACTATAACGTATTAGAATACACCGCCGCTAAAAGCCGTTTTTTAAACGATCAAAAAGTATATTTAAGCGCGAAAGAAAAACAGCAACACCTGCGTGACGACTTATCACAAGCCGAGCAAGAGCGTGAACAGTCGCAAGATCGTCGTAGCCAATTGCGTGAGCAATTAATTGCCATGGAAGCACAGCGCTTAGGTATCGACGCGCTGCAAGACAAAGACAAGTGCGAACAAAAAGTGGAGTCTGGTAAGCAGCAGTTACAACAGCAAGCCATGCTGCTATTAGAGCAAGACAAAGCCTCGCAGTTTTCTTTACAAGCTACCCAGCAGCTTTATAAAGTACTGCAAAAATCGACTATTTCTGTGGAAATACCGTCACTTGGACAGCGTAAACTCATTGAAATGGCAAAAAATGTAGCCGCCATTGCTGAAAACGGCGCGATAGATTTCCCCACTCTATTAGGCAAAGACTGGGTTGATTTAAGTCCACTAGAAGCCCATTTAGAAACCGCCCAACAACACCAACAGCTAATGAACCAATGGCGTGAGCGCTGGTTTAGTGGAGAGCTTGAAAGTTCTGGCATCCCACTGCGCGATCAACTGGCTAAAATGGTCGATCGCCGCGAACAAAAACTGCAAAACGTACAGCGTCAAATTGCGCAAAAACAAAGTGATATCGACAGTCTAGAAGCGCGTGAATTAAATTATCCTAACTTTGTTCGCATAGCGTTAGAAACCATTCGCCGAGAATGCCCACAAGCTGAACCGTGTGTGTTAGCCGATTACGTAGAAATTACCGATCCAGAGTGGCAAAGCGCCATCGAAGGTTATATCGGCGGTGCGCGTTTTAGCATCATTGTAGAAACCGATTTTGAGGCCGAAGCTGCGCGCATAGTGCGTTCTATTCCTGGTGGCAGTCGCGCTCGTGTTGTACAGGGCAGCAAAGCCAAGCGTGATTGCGAACGGATGAAATTATCCGACAGCTCCATCATGAATCTCATGTCGTTTGACCACGCCACCGCGCGTTATTATCTGCAAGCCAGTTATGGTTCGGTAGAGCAAGTACGCGATGTTACAGCTTTGCGTCAAACTCGCCGCGGGGTGACTAAAGAAGGCTTGGGCAGCGGTGCCTATTCGATCTATCGCTGCGATTTAAACGATGCCGAACTAGTGTTTGGTCAAGGCGCGCGTGAACGTGCTCTAGCAGCTAAGCAGTCAGAATTAGGCAGCTTAATTGACCAAGCCAACGACGCCCAGACAAGCGCCAAGCAAGTGCAAGATATTTTGCAAGCAGTCAATAATTTACGTCACGTCGCTTTTGCTAATTCAATTAAAGACATACTGGAAACTCATTACCAGATTCAGCAAGCAGAATCCGCCTTAGCCAAAGTTGACCTGTCTAATTTTTCTGCACTAGAAGAAGAGTTTGCCGTTTTAAAGCAAAAAGGCGATGAACTCGATCAACAAATTCAATTACTCGATGGCACTACAGGGCGAATCGAACAACAACTTAAAGACAGCGAACGCCTGTGCAAAAAGCTCAGTGATCAGCAAGAAGCAACCTCGGATATTGCCGACAGCAAAGAAGATAACTTGCGTAAAATTGTCAGTGTGTGGCCAGAATTTAATTACGAAGCACGGTTGAAAGAAGCCGATGAAGAAGCGGCAAACAGCCCAGCAGATTCGATAGAGAATCACCGCAAGTCGGTCTACGGTGAAATGAATGCCAAGGTGCATGAAATCGAGCGCAACATCGCCGAGCATAACCAAACCTGTCAAACTATTGATTCGATCGTCTACGATCCCAATTATCGCGAAGAACACGGCGTGCCTTTCTTCAAAGATGTGTGCGCATTGCAACGCGAAGTTGACCGTGTACACAATCGCTTGCGCAACAACATCTTGGTCGAAAAGCAAGACAAACTAACGGGCTTAAAAGAAAGCTTTAATAGCGCCTTTGTCACCAACTTGTGTCACTCAATTTACCAGTCGATTAACGACGGTAAACGTGTACTAGAAGAGCTCAACAAAGAATTGGCGCACCACAAGTTTGGTGCCGACAAAGAAGGATACTGGTTCGATTGGGAATGGGTGCCAGAATACAAAGAATACTGGCAGTTTTTTGAAGAAATTATTAAATCTCCAAATTTAGGAGACGGTGCAACTTTATTTGATACCGGCTTAACAAAGAATTCACAGCGTGTGCGTGATCACCTAATGGCCATGTTGCTGGATGAAGACGAAGTAAAAGCCATGCGCGAATTAGAGCGGATTTCTGATTATCGAAACTACCGCGCCTATGAAATTTATAAACAGCCACTCAACAAAGAACCGATTGCGCTTAGCCAATACGGCACTGGCTCGGGCGGCCAACTAGAAACTCCGGCGTATATTATTCGCAGTGCAGCCATTACTTCGGCCTTCCGTTTTAACGAAGGGGATACCCATTTACGCACCGTGCTGGTGGATGAAGCCTTCTCGAAAATGGATGAAACTCGCTCGAAAGAAGTGATCAACTATCTCACCGAAGCATTAGGCTTGCAGTTGTCGTTTATTATGCCAACCAGTAAGGCAGGGCCGTTTATGGACCTAATCTCTAATCAGTTTGTATTCAGCAAAGTACCGCTGGCGGGTGGCGCGAAAAAAGGGGAGTTACAAACAAAAGTATTAGTTGATCGCCAAGCTTGCAACCAACATAAAATCAAAGAACTGTGGGCTAACCACCGACAATCCATTCGCCATCAGGCAGGTCTGGATTTCATGGAAGAATTTTCTTGATATAAAAAACCTTAAATGATCCCAACCCAGCCATGCTGGGTTTTTTATTGCTAGAAATAAATTTTTACCTTTATAACTATCAACTGTGTAAAATGCCTGCACTTTTATTAATTGAAGACTGTGCATGACAACGTTAACCTCTGGGGAAGAAACCCCAGCTACCTATGCTGTAAATAGCGATGGCGCGACTCTGGAAAGTTTAAGCCCAGATATTTCCGCACCCGCAATCACCCTCGATGTACACCCTTGGCGCTCTTCGTTATACGAAGAACTGCACAACAGGCCGTCACCGATTATTGAAGGTGCTTGCCAAATTACCCACTTTACGGTGATGTTTGGTGACGCCAAAGAAGCGGTTTATGAACACGTGGTGGATTTGTGCAAACGCTTTAGCTTGCCAGCGCCCGCAGAAGACTCTTCTTGTTTATATATGGATTTCGGCGGTTTTGAACTGCGTTGGGAAATGCACTTAGAATTTGCTAACTTCACTTTTATTTGTCCAAAGGTAGAGCCTTTTTCAACGGATGCCTTATCGTTTATTCCCAAAGATTGGTTGTCGACCATTCCTGGTAATGTAGTCGTAGCCCTTCATTTGGCTTTAATCGATCACGAACCCAGCACAGAAGAGCTGCATAAATGGTTTGAAGGACAACGTTGGAACGGCTCACGAGTAGCCTTTGAACGTGGCGCTGCTTGGACCGCTTTTAAATTACACAGCGATGGTTTTGGCCGTATGGTGACCCACGGCAATGGACTTAACTCTTACCAAAAAGGTCGTTTAGTACAGCGCTTAATCGAAATTGAAACCTACCGCTTAATGTCGTTACTTGGGTTACCCGCCGCACGCGAATTAAACCCAGCGATTACTCTAATTGAAAACGACCTAGCAATTTTAAACCAGCGCATAGCCGACATTCAAAACGAACACGACGAGCGTTCTTTGTTAACCGAACTGTCGTTATTAGCGGCTAAAATAGAACAGCATCGCTCCGATACCAACTTCCGTTTTTCGGCGACAAAAGCCTACTATGATTTGGTAAGTGACCGTTTACTTCAACTGCACGAATCACACATGGATGGGGTGCAGTCGCTGCAAGAATTCTTAGAGCGTCGCTTAAGCCCAGGAATTAAAACCTGCCAAGCTGTGCGCGATCGCCTAGAAGATTTATCCCGCCGTATTCACCGCACAACCAGCTTACTGCGAACCCGGGTTGAATTGTCAATCGAAGCGCAAAACCAAACGTTATTAGCCTCAATGAATCGTCGCAGCCACTTGCAATTACGCTTGCAACAAACCGTAGAAGGCTTGTCTGTGGTTGCTATCAGCTATTACGTGCTGGCGCTAATGGGATTCGCTTTCGATGCATCTTCAGCCTTAGGAGTGCCAGTTAATAAAGATATAGCTTCGGGCATAGCCATGCCACTCATTATTGGTTCTATCTATTTTGCAATGCACCGCATTCGTAAGCATTTAACCAAACAAAGCAAAAAAGCCGGTGATCCGTTAAAAGAGATTATGCACGAACGCTTCGATAAAGCAGATGTTGACGACTAGCGGCAATAAACTGTTGCTTATAGCGCTATCTTTGCGGAAGAGGTAAAACTCTTCCGCTTTCAAAGAAGGTTTAGCTATTATAAAAGGATAAATTCTCTTTAATTCGTTATCAGCAACATAATACACATACTATTTTACTGACTGGTGCAATTCTTGCTGTGAACATAAAAATCGAACACAGTTAGGACTTATTCATGGATATTATTAATTTCAGCAAGCAACAGCACAAAATCATTAACGCATTGTTAACACTGCTTGCTGCAACCATGGTAATGCCGGCAATAGCAGCTCTACCAGAGCGCAGTGCGAGTTTGCACATAACAGGCGAAAGCCCAAGCGCAATTGAATCCGGTAGTCCTGGTCAATTTGGTGCTATGCACACCCAAATTCATTTACCGCTAGAAGAAAAAAGCAATCGAGCAGAATCGTTTCAATCCAATATCAATGTAGAACTAACCGAGTTTGACTGGCGCAGTAGCAGTGCCGCCAGTAGCGAATACATTTGGTTATCTATGCCGGTTTTTTATCAGCAACGACGCAGTCGCAACACCTTATTTATGATAGAAGCCGAACCTGGCTTAATGACCGACGGTAATAGCGTTGATCTTGATAGTGTGGGCATTAACGGCTCTATTATTGGCCGAATATTAATGCCCAATGGTGGTTATTGGCAGTATGGCGTAACCATTGATCGCGGATTTGGTGATTACAATGTACGGCCATTAATCGGCGTAGGCTTCTATGCCGACCGAGTGACCAAGGTAGAGCTGGGTTTCCCTAAAATAAACATCAGCCATCAACTATCGCGGAGTTTATCAAACTATATTACCGTTAAGCCTGCGGGTGGTGTTTGGAAAGAAACCATCGATGTTCAAGCTGCTGCTGCCGGCGCTGATGCTGGAGCCGATGCTGGAGCCGATGCTGGAGCCGATGCTGGAGCCGATGCTGTAGCCGGAGCCGCCAGCGGTGCTAGCCTTGAGACACTCAGTTACCGCAGTTGGCAAGTCGGAGTAGGGGCTGATTTTTATTGGCGAGAATCACTGTGGTTAAATGCCGAACTGGGCCAGCTGCGCAATCGTCGTATTACTGCCAGCGACAGCACGGGCGCAAAAATATCAGCCACACCCGCTAATAATATGTACTGGCAGGTCGGTTTAAAGCTCAAGTTTTAGAGTCTTTGGGGTTTAATTCTGGCTTAGTCTGCCTTAAGCCATTACACTTCTACTTTTATTATCGTCAGTAGAAGTCGTTTTAATGTTAAACCTAGATGCCCTGTCTCAACTCAAATCCTTAAAGAAAGATATTCACGCTAGCATTCCTCGTCACGAAGGCAAGGTCCGTGCTACCGGTGGGCGTTATGGCTTTGTAAATACCGACGATAACCAGCAGTTTTTTCTAAGCCCCGATGAAATGGATAAAGTATTATCCGGCGATAGAATTGCTTTTAAAGTCGAAGAAACCAAAGACGGCAAAAGCCAAGCCATCATCGAAAAGCTGATCAGTTCGAGCCAAGACGAATTTGTCGGCCAATATATTGTTAAAGGCAAAGGTCACTTTGTCTCACCCGATCATCCAACATTCAGCCGCTGGGTATTTGTACCACCTGCACAGCGTAGTGGTGCCAAAGACGGTGATCTAGTCGCCTGTAAAATCTCACAGCATCCATACCCTCATGGTAAAGTTCAAGCCAAAGTACAAGAGATAATTGGCCAAGTTAGCGATCGTCAAATAGAAAGTAATATGATGATTCGTAAATGGGATTTGGCAGGTGAGTTTTCTGAACATTGCCTCAACGAAGCCCAAGCCTTATTGTCGGTAATGGACGAAGCCATTTCAACAGAGTCGCGCCAAGATCTAACAAGCTTAAATTGGTTAACCATAGACTCTGCCATGAGCCGAGATTTAGATGACGCGCTGTGCTGCGAAAAAACCGACTCAGGCTGGAAATTACAAGTGGCTATCGCCGACCCGAGCTGCGCCATTAAACCAGGGTCTGAATTAGATCAAGAAGCCCTGCGTCGAGGAACGTCCAGTTATTTTGCCGATAACATGATTCCTATGTTGCCAAGCTCACTATCAGAAGGTGCTTTCTCCTTATTGCCACAGCAAGTAAGGCCGGCGGTTGTGTGTCATTTAACGGTTTCAGAGCAAGGCGAAATACTTGAATACCATTTAGAGAATGCCTTAATCGAATCAACAGCAAAACTCAGCTACAACCAAGTAGCGACTTTTTTAAATGAACACGATACCAGCGATAGTGACGATCAATTAGACGATGCAATTAAACCTATACTTAGCCAACTCAACGAGTGTGCTTTAGCGCTCAACAATTATCGCAAAACACACAATCTAGTATTGGATGATCGCATTGAGTTTCGTGGTTTATTAGGCGAAAACGGAAAAATCGAACAAATTATTTCTATGGAACGCAACGCCGCCCATAAACTTGTTGAAGAGTGCATGGTGGCGGTGAACCGTTCGGTTGCCGAATTTTTAAGCCAGCAACCTCATGGTTTGTTCATTCAACACGGTGGCATTCGCCCCGAGCGCCAAGGTGAAGCCAGAGCCTTGGTTAAAGAACAGCTAGGCTTAAGCAGTCCCGAAAAGATTGCCACTTTAGAAGGCTTCATAGAAATACAGCAACTTATTGCGGCTGGTGATCCTAGCCGTGAAGACGGTCAGTTCGAATTGCCTTTACAAGCAATTTTAGCGCGCCAATTAGAACGCAGTAAATTTGGCAGCGAAGCAAAACCTCACGTTGGCATGGGGTTAAAAGCCTACACCACCTTCACTTCTCCATTACGCAAATACAATGATCTATTAGTGCACCGCTTAGTAAAAAGCTACCTTGCTAATGCCCCTGTCGACGCCATTAACGAAAGTGTGCTAGAGCAAATTAGCCAAGCACAAAATAACACTCGCATGGCCGCTTGGCAGGCCGAGCAATGGTTAAAAGCGGAATGGTTGTTGCGTCAGTTTAACGAAGAAAAAAATGCTGCAAGCAATAAAGAAGGGCTTAAACGAGCAGGTCACATCGTACAAATCAATAGCGGTGGTTTTACCGTTCGCTTAGATGACAACGGCGTTGAAGGCCAGTTTGAAGTTCGTCGCAATAAAGAGTGGAAGTTTGACACCAAAACCATGACCCATACCAAGGGAGATAAAACTTACCGTTTAGAGCAGCCAGTGACTGTGACTATAGCAAGTGTGATTCCGGTATTGCGCGATATTAAATTTAATCTTTGTGAGTAATGCAAGCACGCTAATACCTACATTGGTTTAAATTAAAAGGATCCTATCGGATCCTTTTTTTCTGCGCCAACCACTCATCGACTTGTTGTTCTAAAATATCCAGTGGCAGTGCACCCTTGCCTAAAATCACCTGATGAAACTCCGCTAAAGAAAATTGACGCCCTAAGCGCTTTTCGCTTTTTTTGCGTAAATCTTCTATTCGTAAAGCCCCAATTTTATAGCTAGTGGCTTGCCCCGGCATCACCATATAACGCTCAATCGCATGAACAGAATCTTGTTTAGAAAACGGTGTATTAGCTAAACGATAATCCAGTGCTTGCAGCTGACTCCAACCTTTAGCATGAAGGCCAGTATCCAGTACCAAGCGCACAGAACGCCATAGCTCCATAATTAATTGGCCATAGCGTTCTTCGTTTGAAGTATAACCGCCCATTTCATCGGCGAGCTTTTCTGCATACAAGGCCCAGCCTTCACTATAAGCGGTAAAGCCTAATAAGCGTCGAAATTGTGCAATGCTGTCATTTTCTCGGGCTAAGGCAATTTGCATATGATGCCCTGGCAATGCTTCGTGGTAAGCCAACGCGGCTAAACGATACTTGGGTAGATCGTGCTGGCGAGCAGGATTTACATAGTAAAAACCCGGGCGAGAACCATCGAGTGCGGGCTGTTCATAAAAAGCAATGGGCGCACTAGGCTGGCGATACTTGGCAACCGCTTTTACCACAATAGGTGTTTTGGGAAGCACAGAAAAACTCTGGTGTAAGCGCATCGACATAGCCGATACCTTGTCTCGTTGGTAGGCAATAAAGTCTTTTTCGCCTTGTGGATTTTGCTCAAAACGTTCAGCGCGATTTTCCATCCAAGTGAAAAAATCTTGCAGATTAATGTCATCCAAATCGACTTTACTGCCATCCGGGTTAACCGCTAATGCTGGCGGGTAGTTAAGAGATGGCATCAGTTGGCGAATAGCTGTTTGAATGCGATCAACCTCACTTAAACCAAGCTGGTGGATATGGTCGGCGCTTAATTCAGTTGTCGTATGACTTTGTAACAGCAACTGGTAATACTCATTACCCCGTGGTAAATCACTGGTCGCTTGCCACTGCGGTGCGCGTTTTTCTTGTTGTTGTAAAAACTCGATTAAATCTCGATAAGCAGGTAATAGTGAGCGCTTCATCGCATAATCTGCTTTCTTTAATAATACGTGCTCACTCTTTTCAAATAAATCTAACTGCTTAATTTTTTTGTTAAAATCCGCCCAGATGGGGCTGTCGTTTTCTTTATCGAAAGGCGCACCGCTGATCACGTTTTGTGCCGCATTAATAACATAAGGATAAACAAATTTAGGTGCCATTATGCCAGCAGCTTCTGCTTGCTCTAAACGATTGATCAAGTCGGTAAATAAATGACGTACCCCTTTAATGCGTTCAATATAATCGTGAGCACCTTGGATAGTATCGATATTTTGATAGTTAATTAAAATATTCGGCACTCGTGTATGCCAACCACCCATTTGACTCAAGGCATAACCATGGTGTTCAAAAGGAGTAAATAACAATACCTGTTCAATATGATGCAATAAAAGTTCATAGGATAAGCGTAAATCTTCCCCCAAAGCATCTTGTTCTAGGGTGATTAACTGCTGGCGAAATAACTGAATTTGTTCAATGTATTGTTGTTCGGCTAGAGGAGAAATATCATCCCATTCAAACTGCCCAGGAATAGCCAAGGTGCTGCGTAAAACTGGGCTAGAATCTAACTGAAATTGATAAAACTGTTTAAATATTTGTTCAGCCTGGGACTCAATTAGTTGAATTTGTTCGGGCTCAAACACCGGCGCAATCACCACCGGCTCTGGTTCTGGCTGTTTTTTTGGTATCAGTTGGCACGCACTCAACAAGCTCAACAGGCATACGCTCGCGATAAGTTTTGTGCTTTTGGAGTGTTTAAAAGTGGAGCGCAATAAATGGTTAAAGGTCATAAAATACTTTTTGTGATTCATTAATAAAATTTACAAAATATCTGCCAGCAACATCATAGCAGGGGCAAGGGTGAGCAACCAGTCGCGGATAAATAATTACTTTTTTAAGCTCAATAACGTGTTTTGAAATAACTTAAAATTATCATTTAAAGTGTTCGCGCAGTCAGCATCAGAGCCAAAATATTGAGTAACTGCCGCCGCAATTGCCTCTAGTGTCGATAGACCTTGTTGATTGCGGCGTAAAACAAAAGCGCTTTTTGCATCTGCTGCCAGTGCAATTTTGACATGAGGTAAATCTTGCATCCAAGGACTTTGGCGCAACATTTTTTGTGCTTCTTGCCACGTGCCGTCGATAACCCATAAGCGTTCTATGGGGGTATTTAATTGTTCAATATCTTGAGCGTCTGCAGAAGGAAATAAAAGATACTCAGTATTTTTATTGCCTCCATTTTTTATATTTTTAGTCGGCTTTGTTAAATCGCCCCAGTCAATTAACTCTGCTTTACGATGCCACTTTATGCGATTGATAGAAGAGCTAGATAAAAAAGCCCAGTGCCCAGTATTATCAATCTTGTGCCACTCATTACTGTGGCTGCAAATGCTAATAGAAAAAGGCGGTTTGCATTGTTTAATATTTGCACAAACACAATGTGAGACCGGCAAACGACATTGTATACAATGGGCGCAATAAAAGGGTGAGTTCAAACTAAGCGCAGACACTTTTTTACCTTTCTTTGATTTGCATAATTATTAGATCTTAGGCATAACGAAAGGCGACGCCGTAGATGTAGTAAAAACGTGCTTGGTAAGCGTTTGGTGAACATAGCCACATTCATTACAATACACCACCATAAACCAAGGCGAGCCGTTTTTAGCACGTTCTAAGCTGTCTTTGGATTTAAAATGCTCAATCCCTGCGATGTTGCAATTAGGGCATTTTGGTTCAGCCATGGTAACCTCGGATTAATGATTCAAAATTTTATTTTTAAGAGTTTATAAGATGCAATTATCGATGATGAGTTCCTATAAGCAAGTGCTGAAATCATTTAAAATCAGCGTCTTTGCGTTATCTGCCTTCTTTGCTTTATTTAGCTCTCAGGTTTATGCCAGCAATCCCTCGACAACCGAAGGTTTTCCACGTGCTGAATTGCTAGAAGAAAATCAATTTAACAATGCTGAATATCGTTTAGTTATTTCGGGCTTAAAACGTAAACGCGCAGAAACTTCGGGTGAAGTAGAGCGCTTAATTACAGGTGATGTTGAACGTCAGTTTTGGCAAATATCCACCAATCATGAAGTCGAGCAAATCATTGACTATTTTTTAGACCAATGGCAAAACGCTAAAATTTTGTATCGTTGCAAGGGTCTCGATTGTGGCAGCAGTAACTTTTGGGCTAATGAAATTTTTAATAATGCAAAATTGTATGGCCGTGATAAAAACCAAGCTTATGTGGTTGCCATGGTGCCCGGTTCACCTAATCGAATTTACGTTTTGTATGCGGTTCAGCGCAGTAAACAAAAACTCTTTTTTAATTTAGATCAAGTAACCACCAACGATCAACTGGTCGACGACGACGTTCAGCGTGAAAATTTAATTAACGCGCTGCAAAAAGAAACTGGCTGGTTAGAGGGCTTTTACACCCTAGATGGCCAAATAGATGAAAAGAAATCCGATCTGTTAATTTCAACTTTAAAATCATTAGACAGCACGGTTAAGCGTCGATTATTTTTGGTCGTTCATTGTTATCAAGCAAATAACATGGCAGAAAATATCGCCTGTTCATCACGCTTAGCACAGCAACTTCGCGCAGCTACTTATCAGGGTGTAGAGATTCCCGTATTTGGCCAGGGTGCTTTAACCCTGCCGCAATTAAATAACCTTCAACCGCAACTGCGATTTGTGCTGTGGCCAAAACAGCGTTAAAAATACGACAACGAGTACAATAAATGACTAAAACAGTAGCACTGGTATTAGGCAGTGGTGGGGCCCGTGGAATGGCCCATATTGGTGTTATCGAAGAAATAGAAGCTCGGGGTTATAAAGTAGTATCTGTATCTGGCTGTTCTATTGGTGCCATCGTGGGGGCATTTTACAGCGCTAATAAACTCGATGTTTTTACGCAATGGGCACGCTCATTAAACTACTTAAACATGTTGCGTTTAGTGGATTTTAGTTTCATTAGCAACGGCGCGATTCGCGGCGATAAGTTATTTTCGGTGCTATCAGAAATGTTAGGGGATATTCAAATAGAAGACCTTGAAATTCCATATACCGCCGTTGCTACCGATTTGATCAGCTCTAAAGAAGTGTGGTTTCAGCGTGGTTCGTTAGAACAAGCCATGCGCGCTTCTGCAGCGATACCTGGGCTCATTCAACCGATTGAATATGAAGGTAGGCTTTATGTAGACGGTGGCGTGCTTAATCCGTTACCCATTGCAGCTTCGGTATCGGCTCATGCAGATTATATTATTGCCGTAGACTTGAGCGCCGATGTGCCAATACCCGAGATTAAAGATCCTCAGCCAGAAGTTTCTGATACTAAATCGATCGCCGAGCCGCCTGCTGCTGATTCTTTAGACAACGAGCAAGTACAAGCACAACTGGCAGACGCCGACTCTAACCTAGCAGACGATGTTCAAGATCAAGATCAAGATCAAAATCAAGATAAATCAGCCGTCAGCGATATTACCGGCAAATTAACCAGCAAATTAAAACACATTGCCCCTGATACCGCTGTTCCAAATCTTTGGCTTAATACTATGGTGAATAAAGCCAGTGACTGGTTCAATCACGATGATGCAGAAGATGATAAAGCAGTAAAAGCAGAAGTTAGCGGTGCCAAACTAGGTAAAATTGGTATCTTGTATCAAATGTTCGAAGTCATGCAAACGTCATTAAGTCAGTACAAAATTGCGGGTTACCCGCCGGATTTATTGGTCAAAATTCCTAAGAATTGTGTCGAAATGCATGAGTTTTATCGGGCTAACGAACTGGTAGAAATGGGGCGTTATATTGCCAAAGAAGCATTAGATGCCTTTGAGCAAGGCCACAGTAGTTTGTATGGGCAGCGCTTGGGTTAGTCTAAACTTGGTTGCTCGCCAGCTCAGTGATAGAATGTGCGCAAATTTTATTATTCAATTTGCGTCGGTGCCCTTGTGAGCCATTCTTTTATATTATCCTCCGAAGCCTGTGAAGAAGCCTTGGTTGAATTATCAACCTTGCAAGATCTATTACGCTGGGGCATAAGCCGTATGCATGAGGCGGATTTGTATTTTGGCCATGGCACCGATAACGCCCGCGACGATGCGGTTATGCTGGCGACTCATGCGTTACACCTTCCTTGGGATATTGATCACCAATGGCAATCGGCGCGTTTAACGCGTTCTGAACGCCAAGCCGTGATTGAGTTGTTTACCCGTCGCATTAACGAGCGCATGCCAACCCCTTACATTACCGGTGAAGCCTGGTTTTATGGTTTACCGTTTAGCGTAGACGAGCGTGTTTTGATCCCGCGTTCACCGATTGCCGAAATGATCGCAACACGTTTTCAGCCTTGGCTTGGTGGAAACTCAAGTGGTAAATCCGTTCATCGTATTTTAGATTTGTGTACCGGCAGTGGTTGTATTGGTATTGCCTGCGCCATGGAGTTTCCTCAAGCCCATGTTGAGCTGATGGATATTTCATTTGATGCTTTGGCTTTGGCCGACGAAAATATCGCTCGTCACCAATTAGGTGATCGGGTGATGGCCTTGCAATCGGATTTGTTCGAGGCCGCCGATGGCAAGTACGATATCATTGTATCGAATCCACCGTATGTGGATGCCGATGATATGAGCTGTTTGCCAGAAGAGTTTCATAATGAACCCGAGCTGGCGTTAGCCGCAGGCGAAGATGGTCTCGATTTAGTGCGCATTATGTTGGCTCGGGCGCGTCAGTATTTAGCCGATGATGGTATCTTTATTGTTGAAGTCGGTAACAGCTGGCCGGCGCTAGAAGAGGCTTATCCAACGGTGCCTTTTATGTGGCAAGAATTTGAAATGGGCGGTCATGGGGTGTTTGTCTTAACCGCCGACCAGCTCGATGAGTGTGCTGAAGCGTTGGAGTTGAAGTCGTTAAGCGAAGTTTAAAATTAGCTTTTTTGAAACATGACTTTGTAGAATTTAAATAATTGTATCAAACAAGCTAATGTTGGGTGATTGTGGAGCAAATATCTAAAACAGGGATGTTTTAGTTAAGGCTACAGGGAGCGTGAGCGCTATGAATATCTGCAATAGCTGGTATTTACGCCGTTTTGTGGAACAATTACCCAATGTTAGGTTGTTAACTGGAATTTTAAAACGGACAAAAATATGTCGGGTAATACATTTGGTAAAAGTTTCACAGTAACCACTTTTGGTGAAAGTCACGGTATCGCGTTAGGGTGTATTGTGGATGGTTGTCCTCCAGGTATCGAATTGTGCGAAGCGGATTTGCAGCACGATTTAGACCTGCGCAAACCAGGAACTTCTAAATTTACCACTCAGCGTCGCGAACCCGACCAAGTGAAAATTCTATCCGGTGTATTTGAAGGTAAAACCACTGGTACGCCAATTGGTATGATCATCGAAAATACCGACCAGCGTTCAAAAGATTATTCCAACATTGCCGACACCTTCCGTCCGGCTCATGCCGATTACGCTTATACCCACAAATACGGATTCCGTGATTATCGTGGCGGTGGTCGTTCATCGGCCCGTGAAACCGCCATGCGCGTTGCCGCTGGGGCAGTTGCTAAAAAATTCTTAAAAGCAAAAGGCATCGAAGTTAAAGGCTATTTATCTCAGCTGGGCCCAATCAAAATCGACGAAGCTAACTTTGATTGGAACGAAGTACGTAACAACCCATTCTTCTGCCCAGATGCATCCAAAGTGCCAGAAATGGAAACCTACATGGAAGCCCTGCGCAAAGAGTGCAACTCGGTAGGGGCAAAAATCAGTGTGGTGGCAACTGGCTTAAAACCCGGCTTAGGCGAACCGATCTTTGATCGCCTAGATGCTGAAATCGCCCACGCATTAATGAGTATCAATGCCGTGAAAGGCGTTGAAATTGGTGATGGATTTGATTGTGTTGCCCAAAAAGGCACCGATCATCGCGACGAAATGACCCCGCAAGGATTTTTATCCAATCATTCTGGTGGCATCGTTGGTGGTATCAGTACAGGCCAAGATATTATTGCGCACATGGCGCTTAAACCCACTTCTAGCATGGCCATAACGGGTCGTTCTATTAACGCAGCGGGTGAGCCGATTGAAGTGATAACCAAAGGCCGCCATGACCCGTGTGTTGGCATTCGTGCAACCCCCATTGCCGAAGCCATGCTAGCCATTGTGTTAATGGACCACTTTTTACGCAATCGCGGCCAAAATGCCGATGTTGTTTGTGATACACCCATTATTAAAGGTCAAGCTGACTAATTTATGTCTGTGCCGTACTGGCGTTTATCCGGCTTTTACGGTCTCTATTTTGCCCTCATCGGTTGTATCATGCCGTTTTGGGGGCTATATCTTCAGCAGCAATCGTTCAGCGCCGCCGATATTGGATTGTTATTGGCGCTATTCAGTGCAATTCGCATTATTGCGCCAAATCTTTGGGCAGCCATAGTTAATCGCTATGCCGCTAAAGTTCCCGCCATACAATTTATGCGCTTAGGCGGTTGCTTAATGCTGCTTAGCTTTTTTGGTTTTTACTGGGCCAGTGAGCTTTGGCAATATGCCTTAATGATGCTGATATATGGCTTTTTTTGGTCGGCCATTTTGCCGCAATACGAAACACTGACTTTAGAGCATCTAAAAGACGACCTGAGCATCTACAGCTCTATGCTGCTATGGGGTTCTATAGGTTTTGTCGTCATGGTGATCGGCTTGGGTTGGTTGTTTGATTTTATCAGCATTTTATACTTGCCGGTATTTATGCTGGCGATAATGACCTTAATCGTATTAAACAGCTGGGCACTTAAACCTGCGGCTGATAATCATAACGAACTTGCACAGCTCCAGTCACTAACCCAACCACAGCCCCAATCTCAACCACAGCCCCAATCTCAACTAGAAAATAAAACCCTTGATGCGCGGGTATTAAAAATTGGCCTAATCAGCTTTTTAACCATCAATGTGTTATTGCAAATAACCCACGGTCCTTACTATGTGTTTTTCACAATTTATTTACAGCAGTTTGGCTACAGCAACGGTTTAATTGGTTTTTTGTGGGCGCTTGGGGTGTTGGCAGAAATCATTTTATTTTGGCAAATTTCATTTTTTATTCGGCGCTGGTCGTTGCGAGTGTTGGTTATTTTCTCGTTGCTGCTCACCGCGTTGCGCTGGTTATGTACGGCTTATTTTGCTGATCAACTTAGCGTATTAATTTTTTCCCAATGCTTACACGCGTTCAGTTTTGCACTGTTACATGTAGTTTCAATGCGATATATCGGAGTGTTTTTCCCGGGTAAAAAACGTTTAACAGGTCAAGCTTTATACAGTGGTTTAGGTTTTGGTTTAGGCGGTGCTATCGGTGCCGGGGTAGCGGGATTGCTATGGCCAAGTGATAAGGTTGAGCCAGCAATGTACCTTAATGATTCTGCATTAGTCTTTAGTATCGCGGCGCTGGTGGCCTTAATTGCTGCGTTAATCGCCGTCTTCGGTTTACCACGGCAACAATCAAAGTTTGTGTGAATCAGCTTCTATAAATAGCGTTTAAAGTATGATTTAATCAGCCCCATTCAATCAACATTTTAGGTGGTTCACTGACTGTGTCATCTTTTGATCAAGAGTCGATCGTTTACGGCGTCATTCGTGATATTCCCAATGGTGGTGAGCTCGAAGCCTATCGACGTCGCCGCACCAATTGGGCGGCTATTCAAGAACTTCCCTCTAGCCTAGAAGACGAGTGGCCTTTCTTAGCTCGTGAAATGTTTGCCATGCCGGGCCCAGATGTTTTTTCTGGTACTTATCAAACTCAACTCATACATTTTGCCGCCTCCTATAATTCCATCGAATACGAATGGGAACACTGGATCAGCCGCTTTGAAGCCATGCTCAGGTCAATGTATTGGTCTAGTGCAACCGTGCATTTAGAAACTGAATTATCGGGTAAGCATACTTTTTCGTGGGAGAGTACCGGAGCAGGGCATAACCCTCATGATAGTGAGTTAAAAATGGTGTGTGAATGGGAGCGCGAATCAGCTTTTATACAGCGCCGCTGATGACAGTCATATAAAAATTTATATCAGAACTTATTATCAGAACTGATCTTGAAACCTAACTTAAATAAAAGAGCCTCCTGCTATGTCTGATGCTTTTGACAACCCGCCGGATTATTCATTTGATGATGCCGAAGACGGTGTCATTGAAATCCCATACCAAAGTTTATCAGCGGTTGCACTTGCCGGTATCGTTGAAGAATTTGCCAGTCGTGATGGCACCGACTATGGCGAATACGAATACAGCCTTAGCGATAAAGTGACACAAGTCGAAAAGCAATTAAAAGCAGGGCACCTGACCTTGTTATTTGATCCTGTAAGCGAATCCTGCCAACTGATTAATCGCCGCGATTGGAAAGGGTAACTCAGCGTTTGTTACGCACCATTTCACGAATATAAAAACGGCCGGGTAATAATGCTTCTGCGTGATCTTTGGCTACCGGGAAGTTCTCACCACAGATATAACTTGCTACTAATTCAGCGCACAAGGGTGCAGAGGTTAGGCCGCGAGAACCATGGCCAATGTTTAAATAGGCGTTGTTAATAAACTTGGCACTGCGACGAGGATAACGCGCTAAATTTTTACGAATGGCGGTAAATTCTCGATCAAACTCTTCTTCATTTAATAGCGGCCCAGCCATCGGCAGATAATCTGGAGTGGTGCAGCGAAAACCAGTACGGCCAGGGTAAGACGTTGCATCCTGTTGTTTAAGAGTGTGGTGCAATTGTTGAAACTCCTCACCAAAATCCTCTAGATATGCAAAATTTTTCTGATGATCTTGCAAGCGCATCTTAGGTTCGTCATCTTTTATATTGTAGCTAGCACCTAAGCAAAATTTGCCATGGTGTGCTGGCGCAATATAGCCTTTACCACACAACACCGTTTTAAGATTAAGTTTTGCACTAGGGTCGTATTCGCTCGACGCTAAATACGTTAACTGCCCACGAATCGATTTGGTCGGCAAATAACAATTAGGTAATAACTGCTGACTTTTATTGGCGCAGGCAATCACCACATGGCTAGCGTTTTTAATGGATACGTCTGCGTTTTGCGCAGCCTTTAACTGCCAGCCATTTTCAGTTTGAGTAAGTTGTTCAATATTAGCTTGGTGAAACTCAATCAATGGGTGTTGCAGTAATTCTTGGCACAAACGCTGGGGGCTAACCCAACCCGCGTTGGGGAAAAACAAACCACCACAAGCCAGCGACACACCACTCACATCACAAGCCTGTTGTTGACTCAAAGCATGCAATAACTCACTAGGGTAATCGGTATTTTCAATAAACTTTTGCTGGCGCTTAGCTTCTTTATCGCTGCACGCCAGTTGAATCAACCCGCAATCGTCCCAACCATCGCCGCGCTTTAGTTGTTGTGCTAACCAACGCAATGATTGCAAATAACCTTGCACATAAATATTACTGTGAGTGGCTTCACCGGCGGCTAATTTGGCATACATAGCCCCTTGCGGATTACCAGACGCCTCGGTAGCAATGCCATGAGTATCGTAAACAGTCACTGCCAATCCGCGGCGTGCCAAAGCATACGCGGTACAACAACCGGCAATGCCAGCACCAATAACTGCTATTTCTTTGATTGCATTAAGAGGGGGCTTTAACCAAGGTTTAGCATCTTCAAATACCGCAGGCAAAGGGCCTTGGCTTTGCACAAACTCGCCATTCATCATTTCGCGCTTCATGCCGAATCCGGACACTTTTTGTAACTTAAAACCCGCACCTAATAAGCCACGGCGTACATCACCGGCAGCGGTAAAAGTTGCTAAACTGGTGTTTTTACGACTAAGGCGAGCAACAGAGCGATACAAAACCTCGCTCCACATATCGGGATTTTTAGCCGGTGCAAAACCGTCCAAATACCACGCGTCTACCGGGCCATTAAGTTGCGGTAGTGCTTGGCTAACATCATCAAAAATCAGGGTTAAAGTAAGATTGTGATGTTTAAATTGCAGACTATGAAAGCCCTTAATTAAAAGTGGGTATTCAGCAATTAACTGCTCGGCAAGAGGCTGCAACGACGGAAACAATAACAACGCTTGCGCAATTTGATGCTGCTCCAGTGGGAATTTCTCAATACTAATATAATGCAGATGTTGAGTGTTAGGTTGAGTGTCAGTTAGCTGCACACTTTCGTTAGCAGCATTACTTGTCTCACTTGCTTTAGCTTGATCAGCGCGAAACTTTTGCCACTCCAACCAAGTTAAAATAAAGTTTAAGCCGGTACCAAAACCGGTTTCAACTAAAGTGAAACTGCCAGAGTGCTTACTCCAGCGCTGCGGCAAACAACTGGGTTCAATAAACACAAAACGACTCTCATCAATACCGCTGTCGGTATTAAAATAAAAGTCGTCAAAGTCTGCTGATTTTGGCTGGCCTTGATCATCCCAGCAAATGTCCGCTGGCTCAACACGCACGCCAGCCGGTTGTTTTGTATTGTTACTCAAAAGACCATTACTCAGCGGTTTTTAAACGTACACTTTTAATTAACACCGGGTTGATCGGAACATCGCGAGCTTTAGTACGAACGCGAGCAATGGCATCAACAACATCCATTCCTTTAGTGACTTTACCAAAAACTGCATAACCATAATCACGGCCACCGTGATTCAAAAAGTCATTGTCTTTATGGTTAATAAAAAACTGGCTGCTGGCACTGTCCACCACGCTTGTGCGCGCCATGGCTAAAGTACCGCGGTCATTTTTTAAACCGTTTTTAGCTTCGTTTTTAATTTCGGCACGGGTCTCTTTTTTACGCATATATTTATCAAAACCACCACCTTGAACCATAAAGTTATTAATCACACGGTGAAAAACAGTGTCATCGTAAAAACCACTTTCCACATACTGTAAAAAGTTATCAACAGAAATAGGCGCTTTCTCAGCATTTAACTCAACTTCAATTTTACCCATGCTGGTGTCTATAATTACATCAACAGTACTGGGTGAAGCTGCTAAAGGCTCAATCGGTGTTGCGGTAACTTCTGCGTTAGTAGCAAAGGAAAATAGCATCATTAAGCTCGCTACTAACTTAAAAGAGTGAGTTAAAAGTAGGCTTAAGAAATGAGTAATTGAGGGCATGGTTTGTCTCTCTATTGTTAGTTTGATGATTAAAGCGAGTTTATAGTAATTTTATGAATGTTGACATTTCTTCGATTCGACATGGTTAAAAGTAGACACTTTCTAAGTGAAGAAAACGACTAAGCGGTTGTCAATTCAATGTGCTGGATCTAAGTGTAGATTCAATCAGTCACAATCAGTCATTACCTTAGATTATTTTTTAATCGCTGCTATTTTTAATTGCTATTATACATGTTTATTACTATTACTTATTTATTATCAATTAATAATGATTCAGGCTAAATGTATGAAATGGTTTAAAAAAGACGATTCTACAGCAAAATCCGCTCCAGATACTCTGCAGGTGCAAAAGGATTTAGACCTTAACGCAATCAAACAGTGCGTTGCATTTATAGAATTTGATAACAAAGGAAATATTAATTTTGTAAATGAGTTATTTCTTCAGGCTACTGGCTATATAGAAGCCGAGTTAATTGGTAAGCATCACAGAATATTTTGCAATAAATCTTATACCAATAGTAATGAATATAAGCACTTTTGGGACAGTTTAGCGCAAGGAGAGAGCAAAGCCGGTATTTTTGAAAGAAGGTCTAAAAGCGGAAATGTTTTGTACTTAGATGCCACATACTTTCCGGTGAAAGACCCTTCTGGGCAAATTAATAAAGTCATTAAGATTTGTAATGACGTCACGGCAAACAAACTCAGATTAGATTTTCAAGATGCTGTCTTTGAAGCCATAGATAATACGAATGCGATTATCAAGTTCTCTCCTGATGGGGTAGTAGTCGATGCTAATCCATTATTTCTTTCTGCTATGGGCTACACAAAAGAAGAATTAATTGGAAAACATCACAGTATTTTCTGTTTTCCAGAGTTCTATGAGGAGAATCCTGATTTTTGGAAAAAAATCGGTTCAGGTGAATCATATTCAGGGTTATTTGAAAGAAAAAATAAACTTGGTCAGCCTGTTTGGCTAGAAGCTTCATATAACCCAATAATAGAAAGTAACGGTACAATAAAACATATAGTTAAGTTTGCAACAAATGTTACAGATAGAATTGTCAAATCTAATACTGCAGCAGATCAAGCAGCAGCGACTTCGGAACAAAATTCAAAAATTACACTGCAAGCAGCTGGTGATTTGGATGTCGCTATTGAAACAATCGACCTGATTGTTCAAGAAGTTAATAGCGCAACCTCGGTAAGTAAGCAGCTTAATGAGCAATCAAATTCAATAAAAGACATCGTAGTCACAATTCGTTCGATTGCAGACCAAACCAATCTACTTGCTTTAAATGCTGCTATTGAAGCTGCTCGCGCTGGCGAGTCTGGGCGTGGTTTTGCTGTTGTGGCCGATGAAGTTAGAACACTGGCAGCAAGAACAAGTGAAGCTACCAGCAAAATTGGAAATGTGATTGATAGTAATGCGCAACTCATGGGGCAAATCTATAATCAGATGGGCAAAATACAAACAGCATCCGAAGATGGACAGGCAAAAATTTCAGATGTTGGACATAACTTAAATGAGGTAAAAAACGGTGTTGATAATATGGCGCAAGTTATATCAACACTAAAGCAATAGTTTGCTTTTGAGCTTAAATGTGCGGATTACAACGATACCGAAGTGTTATTTGCAACAACGCTCTTATTGAAAATAGAAAGTTGTTGCAAATGGTTAATAACCGAGGGCTATGACCAACCACTCGATTTACGACCACCGCGCATTGCAGGAATCGCTAAACCCAACACAATACCAAATACAATTAAGCCGCCACCAATAATCATAAAACTGCGTTCTTTATCGTCTTGCAGGCGTGCATTTTCAGCGGTAAGTGTTTCTAACTGAATTTCCAGTTCTTGGTTACGTTTGGTGAGTTTAGTATTTTTACTATCTAACTCAATTGCATTAGCGGATATTTCTTTAATCTCTTTTAACTCTTTTTCTAACTTTTTGTTTTCACGGTTTAAGCTAGAACGGTCTCCGGCTAACGTTGACTTTTCATCGGCTAGATCAGCAGCTTGAGACTTCAGCGTATTTAACTCAGCTTGAACACTGCTAAGCTCTCTTTCAGTAAGAATCAACTTTTCTTTAGCAATGGGTTCGTTTAATAAAAAACGAGTTAATACCCAACCTTCGGTGCCGCGAACGTTTACTTTGGTGTAGTTTTTATCTTCAGATTCTTCTAAATAAACAAGGTGCTCACCGCTGGGCAAAGACCTTAAAATTCTATATTCATTACCCGGGCCACTGCGCATTTGAATGCGAAGTTGATCGCTAACGTAGCGTTTTTCAACCGCTGCAAAACTGGTTGTTGTTACTGTAGAAGTCAGTAAGCCAAAAAGAATAATAGAAATTAACTGTCTCACTAGTGGCACCTTTTGTAGAATAATTTATGTTTATAGCAATCTATGAATCGTTTATTGAGCCATTGATTAATTGATTTGATTGATTGATTGATTGTTGGTTAAACGTGGCTAAAGCATTAAGGAAGTACTTTCTTAAAAGGCTTTACCACCACTTTTTCGTAAACACCGGCTGCCACATAAGGGTCGGCATCGGCCCAAATTTGGGCATCGGTTAAACTGTCAAACTCGGCAACCACCAAGCTGCCGGTAAAGCCTTCGCTGCCAGGATCTTCGCTATCTATAGCAGGGTGAGGGCCTGCAATTAACAAGCGGCCTTCGTTTTTTAAAGCGTTTAAACGATCTAAGTGCGCAGGGCGCACCGACAAACGTTTTTCTAAACTGTTGGCCACGTCTTGGCTAATAATGGCGTACCACATTTTATTGTTCCTCAGCGTTTTTAGTCGCCTCATCGGCGTCTTCTGGTGTCATGTATCGGTATAAATAAAGAGACTGAGCAATAATAAACAAGACCGTTAAGCCTAGTAGACCAAATAACTTAAAATTAACCCAAACATCTTCAGAGAAATTATAAGCAACGTACAAATTAGCGACACCACTAAACACAAAAAATGCGACCCAAGCGTAATTTAAATTATTCCAAGCATGAGCAGGCAGTTTTAAATTTTGTCCCATCATTCTTTCTAAAATAGTTTTATCACCAATAAAACGACTGCCAAAGAAAGCAGCAGCAAACAACCAGTTCACCACACTCGGCTTCCACTGAATAAAGGTCTTATCTTGCAAAACCACAGTCGCACCACCCATAAGCACTACTAAAGCAAGGGTAACCACATGCATGGTCTCAACCTTACCGGTGGTTAATTTAGAGTATAAAATTTGCAGCATAGTCGCAGGGATTAACACCGCTGTTGCTAAAACAATCGCGGGCATGTCACTTAACAGCTGGGTTTGATCGGCATTTAAAAATGGGCTTAACAGTTCAACTGTCTCTGGCGCAAATTTATAAACGATGAAAAAAATAACAATGGGTAAAAAATCAATCAGTAACTTCATTTGTGGATCGCTATCCTAGGGCATACAATGAGCCGCTATTATTGAGGAATTTTTATGGCTTCGCAAATAGACCTACACTGTCACACCACCGCATCCGATGGAGCATTAGCGCCAAAAGCGTTAATTGATCGTGCTTTGGGTCGTAATATTGAAACCTTGGCAATTACCGACCACGATACCATGGTCGGTTACCGTGAGGTTAGAGAATACGCAAAAGAACAGGGTTTAAATTTAATACCCGGCATAGAACTGTCTTCACAATGGCGCGGTATAGGAATACACGTTGTCGGTTTGGGTATGGACCCAGCTCATCCGGTGATCATAGAAGCCGAACGTTCACAAACCGAAGTGCGCAGAGCGCGTGCAAAAACCATTGCTACAAAGTTAGAAAAAAAACTGCAAACAGAGATTGATTTTTCTGCCATAGAAGCACTCGCCGGTGGCGAAATAGGGCGTCCACATTTTGCTCAGTACCTAGTTGACCAAGGCCTAGTAGCAGATCGACAAACCGCATTTAAAAAATATCTTGGCGCAGGCAAGGTTGGTGACGTTAAATCAGGCTGGCCAGAAATGGAAACCGTGGTTAAGTGGATCGTAGAAAGTGGCGGCCAAGCCGTGTTGGCACATCCCCTTCATTACAATTTAACCCGCACCAAATTACTCAACTGCATAGCCGCATTTCAATACGCAGGTGGCAAAGCCATGGAAATTTGCTGTGGATTAATGGATAAAAACCAAGCGGGGCAGTTAAAAAAGATAGCCCAAGACGAAGGACTTTACGGCTCTTGTGGCAGCGATTTTCATGGCCCCAACAAGTTTGGTTTAGACCTTGGCGTAATGCCGGTTTTTCCACCCGCTAGCGAAGTGCCTCATGTTTTAGATGCCATTCGTGCATAATCGCCAAGATTGCTGTGTAAAATTCGACATAATATAGACATTGTTGGTAGTAATTGTTAAAACAGCCCCCTTTTTTCCAACTAGGTGGTCAGTTAATGAGCTCTCCCAAAAATGCCTCAAACAATCAAGCCAGCAATGCTGCTAAGGATGCCGATAAATCTGGCATGATGGCTAAACTAAACGCATTGGGTTTAGTGCCGCAAATATTACTGGCCATTATTGCCGGTTGTGTGATCGCCTTAGTTGCACCAGAACTCGCACAATCGCTGTCCATCTTAGGGTAATTTTTTGTATCGGCACTAAAAGCCGTTGCTCCTATTTTAGTCTTTATCTTGGTATTTTCTGCCATCGCCAATCAAAATGTGGGCAGCAACAACAGCTTAAAACCCATCGTAGGTTTGTATTTTTTTGGTACATTGATGGCCGCCATGGTCGCCGTTGGTTTAAGTTTCATCTTTCCTAGCACGCTTACCCTAGACTTAGCCGGAGCCACCGCTAATCCACCGCAAGGGTTATTAGAAGTACTGCATACCCTGTTATTCAAAATCGTAGTAAACCCAATCGACGCCATCGCCAATGGTAACTTTATTGGTATCTTGGCTTGGGGCATTGGACTCGGCTTTGCAATGAAAAACAGCAGCGAAAGCAGCAAGTTGTTTATCTTCGATGCTGCGCAAGGCATTTCAACCATCGTAAAATGGGTTATTAAACTGGCTCCTCTCGGTATTTTAGGGTTAGTGGCCAACACCGTTGCTACCACCGGATTTTCGACCATTGGCGAATATGGCCACTTAGTCGGCGTTTTATTAGCGGCCATGTTCATCATTGCCCTAGTTATCAACCCCATTATTGTTTTTGCCTTAACGCGTAAAAACCCATACCCATTAGTACTTACCTGTTTACGCGAATCGGGCATCACCGCATTCTTTACCCGCAGTTCAGCGGCGAACATTCCAGTAAACATGGCCCTCTGTGAAAAACTTGGCTTAGATGAAAAAATCTACTCAATCTCAATTCCGCTAGGTGCCACAGTCAACATGGCCGGTGCCGCCATCACCATCACTGTGTTATCACTTGCCACAGCCAACACCTTAGGTATTCAAATTGATTTTGGGACTGCATTATTACTCAGTGTTATCGCTTCTATTTCTGCCTGTGGTGCATCCGGTGTGGCAGGAGGTTCATTGTTGCTGGTGCCTTTAGCCTGTGGTTTATTTGGTATCAGCGACGACATAGCAATGCAGGTAGTCGCCATTGGTTTTGTCATCGGAGTGATTCAAGATTCAGCCGAAACTGCGCTCAACAGTTCCACCGACGTAGTATTTTCTGCCGCTGCATCACAATATGTTGCAGATAAAACCAATTAACTTATATTGTTATCATTCACTAACTAAAAGGATCAATCGTGAGTCAATTCTTTCAGATACACCCAGAAAACCCGCAAGCACGTTTGGTCAAACAGGCTGCTGAAATTATTCAAAAAGGCGGTTTAGCGGTGTTACCAACAGACTGTGCCTATGTACTGGTATGTCCTGTTGGTGATAAATCGGCGATGGAGCGTATGCGTGCACTGCGTCAGTTAGATGAAAAACACAACTACACATTGTTGTGTCGCGACTTATCAGAACTGTCTAACTACGCCAAGGTCGATAACGCCACTTATCGTCAGTTAAAGCACCATACTCCTGGGGCATTTACCTTTATTTTAAATGCCACCAAAGAAGTGCCAAGACGCTTAATTCAGCCTAAGAAAAAAACCATAGGTATGCGCGTACCCGACAACGCCATTATGCTGGCAATATTAGAAGAAGTGGGCGGCCCGTTGATGTCCACCTCACTGATAATGCCGGGTGACGACTTGCCTTTATCTGACCCATACGACATTCGCCAAACCCTAGAGCACTCACTCGATTTAGTTATCGACGGAGGCTATTGCGGCCTCGAAGCCACCACGGTAATCGACCTAACCGACGACGAAGTAGTTCTGCTGCGCCAAGGCGTTGGCGACGCGTCGGCGTTTTTAGAATAAGTGGCTTTAAAAAATAAGTTACCCGAATAAGTACATTTAAAAGACTAAGTTAGGTATTATGGCGGGTTTATTACCGCCGTGTATTAAGTGAGCATTTGATGAACAAGCAACGAGTTTTAACCGGAATTACCACCACAGGTACTCCGCATTTAGGCAACTACGTAGGCGCCATTCGCCCAGCGATTGAAGCCAGCCAAAACAGCAACATTGATTCTTTTTTCTTTTTGGCCGACTACCACGCCCTTATTAAGTGCCAAGACCCTAAGCTTGTTCACCAATCCACCATGGAAATTGCCGCTACTTGGCTCGCCTTAGGCCTGGATACCGACAACACCCTATTTTATCGCCAGTCGGATATTCGAGAAATTCCAGAATTAACTTGGATGCTCAACTGCGTTTGCGGTAAAGGCTTAATGAACCGAGCACACGCCTACAAAGGTGCTGTCGATGCCAACCTAGAAAACGGAGAAGATGCCGACAAAGCCATCACCATGGGCCTATTTAGCTACCCCATTTTAATGGCAGCCGACATCATCATGTTTGGTGCAAACAAAGTACCTGTGGGTAAAGATCAGATCCAGCATGTTGAAATGGCCCGTGATATTGCGCAGCGTTTCAACCATTTATTTGCCAGTAAAAAACAGCCTATCTTCACCTTGCCAGAATACGAAGTAGGTGACGACGCAGCTATTTTACAAGGGCTAGACGGGCGTAAAATGAGTAAGAGTTATGGCAATACCATTCCATTATTCTTAACCGAAAAACAACTGCAAAAACACATTAATAAAATTCAGACCAACTTACTAGAACCTGGCGAAGCGAAAGACCCAGACACATCACCCGTTTTTCAAATTTGGAAAGCGTTTGCTACCCAAGAGCAAACCGACGAAATGCGCCAAGCATTTGCCGACGGTATAGGCTGGGGTGATGCTAAAAAACGTTTATTTGGCCTAGTTAATGACGAAATTGGCGAAGCACGTGAGCGTTACAACGATTTATTAACGCGCCCGCAAGACATAGAAGACGAGCTACAAAAAGGCGCGGCAAGAGCTCGTATAGAAAGCCAACGCATGATAGAAACTGTTCGTCATGCCGTAGGAATTCGTGGTTTAAAATAAACAATGACCAGCCCAACGTCTTTTGCCCTCATTCAAGGGCAACCCATGACCCAATTGCCGATGGATTTATACATTCCACCGGACGCATTAGAGATTATCTTAGAGCAGTTTGAAGGCCCGCTGGATTTACTGCTTTATCTAATACGCAAACAAAATCTCGACATACTAGAAGTAAACGTAGCCGATATAACCAACCAATACATGGGTTACATCGAGTTAATGCAAACCATGCAACTCGAAATAGTGGGTGAGTATCTGGTTATGGCAGCCATGCTGGCCGAAATAAAAAGCCGCATGTTATTACCGCGCAGTAAAACAGAAGAAGACGAAGAAGAAGGCGACCCAAGGGCAGAATTAATACGACGCTTGCAAGAATATGAGCGTTTTAAAAAAGCCGCAGAAGACATAGAAGAAATGCCACGTATGGGGCGAGACCACTTTATCGCCAGTGTTGATGCCCCAGAAAAAATTCAGCAATTAGTTCATCCCGACGTAGATATGAAAGAATTAATGCTCGCCATGGGGGCGATTATGCGACGCGCGCAGATGTTCGAAAAACACGAAGTAGCCAAAGAAGTTTTGTCCACCCGAGAACGCATGACCAATGTACTAGCGGTATTAAAAGCAGGGCACTTTGTTAACTTTAGTGATTTATTCACCCCAGAAGAAGGGCGCTTGGGAGTTGTCGTCACATTTTTAGCGATCTTAGAGTTGATCAAAGAATCACTGGTCGACATTGTTCAGCACGACGTTCTTGGCCCGATTCATGTAAAGGCTCGGGTCGATGGTCCCGGACACATTGAATCGAGTTTGCTAGAAGAAGAAAGCTCAATAAGTTCTTAAAGGTTATTTAAGCAATGGAATTAGCCAAACTAAAACAGATTATTGAAGGCGCATTAATGGCCAGCGGTGAAGTGCTGGCCATAGAGCGCATACAGCTGTTATTTGACGATTATGACCAGCCCAAAAGTAACCAAATTAAACAAGCCCTCGACAGTTTAATAGAAGACTATAAAGATCGTGGCATTGAACTGATCGAAGTCGCATCGGGATATCGATTTCAAGTACGCAAAGAAGTAGCACCCTGGGTAACTCGCTTATGGGAAGAAAAGCCCCAGCGTTACTCTCGTGCCTTGCTCGAAACTTTATCGCTCATCGCCTATCGCCAACCCATTACCCGTGGCGACATCGAAGACGTTCGCGGGGTTGCCGTAAGCAGCAACATCATTCGCACCTTATTAGACCGCGAATGGGTAAGAGTGGTTGGCCATCGTGATGTACCGGGCCGACCCGCCATGTACGCGACCACAAAACAGTTTTTAAATTATTTCAGCTTAAAGAGCCTAGATGAACTCCCCAGCTTAGATGAAATACGCGAAATAGATGACGCCAACCAAAGTTTGGATCTGATTAATGCCGAGAAAAAAGCCTCGGTCAATCGCGAATACACCTTTGCCAGCGAAGAAGAAGTGGCTGCTCGTGGTGAAGAAGTACTGGCAGAAACAGAACTCGAATTAGAACAAGCTGAAAAATTGATGCGTCAGGTAGAAGACAATGTCTTCAATCAGCCGGAAGAAAATACGGATGAGGAAGAACAAAACTCATTAGCTGCGTTGGCCGACAAAGCCCAGCAGCGTTTAACTTCAAGCGACAGCGACAGCGACAGCGACAGCGAAAGCAACAGTGCCAGTAACAGCGACAGCAACAGTGCCAGCTCCGTAGATGTTGCCGATAAAATTGCAGAACACCAAGCGCGTTTAGCCTCAGCAGACAACGCAAGCACAAGCATTAAAAGTGCTGACGCCGCAGAAGAAAGAGAGCTTACCTTGTTAGAACAACAAGAGCAGCTGATGCAAAAACTTCTGCGAGAACAAGCGGAAAAAAATTCCTTGTTTGACGACTGATGTGAATTATTCGTTAAATATAACTGTAAAAAAGAAAGGTTGTAAAAACCCATGAATGAACGCCTACAAAAATTACTAGCGATAGCCGGATTAGGATCACGTCGAGAAATTGAACGTTGGATCGTCGACGGACGCATTAAAGTAAACGGCGAAATTGCCGAACTGGGCCAGCGCGCCAGTCACTTCGACAAAATTCACATTGACGGCAAAGAAATCAAACTAGAAGGCGTTGGTAAAACTCGCCGTATCTTGGCGTACAACAAACCAGAAGGCGAAGTGTGCACACAACACGACCCAGAAGGCCGCCCAACCGTATTCGACAAACTGCCAAAACTCAAAGGCGAGCGCTGGGTAAACGTGGGTCGACTAGACATTAACACCAGTGGCTTATTGTTATTCACCACCGACGGTGAACTAGCCAACAAGCTGATGCATCCTTCCTCGGGTATCGACCGCGAATACGCCGTACGCGTGCGCGGAGAAGTCACCGAAGAAATGATCAAAAACCTCAAAGCAGGCGTTATGCTAGAAGACGGCATGGCAAAATTTACCGACGTACAATACTTTGATGGCGACGGCTCAAACCAGTGGTATCACGTAGTATTGATGGAAGGTAAAAAACGCGAAGTACGTCGACTGTGGGATTCGCAAGGCGTAACCGTAAGTCGTCTAAAGCGCGTAAGATACGGCTGCATCTTCATGCCAAAACAAGTACCCGTAGGCACCTGGATAGAACTCAAGCAAAAAGAAGCAGACGACTTATCGGCCTTGGCAGGAGTAGAAAACAAACCGGTGAAACACCTAGACGGCCAAGAAAAAGAGAAATACGAACGCCAAGCGCGTAAGCAAAAAGTGCGTCAAAAACCCACGTTCAAAAAACGTTCTTAAAAAGTAGGTTATTTAATGTAGGTTATTTAATGTAGGTTGCCCTTTAGGGCAACACTTACATCATTGTCGGGCTTAATCCCAGCCTACTTTTTATTGCAACCTAAACGCAATGCCTAGTTAGTTGCTAGCATTATTTCTTCACGATCTGTTACCACTTGGTTGCGACCATTGTTTTTGGCTTTGTACAAGGCTTCATCTGCTCGTTCGGTCAGAGTATGCATGGTATCAGACGGGTACATTGTGGCGCTGCCAAGGCTGGCGGTGATATTAAATTTGCCTTTTTTGTTATGTTCAAAGCACACTTTTTTAATCGCTAAACGAATTCGTTCAGCCACTCTGTGGGCGTCTGTGCTGTCGGCGCTGGCCAGCATAACCAAAAATTCTTCGCCACCATAACGGAAGCACATATCGGTTTGGCGAATACAGGTCGCAATGCAATCCACGACTTGTTTTAACACCGTATCACCCATGGCATGGCCATAGTGATCGTTTATGTTTTTAAAATCATCAAGGTCTATCATTAATACCGAAAGCGGTAAGCCATGGCGTTTAGCCAGCTCCACTTCACGCTCTAAGGTTTTATCCAAGGCGATGCGATTTCCAGCCCCTGTTAGCGGGTCACGAAAAGCAGCCGCTAACGCTTCGGCGTAACGAGCAGAGTTGCGCAAAGGATAAACCAAGGTGCTGATCATGCCTTCAATATTGGCCAATTCGTGTTCACGAAAGCGAGTATTGCGGCTAAATGTCAGTTCACCAACATAATCTTTGTTGGTGGTTAAGCGGTACGAGCAGCTGTGTACGCCCTCTTTACCAACACTGTGCAAAAGATTTTGATTGCTGTTACTAAAGCTAATACCGTCAACCAACACGGCATGTTGCAATTCAGAAAAGAAAATTTCTAAAATTTGTTCCAGCTCTAAGGTCGTCTGTAAACGACTGGCTAATTTTATAAGCAATTCAGGTTTAAGATCGGGCTTGGGCATTAGATCTGAAAATGCCGCTATTTGCTTATCTTCAGTTAATGCTGCTCGACTGCTGCTCTGCAAGCGCGTAACCATATGCAACCTCATTCATAAAAATCTTTATTTATTTGCAAAGTTAAGTGCGAGAACTGTGCCAATTTTTTAATGAATAAAATTTCTATATAAATCAATAGGTTAAGGGTTTGGCAGGAGCGTGATAAGGAAATGATAGAAGTTTGACGATATTAAAGATCAGCAAGTGTCGATTTTATGGCTACTTACTGATCCTCGATGTATTTTTATTTGACGGTTTGAGCGTCTAAGGCTTGGCCATTAACATGCTTGGATTCATCACTCATTAAATACACATGAATATCCATAATATCGGCGGCAGTTTTTAAATGCTCAGGATTCTCAGCCGGATAAGCGTCTGCGCGCATGCTGGTTCTAGTAGCACCCGGATTTAATGTATTTACGCGAATGTTGCGGCTGTCGTATAGCTCTTGCGCCAAAATTTGCATCATACCTTCGATTGCAAACTTAGACACCGAATAAGCCCCCCAAAACGCACGCCCTTCGCGGCCAACGCTAGACGAGGTTAATACCAGTGACGCACCATGAGGAGAGCGCTCTAATAAAGGCGTAATCGATTTCGCCAATAAAAACTGACCATTAACGTTAATGTCCATCACTTGTTTCCAAGCGGCCCAATTATAGCCTTCAATCGGTGCTTTTTGGCCCAGCACACCGGCATTTAACAGTGCGCCGTCTAAGCGGCCAAACTCAGCGGCAATTAAATCCGCCAGTTCAATAAATTTCTCTTCATCGTTACAGCCTAAATCAAACGGCAACACCGCAGCTTGCGGCAAACCTTCCGACTCTATGCGGTCGTAAACGGCTTCTAGCATATCTTGAGTTCGGCCCAATAAAATAACCGTAGCGCCTTCGCGGGCATAGGCTAATGCGGCATGTGCGCCAATACCGTAACTTGCGCCTGTCACTAAAATGACGCGATCTTTTAATTTTAAGGGTGTTTCAGCGGCTGCTTGACTCATCTTTTTCTCTTAATTGTACGCTAATGATTAAAAGGGTTGCCGCTAGCGGCAAATACATTCCGCTAGCGGTCATCTTGTATTAAATTGCTCATTGATCGAGCTATAAAGATTGTAATAACTGGGTTACTTGCAGTGCGCTATCCACCAACAAGTCTGCTTGCCAATCTGCTGGGTCATCACTGGCTTCTATATAGCCATAAAGAGTAGCAATGGTGAACATATTAGCAGCATTACCGGCTTCTATATCGCGCAAATGATCACCCAAATACCAGCAATTTTCTGGCGCTACATTAATTGATTTTGCGGCTAAAAATAGCGGGTCGGGGAAGGGCTTGGTTTTTGCCACATCGTCTGGGCAAACCAATACCGAACAAGAGGCTAAAATAGGCAACTTATCGGCCAAGCGTTCTAACAAAATTTCGGTATACAAGCGCGGCTTATTGGTCACTATGCCCCACGGCAAACCGCCGTCGTTACAAGCCTGTAACAGTTCGGTGGTACCGGCAAACAAATCACTTTTTTCACCTAAATGAATAGTATACAAATCGAGCAAGCGTTGTCTTTGGGCGATTAATAGTTCTTTATTTTCATCGTCGTCAACGGGGGGTAAGCTTGCAACAGGTGGTAAATCCAATGCCAAGCGCGTTAATGCCCAGCCGCCGTTAGAAACTTGTAAGCGTATAGTGCTTTCTGCTAATAAAGGCTTGCCCAGTTCTTGGCGCAAAGTATTTACTGCCGGGAAAAAATCCGGCGCGGTATCCATTAAAGTGCCGTCTAGATCAAACAGCAATGCTTGTGGGTTGGGTAAACTATCTGTCTGCGAAGTGGTCATTACGCTGACTCGCCGCTGGCTTTCTTATCTGTGGCTTTTTCGCAAGCAACCAAATAATTAACGTCCACATCGTTATCAACCAGCTTATAGTTTTTCGAAATAGGGTTGTAAGTCATGCCCGTCATATGAATTTGCGTCAAACCGACAGGGCGACACCAGCGCGCCAATTCGGCCGGTTTAATAAACTTTTCATAATCATGAGTGCCAGTAGGCACTAACTTCAAAATATATTCAGCGCCAATTACCGCCATTAAATAACTTTTGGGATTGCGATTAATGGTAGAAAAAAACACCTTACCACCGGGCTTAACCAACTTAGCACAAGCACGCACAATGGACTCTGGGTTAGGCACATGCTCAAGCATTTCTAAGCAAGTCACAATATCAAATGACTCTGGGTGAGCGTCGGCAAAATCTTCCACCGGAACACACTGATAATCTACCTGAACGCCAGATTCAAGGGCATGCAAATTGGCGGTATCCAAATTCGCTTGGCCTAAATCTAAACCCGTCACTTGCGCCCCACGCAGCGCCATACCTTCGCTTAAAATCCCGCCACCACAACCTACATCTAATACCTTTTTACCGGCAAGAGGTGCATGTTCTTCAATATAGTTAGTGCGTAACGGATTAATTTCATGCAGCGGCTTAAATTCGCTTTCCAAATCCCACCAACGAGTAGCAATGGCTTCAAATTTAGCAATCTCTGCGCTATCAACGTTCACACTTTTCAAATCTGACATGCTTAACCCCAGGTGTATAACAAGTGTCTATATAATAATTTAATGGCCGTTATTCTAACTGTATTAAAAATTACTTAACAGTCGCGGCGTTAATCTTCTGTGCCCAAGACTTTGCTTGAGTCATTAATTCAGATTCATTTAACGTAGTCAGTTTACCACCGCTCAAAACACAGCGGCCATGCACCCAAACATGACTCACCTGAGTCGATTTTGCGCAATAAACCAAATGAGAAACTGGGTCAAATACCGGCTGGCTGGATAAAACGTTTAAATCAATCGCCTGTATGTCCGCCGCTTTCCCCACTTTTAAAGACCCTGTTACTTCATCTAACCCCAGCGCTTTAGCACCGCCCAGTGTTGCCATGGTTAACGCGGCAATCGCAGGGACCGAACTGGCATCTTGGCTAACCCCTTTGGCTAACAACGCTGCAGTTTTAGTCTCGCTAAACATATCTAAATCATTATTGCTGGCCGCACCATCAGTGCCAATCGCCACCACAATATTGGCATTCGACAAGTTAGAAATAGGGCAAAAACCGCTAGCAAGTTTTAAGTTCGACTCAGGGCAATGCACCACCGACACCCCAGTTTTTTGCAAAATATCAATATCCGAATCATCAATCTGAGTCATGTGAACACAACTCACACGCTCATTTAAAAAACCAATATCATGCAAGCGCTGGCTAGGGCGCTGGTTAAATTTCTCTAAACTCTCGCCGACTTCAAAAGCGGTTTCATGCAGATGAATTTGTACAGGCATATCTAATTGATCAGCCAGCATGGTGATTTCTTTTAAAGGCTCGTCAGACACCGTATAAGGTGCATGGGGGCCAAAACCGATACTCACCAAACCAGCATCGTTCATCGGATGGGATTTAAAACGATCATTGCACTCAACTGCCTTGCGAATGTATTCATCAGCATTTTGCGCATAGTTGGTTGGAAAATCCAAAACTGGGGTAAAACACACCGCACGGATACCCGCTTTTAAAGCCGCTTCGCCACTTTGCTGAGGATAAAAATACATATCGGCAAAGGTAGTCGTGCCGCCCTGAATCATCTCGGCAATCGCCAGCTCAGTGCCTTGCTCAACAAAGGTTTCGTCAACATGCTGGCCTTCTGCAGGCCAAATGTGTTCTTGCAACCAAGTCATTAGCGGCAAATCGTCTGCTAAACCTCTAAATAAAGACATAGCCGCATGCCCGTGGGCGTTAACCCAACCCGGCATCAACACCTGATCACCCAAATCCAAAACTTCATCTGCGCGATAAGAGCAATTCGCTTGGGGTTCAATCGCCGCAATTAATCCGTCTTTAATTAAAATGCAATGATCAATTAACACGGCTTTATCGGAAATAGGTTCAATAGGTACAATCCACCTAGCGTTTAAGCGTAAATCAGCAGTGGGGGATGTCATGGTGGTGTCTCCTATAAAATTTCGTCGATTATACACTTTGTCCGGCTAAACTCGGACCTACTTTAAAACGTTATTCGACCTACATTATTATAGAAGCATGAAAGAAGGGCGAAAGACTAGGTATCTTGTTGATTTGTGGTATGATTTGGCCCAAATTATAAACGTTAATAACAAGGATCGGGTGCGGTTTTCACCATAAACCACATTCGACACGACAGGCCAACAGTCTATGGGTAAGAACGATGGGTGAGTTAACCAAAGAAGTATTGCCAATTAGTATTGAAGACGAACTAAAAGCGTCTTACCTCGATTATGCAATGAGTGTAATTGTTGGGCGAGCCTTACCGGATGTTCGAGATGGGTTAAAACCTGTTCACAGACGTGTTCTTCATGCAATGAACGTTCTTGGTAATGATTGGAATAAAGCCTACAAAAAATCTGCCCGTGTGGTAGGTGATGTAATCGGTAAATATCACCCGCACGGTGACTCTGCTGTTTACGATACAATTGTACGTATGGCGCAAGATTTCTCTATGCGCTACACGCTAGTAGACGGCCAAGGTAACTTTGGTTCGGTCGATGGTGACTCCGCAGCCGCAATGCGTTACACCGAAATTCGCATGGATAAACTAAGCCACGAATTACTAGCCGATATCGACAAAGAGACTGTCAATTTCGTACCCAACTACGACGGCACCGAAAAAATTCCAGAAGTTTTACCAACCCGCGTACCGAACCTATTAATTAACGGTTCATCGGGCATTGCTGTTGGTATGGCGACTAACATACCACCGCATAATTTAACCGAAGTTGTGTCGGCTTGTTTAGCCTTAATCGACAATCCAAATATGGATGTTGAAGCGCTAATGGAACACATTCCGGGTCCAGATTTCCCTACCGGTGCCTTTATTAACGGTCGCGATGGTATTATCGAAGCCTATCGCACAGGCCGTGGCCGCATTCACATGCGCGCCCGTCATCATTTTGAAGAAAATGAAAAGAGCGGCAAAGTTTCCATCGTTTTCACCGAAATTCCTTACCAGCTTAACAAAGCGCGTTTGATCGAAAAGATTGCCGACTTGGTTAAAGAAAAGAAAATCGACGGCATTACCGAGTTGCGTGACGAGTCTGACAAAGACGGCATGCGTATTGTGGTTGACTTAAGGCGTGGCGAAATGCCAGAAGTCACCCTAAACAACTTATTTGCCCAAACCGCATTACAGTCGGTATTTGGTATCAACGTTGTTGCCCTAATGGATGGCAAGCCGCAAACGTTAAACCTAAAACAAATGCTAGAAGCGTTTGTGCGTCACCGCCGTGAAGTAGTAACGCGCCGTACCATTTTTGAATTACGCAAAGCGCGCGAACGTGGACATATTTTAGAAGGCTTGGCGATTGCACTGAGCAACATCGACCCCATTATTGCCTTAATTAAAAAATCTCCAACCGGTGCAGAAGCCAAAGAAGCCTTAATCGCAACGCCTTGGTCACCGGGTTCCGTAACCGGTTTCTTAGAGCGCGCCGGTGAAAACGCCTGTCGCCCAGACGGTCTAGGTGAAGAATTTGGCATGCACAACGGCATGTATCATCTTTCTCCTAACCAAGCGCAAGCGATTCTAGATTTACGCCTACAAAAGCTAACTGGCTTAGAACACGAAAAACTGATCGAAGAATACCAAGTTAAATTAACAGAAATTAAAGAGTATCTAGACATTTTAGATTCTCCTGAGCTGTTATTGCAGGTTATTCGCGACGAATTGGCTGTTATTAAAGAAGAATACGGCGACGAACGTCGTACCGAAATCATTGCTAACAAGCGTGATTTAACCATGGCCGATCTGATCCCAGAAGAAGACCTAGTATTAACTATTTCTCACGGTGGTTACGCCAAAACGCAGCAGTTAGATGTGTATCAAGCCCAGCGTCGTGGTGGTAAAGGTAAATCAGCTGCGTCGGTTAAAGACGACGATTATGTAGAACACCTAATGATCGCCAACAGCCACGATACCGTATTGTGCTTTACCGATGCTGGTAAAGTATTTTGGCTAAAAGTGTACGACATTCCACAGGCCAGCCGTAACTCCAAAGGCCGCCCAATGGTAAATGTAGTCAACCTAGCGGACGACGAACGCATTACCGCGATCTTGCCGTTACCTGAGTTTACCGGCGAAGAATTCATCTTCATGGCGACCTCTATGGGTACCGTGAAAAAAACCAGTTTAGAGCACTTCCAGCGTCCACGTTCAAGCGGCTTAATTGCCTGCGAATTAGACGAAGGCGACCACCTAATTGGCGTAGCAATCACCAACGGCACTAAAGACATTTTATTACTTACCGACGCAGGTAAAGCCAACCGCTTCAACGAATCGGCAGTCCGCGCAATGGGCCGAACCGCTCGCGGCGTAAGAGGCATTAAGATTCAAGAAGGTCAAAAAGTAATTTCTTTAGTGATACCGGCAGAAGGTGGCAGCTTATTAACCGCCAGTGATCGTGGTTATGGTAAACGCACCGATATTTCAGAATTCCCAACCAAAGGTCGTGGTACTCAAGGTGTTAAGGCCATGGTAGTGAACGAACGTAACGGAATTATCGTTGGCGCAGTGCAGGTTTTTGAAAACGACGAAGTAATGCTAATCAGCGACAAAGGCACGTTAGTGCGTACCTCTGCGGATTCTGTATCAAGCTTGGGCCGAAATACCCAAGGCGTTCGTTTAATCAAGGTCGACGAAAAAGAACGTTTAATTGGTGTAGAACGAGTATGCGAGCCAGAAGAAATCGATCTAGGTATCGAATTTGTTCCGGCCGACGGCACTCAAGTAGACGCAGCTCAAGCAGGCGCAACTCAAGCAGACGCAGCGGATACTAGCGACGAACCTGATACCAATGATGAAAGTGATGCTAACGACGAATAAAGCGTTAGCAGTTATTTAAACAACATAAACAACAAAAAGTGCTGATTATAACAACCTAAAATCGTTATTAATCAGCGCTTTTTTGTGCTTTTAAAATCGATTAAAAGTAACGGAACTGGAACCAATGACTCGTTTATACAATTTTTGTGCTGGCCCAGCGGCCCTGCCAACCGATGTACTCACACAAGCTAAAAACGAACTGCTAAATTGGCAAGAAAAAGGCTTATCCATTATGGAAATGAGTCATCGTTCTCCAGAATTCGTTAGTGTTGCTCAAAAAGCAGAGCAAGACTTACGCGATCTAATGGCCATTCCAGACAACTACAAAGTATTATTCATGCAAGGCGGCGCAAGCAGCCAATTCAGCATGATTCCAATGAACTTACTGCGTGGCAAAACAACGGCCGACTACATCAACACCGGCCAGTGGTCTAAAAAAGCCATCGCCGAAGCCAAACGCTATTGTGATGTAAACGTAGCGGCCACCACCGAAGGCAATAACTTTACGTCTGCGCCAAGTCAGGGCGAGCTAAAACTAAACCCAGAAGCCGCTTACGTTCACTACACCCCTAACGAAACCATTGGCGGTGTGCAGTTTGATTACATACCAGAAACCAACGGCGTACCGCTGGTGGCGGATTACTCTTCTGCTATTTTGTCAGAAGAAATCGACGTCTCTAAATTTGGCATGATCTACGCAGGCGCCCAAAAAAACATCGGCCCAGCGGGTTTATGCATCGTTATTATTCGTGAAGACCTATTAGGTCAAACCTTGGAAGCCACACCGACTATGTTCGATTACAAGGTCGCGGCCGACAACGATTCCATGTACAACACACCGCCCAGCTACGGCTGGTATTTAGCCGGTTTGGTGTTTGCTTGGCTAAAAGCACAAGGTGGAGTAAAAGCCATTGCCGAAATTAATCGTCGTAAAGCCCAAAAGCTGTACGCCTTTATTGATGCCAATCCGTTTTACGCCAACCCTGTCGCAATCAACAACCGCTCAATCATGAACGTGCCATTTACTTTAGCCAGCGCCGATTATGACAAAGCCTTTTTAGCCGCCGCCGATAAAGCCGGTTTATTAAACCTAGCAGGTCACCGCAGTGTAGGCGGCATGCGCGCCAGCATATACAACGCGGTAGGTGAAGACGCCGTTGATGCACTCATCGCATTCATGGACGAGTTTGCCAATGACCAATAATACCTTCACCACCGAAGCCGAAGAGCTGGGCAAGCTGCGCGACGAGATAGACAGCATTGATCAGCAAATACAGCACCTAGTAAACCAACGTGCGGGCTGTGCGCAAAAAGTCGCCGAGGTAAAAGAACACTTTTCGACACCGGGTGAATCGGTTATTTTTTATCGCCCAGAGCGAGAAGCACAAGTGCTGCGCCGTGTTATGGAGCGTAACCCAGGGCCACTGCCAGCTGAAGGCGTTGCGCGTTTATTCCGTGAAATCATGTCGCAGTGTTTGGCGCTAGAAGAACCGATGAACATTGCTTATCTAGGGCCAGAAGGCACCTTTACCCAGCAAGCAGCGCTTAAACATTTTGGCCATGCGGTTAAATGCCAAAGCCAAGGTTCGATAGAAGACGTATTCCGCGAAGTAGAAGCAGGCGGCGCAAATTTTGGTGTAGTGCCGGTAGAAAACTCCACTGAAGGCGTGATTACCCACACTCTAGATAGCTTTGTTGGTTCTAACTTACATATTTGTGGTGAAGTTGCATTGCGCATTCATCATCACTTTCTTCTTAAAAAAGAACAGCCAGCAGAAAAACCAACCAAGGTCTATTCCCACGCGCAGTCATTAGCCCAATGTCGCCAGTGGTTAGATGCAAATTGGCCCGGTATAGAGCGCATTGCAGTGAGCTCTAACGCCGAAGCGGCGCGCCGTGCGCAAGAAGAAGAAGGTGCAGCTGCTATTGCCAGCGAAGCCGCCGCCGAGTTATACAACCTGCGCATAGCCACCGCCAATATCGAAGACATGCCCGACAACACCACGCGTTTTTTGATTATTGGTAAGCAAACCACCGACATCAGTGGCGACGACAAAACATCGCTGTTAATTGCCAGTAAAAACAAACCCGGTGCTTTATATCATTTGCTGGCTCCGTTTCATGAAGAGGGTGTAAGCTTAACCCGCATCGAAACGCGGCCAGCAAAATCCGGCACGTGGAACTACATGTTTTTTATTGATTTAGAAGGCCACCAAAACGAAGAAAAAGTCGCCAAAGCCATGGCGCTGGTGCAACAGCAATGCACCGATTTTAAATGCTTGGGGTCGTACCCAAAGGCCGTGCTTTAAAAAAGACCGACTAAAAGCCTTGTGGAATCATTATTAGCAATTGCTTCCACAAAACGGCGTAAATACGTCCCTGTAGCCTTAGCTAAAACATCCATGTTTTAGATATTTGTTACAGCAACAACTAATAATGATTTATTGAGCGCTTGAGTAGATTATAGAATTATGACAAATCCAACAGCACACGGTTTAAGTGATAAAGCCCGCGCCGAAATTCAAGGCCTGCGCCCGTATTTACCGGGCAAACCGATCGACGAACTGGCTCGTGAAATAGGCTTAAACCCTGCCGATATTGTAAAATTGGCCAGTAACGAAAACCCCATCGGCCCCAGCAAAAAAGCCATCGCCGCAATGGAAGCAGAAGCCCGCGACCTCACGCGCTACCCAGACGGCAACGGCTTTGAGCTAAAACAAGCCTTGTGCGAAAAACTCAGCACCGCCAGTGACCCAGTTACCCCAGAGCAAATTACGCTGGGTAACGGCTCTAGCGACATATTAGATTTTATTGTGACCTGCTTTGTATCAAAAAACGACCAAGTCATATTCTCCCAGCACGCCTTTGCCATCTATGGTTTAGTTACCACAGTGCAGGGCGGCGAATCGATCATCGTGCCAGCAAAAAACTACGGCCACGACCTCGATGCCATGGCAGCAGCCATTAACGACAAAACCCGTTTAATCTTTGTTACCAACCCCAACAACCCAACCGGTACTTGGTTAACTCGCACAGAGATTAAACACTTCATGGGCAAAGTGCCTAGCGACGTGGTAGTGGTGCTGGACGAAGCCTATTTCGAATACGTTCACGAAGACGATTTTTGCGATGGTTTAACACTATTAGCCGAATTCCCTAACCTAATCGTGACGCGTACATTCTCCAAAGCCTACGGACTAGCAGCATTGCGTGTGGGTTACGGCATATCCTCGCCAGAAATTGCCAACTTAATGAACCGTGTACGCCCGCCGTTTAACGTAAACTCGTTTGCCTTAGCGGCGGCGGTTGCGACGTTAAAAGACGAAGAATACGTTGCCGAAAGCAAAGCCATTAACGACCAAGGCATGAGCTATTTAACCCAAACCTTTGATGAGTTAGATTTGCCTTACATACCGTCGGTGGGCAACTTTGTCAGCTTTGAAATTCCTGAACAAGCCAATGGCCAACCTACTAACATCACAGCGGCTCAGGTCAACGACCAGCTACTCGCTGCTGGGGTGATTATCCGCTTGGTAGCCAACTATGAAATGCCCAATCACTTGCGCGTATCCATTGGCACACCAAAAGAAAACGAAATCTTTATCAGTAAGCTGAAAAAGATTTTAGCGGATGCACGCAGTTGATATCTTCTAACAGTAAACTACCCAAGGTCGCCGTACTCGGTCTGGGCCTTATCGGCTGCTCTTGGGTAAAAGCGTTAAAAACCGCCAACTGTGTCGGTTATGTATCTGGCTTCGACCGCAATGTCGATTCTATGGAATACGCACAGCAAGCAGAGCTAATCGACCATTATTCACTGAACATAAACGACGTGGTAAAAAACGCCGATTTAATCATAATCTCAGTGCCGATTTTGGCAGTGGCCGATGTCTTAGCACAAATAAAAGACAGCATCAGCAGCAGCGCGATCCTAACCGATGTCGGCAGTGTAAAAGGCAACATAGCCAAAGCGGTTACACAAGTATTAGGCGCAGATTTTGATCGTTTTGTGCTGGGCCACCCCATTGCAGGGTCGGAGCGCAGCGGCGTAACGGCCGCCGATGAAAATCTGTTCAAAAACCACAAAATCATCTTAACCCCAGAAAAGCGCACCAGCGCCAAAGCATTAGACTTGGTTAGCGACGCGTGGAAAATCACTGGCGGCAAGATTGAACTCATGACCGTGCAGCACCACGACGAAATACTCGCCGCAACCAGCCATTTGCCGCACTTGCTGGCGTACTCCTTGGTTGATACCTTAGCCAACGATCAAGAAAATAACGATATTTTTAATTATGCCGCTGGCGGCTTTCGCGACTTTACCCGTATTGCCTCGAGCAGCCCAATCATGTGGCGCGACATATTTATTGGCAATAAAGACGAAGTATTAAAAGCGTTGGATTTATTCACCGCCGATTTGCAAAAACTGCGCGAAATCGTTGCAAACGAAGACAAAACACAAATGATGGGCACTTTTACCCGCGCAAAAGCCGCCCGTGACCACTTTACTAAAATACTAGCTCGCAGAGCCTATGTGGATTCCATGACCAGTCAAATTGTAAACTATGTAGCCAAACCCGGTGGCAAACTGTCCGGTGAATTTCGAGTTCCTGGCGACAAATCAATCTCTCATCGCTCGATTATGCTCGGCTCTTTAGCCGAAGGCACCACAGAAGTCAGCGGCTTTTTAGAAGGCGAAGACAGCCTAGCCACCTTACAAACGTTCCGCGACATGGGCGTAGTCATCGAAGGCCCACATCGTGGCCGCGTCACCGTTCATGGGGTGGGTTTGCATGGCTTAAAAATGCCGCCCAACAGCTTGTATTTGGGTAACTCCGGCACTTCTATGCGTTTGTTGTCTGGCCTTATGGCGGCGCAGAATTTTGACGTCGAAATGACCGGCGACGATTCACTCAACAAACGCCCAATGAACCGCGTTGCCGATCCACTGCGCAGCATGGGAGCCATTATTAACTCCGCACCCAATGGTCGACCACCGCTTAAAATTACTGGCGGCCAACCGTTAAAAGGCATTCATTACGAGTTGCCAATGGCCAGCGCACAAGTTAAAAGCTGCTTAATTTTGGCAGGCTTATACGCCGAAGGTGAAACCACGGTAATCGAACCGGCTCCAACCCGTGACCATACCGAGCGCATGTTAAAAGGCTTTGGTTATCCGGTAGAAGTCGACGGCCCTAAAGTCACGGTGCGCCCCGGAGGCAAACTGACCGCGACCGAAATCGACGTACCGGCAGATATTTCATCGGCTGCTTTTTTCATGGTAGCCGCGAGTATCGCCAAAGATTCTGACATTACCTTGCAGCACGTGGGCATTAACCCAACTCGCGTTGGTATTATTAATATTCTGCGCGCCATGGGTGCCAATATAGAATTGAGCAACGAAAAAGAAGTCGGTGGCGAACCGGTGGCCGACATTCGCATTCGTAGCGCACAGTTAAAAGGCATACAAATTCCAGAAGACCAAGTACCGTTAGCGATCGACGAATTCCCTGCGATCTTCATCGCTGCTGCATGCGCCGAAGGCACAACGGTTTTGACCGGCGCAGAAGAACTACGCGTAAAAGAGTCCGACCGCATACAAGCCATGGTAGACGGCCTTCAAATTCTAGGCGTAGATGCAGTCGGTACTGAAGACGGCGCAATCATTAAAGGCTTTGGCGCACAGGGTTCGTTTAACGGCGGCGAAGTCGAAAGCGTCGACGATCACCGCATCGCCATGAGCTTTACCATTGCATCATTACGCGCCAATGCACCGATTTTAGTGAAAGACTGCGCCAACGTAGCAACCTCATTCCCGGGCTTTGTTGAACTAGCCAGCGGCTGTGGAATCAACGTATCGGCTGAAATCGAATAAGTTTTATTAAAGCAGAATTACCCCCAACCTGCTTTGTCAGCTACAACTTGCAATTTTTTAAGTAAGGCTTAGATGTAAATCTAAAGGAAACTTATGAGTAACATTGAAGTACAAGATTTACCAGAAACACCGCCTGCTGGCCCAGTTATCACCGTTGACGGGCCATCGGGTGCAGGTAAAGGCACACTTTGCCAAATGCTGGCTGCCAAACTGGGCTGGGCATTACTCGACAGCGGCGCACTTTATCGCGTTACCGCACTGGCTGCTCAAAAGCAAAATGTCGCACTCGACAGCGACAACGCAGTGGCCAAAATTGCCGCGCAGTTAGATGTAGAATTTAAAGTCACACCACAGTGCGATGGCGTAGAAGTCATACTGGGTGGCGAAAACGTCACCTCAAATTTGCGCACCGAAGAAACCGGTGCCATGGCCTCGCAAGTCGCCGCTATTAACAGCGTGCGCGACGCCTTATTAGAGCGCCAGCGTGCCTTCCAACAACCACCGGGACTCATCGCCGACGGCCGCGACATGGGCACCGTAGTTTTCCCGCAGGCAGAGCTAAAAATCTACCTCACCGCCAGCGCAGAAGAACGCGGCCAGCGTCGCTACAAGCAGTTGATAGAAGCAGGCAAAAGTGCTAACCTTGCGCGCATTATTGAAGACATCAAAGCACGCGACGATCGCGACATGAACAGAACCGTAGCACCATTAAAGCCCGCAGCAGATGCCATCGTTATCGACAGCACCTCTATGAGCATCAATGCCGTGTTCGACCAAGTTCAACAAGCCGCCCAAAAAATCGGCCTGCTTTAATGATTCAACGTGATAAAAACACGCAATAAAAACTTCAAAAACTCCGCTCATCGTCAGGCGTACACAGTACGGGATGTGCGGAGTTTTTTATTATGACCCCAAGTATCTGGCTGCTTGGCGGGGTGATTAGTCTAATTACTTATTACAAGCAACTAGCCTACACCAACCTGATAGGATGTATTAATGGAAAATTTTGCTGAGTTATTTGAAGAGTCGTTACAAACTCTGGACATGAAACCAGGTTCAATCGTTACCGGTACTGTAGTAGATATCGATAACGACTGGGTAACGGTAAACGCCGGTCTTAAATCTGAAGCCATCATTCCACGCAGCCAGTTCTTAGACGACAAAGGCGAATTGGAAGTAGCAGTTGGCGACGAGACCCTAGTTGCTCTTGACGCAGTAGAAGATGGTTTTGGTGAAACAAAACTGTCTCGTGAAAAAGCAAAACGTGCAGAAGCTTGGAAAGAGCTTGAGAAAGCATTCGAAGAAAACGCAGTGGTTAAAGGCGTTATCAACGGTAAAGTTAAAGGCGGTTTCACTGTTGAATTATTCAACATCCGTGCTTTCCTACCGGGTTCTTTGGTTGACATCCGTCCAGTGCGCGACACCTTGCACTTGGAAGGTAAAGAGTTAGATTTCAAACTAATCAAGTTAGATGCTAAGCGTAACAACGTAGTTGTTTCTCGTCGTGCTGTTCTTGAAGCTGCAAACAGCCAAGAGCGCGAAGAATTACTAGCTAACTTGCAAGAAGGCCAGTCTGTTAAAGGTATCGTTAAGAACCTAACGGACTACGGTGCTTTCGTTGATCTTGGCGGTGTTGATGGTCTATTGCACATCACAGACATGGCTTGGAAGCGCATTAAGCACCCAAGCGAAATCGTTGCTGTTGGTGACGAAATCGACGTTAAAGTATTAAAATTCGATCGCGAGCGTAACCGTGTATCTCTAGGTCTTAAGCAATTGGGTGAAGATCCATGGGTTGAGATCAAAGCACGCTACCCAGAAAGCGCAATCGTTACGGCTAAAGTAACGAACCTAACTGACTACGGTTGTTTCGCCGAGTTAGAAGAAGGCGTTGAAGGTCTAGTACACGTTTCAGAAATGGATTGGACAAACAAGAACGTACACCCATCTAAAGTTGTACAGGTTGGTGATGATGTTCAAGTTATGGTTCTTGACATTGACGAAGAACGTCGTCGTATCTCTCTAGGTATCAAACAGTGCACCATGAACCCATGGGAAGAGTTTGGTACTAAGTTCGAGAAAGGCGCTAAGATCTCTGGCAAAATCAAGTCAATCACTGACTTCGGTATCTTCATCGGTCTAGATGGCGGCATCGACGGTTTGGTTCACTTGTCTGACATTTCTTGGAACGACACTGGCGAAGAAGCCGTTCGTGCATACAAGAAAGGCGACGAGCTAGAAACAGTTATCCTATCTATCGATCCAGAGCGCGAGCGCATCTCTTTGGGCGTTAAGCAGCTAGACAGCGATCCATTCGCTGAATACGCTTCTGAAAACGACAAAGGCACTATGGTTACTGGTAAAGTAATCTCTGTAGACGCTAAAGCAGCAATCGTAGAGATCGCTGAAGGCGTTGAAGCAACGTTGAAAGCGTCTGAAATCAGCCGCGAAAAAGTTGAAGATGCACGCAACGTATTGAAAGAAGGCGACGAAGTAGAAGCCGTTATTTCAAACGTAGATCGTAAGAACCGCGTAATCAACTTGTCTATCAAAGCGAAAGACGCAGTAGCCGACAAGCAAGCAATTGCTGACCAACGTGCTAAAGCTGAAGCTGACGTTAAGGGCCCAACCACTATTGGCGACCTTATCAAAGAACAGTTGAGCCAAAAAGGCGAGTAAGTTTTAAATCTCTAGTATTTTAATACTGGAAATTTAGCTTAACGTTTGATGGTAAAGAAAACCCCGCCTCCGCAAGGAAGCGGGGTTTTTTTATGCTTGCAAAACCCCACCACTGATTGTAAGTTATTGATCTAAAGAGATTTATAAAAGTAGGTACGGGTTCAGCCCGACAAGTGTAGGTCGGGGTTTAGCCCGACAAATTGCAGAGGTTAACCAAAACCGTCATGACAAAATCAGAACTGATCGAACGCATGCTAAGCAAACAGCCCCAGCTATCAGCAAAAGACGTTGAACTGGCGGTTAAAACCATTCTAGACCACATGTCGCAAGCCCTCTCCACCGGCGAGCGCATAGAAATTCGCGGTTTCGGCAGTTTTTCATTACACTACCGCTCACCGCGCATGGGGCGAAACCCCAAAACCGGCGAATCGGTTGAACTGTCGGGCAAATTTGTCCCACATTTTAAGCCGGGCAAAGAACTGCGCGACCAAGTAAACCAAAGTTTGGGTGCCCAATGAAACTCATCAAAAACCTAATCGTACTCGCCATAGTACTCGTCGTATTTGGCTACGGCATACTGTTCGCCATCTACAACGAACACCAAATCAGCCTAGACTTCCTATTCATCGACTCGGTTAACCTACCGCTATCATTATGGTCGGGCATACTCATCGCATTTGGCAGTGTACTAGGCATAATAGTCGCCTCCATCTCCAAAGTACTCACCAGTATAGAAAACAAAAAACTCAAAAAGGAACTAAAGCAAGCCAAAGCCAAGCTTGAAAAGATGCAGCACTAATGAACCACCTACTCGAAAGTAACAGCCTAGTATTTATCCTCCTTATTATTGCAATAGCGTGTGGCTGGCTTTTAGGGCGCTTTCAAGGGCAACGCTTCTCGTTAAAACGCAGTGCTCGCAACACCTTACCCAGCATCGACTTCCTACTGGCCGAACGCAACGACAAAGCGCTAGACCGCTTATTAGACATAGAAGAAATCAGCGACGACGTGGTCGAACTCTACCTCAACCTAGGCCGCATATTTCGCGACCAAGGGCAAACCGAAAAAGCCATACAACTGCACCAAAACCTATTTGCTCGTACCGACTTATCATTCAGTGCCCAACAAAATGTAGAACTAGAACTCGCCACCGACTTCCTTAAAGCAGGGCTACTCGACAGAGCAGAACGGCTACTGCTCGACTTATTACAAGAAGGCGGCAAATCTCGCAACTCAAGCACCCAATCAAGAAAACGCGCCGCGTGCTTAATCGTTCAACTGTACGAAGAAGGCCGCGACTGGCTCCCCATACTCGAACTGTACAACAACTCAAAACTGCCCGAACTTAGCGACTTAACCGTGCGCATCGCCCAAGCCGCATGCGAACAAGCACAAGAAGAATTTAAACAAGGCAACTTCCTAGAAAGCCACAAATACCTAAAACAAGCACTCAAGATAAACCCACTATGCGCCCGCGCCAACGTTATTTTTGCCGAAGTTGCTGCCAGCCAAGGCGAGCCCAAAGAAGCGGTGCGTTGCTACCTCAAAGCCATTAAACAAGACCCACACGTCATGCTGCCCATACTGCCAGGCATGGTCGAAAGCTTTAATAAAATAAACGACTACCAAGAACTCGATAAACAACTGGCCCAGCATTGGCAAGGCCACCATCGCGTAGAAGTACTGGTAGAGCGCGTAAGGTTGTTGGTAAAACAAGGCAAGCAACAGCAAGCTATCGAAATATTATTATCCGAGTTGTTGATGCACCCCTCAAATCAGGGCTTTTTTGCTTTGGTGGAAGTGGTTGTTGATGAAAAAGTTGTACTTAATACGTCGCAACTCATGGTCGTATATGATATTCTGCGCCGCATAATTGAAACCGAACATAAATACGTTTGTCGCAGCTGTGGCTTTAAAGCCAACGAACATTACTGGCGATGTCCATCGTGTAAAAATTGGGCCAGTATCAGCGCAGCGCATTGAAGTTGAAAAAATTGATATGGAAGACAATACAATCAACACTTTATCGCCAAACTCGCAATCTCCTATATCTCCTATATCTCCTATAGTAGTAGCGCTGGATTACCCAACGCCAAAGCAAGCCATTGAAATGGCTAAGCAACTAGATCCAACTCAATGCCGCGTAAAAGTAGGCAAAGAGCTATTTACAGCGTCGGGTCCTGCAATTCTAGAACAGCTACACAAGCTAAACTTTGACGTATTTCTAGACCTAAAATTCCACGACATTCCTAATACCTGTGCGGGCGCAGTAGCGGCTGCTGCAGAACTGGGCGTATGGATGGTCAACGTACACGCCTCCGGTGGCGAGCGTATGATGAGCGCCGCCGCAGAAGCCATTGCCAACAAACAGCACAAGCCATTACTCATCGCCGTAACCGTATTAACCTCTATGGAACAAAGCGACCTGGCAGGCATTGGCCTAGACATAGCCCCACAACAGCAAGTAGAGCGCCTAGCCAAATTAGCCAAACAGTCTGGCATGGACGGCGTAGTCAGCTCGGCACAAGAAATAGAACTAATAAAACAACTGTGCGGCAAAGACTTTTTAACCGTAACCCCAGGCATACGCCCAGCAGGCAGCGCCGCAGGTGATCAGCGCCGCATCATGACACCCAAGCAAGCTGTCGAGGTGGGTGGTGATTACCTAGTAGTTGGCCGCCCAATAACCCAGGCAGAAAACCCACAGCAAAGCTGTTTAGACATTATTCAAAGCTTAAAATCATAGCCAGAGAATAAAACAGTGTCTAAATGGTACGTCGTACTGACAAAACCTAAGCAAGAAGAACGCGCAGAAGAACACTTAACCTTACAAGGTGGTGAAGTGTTTTTACCGCGCATAACGCTAGAGAAAGTACGCAAGGGTAAAAGAACACAAGTAACAGAACCTTTGTTTCCGGGTTACTTGTTTGTAAACGTAGCAGGCTGCGAACAGCTAATAGGCAGCATAAGATCGACCCGCGGGGTAAGGCAGTTGTTGCGCTTTGGTACAACGCCGCTAGAAGTAAAACCCAGCTTAATCAGCGATTTAAAAAAACGCTGTGGCGATGCGCAAGAAAATACAGCAGAAGCACAGCAGAAACTGTTTACACCCGGCCAGGGAATAGAAATCACCTCTGGCCCGTTTAAAGACTACCAAGCAATCTTTAAACAATTTGACGGCGAACAAAGAGCCATCATCTTAATAAACTTATTAAACCAACAACAAGAACTGTTGGTTACACTGGAACAGCTAAAAGTTAATAGCTAAAGCACAAGGCTGATAGCTAAAAAGCACCAGTGAAAAATTCAAATACAATGCGACAACAGGGAAAGTTCGCGGGAACCCTTGGGCGGTAGCGTGCCTAAACACTTTTAATACCCCGTATATACCCTTACGCATAAAACTCTAAAACGGTTCACTCTTTATGAAAATACTCGTAACAGGCGGCGCAGGCTACATAGGCACCCATACTAATATAGAACTAATAGAAGCCGGTTTTGATGTAGTAGTATTAGACAATCTTTCAAACAGCAAAACTGAATCGCTAAAACGAGTAGAGCAAATAACCGGCAAAAACATCACCTTTATAGAAGGTGACGTTCGTGATCGCGATTGTTTACAAGCCTTATTTGCACAACACACCATCGACGCCGTTATTCACTTTGCGGGGCTTAAAGCTGTTGGCGAATCGTGTGAACAACCACTGAATTATTACGACAACAACGTATACGGTTCTATGGTATTAGCCCAAGAAATGGAAAAAGCCGGTATTAAAAAACTGGTATTCAGTTCTTCAGCCACCGTATATGGCGACCCAGCAAAACTGCCCATTACCGAAGACATGCCGCTATCAACCACCAACCCGTATGGTGCTAGCAAGTTAATGGTAGAAAATATCTACCGCGACTTAGAAACAGCCGATAAACTAAATAATTCAACAGCGCCATGGGCAATAACCTTACTAAGATATTTCAACCCAGTAGGCGCACACAAAAGCGGTTTAATTGGTGAAGACCCAAGTGGCACACCCAATAACCTGATGCCGTATATCTCACAGGTAGCCGTAGGCAAATTAAAGCAACTAAGTGTATTTGGTGACGACTACCCAACCATAGACGGCACCGGCGTGCGCGACTACATACACGTAGTCGATTTAGCTAAAGGCCATGTAAAAGCCGTAGAAGCTTTTGCAAATGCAAATAAAGACACACAAGGTTTAACCGGCGTTACTGCCATTAACTTAGGCACAGGCAACGGCTTGTCGGTATTACAACTAGTAAAAGCGTTCGAACAACAAAACAACAAACCAGTACCTTACAGCGTAGCCCCTAGAAGAGCAGGCGACATTGCCGCGTGTTACGCCGATGCTACCAAAGCCAAGCAGCTACTTAACTGGCAAGCAGAATTAGACGTTAATGCTATGGTAAGCGACACATGGAACTGGCAAAGCAACAATCCAAATGGATATGAATAATTGATATGACTACTTCAAAAGAATCAAAAGCAGTACAAAAAGTAACAACAGCCGTTATCCCCGTAGCAGGGTTAGGCACACGCATGTTGCCCGCAACCAAAGCCATTCCAAAAGAAATGCTGCCCTTAGTAGACAAACCATTAATTCAATACGTAGTAAACGAATGCGCAGCGGCGGGCATTACCGAAATTGTATTAGTAACGCACTCTTCAAAAAACGCCATTGAAAACCACTTCGACACCTCGTTCGAGTTGGAATCTACCTTAGAAGCACGAGTAAAACGCCAGTTACTTGAAGAAGTACGCGCCATTACCCCAGAAGGCGTAACCATAATGCACGTACGCCAAGGCCAAGCAAAAGGCTTAGGCCACGCGGTATTATGCGCAAAACCAATAATTGGTGAAAAGCCCTTTGCAGTGGTACTGCCAGACGTACTAATAGACGAATATGAAGCCAACTTAAAACAAGAAAACTTGGCAAAAATGATACACACCTTTGAAGACACCGGTGTAAGCCAAGTAATGGTAGAAGCCGTACCGCAAGACCTTGTAAGCAACTACGGCGTGGCCGACATCAGCGGCGCAGAATTAACCGCAGGGCAAAGTGCCCCAATGCAAGCCATGGTCGAAAAACCAAAGCAAGAAGATGCGCCAAGTAATTTAGCGGTTGTTGGCCGTTATGTACTTACCGAAAAAATCTGGCCAATGCTGGCGCAAACACCACCGGGCGCAGGTGATGAAATACAGCTAACCGACGCCATTGCAGCGTTGATGAAAACTGAACAAGTAGATGCCTTCTACATGACAGGGAAAAGCCATGATTGCGGAAGCAAACTAGGTTATATGCAAGCATTTGTAGAATACGGCTTACGTCATGAAACTGAGGGCAAAGCATTCTTAGCTTGGATGGATAGTTTTAAAAAATGAAAATATTGGTAACCGGAGGTGCTGGGTTTATAGGCTCTGCGGTTATTCGCCATATTATCGAAAATACGCAAGATTCAGTTATCAATCTAGATAAACTTACCTATGCTGGTAACTTAGAAAGCCTGCTAGCAGTAAGCGATAACGAACGTTACGTATTTGAACAAGTAGACATCTGCGATCGCGCTGAATTAGATTGCGTATTCAAACAGCACCAGCCAGATGCAGTGATGCACCTAGCGGCAGAAAGTCATGTAGACCGCTCTATTGATGGCCCAGCAGAGTTTATGCAAACCAATATTATTGGTACATACAACTTATTAGAAGCTGCGCGTGCTTACTGGAATGAATTAGACGCTGATAGAAAACAAGCTTTCCGTTTTCATCACATCTCAACGGATGAAGTCTACGGTGACTTACCCCACCCAAATGATGAATCTTATGTAGGTCGGGGTTCAGCCCGACAAATGGACTCTGAAAATCAATCTTGTGTAGGTCAGCCTTCAGGCTGTCAGTCGGACTCAGAACATAATGTAGGTCGGGGTTCAGCCCGACAAAATGAAGTTCAACAAGAATTGCCACTATTCACAGAACAAACATCCTACGCCCCAAGCTCGCCTTACTCGGCCAGCAAGGCCAGCTCAGACCACCTTGTTCGCGCTTGGTTACGTACATACGGTTTTCCAACAATAATCACAACTTCTTCAAATAACTATGGCCCGTATCAATTTCCTGAGAAATTGATTCCGATGGTTATATTAAATTCACTAGAAGGTAAAGATTTGCCCATATACGGCAAGGGTGATCAGATTCGTGACTGGCTTTATGTTGAAGACCACGCACGTGCACTTTATAAGGTAGTTACAGAAGGCGTTATTGGCGAAACCTACAACATTGGTGGCCATAATGAAAAGCAAAACATCGAAGTGGTTCATACCATTTGTGACTTGTTAGAAGAATTAGTACCTGATAATAACAATTCTATAGCAGCCGGAAATCAACAAGGTTTCAAAGGTTTAATTACATACGTAATCGATCGCCCAGGTCATGACGTTCGTTACGCTATAGATGCTAGCAAAATCGAAAAAGAACTAGGCTGGAAGCCCGAAGAAAGCTTTGAAAACGGTATTCGAAAAACTGTTGAATGGTACTTGCATAAAAAAGTTTATGAGTTTATTGGAAATGATTATCAAAACACCCAAAATATATAAAAATGTAAGAAAGTACTTTTATGGCTGCTAATAAAAATTCAAGTAGACTTTTATCAAATTTTTTATCATTATCAGCGCTACAAATATTCACCTATGCATTGCCACTTCTTACCCTCCCTTATCTTGTAAGAGTGTTAGGTGTAGAAAAATATGGGTTAGTAATGTTTGCGCAATCATTCATTATGTTTTTCATAATACTGGTAGATTATGGCTTTAACCTCTCGGCAACAAGAGAGATCTCTGTTTATAGAGATAACAAAGAAAAAGTATCTGAAATATATAGTAGTGTGATGACTATTAAAGTATTTCTTATATTTTTATCATTCTTTATATTATCAGTAGTAGTCTTTAGTTTTGAAAAATTTAACCAAGATAAAGAGCTATACCTGATAACTTACTTAATGGTGGTCGGGCAGGGCTTGTTCCCAGTTTGGTATTTCCAGGGATTGGAGCGAATGAAGTACATAACAGGAATTAATATACTATCTAGAGTTATATTTACCGTTGCAATTTTTGTTTTTGTTAATGAAGCTGATGATTATATGTTAGTTCCATTACTTAATGGTCTTGGTATAACTATTGGTAGTTTATATTCGCTTTATCTTATTAAAACATCCTTTAAGCAAAAGTTCACATTGCAGAGTTTTGATACTATTAGGACACATTTTAAAGATAGTACTGATTTTTTCTTATCAAGGGTGTCTGTAAGTATTTATACATCAGCTAATGCGTTTGTTCTTGGTTTATTTACAAACAATTCAATGGTCGGTTACTACTCAATAGCTGAAAAGCTATATCAAGCAATACAGGGCTTGTATGGCCCTATAAGTCAAGCTCTGTATCCATATGTGGCTAAAGAGAAAAATATAACTCTTTATAAAAAAATATTTTTCAGTGTGATCGCTGTAAATATTATTGGAGTAATCTTTATGTTCTTTTTGGGTGAACCATTATTTACCGTAGTTTTTACCAATGAAATTGGTAGCGAGACCATAAAAGTCTTTTATGTATTGTTACTCGCCAACTTATTTGCAGTGCCTTCAGTGCTTATAGGGTATCCTTTTTTAGCAGCTTTAGGATATATAAAAGATGCGAACAATAGTGTAATCATGGGATCTTTCGTCCATATAATAAGTTTATCTTTGTTGGCATATCTAGATTTGATTACAATTTATAATGTGGCTTATATGGTAGTTTTAACAGAAATAACCGTATTAACTTATAGGATTAGCAAGGTTTATAATTATCGTATTTGGAATATAAAGATAATCTAACCTATGGATATCAACTAAAAATAAATTATTAAGAGTAGAAAAGAAATTATATGAAACGAATAATTACATACGGTACATTCGATTTATTGCACTATGGTCATATAAATTTATTATGTCGTGCTAAGAAACATGGTGACTATTTAATAGCGGCTGTGAGTACCGACGAGTTTAATTGGAATTCAAAGCAAAAGAAATGTTACTTTGACTACGAAAGACGAAAAATTCTACTTGAATCTATTAGGTATGTTGATTTGGTGATTCCTGAGGGGAGTTGGGAGCAGAAGATAGAAGATATAAAAAAATACCATATTGATACCTTTGTTATAGGAGATGATTGGAAAGGTGAATTCGATTTTCTAAAAGAATATTGTGAGGTTGTATATCTAGAGCGAACACCTGAGATATCAACGACACAAATAAAAAATGAGCTTAACAAGCAAAATTAAACAACACTCCTGATTATAATAAAATATTATTTATGAATATAATAAAACTAGCTCTAGCTCGAATTTTGATAAGTCCTTTATATTTTTTATCATGGGTAATACCTAGAAATAGGAATATCTGGGTTTTTGGTAGTTATGCTGGAGGTTTTAACGATAATTCTAAATATTTTTTTATATATGTTAATGAAAATTCAAAAGAATTAGGGCTTCAGCCCGTATGGATTAGTAGCGATAGGAAGACAGTAGACGAAATTAGGGCTAAGGGCTTTGAAGCTTTTACTAAGTGGAGTTTTCAAGGAGTCATGCTATCACTTTTATCAGGTGTTTACATTTATAGTGCTTATGTTTCAGATATAAACACATGGACAAGCGGGCGAGCCTTGAAAGTAAATCTCTGGCATGGTATTCCATTAAAGAAAATTGAATTCGATATTACATCTGGTGTTCTGGAACCAATATTTAATGGAACGTTAAAGAGTAAAATTAGATTTATTTCACATTATATAAAGCCTGACTTTTTTCTTTCAGTCTCAGAAACAACTTCAAAGGTTTTCTCTTCTGCATTTAGAGTTCCAGTTAGTAGTTGTTTACCATTCGGTTATCCACGAAATTCAATATTAAAATTACCAAACAACAAAGTTAAATCTTTTATTCAACAATATGAGCCTGAATATACAAAAAAATTGATAAATAAAATAGAAACTTATAATAAGGTTTATGTATATATGCCAACATGGCGAGACAGTGGTTATGATTTCCTTAGTGCAGCCTTGCCTGATTTAGATAAGTTAAACCAAGTGTTGATGAATGAAAATTCTATTCTTATAATAAAAGCGCATGCAAATACACTCTTAGACGTCACGGATGATTTTCTTGGTAATGTTATATTTTTTAAAAATAGCGCCGATATATATCCGGTACTGTCACTTGCGGATTGCTTGATAACTGATTATTCATCAGTTTTTTTCGATTTTATGCTGAGTGAAAAACCTATAATATTTTATCCATTTGATGAAGAGGAATACCTACGTGGGCGCGAAATGTACTTTTCCTATAGCGACCTTCTCGTTGGGCAAGCTATTGTTAAGGACTTTGATGATCTTCTCGCTTCTGTAGGTGAAATTACCAAAGAAGTTAAACTAAGCCCTAAAATTCATGAGTTGATTGATTGTGAGATAGATTGCGCTAATTATGAGTTATTACAGTATATTTTGCGTGTTACTAAAAATACTTAAAGTCAATACGGCTTCTATCTAAAAATTTTTATTATTAATAAGTGTAGATTGATTCAGTTTATATCGTTATTCAATAAGTCACTTACAACTATCCAGGTACCTGTGTAAATTTATGGTAATAAATAAATATAAAATATTGATTATATTATTCTCACTTGTATTCTCATTGTATGCTTTTTTTTTGGACCCAGGGAGTGATCAATATGACCTAGGAAGGCACCATGCTCACATCGAAAATATCAAAGAACTTTCTTATAACGAGGTAATAGAGCAGTCTAGAGTTGGCTACATCCTTTTTGATAGTTATGCATGGATACTAAACACCTTAGAGCTATCAAAGCATTTGCTAGTAACAACAGCTGTATTTCTTACCTATTTATTAGTTTTTACTGTATATTACAAATTTTCTGAAGTATATAAAACAAGAATATTGAGTAGACAAACTAAAATTTTACTATTTCTAATGTTTTGGCTGTCAATTGGATATGTTTCTGTGGCGAGTGGTATAAGAAATAGTTTTAGTAATGCTATTGTTTTTTTTGTTAGCTTCTATTTGTTATACTTCGATAAAAGAGCTATGTTTATATTTGGTGTGATTTTAGCGTTCTTTATTCACCCTTTTGCATTAGCACCTAGTATTGTTGTATTAACGGTATATTTTACACAATCTATTAAAAATAAAGTATTTCTAGGCAAGTTGTTAATATTAATAGGGTTGGTTTTTTTATTAAATCCGCAAGTACTTGCTTTTATTTTCGATTTGATTAAATACTTAATGTCAGGTTTTAGTTTTTTTAAGCCAAGCTACCTAGATCTTGAAGGTGTTTGGGGGGCAGGGCATGATTCAACAAGAAACTTTAATGGTCTTCTAGAGGTTTATTTTTTTAGTAAACTCCCTTTTTATTTAGGTCTTGTATACTTATTGTTTATACCTACGCGTGCTGTAAAAGATAAAAAATTATATTTTTTGTTATCTGTGTTTTTTTTATATTTCCTAATATTTATTAATTTTTATACTTTAGTAAATAGGATGAATAATGCTTTTATACTTTTCCTAACATTGTTTTTTGCTATCCAGCAAGTCAGTAGCCATAATAAGTGTGATAAGTATATCTCTTTAATGTATTTGATTTGTTTATTAATATACTCAGTTTTTAATATATATTCTTATCGTTATTTTTTTCTTACCGCCTTTTGACTATATCTAGAGGGTAGCTATGAGTAATCAATTAGTGTCAGTTTTAATTCCTGCTTATAATGTTGAAAAATACATAAAAGAAGCAGTAGTTAGCATTCAAAATCAGACTTATAAAAATCTTGAGATCATAGTTGTTGATGATGGATCTACAGATGATACTTTTAATATAGTTAAAGTATTAGCAGAGGGTGATTCGCGAATTAAATTATTAAGGAATGATGTAAATAGTAAAATTGTCAAAACATTGAATAAGGCATACCAGATCAGCAGAGGTAGCTATATTGCTAGGATGGATGGTGATGATATATCAGAACCAGATAGAATCGAGAAGAAGGTGACATTCCTAGAGAATAATCCAAGCATTTCACTAGTGGGTTGCAGTGTAAATGCTATTAGCGAAGATGGAACTGTTTTAAGTCAAACAGTAAAAAGTAAAAATATAAAGTTATTAGATAAGTTAAAGAAGTATTCCACACCGGTCTTTCATATATGGGTTGCACGTAGAGAAGCTTATGAAAAACTAAACGGTTATAGAGAGCTTTCAGGGGTTGAAGATTATGATTTTCTTTTGCGTATGTCATCAAGTGGTTTATTTTACTCAAATTTAGAAGAATATTTCGGTTATAATATACGAATAGATAGAAAAGGAAACACTAAAGATTTAATTGGCTTAAAGCAGATATTACTTCATAAATACGCTTATAATCTGTATCTTCAAAGATTAAAATATGGTTGTGATGACTTTGGTGGCGATATAGATGATAAAATGGTTGTAAGTTCTTTTTCGCAAAAAATATATAACTTCTCACGCGTTAGACTAATCTACGCAATAGATGCAAAAAAAGAAAAGAAATATTTAATAATGTTTATCAACCTGTCTCTTTCTTTAATATCACCCCATCAGGCTTATTATTTAAAGAACAAGTTTTTAGCACGCATAATTACTAATAGCTTTAATAATTATTAATTTAGAACCCTTGCCTACAACTTTATGTGGTTTTCTTTTTAATTGCGTTCAACTCATAGGTACAACGTTTGATTTTGATTGGAAGACAAAATTATTTTTCTTTTGTATTGATACAAACAAGCCAAACGTTCACACAAGTAGCGGAAGTGATTGATGTGTATAAAAAACTGTTATTCATGAAATACAACGGAATAAGAGGCTTCGTGGCTATAAGCCAAACCAGACTCAACAGACCTGCTCTAAATTTACGAGGCAGTCTAAACTCTGTTTAACTGAACTCCACTGGACGATTTTTGAAGACTACCTAAAAAAAGAAATGGAATCTTAAATAATTAGTAGACGGTTAACAACCTATAAGCTATTGAGTCTTAATCCCAAACGTATTGACAAGATTAAAGGCTAACAAGTCTTGTGGTGAAACTCTTTATAAACACCTTTACCACAAATAAAAAACCGTGGTAAACGCAATATGGTAAGACATTAATAGGCTACAAACCGTACAGGTTATTTATAGATGAGTGTCTATTCGTTGCTGACAATGGTAAGGAGTTTGCAATACACCTTGAAATTACTAAAAAATTGAATATAGATTTTTATTATGCTCACTCTTATGCTTCGTGAGAAAGAGGACTTAACGAAAATAAAAGCAGTTTGATTTGTTAGTGCTTTCCAAAAAAGCGTTCTTGCATGGGGTTGTTAGATAAGGGCGTAGGGCTAGTAATGAATTAGAAAATATCGGACCAAGAAAAACACTTATATTTAGCACACCAAATGTGCTGTTTTATGAGCCATTTATTGGTGTTGCATTTATGAGTTATATCTAAGAAATAAAAAGGAATTGATCATGAAATCAATTAATATTTCAGTCGTTATCCCGACACATAAGCGACCTAAACTTCTCAAGCGTGCTATTCAGAGTGTGCTTGAGCAAACACTGCGCCCAATAGAAATCATTGTAGTCGATGATGCTGGTAGCGCTGAATCATTAGAAGCTGTAAAAAGCTTTAACACTGATCTAATTAAATATGAGCATAACACTGTTGGCCAGGGGGCATCTTCATCAAGAAATTTAGGCGCTAGCTTGGCTAACGGGGGCTTTATTGCGTTTCTAGATGATGACGATAAGTGGCTTCCTCTAAAATTAGAAAAGCAAGTTACCTTGATAAAACAGCTAGATCTAGATGCATGTTTCTCTCAAATACAAATAAAGTATGAAAATACGGAATTAAGTTATTCAACTAAAGCATCTATGCCTGTTGATCCATTGGTTTCTATATTACAAGAAAACTATATAGGAGCAACGATATCTGCCGTTGTTAAAAAGAGCGTATTCCAAACACTAGAAGGCTTTGATTTAGAGTACAAGGCAAGAGAGGAGTATGACCTTTGGATTAGGATCATCTCAAACGGGTTTAATGTCGGAATAGTTGAAGAACCCTTAGCGGTTTCATACCGGTCCCTAGAAAACAGATCTCGTATTTCAGCAAATATAGATAATTATGTTACCGCTATTGATCGATTAAATAAAAAACATAAAGCTATAGTGGGCTCACAATTAAGCGAGAAACAAAAAACAGTCAGAACGAAAATGCAGTATGAGTTTTTAGCTGCACAAGCAGCTTCTATAGGGTTACGAAAAGCGTCTGTAAATTATTATGCAAAATCTTTATTAACTATACCGAACTTAAAATCTTGTATCGGGTTAGTTGTTTCAGCTATTTCCCCAACATTACTAATAAAAATCAGATCAAGGCTATAAAATGAGCAGCTACAACCCATTAGAGCGTACCATCGCAAGATTTCTTGGCCGCTTTCCTATAGTAAAACAGTTAGCCAAAGCTACTTACTCACGCCTTGTTTATTTTAAAAGTAAAAAAAACTATAAAATCCAAGCCATTACAACGCCTGTAAGCTTTACTAGCCATGGTGACAACAGCTTTTTTGGTTATTACGATAAATCACCCGAAAACAGCAAAGGCTGGGTTATTGCTTGTACAACCGCCAATGCTACAAGTGCTTTACCTTCCTTAAATCAGCGTGTCAATTTAATCGTATTTGATGCTGACGGGGAAGTGCTTTTAAGCCAAATGATAAATGCTTATAACTGGCAGCAGGCTTGTCGTGCACATTGGCTAACGGATGATTTAATTATCTACAATGACTTTGATAGCCAAAAACAAAACTATGTCAGTCATGTACTTTCTATTGGGCAAGTGGCAATCGTTAAGTCGTTTGAATACCCAGTGCAGGATAGTTTTAAGCTCGATTATTTTTTATCGCTTAACTATCAACGCTTAATGACCTTACGCCCAGATTATGGCTACAGAAACCTACCGAATTTAAACGCCACAGAACTAAACAACCTAGAGCACGATGGCTTGTGGAAGGTCGATTATGCAACGGGTAATGCAAAGTTATTGATTAGCTTAGCTACAGCCTACCAGTATCAGCCAAAGCCTGATTTTGCACATGGCCTACATAAACTAAACCATGTGATGATCTCACCTGATGGTAAGCAGTTTATTTTTATGCATCGCTGTTTGGTGAATGGCCGCAGATTTGATCGCTTATTTTTAGCGGATGCGACATCGGGTGATTTAAAACTCCTTGCAGACCACGGCATGGTAAGTCATTGCTTTTGGGCTGATAACAACACCATATTAGGGTATATGCGTGGCCCAGGAGAAAAAGACGCTTATTGGTTGCTTGATATTACTACAGGTGAGTTTACACAATTTGGTGCAGGTAAATTAGAAAGGTATGGTGACGGCCACCCGCATGTGTATGGCGATTGGTTTATTACCGATACCTACCCGAACAAAGCGCGTATGCAGCATTTAATTTTGTGTAACTGGAAAACCGGTGAAGTGAAAGAGCTTGGCGAGTTTTTTCATGGCTTTGAATACGTTGGCGAATCCCGTTGTGATTTGCATCCAAGATTTGCACCGGATGGTAAAGCTGTGTTTTTTGATTCGGTATTTTCTGGTAAGCGCCAGCTTTACCGGATGGAGCTTAACCAATAATGTTTTCCGTACTATTGTCCGTTTACCATAAAGAAACCCCCAGCTTTTTAGAGCAGGCTTTAACTAGTATTTGGGATGAGCAAACCCTTAAACCCGCACAAATAGTCTTAGTACAAGATGGACCATTAACGGCAGAATTAAATGCTGTTATTACTGAATGGAAAAATAAGCTTGGTGCAGTATTAACTGACGTACCACTTGAGCAAAACGTTGGTTTAGGTGAAGCACTGAATGAAGGATTAAAACATTGTAAATATGATTTAATCGCGCGTATGGATACTGACGATATTTCTTTACCTGAGCGTTTTGAAAAACAAGTAGCATTTATGCAGCATAATCCAGATATAGCTGCTAGTAGCGCACAATTAGAAGAGTGGAATGTAGAATTAACGCAAAAATTAAACCAACGCATTCTTTCTACTGAGCCTAATCAAGTTAAGAAATTTGCTAAACGTAGAAGTCCTTTAAGTCACCCTGTCACTATTTTTAGAAAAAGCATAGTTGATGGAGTTGGGGGATATCCACCCTTAAGGAAAGCGCAGGATTATGCTTTATGGTCGCTGCTGTTAAGTAAAGACTACCAACTTACAAACCTACCTGATTTTCTTCTTCGCATGCGTACTGGTAATGAAATGCTAGATCGGCGTGGTTGGAGCTATTTTAAAGAAGAGTACAAACTTTTGAAATTTCAAAAAGAAATTGGTTTCCTTTCTTTGTTCGATTTCACTATGAATGTTGCTTTGAAAGGTGTTCTCCGTTTGTCACCTAATTTTGTTAAAAGATTAGCCTATATGGTTGCACGATAAAAAGGTTAAAAAATGAAATATCTAGTCACCGGCGCTGCGGGTTTTATTGGTTCTTATACCGCTAAGCGTTTGTTAGAACAGGGTCACCAAGTTGTAGGCTTAGACAATCTTAATGATTATTACGAACTGGAACTTAAGCAGCACCGTCTTGCTCAATTAACACCTCTTGAAAACTTTACTTTTGCAGAATTAGATTTAGCTAATCGTGAAGGCATGGCTGAGTTGTTTACTAGTGAAAAGTTTGATCGTGTCATTCACTTGGCTGCCCAGGCAGGTGTTCGTTACTCAATTGAAAATCCTTTTGCTTATCTAGATAGCAACTTAGTTGGCATGATGACTGTTTTAGAAGGTTGTCGACATAATAATGTTAAGCATTTAGTTTATGCATCCTCAAGCTCAGTTTATGGCATGAACGATAAGATCCCTTTCAGTGAAGAAGATCAGGTAGATAACCCCGTATCATTGTATGCTGCTACTAAAAAAGCCAACGAGCTAATGGCTCATAGCTACTCCAAACTCTATAGCATACCAACTACTGGTTTACGCTTTTTCACTGTTTATGGCCCAGCTGGTAGGCCCGATATGGCTCCTTGGTTATTTACTGAAGCAATACTTAAAGATGAACCTATTAAGGTATTTAACCAAGGTAAAATGATGCGTGATTTCACCTACATTGACGATATTGTAGAAGGTGTTATTCGTATTCAAGATGCTATCCCACAAACAGAAATACCCTATGCGCTATTTAATATAGGTAATAACGAGCCGATTCAACTATCACGTTTTATTAGTGCTATTGAGACAGCCTGCGGTAAAAATGCTGAGAAGCTAATGCTAGATATGCAGCCTGGTGATGTTGAACGTACTTATGCAGATACAAGCCGTTTAGAAGAATTAGTTGGTTATAAGCCTAAAACTGAAATAGAAGATGGCATTGCTCAATTTGTGCGATGGTATAAAAATTACCGTAACTTATAGGGATTGAAAAAGCATGAAAATTGCTATTGCCGGTACAGGCTATGTAGGGTTATCTAACGCTATGTTGTTAGCGCAACACAATGAAGTGGTTGCTGTTGATATTATTGCTGAAAAAGTAGAGTTATTAAATAACAAACAATCCCCTATTGAAGACGCTGAAATACAATCTTTTTTAGAAGGAGGCAAATTACATTTTACCGCCACCTTGGATGCACAGTCAGCTTATGCTGATGCCGATTTTGTGATTATCGCTACCCCTACCGATTACGACCCAAACACTAACTACTTTAATACTAAAAGTGTTGAAGCGGTTATTCATACTGTTACCGCTATAAACCCTCGTGCAGTGATGATTATAAAATCTACCGTTCCTGTGGGTTATACCGAAGATGCTAAAAAACGTTTTAATACTGAAAATCTAATATTTTCACCTGAATTTTTGCGAGAGGGCAAAGCTTTACACGATAATCTGCATCCCTCGCGTATTATTGTCGGTGAGCGATCAGTTAGAGCTGAACAATTTGCGAACTTACTTTTAGAGGGTGCAATTAAAAAAGACGTTCCACTACTGTTTACTGAAAGCACCGAGGCAGAAGCCGTTAAACTATTTTCAAATACTTACCTAGCTATGCGTGTTGCTTACTTTAATGAGCTAGATAGCTATGCAGAGTCTTATGGTTTAGACGCTCGTCAAATTATTGAAGGTGTAGGCTTAGACCCACGCATTGGCAACCATTACAACAACCCTTCATTCGGTTATGGTGGTTATTGTTTACCTAAAGATACCAAGCAACTGTTAGCGAATTATCAGCAGGTGCCCAATAATATAATCGGTGCAATTGTCGATGCTAATCGTACTCGTAAAGATTTTATTGCTGAGGCTGTTTTAAAGCGTGAACCAAAGGTTGTTGGTGTTTATCGTTTAATCATGAAAATGGGTTCTGATAATTTTAGGGCCAGTGCCATGCAAGGGGTCATGAAGCGTATTAAGGCAAAAGGTATTGAAGTTATCGTATACGAACCAGTATTAGATGAGGATGAGTTTTTTGGCTCTAGAGTAGTTAATGACTTAGAAGCATTTAAAAATGAGGTCGATGTTATTTTAACTAACCGCTTAGCAGATGAATTAAAAGACGTGGCTGATAAAGTGTATACCAGAGATTTGTTTGGTAGTGATTAGCACTTTGTTAGCTAGCAGTAACGATTTTTACCTAGACAGTCTTATGCTGTTTTGGTTAATACCTGTAATATTTTTTATTTGAGTGTTTAACCTAAATAGTACTGATTTTTATTAAATTATTAAGGATTATGAAATGATAAAAGCTTCTTCTGTTGCGTTCTTCTCGCTATGTTTAATAGCGTGTGGTGGCGGTTCAGGCGGTGGTAGTAATGATGATTCTGGTTTGAGTGATCAAACTGGTTCTTTGGTGGGAGGTACTAGCCCTGCTAATTCTGAGTACACAAAAACAACTCCAAAAACATTAGCGGATTTTACTTTACCGGCTGTAAAAACGGGTATTGATGGGCAAGACTTTGAAGGTGTTTGGTTGGTAAAAACAACATCCACAAGAACTAACAATATAAAAGACGTCGATCTTGAGAATGAGTTAATTACCAACCATACATCATTAGGTTTGATGACTATTATTGCTAATACTCCTTCAGAATATAAGGTTATTAACTGTACAGAGACGGTCTTGCAAAATCGTGATTTAGAGTTACTTGGCGGTAAGTTGGAGGCAAGTACTCGAGAGGAAGATGGTGCTGATTTATATGAACATAAGGCTATTTTGAATATATTAGACGGCAAAATTTCAGGCACTATAAACATTACAAATAACAATGATCATGGTGAAGGGCACACTGAAAATAAGCAAACCAACGCTACTATTAATGCAGTTAAAATCAGTGATGCAACTGTCATCAATGATATTAGTGAAGTCGAAGCTAAGATTGAATTTTCTGGTGTTGATATGAGTGAAGGTGCTCGTTGTGTGGGTGTTACAAGTTACACGGGTAATGCAAATATCAAACAGGATTCTGAAAGTGTTGCTTTGTCGGGGCAGTTTTTCATGGGTATATTTGAGCAAAGTACCAATGAACTAGGTACAAGCTTTAAAAGTATTATTGTGAGTGATGATAGAAGGAAATCTGCTGGTGGGATAAATGATGCTTATTGGTCGTCTTACCTTTCATACCACATTGCTTCTAAGTCACCTCTAACATTAATTGATGAGAGTTATCGTTATTACGGTGATAGCCCTGTTGATTTTATAACTAATACCAGAACGTATCCTGATGGGGGTATTTTAAATTCAGAGGTCACCACTGAAAAAGCGCGAGTTAATCCAGGTGTGAATATGTACTTAAACAAAGCTGATAACGACCATGTTCAGATGTCTGGCATTATCAGTGGTGATATTAGTCGTCGTGCTACGATTGGCTTTAAACTAAATAATTAATAACGTAAAGTTCATTTCTACTTAACTAATTTGGCTGGCAAAGGACTATAAGCCAGCTTTTAAAACTAACAAAAGGATTTGTTATATGAAAATTTTACACCATGGCGCTGTGAATGGCGTTACCGGTTCTTGTCACCAGTTGTCTCTTGCTTCTGGTGGTTCTGTTTTAATTGATTGTGGGCTTTTTCAAGGTGACGAAGCTCATGATGACCTTTCTAGTTCTTCTCAAGATAAGCAGCTCGCGCAAAAACAAATTGATTTCTCGTTAGAAGGCATCAAGGCGTTGGTTGTAACTCACTGTCATATTGACCATGTCGGTCGCATTCCTTATTTATTAGCGGCGGGGTTTTCTGGGCCTATTTATGCCACAGAAGCGACTTCTCACTTACTGCCTTTGGTGATTGAAGATGCCATTAAGGTGGGGGTTACTCGTGATGAGCGTTTGATTCGATTGTATCTTAAGCGCTTAGCCAGTTTGCTTGTGCCTGTGCCGTATAAAAAATGGTTTGCTATTGAGGGTTTTGGTACTGGAAAGAATGGAAGCTTAAAAGCTAAATTTCAGGTGGCAGGGCATATTTTAGGTTCGGCTTATGTTGAGTTTGATGTTAAAGAGAAGGATGTAAAAGACTCTGATAATAGAAAGCTAAAAAAATCTGAACGGGTTATTTTCTCGGGTGATTTAGGTGCGCCTTATTCGCCGTTGTTGCCTGCGCCTAAATCGCCGTATCGGGCTGATCATCTAGTGATAGAATCGACTTATGGCGATTCGTTACATGAGTCGCGTAGGCAGCGCCGTAAGTATTTAAAACAAGCGATTGAACGCAGTTTTGAAAATGGCGGCACGGTATTGATTCCAGCGTTTTCGATTGGTCGCACGCAAGAATTGTTGTATGAACTTGAAGAGATTATAGCCCGAGTTGAAAAGACTAAAGAAAAGGCCAAAGCGAAAGCCAAGAACTCTAAGAAAACAGAGAAGCCTAGCAAAACCGTTTGGGATCATTTGGATATTATTGTCGATTCACCGTTAGCGGCTAAATTTACTGAGAGCTATCGTCAATTGAAATCACTGTGGGACGCCGAAGCACGACGTAAGGTGAGTGCGGGCAGACATCCTTTGGGATTTGAGTCTTTGTTAACGATAGACAGCCATAAAGAACATTTAGCTACGGTTGAGTATTTACGTAAAACGGGTCGCCCTGCGATTGTTATTGCGGCCAGTGGTATGTGCGCCGGTGGGCGTATGCAAAACTATTTAAAGGCGTTATTGCCTGATGAGCGTACCGATGTGTTGTTTGTGGGTTATCAGGCCAGTGGCACGCCAGGGCGGGATATTCAGCGTTATGCGCCTAACATCTCAGGTAGAGAAAGTGGGTATGTAATGTTTGGTGGTGGTAATGATGCTAGTAGCGGCGGCGAGAAAATTGATATCAAAGCCAAGGTGCATACCTTGTCGGGTTATAGCGCTCATGCGGATCAAAAGGATTTAGTGAATTTTGTAAAACGTATGCGACATAAGCCAAAGCACATTCGTATTGTGCATGGTGACGAGGGCGCTAAACGCGCCCTGCAAGTAAAATATAATGAGTTACTGCCAGAGTGTGAGGTGGTGATCGGAACTTAATCCAGATAGATAGCTGGCTATAATTTTGCTGGCTAGCGTGCACCAAAGCCAGTTAGCATTGTTTTTATAGTTTTAAAGACAATGTCTAAGTCCAGCCATAGGCTAAGATTTTTTACGTAATAGAAGTCGTGCGCAAGCTTTTCTCTGGTTGCATCTTCATCGGCTGCATATCCATGAGTTACTTGTGCCCAGCCAGTAATGCCGGGGCGTACAACATGTCTGTAGCTATAAAGCGGAATGGATTTCTCAAATTCTTTTACAAAGCCTGCTTGTTCGGGGCGAGGGCCAATTAAAGCCATATCCCCTTTAAGGATATTTAGAAATTGAGGTATTTCATCGATTCTAAGTTTTCTAATGACTTTACCAATGCGCGTGATTCTTGGGTCGTCTTCACCGGCAAATTTAGCACCGTCTACTTCCGAATCTAGGCACATGCTACGTAGCTTGTACATTTTAAATTCTTTACCACCTTTGCCAACACGCTTTTGCGTGAAGAAGGCAGGGCCTGTAGATTCTAACTTGATCGCGATGGCAGTGATAGTGACAATCGGTAGTGTTATTGGAGTTGATAAGATAATGAGTGTTGTTTCTAGAATACGCTTGAGTGGTAAATAAATAGGCGCTACTTGAAGCTCGCCATAAGTTGTTTCACCGTATTGATTTAATGGACTTTTACCTGTTACCGATTCGTATGCAGTAACTGCCTTAAATATGTGTACATCGTTTGATAATGCTTCGGCAATGAATTGTTGCCAGTCATGCGGTAGTTCTGCTCTGTTATCTAGAATGATGCCGACATATTTTTTTGCATCAAATTCTGGAGTATTAAGGATGGTAAATTTTTCTTGGCTAAAATCAACCAACGGTTTGTAGAAACCAAAGGGTACGACTGCGTATTGCCCATTTTGCTTTTTTTGAAGGTATTTGAATTCCATATAGGTAATTACTAAAACAACAAAAAATGCTGCTGTTAAAGCAAGTCTTGAGTATTCAAAGCGAAATAAATTAATACCAGCAATTAGTGCCAATATAGAAATAGCTACGGTTGGTAACAAATACGTTAGCGGTCTACTTCCGGGAAAACGCCCCAGTTTATGCATCATTAAGCTGCTAATTGAGTAGCTTATTAATGAACCAATGATGACATTAATTAGTGATTGGTTTGGTAATGAGAAGTCGTTGATCGCAAGTGAACAGGCAAACATAGTTCCTGAAATTACGATTAAGCTAATTATAAATGTATAAATTGACAGATAAGGATTTACTTTAATATTTGTTGCTGATTTAGAGTGAAGAGAGCTATCGATAATTGAATTCTTCACAGTGCTCAATCCTTAAGGCTGTTGTAAAAATTATTGAGATTTTTAAAAGAGGTATTCTAAGATTGGCTCCCCGAGCTGGACTTGAACCAGCGACCAATAGATTAACAGTCTACTGCTCTACCAACTGAGCTATCGGGGAACTCCGTTGAAGTGCGTGCATTATGCTGATGTGGGGCGGGGGTGTCAAGCGGGTGTGAAAAAATATTTACATTCGGTTGTCCGGCTGAACCCGGACCTACTTCTAACCACAATCTATGCAAAATGTAGGTTGCCCTTCAGGGCAACAAATTGTCCGGCTGAACCCAGACCTACATTTATTTTTTACCCCAATGCTTTTGATAAACGACTGATGGCGTTTTCTAGATTGGTCATGCTGGTTGCGTAAGAAAGACGCATGTGGCCAGGGGTGCCAAAGGCGGAGCCCGGCACTAGGGCAACTTCGGCTTCTAGTAGCATTTTTTCGGCAAATTCTACGTCGTTTTCACAACCGGCGGCGTCTATCGCGCCTTGGAAGCTTGGGAAGGCATAAAAGGTGCCGTCACTTTCGATGCATTCTACGCCGGGCAGTTCGTTTAACGCGTTGACTAAATAGTCGTGACGTTCTTTAAACGCGACTAGCATTGTTTGAATGCAGTCTTGGCTGCCGTTAAGCGCGGCTTCGGCGGCGTATTGCGAGATTGATGTTGGGTTGGAGGTGCTTTGCGATTGGATTTTTTTCATCGCTTTTACCAAGACTTCTGGACCTGCAACGTAGCCGATGCGCCAGCCTGTCATGCTGTAGGCTTTTGATACGCCGTTCATAACTACGGTGCGATCATAAAGCTCTGGGCATACGGTAAGGATGTTGTGGAATCCGCCTTCGGCCCAAAGTATGTGTTCGTACATGTCGTCGGTGGCAACTAATACGTCAGGGAATTTTAACAGTACTGCGGCCAGTTCTTTTAATTCGGCTTCGGTATACGCCACGCCCGATGGGTTGCTTGGGCTGTTAAGTACTACTAATTTTGTTTTAGGGGTAATGGCGGCTTCTAGCTGCGCAGCGGTGATTTTGAAACGATTGTCTTGGCTTGTTTCAACAATTACCGGCGTGCCTTCGGCGATGCGTACCATGTCTGGGTACGATACCCAGTATGGCGCAGGGATAACCACTTCGTCACCAGCATTTAATAGTGCCAGTGCCATGTTGAAGAAGCTTTGTTTACCGCCACACGATACTAAAATTTGGTTTGGCTGGTAGCTTAAACCATTGTCGCGTTTAAATTTGTTGATAATGGCTTGTTTTAACGATGGCGTGCCGTCGACTGCAGTGTATTTGGTAAACCCATCGGCAAGCGCTTTTATGGCTGCGTCTTTAATGTGTTGAGGGGTATCAAAATCTGGTTCACCCGCCCCAAGGCCAATAATATCTTTGCCTGCAGCACGTAGCTCTGCAGCGCGGTTGGTTACCGCAAGCGTTGGTGATGGTTTGATACTTTGTACGCGATTAGACAGTTGAAGATCCAAAATTTTATCCTCTAAAACAGCTTTAAGTTGTGAATGCTGGTTATTTAAGTCGTAAAAAATGTGTTAAATAAAAGGTGCTTTTAATAAAACATGACATTGTACGCAATAAAAACGGGAATTTTAAGTATTTAGATAAATTGATACGCAAGTAGCTTTAAAATCGGGTATTCTACCCGCCTAAAATTTTGATGTTTATAAAACTGTTCATTATAAGGAGTATTCAATGAACCCAGGCGCAGAAGGCTATCCTGCCGTGAATTCCAACGTTCAATCCTCAAACACAAACTCATCTGTCAATGATGATGAAATAGATTTGTTGGATTTATTAAGAAGTATTTGGTCGCAACGCGGGTTGGTGATCGGATGTATGTTGGTTGCCGTATTGGCTGTGTTGTCTTTTCATTTTTCTAAAGCGACGTTTTCGGTGGCGAGTCGTGTTGATTACCCGATTTCGTTGTCGTTTTTAAGCGATGGCAAGTTGAATTACCCCAATGGTTCTGCTTTTTCGCCCAGAGATCTAATGGCAAGCAGTGTGTTGTTAGACGCGATTGAACAGAGTGCTGTTGAGATTACTTTAATCGATGTAAACAATGCTTTGATTATTCAGCAGTCGAATAGCTTGCTGCAAAAAAGTGAGCAAAAGTTAACCGACATGTTAACCAACGCGAAAACCCCGGATGACATTCGCACAGCGGCTGAGCAGAGCTTGCAAAATTTAAAAGATTTGGGGTTGGGTTATTTAACCTTGAGCTTGGATTTAACTGAGTTGGCCATTACTCAACAGCAAGGCGCTGTTTTATTGAGTAATGTGGTGGATGCTTGGGCGAAGCAGTCGATTGACCGTGGTTTGATGGATTTAACCATTACTCGCCCGATGGTGGCGTTTACCGCAACCAATGGTAATAACTTAATTGATAATTACGATCGTGCTTCTAGTTATTTGAAGTCTTTAGATGTTGCTGCCAATCAGCTATCAAGATTAAGTGGTTCAAACAGTTTAGTTGTTAATGGTATGACGCTTGAAGATATTCAGCGCCGTTTAAATGCCTTGGGTGACCGTGATATTAGCCCGTTGCGCGGTTTTGCTTATAATAATTCGGACGTGTTGTCGAAAACCAATTCAGCGATTCAGGTGCGTTTGTTTTCGCGCCAGCGTTTGTTGAATTTAGAACACGATCGTTTAACCAAGTTGATTGCGTCTTACGATTTGGCGCTAGAGCAATTAGGTTCTACTAATCAACAAAATTTGGGGGCTGCTAATCAAGGTAGTCAGCAAAATCAAGGTGGCCAGGGTAATGCGGCGCAGTTTGATCAATCGTTTTTAGATTCTTTATTGCAGTTGGGTACGCGCTTGGGCGCTGTCGATACGCGTAAACAGTTGTTTAATAGCAGAATTAAAGCGGTTGAAGAGTTGCTTTCTTTAGAGAAAGAAATTGCCATCCTAAAGGGCTCTGCTGATGAGAAGACATTGGATATCAACCCAGAAGCTGTATTGAAAGATGCGCTTCAGGATATTGCTAAAAATCTAAATGAAGCTCAGCAAGACATTACTAAATTTGTTGATGCGACCCGTGAGATTACTATTGCTAATCACACTCAGGTTTATACTGCCAGCACTGCCCCGCAAGTGCGTGGTGGTTTGATGCAGTTGGCGCCTAAGTTTGTGTTGATGTTGGTATTGGGTGCGGTATTGGGCTTGTTTTTAGGTTTGTTTATTGCGCTGATTCGTTCTGCGTTGCTGAAAAATAAATAAGGTATTTTTTAAAAATTGCTATGAAAGAAAAAAAGTTTGAACTTCGTTCTAAATATCAGCCTGCGGGCGACCAGCCCAGTGCGATTAAAGGGCTGATTGAAGGGTTAGAAGACGGACTTTTACGGCAAACCTTGTTGGGCGTTACTGGCTCGGGTAAGACCTTTACCATGGCGAATATTATTGCCAACCAGCAGCGCCCGGCGTTGATTATGGCGCATAATAAAACCTTGGCCGCCCAGTTGTATGGCGAGTTTAAGGAGTTTTTTCCGAATAACGCGATTGGTTATTTTGTTTCTTACTACGATTATTATCAGCCAGAAGCTTATGTGGCGGCGTCGGATACCTTTATTGATAAAGATGCGTCGGTGAATGAGCACATTGAACAAATGCGCTTGTCGGCGACGAAGTCGTTATTAGAGCGCCGCGACGTGATTATTATTTCGAGTGTATCGTCTATTTATGGTTTGGGTGATCCTAAGTCGTATTTAAAGATGATGTTGCATTTGGAAGTGGGTGATCAGCAAGATCAGCGTTCGGTTTTGAATCGTTTGGCGGAGTTGCAATATACCCGCAACGATATGGATTTTCATCGCGGTACTTACCGGGTGCGCGGCGATGTGATTGATATTTTCCCGGCGGAATCCGACGACGAAGGCATTCGCATTGAGTTGTTTGATGACGAGGTTGAGCAGATCAGTGAGTTTGATCCGTTAACCGGCCACATTGTGAAGCGCCTTGCGCGCGCGACTATTTACCCCAAAACCCATTATGTAACGCCGCGCCAAACGATTTTGGATGCGATTGATCATATTGAGGTGGAGCTTGAGCAGCGCATTCAGCAGTTTAAAGATAATAACTTGTTGGTTGAAGCGCAGCGTATTGAGCAGCGCACGCGTTACGATTTAGAGATGATGCGCGAGCTGGGTTATTGTTCGGGTATTGAAAACTATTCGCGCTATTTATCGGGGCGTGATTCCGGCAATGCACCTCCTACCTTGTTTGAATATTTACCCAAAGATGCGTTGGTGTTTGTGGATGAATCCCATGTGACGGTGCCGCAAATTGGCGCTATGTATCGCGGTGACCGTTCGCGCAAAGAGAATTTGGTGCAGTATGGTTTTCGCTTGCCGTCGGCGTTGGATAACCGCCCAATGAAATTTGAAGAGTGGGAAGCGATTACCCCGCAGACCATTTTTGTGTCGGCGACCCCAGGTAAGTATGAAGAAGAACATACTGAAAATGTGGTTGAGCAGGTGGTGAGACCCACGGGTTTATTAGACCCGATTATTGAAGTGAGGCCGGTGACCGCAAATTCTGACAACGGCGGCATTGGTCAAGTTGATGATGTGTTGGGTGAGATTAACAAACGCACCGATAAAGGTGAGCGGGTGTTGATTACTGTGCTTACAAAACGCATGGCAGAAGATTTAACCGATTATCTGTTAGAACACGATGTGCGGGTGCGTTATTTACACTCGGATATTGATACGGTTGAGCGAGTAGAGATTATTCGCGATTTGCGTTTGGGTGAGTTTGATGTGTTGGTGGGTATTAACTTACTGCGTGAAGGTTTGGATATTCCTGAAGTATCTTTGGTAGCGATTTTTGATGCCGATAAAGAGGGGTTTTTGCGCTCTGAGCGTTCGTTGATTCAGACTATTGGCCGCGCCGCGCGTAATTTAAACGGTTTGGCGATTTTGTACGCCGACCGTGAAACTGATTCGATGAAAAAGGCGATGGATGAAACCCGTCGTCGTCGTATTAAGCAGCAAGCGCACAACGAAGCGAATGGTATTACACCAAAGGGTGTGACGAAATCGGTTGAAGATATTTTGGATGCAGCGGTTACCCCAGGTGGCCGTGCGAATCGCGATAAGAAAGGCAAAAAAGATAAACGCAGCTTGCAACAGCAAGTGGCCGAAGATGCTGAAATGTATGAAGCTCAAGCGGCTAAGTTAACCCCCGGGCAAATTGCTAAGCGTTTGTCGGAAGTGGAAGACGAGATGTATATGTCGGCGAAAGAATTGAACTTTGAACGCGCGGCGCAGTTGCGTGATGAATTGCATGCTTTGAAAGCGATGATGATTAGGAATAGCTGATTAAAATTAGCCGGTTGAAATGAGTTGATCTAAAGTTGTGCTGCTTTATAGTAAGGTTGTTCAACAAAATTGCTGACGCAAAATAATAATAAAAACGTTAAGGATGGCATTATGGTGATTCCGATGAGGGGAGTTTTTGGCTCTCTGTTTTTTGTGATTTTAATTTTAGCTGCGGTTTCTGTTTCTTCCAATAGCACAGCGGCCGTTGAGCCGTTAGTGATAGGTGAGCATGAAATTGAAGCGCTGATCCCCGCGACTAGCCAACACCCCGAATTAAAACTGAATGGCGCTTCGATGAGGATTTATTATGGTTTTGTCGAAACTTACATTGGCAAGCTGTATGTCGAAAATCCCACTACCGACGAAAAAGCCCTTGTCGCCGCGGATGAATACAAGCGTATGGTGTTTAAAGTTGCGATGAAGCGGGTAAGTGGCCGCCGCATGGCAAAAGCCATGTACGATGCGTTGCAGTCTAATTTGTCGCAAGAAGAGGCGTTGAAATTAGAAGATCGTTTGGTGATGCTAGTGGATATGTTTGATAGCAAGTTAAAACGCGGCGAAGATGGTTACATTGAATGGGTGCCGGGAGTGGGCTCGCGAATTGTGATCAAAGGCGAAGTGAAAGGCATAATACCCGGGAAAGATTTAAATGACGCAATTCTTAATATTTGGATTGGTGAAAATCCCGTTGGATCGCGGTTTAAAAAGCAGATATTAGGTTTGCAGCGCCACGGTGAATCGAAAACGAATAATCGCCGAGGCCGATAAAAATTCGCGGATGTAGGTCGAGGATGTAGGTCTAGGTTTAGCTCGACAAGTGTAGATCCGGGTTTAGCCGGACGATTACTAAGGTGTTGTTTATGAAGCTTGGGGATATTTCGGTATCGTATGTCGAAATTTTGCGTAAAGCGATGTTGGCTTTGGGCTGTAATCCTCAGTTGATTTTGCAGCAGTTTGGTTTAAACGAGACGGTGTTGGCGTCGCCGGATGCGCGTATTAGTATTCCTCGCTTTATGCGTTTGGGTTTTTCGTCGATTCAGTTTAGCCAGAGGCCTTGGTTGGGTTTGGAGATGGGGGCGCAAACTCATGCGACTAATTTGGGAGTTGCGGGTTTGATGGCGTTGTCGTCATCGGATTTAAAAACGGCGTGTAAGTGTATTTGTCATTATGAGTTGTTGAGTAGTTATAACGCGCGAGGCCAGTCGACATTTTATACGGCTGATGGTTTTGGGGTGGCGCAGTTTTATTCGATTAGCCCGTATAATAGTTTTAATTTGTTTGTGGTGGATTCGGTGTTGTCGAGTTGGTATCACTTGGCTAAGTGGTTAACCGGTTTGGACGATTGTGTTGAGGCTGTGTGTTTTGAGTTTGATGAGCCTGATTACCGCGATATGTATGATGAGTATTTTTCTTGTGAGGTGCGTTTTTCACAGCCTTATAACGCGGTGGTTATTAAGCCGGATGCGCTGGCTAAGCCGAGTTTGTATGGTTGTGCGTCAACCTTTGAGTTGTTGAAGCGGCAAGCGGATGCGGATTTAGAAAAAGTGCGCATGGGTTTGAAGTTTAGTGAGAAGGTTGCTCGGGTTATTACGCCATTGTTGAATGGTTCTACGCCGACGTTGGATAATGTGGCGGAGCAATTAAATATGGCCCCCTGGACGGTTCGCCGTAAGCTTGTGAGTGAAGGTTTGACTTTTCAGCAGGTGTTAAATGATACGCGTAAGGCATTGGCGATCAGTTATGTTAAGGATACGGCGTTTACTTTGGGGGAGATTGCTTATTTACTGGGGTTTGGTTCGCCAACGGCTTTTCAGCGAGCGTTTAAGCGTTGGACGGGTGTTGCCCCGGGTAGTTTTGAATAATCAAAAACCGCTGCTACATTTCTGTGGCGTCGTCGGTGTCGTCGTCATAATCTTCAAAGTGTGTTGTTAAATCTTCTTCGTATTCCATCATTGTGGATTTCCTCTTTTTATTAGTTTGGTTTTTTATTTGTGAATATGTAGGCGTTATTAATTTAAGCTTTTTAAATTCACGGTAATGACTATAAACATTTATTGTTACAGTTTTGTGACAATGAACTTAGTATACGGTTCAAAAATTAATTTGGATTTTTTAAATTAAATGGGAGTTTTTATCTATTTGGAGGGTGTGTATTAAATGGCGGACTGGACGAGACTCGAACTCGCGACCCCTGGCGTGACAGGCCAGTA